>ERZ780212.141-NODE-141-length-78918-cov-10.892738_pt1 | contig 78918 bp, 69 predicted proteins | sample MGYA00511364_ERZ780212 | MGnify/ENA primary metagenome ERZ780212 (study PRJEB29588, sample SAMEA2147991) | human gut metagenome | biome: human gut; feature: human-associated habitat; material: faeces | place: Denmark | collected 2008/2010 ... | reverse complement strand
TGAGGCGTATCGTTTGAAAAACTTATGCGATTAAGTTGGAAAGATGAAAGTTTTTATGTTTCTTTGTGTAAACTTCATCTCTGCAAGCTATGGTTAGTACAACAGACATCATCGACAGACTGAAAATATTCAAAGCACAATCGGCTTCGAAATATAAAATAAAGTTCATGGGGTTGTTTGGCTCCTATGCGCGCCAGCAGCAAGATGAAAAAAGTGATGTGGATGTTTTTATCTGTCTGCAGGAGCCTGACTTCTTTGTGATGGAGCAGATTAAAGAAGAACTTGAAGTTTTGCTCCATTCTTCTATTGATTTAGTGAACTTTAGAGAGTCACTTCGTCCAACGTTAAAAAAGAATATCCTTAAAGATGCGATCTATATCTAAGCCATCCAGATATTTGGTATAATCAAAAAGTACCTTCCTGAACTGGTTGTTTGTGTAAAGCAAATTTTGTCAGACGTGGAAGCAGGTAAGCATGACAGCTTATTCTTGTCATAGAATGAAAAATAATGAAGAATTAAGAATGAATAATGAAGAACGGGGGACTCTTCCGTTTTTTTGTGATTACTTGCCGCTTTTACTTTTTAACTTTTACCTTTTAACTATATACCTTTTTCTGTCTAAAGAAGCTCGATATCTGTATAACTCGTTTGAAAAAATGTGTTGTAATGAATGTTATTCGTTTGAAAAAATGTGTCGAATGTTGGTTTATTCGCTGGAAAAAGTGTAATTTCGTTGTTGGGAAATAAGATTACACCATGCTTAAAAGGAAGATAGAAACATATTTAGCCGACTGGAAACGGTCAGAGGACAGAAAGCCTCTTGTAATAAAAGGCATCCGCCAATGTGGAAAGACATACATTGTTCAGAAATTCGCAAGGGAGAATTATGAAAGTGTGGTCTATATGAATTTCATTCTTGAACCTGACAACAAGTCTGCCTTTACCGGCAATATAGATGTGGATACCATCACTCTCAACCTCTCTGCTTTGATTCAGGGCAGTCGTTTCATAGAGGGGAAAACCTGCATCATCCTTGACGAGATTCAAGAGTGTAAGGAAGCAAGGACTGCCTTGAAGTCATTTCATATAGACGGGCGTTTCGATGTCATTGCCACAGGTTCTCTTTTGGGGGTAAAAGGTTATGGCCAAAGTAAGAAAAAGAAAGAGGATGTAGGGCAAGATTCTGTTCCGGTCGGATACGAAACCGTGATTGACATGTACCCATTGGATTTTGAAGAGTTTCTATGGGCAAACGGAATCGGTCAGGCAGTTATTGATTCTGTAAAATCATGCTTTGAGAGCGAAAAGGCTGTGCCTGACGGGATTCATAAGGTCATGATGGAGATGCTGTACAGATATGTTATTGTCGGAGGTCTGCCGGAAGTGGTGAATTGCTTCCTTAAAACCAGGAATATCGAGCTGATCTATAAGTTGCAGCGAAATCTTATTGCCGGATACGAAGAAGATATGGTTAAATATGCAGAGGATGCAGACAAACCCAATATCCGGGAATGTTTTGAATCTATTCCGAAGCAACTGGCTAAAGAAAACAAGAAATTCCAGTATTCAGTTGTGAAAAAGGGAGGAAGGTCTGCTCAATACATCGGCAGTATTCAGTGGCTGGAAGATGCAGGGATTATCCGTAGATGCTATAACACACAGACTACGGAGTTGCCGTTAGAGGGGAATGCTATTAAAGACTGTTTCAAAGTGTACACAACTGATATAGGTATTCTTGTGGCAATGCTTGACTATGGTACTCAGGCGGATATTTTAAAGGGAAATCTTCTTGGATACAAGGGAGCTATCTTTGAGAACCTCATGGCGGATTTTCTGTGTAAGTCCGGTCAGAAACTGTACTATTTCCATAAGGACAGCGGGCTTGAACTGGACTTTCTGGTAAGGTTCAAAGGCGAATGTGTTCTCCTTGAAATTAAGGCAAAGTCTGGTAAAGCAAAAAGCATAACAACGGTTCTTAAAAATAAGGACGTGTATCATGTTAAGAATGCAATCAAGTTAGGGCAATATAACGTAGGCCGTGATGGAGATATACTTACCATTCCACTATACATGGGATTTCTTGTAAACGACAAACTTGCAGACGTTATCATTCCTGATGTTGATGTGAGTGCATTGAATAATGAAGAATGAAAAATAATGAAGAATGAAGAGTGAATAATGAAGAATGAATAATGAAGAACGGGAGGGGTGACTCTTCCGTTCTTTTTTTGTGATTGCTTGCCGCTTTTACTTTTTAACTCTTCACTTTTAACTCAATATGTTCTTTTTGTCTAAAGAAACAACATGTTTCTGTGAGGCGTATCGTTTGAAAAACTTATGCGATTAAGTTGGAAAGATGAAAGTTTTTCCGTAAATCTGTATAAGGAATATGGCTCGTTGAGATCAAGAGAATTAAAAGAATTATCTCATTTTCAGGTAATGAGTTGGCAACCGTTCTTTTTGCCGTGGTCTGCATCGCTTTGCTTATTTGGGTGACTCTTACTATTTACAAAGGTATTGTTTTATTTATTGGTTAATTACTTAACGTTAAAAAAGTCATTAATGAAGAAACTTTTGTCCTTTGCAGGAGAAGTTATCGTAATTTACATTTTCAAGCTACTAAAAACTTATAAATATTTATGGGAGAAATAAATTCTATCCCATAAACATTTATTTTATTCTTCCGGCACACGATATACACTTTCCTTAAAGATAATATTTTAATATTCGATAATCACCGTTTTAGTTTTAACAAATCTTCTTATGAAGAAATGTAATAAATACCCCTATTCTAAGTCAACTGTTTTTGCAATACTTTCAAGTATTGTTTTGAGTATTTTTGCCCACTTCCACGAATCCATGTGTTTTGAGGTAATAAAATAGAACCATCTGCCCCTATGACTGTGCAAAATCCAATATTAAATACTCGTTCGTTGCCTTTTCCATCATTAAAAATTAACGCAGGAATTGTACTCTCACTACCTATTAAGAGTGCAAATGAAAAACGAGGCTGAATGTTGGTGTCAACAATAAAAAAGTATAAATATCGTTGTTCAAATTATCAATTTTTTCAACATTCTTTCTTAATATAATTTTGTGACCACTGTAATTCAAATTTGAATTAGCCATATTAACTCCAAATACCCGTTTATCGTTATAATCAAAACCATTTGGCGTAAAGTTAAATTTAACCACGTCACTTATATATTCTTCTGGATTAGAAGGATTAACCTCTTTACCTGCTAATTGAATATTAAGGTTAGAACCTTCAGAGATTGCTCTTATTACATCTTTAATATTGGCATAAGTTGAAGTGGAAATCATAATACAGATTAGCAACAGTATTATTTTTTATACGCATTATATTTATTTAAAAATAAGTTCTATGCTTTTTAGCTTATAGATAAAAGCATAGAACTTAATTGCTATATTTTAGATATTAACCAATATAAATTTTAAAACCAGTTGATAACTGTATCTAATTAAAATTCTTCGTGCTTAGACAGACTTTACTGTATGCTTAAAAATACTATCAACTGAAATAATTCGCAAGTCTTTAATAAGATGGAACATTACAACTTGAACATTTATCATGGAAATGACTTGTATATCTGCCACAATATGGACATTTGTTTCCTTGAGAATTATAATAAGCTATCCAAGAAGTGCGTGATCCTCCAGAATTTGGCGTTTTAGAAACTCCAGTTCCACCACAAGACTGGCATACATCGTCACTGCTATGTCGTGAACTTGTCCCCCCTCTTTTTGACGCTGCTTGTGTCTCAGCCCAACGTTGTGCAGCTTGCCCTCCGTCTTTTCCCATTGACGTATAAGTGTTAATCATATTAAGACTCATATTCCCAAACGTGGATGTTATTCTTTCTTCCATGCGTTGTAAATCAGAGGATATTAATACAGCATTAAGCTGTAATGTTGGTGTTCCGGAAACATTCACTGGAACATAAGTAATAGAGCCATCATTGTTTCGTTGGACTGCTTGTAATTTCCCATATAATGTATGGGATATATAACCATCGTAAAAAGTGATTGCAACAGCACCACCTCCTCCGAGCGTCTGCCCTGTTTGCGGGCAATAGCAACTGATTTGTCCATAGCTAATTGTGGATTGTGCAAATGTTTCTATGTATACAGTTCCAAGTAATACTAAACAGAAAAAAAATTTTTTATAAAACCAATAGATTGTTTTTTTAGCCCGTTTTTCCGACCTCAATCCACTAAATACGAATTTAGGAAAAACGTATTCCATGAATAAAAACCATAAGTGCAGTACTACATAAAAAAGAAACCAAAGTCCTAAGATTGTGGCAATTCCAATAAAAATTGTTTCCATAATGAAAAGTGTTGGTCCTTGCAGATTCCTTGAGAACCCTTTTATTTAAACTATGAAGCGTGAAACTGCAATGCTACCACTCCTAATTGGAGGTCCTAGGAAAACCTTGTACACAGATATGGTAATAGCAGCCCACATTATAGCGTGAGAACCACTATGCTATCCTTGTGTACAATTGCGAATTACCTAGGTTCCCAATCACAAGATGAGCATAACGCTTCTTCTTTTTTTGTATGTTTTGGAAAGAGTTGCCTCAATCCTATTACAAAGATAGAGGATTTTCCCGATAATCCCCTATCTTCTAATGTTTTATTTATTTTTGGAATGGATTTTAGGGGGATTCTATATTCTCAACCCTTTATCCTGTCTTGTAGAAGCGATTCTTAAACCGTTTTTCCATTCATTCGCTTTCTGTCTGAACCATTGCACAAGCGAAATATCATTCACGCATATATGGTAATGTTCTTTTTTGTTCTTGTCCTCCTCAAATGAGAAAGCAGCATTTTCGTCACGGAACTTTCAATTGAACTCGGGAGAACAGAAATCCCCTTTCAGCCTAACCTTTTTCAACATGCACAACTCCTGAATTACTCTTTCAGAGAACTTCAAGGTATTTCGGCAGAAGTCAATTAACGGTAACAGCTTTTCTACATAAGGGGAGTGTCGTTGTATCTTATCCACATATTCATTGAACTTGGTACGTTCTTCCGTTTTTACGTTGACCCTAAAAAACATAAAAAATAGACATAAAAAAAGGGAATCTTCCCAGACTCCCAATCTTCATTAACCTTAAATCTAATACCATGAAAAACACGATGCAAAAGTAATGTTTTTATGTTATCAAACATAACAATGAAATAGAAAAGTGCTTTTTATTAACACTTTTTATATTATAACTCCTCTCTCTAACTTTTATATACACTGTAAACTTTTTTCGGTTAAAATTATCGTTTGTTTGATTACGCTGAGGGTAAAAACTAAAAAAGGTTTTTCGTTTGTTATTCTTTAAATAATACTCTATCTTTGCAAAATATATAAGTTTGGAAACAAGAGGATTAAAAAGATTTATTTTAATTATGATGAAACGATTCGTAAGATTCGCCTTTTCTTTGTTATTGTTGATGGGTGCGGCTTCGGCTTATGCACAGAGTATGAGCGATTCACAAGTGCTTGAATATGTGCAGAGCGCGTTACAACAGGGTACAAGCCAAAACGAAATCATGGTACAACTGTTAAGCCGCGGGGTGACTCAAGAGCAGGCATTGCGTGTAAAAGAAATGTATCAACAACAAATGGGAGGAACGACAACCGAAACAGGAACTGCTTCTTTGACATCGGTAAGCCGCAAACGCCAGTTGAACACGCAATATGGCAATCTTTCTTCATCAAACCTGTATTATGCCAATGCGTTCCGGGATTCGCTGAACACCGGAAATCCTGAAGACGAGGTGTTCGGACGCAACATATTTAATTCTTCTGCACTGACTTTCGAACCGAACCTGAATCTTGCCACACCGGAAAATTACCGTCTCGGTCCGGGCGACGAAGTGGTTATTTACATTTGGGGTGCCAGCGAAAATACGATTCAGCAGGAAATTTCGCCGGACGGATACATCAATATCCCGAATCTGGGACTTATTTCTTTGGCTAACAAGAGTATGAAGGAGGCAGACGATTTGTTGAAACAGGAACTTCATAAAATTTATGCTGACTCTGCAAATAACATTAAAGTCACTTTGGGAAATATCCGCACCATTCAGGTTAATGTAATGGGTGAGGTATTATATCCGGGCACTTATACACTCTCTTCATTTTCAACCGTTTTTCATGCACTTTACAGTGCGGGCGGCGTAAGCAGCATCGGTAGTTTGCGTAACGTGAAGGTGGCGCGCGGAGGAAAAATCGTAAAAACGCTCGATGTGTATGAATATATCATGAAAGGGGATATCCAAGACAATATCTCGTTGCAGGAAGGCGATGTGATTATCGTTCCGCCTTACGATGCGTTGGTTAAGATTACCGGTAAAGTAAAACGTCCGATGCGTTATGAGATGAAGAAAAACGAGTCGGTGGCTACACTGCTTGCCTATGCGGGCGGATTCTCATCGGATGCCTATAAAAAGACGCTGCGTATTATCCGCCAAAACGGGAAAGAATATTCCGTAGAAATTGTTGATGATAAAAATTATACGGCGTTTCAGATGCAAGACGGCGATGTGGTGACGGCAGATTCCATCCTTAACCGTTATACAAACAAGCTGGAAGTGAGAGGAGCGGTGTATCATCCGGGTGTTTACCAGTTGAGCGGTAATCTGAACACGGTACGCCAGTTGGTCGAAAAGGCCGACGGGTTGTTGGGCGAAGCGTTTACGGCGCGTGCCGTATTGTATCGCGAACGCGAAAACTTGACTCGCGAGGTACTTCCTGTTGATATTTCGGGCATATTGAACGGCACGGTTCCCGATATTGCCTTGCGTAAGAACGATATTCTCTACATTCCGAGTATCCACGATTTGAAGAATTGGGGGAAAGTTTCGATTTCAGGCGAAGTAAACGAGCCGGGCGAATATACCTATGCCGATAATATGACGTTGGAAGACTTGGTTATTACGGCGGGCGGCTTGAAAGAGTCGGCTTCTGTGGTACGTGTGGATATCGCTCGACGTATCCGCAACCCGAAAAGCACGACCGATTCAGAAATCACAGGCGAGAACTATTCTTTCGCGCTGAAAGACGGATTTGTGGTTGACGGAACGCCGGGATTTGTTCTTCAGCCTTACGACCAAGTAGTGGTTCGCCGTAGTCCGAGCTACAGTGCACAGTCTAACGTCACTGTAACCGGTGAGGTGTTATACAGTGGGCAATATAACCTGAATACGAAGAGTGAACGTTTGAGCAGCATTATCAAGCGTGCGGGAGGAGTGAACAAATTCGGTTACGTGCGTGGCGCGAAACTGACCCGTATAGCCAATGATGAAGAATTGAAACGGATGCAGGATGCTATCCAGATGATTCGTAGAGAGATTGGTACGTCTGCCGCGAACTCTATGGGGCTGACGGTCGACAGTACGTTTACGGTGGGCATTGATTTGGAGGCGGCATTGGCAAATCCGGGCGGAGATGCCGATATCGTATTGCGTGAAGGCGATGTAATCAATGTTCCCGAATATAATAATACGGTAAAAATCAGTGGTGCGGTAATGATGCCTAATACGGTTTCTTACTTACAGGGCAAGAAAGTGAGCTATTATCTGAGTCAGGCAGGCGGATATTCTTCGCAGGCAAAGAAGAGCAAGAAGTTTATTATTTACATGAACGGTCAGGTGGCAGAGTTGAAAGGCAGCGGCAAAAAACAGATTGAGCCGGGCTGTGAAATCGTTGTGCCGAACAAAACCCGTAAAGTCAATTTTGCAGGTATAATGTCGGGTGCCACTTCGTTTGCTTCGTTGGCTACGATGATTGCTTCGTTGGCAAATCTGATAAAATAGTAGGAATAAATAAGTTAGTCTTATATCTCAGTCCGATTTTGTTTGTCTGATAAATTACAATCAGACAAACAACTTTGTCTATTAGTAATAAAACTTGTTGATTTGAAAACATTTTATTGGAAATAGAGTTTATTTTATAAAAGGTTGTTTCTGTCTCGAAAATAACCTGTACCTTTATCCGCTGATTTAAATAGCTAAATGGAGTGCTACTAATTTATAGTGTATGGAGAACCTTTATATTATTATCACAGCCTTTATTGTGGCCGTATTGTTAGGACGGATAATTATTCCTAACATCTTGATTATATCGTTGCGTAAGCGGTTGTTTGATGAACCGGATGCCCGTAAAATACACAAACGCCCCATTCCCCGGTTGGGCGGTGTCACTTTTTTCCCTGTTATTGTTTTTACGATGTGTACATTTACGGCAGTCCGTATTTTGGGCGGGCAGCCGTTGATGGAAATTTTAAATGTGAAAACTATCTATGAATTGTTGTTTCTCATTTCCGGATTGACATTGCTGTATATTGTAGGTATAGCCGATGACTTGGTGGGAGTGCGCTATCGCAAAAAATTCTTGGTGCAAATTCTTTCGGCGGCAGCGTTCCCTGTATCCGGACTTTACATAAATAGTTTTTACGGGTTATTTGGTATCCATGAGGTAATACCTTCTGTGGGGATTCCGCTTACGATACTGCTGGTAGTGTTTATTACGAATGCAATCAACCTGATCGACGGAATTGACGGCTTGGCTTCAGGGCTGAGCATGGTTGCGCTGGTAATATTCGGAGTGATTTTCGTCCATTACCAATATTGGGTATATGCGTTGCTAGCCTTTGCCTGTGTAGGTGTGATTATCCCGTTTTTCTCGTACAACGTATTTGGAAATGCCGACCGTGGGCGCAAAATCTTTATGGGCGATACAGGCAGTTTGACATTAGGCTACATATTGAGCTTTTTTGTCATCAAATATTGTATGTACGACCCGTATTCAGTCATACTTCAGTCCAGCGACAGCAGTCCGGTATTGGTGGCATTTAGCGTCTTGATGGTTCCGTGCCTCGACGTTGTGCGTGTCGTATTGCGTCGTGCCCGCAACGGGAAGCAGCTTTTCTTGCCCGATAAAACCCACATCCATCATAAGTTTCTCGCTATGGGATTTTCTCCCCGCAGGGCACTTGTAACCATTCAGTTGATGTCTGCTCTTTTTTGTGCATTTACCATCACTGCCATCCACTTCATGGATAATACATTGGTTTTTGTTATCGATGTCTTGGTATGGACAGGGCTAAATGTTTGGTTTGATAAAATAATCAACAAACGAGAAAAGAGATAGTCAAAAAAACTTCATCGTTTTATTAGGATTATTAAGATGAAACTTTTATTTTTGTCTTATTAAAATGAATCTAATTAAAAACGAACAAAGTCATGGAAAACGATGAATTGATTAAACTCTGTACAGAGAAAGCACAAAAGTGGTTGACTCCGGCTTATGATGCCGAAACGCAAGCAGAAGTAAAGCGCATGTTGGAAAATTCGGACAAGACGGAATTAATTGATGCTTTTTATAAGGATTTGGAATTTGGTACGGGCGGTTTGCGTGGTATTATGGGTGCAGGTTCTAACCGCATGAATATCTATACCGTAGGTGCAGCTACTCAGGGATTGGCAAATTATCTGAATAAATGTTTTGCCGGAAAGTCCGATATCTCAGTCGTAGTAGGTCATGACTGCCGTAATAACAGCCGCAAGTTTGCCGAAATTTCAGCAAATATCTTCTCGGCTAACGGTATAAAAGTTTATTTGTTTGACGATATGCGTCCTACTCCGGAAATGTCTTTTGCTATTCGTCATTTGGGATGCCAGAGCGGTATTAACATTACAGCTTCTCATAACCCGAAAGAATATAACGGCTACAAGGCTTATTGGGACGACGGTGCGCAAGTGCTTGCACCGCACGATACCGGTATCATCGATGAAGTAAACAAGGTTACATCGGCTGATTTGATCAAATTCGAAGGAAACAAAGAACTGATTCATATCATCGGTAAGGAAATAGACGATGAATACCTGCGCCAAGTTCATACGATTTCAATTGATCCGGAAGTTATCAAACGCCAGAAAGATTTGAAGATTGTATATACTCCGATTCACGGAACAGGTATGATGCTGATTCCGCAGTCATTGAAGTTATGGGGATTTGAAAATGTACACTGCGTACCCGAACAGATGGTAAAGAGTGGCGATTTCCCCACAGTAGTATCTCCGAATCCCGAAAACGCCGAAGCCTTGTCAATGGCTATTGCTTTGGCTAAGAGCATTGACGCGGATATCGTAATGGCTTCCGACCCGGATGCTGACCGCGTGGGAATGGCATGTAAGGACAGCAAAGGCGAATGGGTATTGATTAACGGTAACCAGACTTGTCTTATCTTCTTGTATTACATTATCAAGAACCGCATTGCGATGGGTAAGATGAAAGGTAACGAGTTTATCGTTAAAACCATTGTGACTACCGAACTGATAAAAGCCATTGCTGATAAAAACCATATCGAAATGTACGACTGCTACACAGGCTTTAAATGGATTGCACGTCAGATTCGTCTGAACGAAGGTGTGAAGAAATACATCGGCGGTGGTGAAGAAAGTTATGGATTCTTGGCAGAAGACTTCGTTCGCGATAAAGATGCTGTATCTGCTTGCTCACTGTTGGCTGAAATCTGTGCATGGGCTAAAGATCAAGGTAAAACATTGTATGATGTCTTGATGGAAATCTACGTAGAATACGGATTCTCTAAAGAAGTAACCGTAAATGTAGTGAAACCCGGAAAGACCGGTGCAGACGAAATTAAAGCGATGATGGATAATTTCCGCTCATGTCCGCCGAAAGAATTAGGCGGTTCGGAAGTAGTTTTGGTAAAAGACTATAAATCGCTTAAAGCAATCGACAATAAGGGTAATGTTACCGCACTTGACATGCCGGAACCTTCAAATGTATTGCAGTTCTTCACGGCAGATGGAACGAAGGTGTCAGTACGTCCTTCAGGAACAGAGCCTAAGATTAAATTCTATATGGAAATCAAGGGCGAAATGCAATGCCCGAAATGCTATGTAGGAGCAAATGCTGACGCAACCGAAAAGATTGAAGCAGTGAAGAAATCATTGGGAATCTGATTGGAGAATTAGACTTTATAGTAGAGCCACAGATGTGCGGAGAGTCGTATGCTTCGCGTGTCTGTGGCTTTTTTTGTAAATGTTTCCGGACGTAAGTCCATAAAAATCCGTCAAAAAACGGTTACCCTTGAGGATAAGTCGCGGAAAATACTTATCTTTGCACCAAATTTTCGCGGAATATGAAAATTAAGGAAATTGTAAATGCCCTTGAGATATTCGCGCCTCTGCCTTTGCAAGACGGATTTGATAATGCCGGACTGCAAATAGGATTGACAGACGCGGAAGCTACAGGGGCTTTGTTGTGTCTGGACGTGACCGAAGCTGTGGTAGACGAGGCGATAACGCTGGGATATAACCTCATCGTATCTCATCATCCGTTGATATTTAAAGGATATAAATCCATAACGGGGCGTGACTACGTGGAACGTTGTATTATGAAAGCCATAAAGAATGATATTGTCATTTTTTCGATGCACACGAATTTAGACAATGCTCCGCAGGGAGTGAATTTCAAGATAGCCGAAAAGATTGGTTTGAGAAACGTAAGAATACTCGATGCCAAAGAGAGTAGCTTACTGAAACTGGTAACATTTGTTCCCGCCGCTCATGCTGATACGGTACGCCAAGCGCTGTTTGCTGCCGGATGCGGATGTATTGGAGATTATGATTCGTGTAGCTATAATCTGGAAGGCAAGGGAAGTTTCCGTGCCGGCGAGGGTACTCATCCTTACTGTGGCAAGGTGGGCGAGATGCATTGGGAGTCGGAAACACGTATCGAAACCATCCTTCCGGCATATCTTCAGTCGGCAGTGGTTCGGGCATTGATGGCAGCTCATCCCTACGAAGAACCTGTATATGACTTGTATCCATTGGCGAATAAGTGGAATCAGGCGGGAGCCGGAATTGTGGGAGAATTGGCAGAGCCTGAAACAGAAACCGATTTCCTGAAGCGCATAAAGAAACTGTTCGAGGTGGGTTGTGTGAAACATTCTCGGCTGAACGGGCGATTGATACAGACCGTTGCACTTTGTGGCGGGGCAGGGGCTTTCCTGTTGCCAAAAGCAGTTGGTTGTCATGCCGATGTATTTATAACGGGCGAAGTAAAGTATCATGATTACTTCAGCTATGAAAATGACATACTGATAGCCGAAATCGGACATTACGAGAGCGAACAATATACAAAAGAAATATTTTATTCAATTCTGAGGGAGAAGTTTCCGACATTAGACGTGCAAATGACACGTGTCAATACAAATCCCATCAAATATTTGTGATTATTATGGCAAAAGAAGTAAAGAAAGATCCGAGCGAATTGAGCGTAGAAGAAAAGCTGAGAGCTTTGTACCAGTTGCAGACCATGTTGTCTGAAATCGACAAAATCAAGACTTTGCGAGGCGAACTGCCGCTTGAAGTACAAGATTTGGAAGACGAAGTTACGGGCTTGAGCACACGTATCGAAAAAATCAAAACCGAAATTGAAGAGCTGAAAACCAACGTCTCGAAGAAGAAAATCGAAATCGAAACAGCTAAAACTTCAATTGAAAAATACAAAGGACAGCAAGACAACGTGCGTAACAATCGTGAATACGATGTCTTGACAAAAGAAATCGAATTCCAGACACTGGAAGTGGAACTTTGCGAAAAACGTATTCGTGAATATACGGCTTCTATTCAGGCAAAAGAAGAAGAAATCGAAAAGAGTACGCAGGCGTTGGAAGAAAGAAAGAAGGACTTGGAAATTAAGAAGAACGAGTTAGACGAGATTGTAGCCGAAACCAAACAGGAAGAAGAAAAACTCAGGGAAAAGGCTAAATCGCTGGAAACTACCATTGAGCCGCGTCTGCTTCAAGCTTTCAAACGTATTCGTAAAAATTCACGTAACGGATTGGGTATTACTTATGTACAGCGTGATGCGTGCGGAGGTTGCTTTAACAAGATTCCGCCTCAGAAACAGTTGGATATCCGTATGCGTAAGAAAATCATTGTGTGCGAATATTGTGGACGTATCATGATTGACCCGGAACTGGCGGGTGTAGCTGTAGAAAAGCATTTGGATACAAAAATAAAATCAAGAGGTTGATACTTAATCGGAAAATTTAAACAGGCTCTTAGATTTTGCTCGGCCTCTTACATGATTTTGAGCGGACTCTCGCAGATTGACTTCCCTTGTTCGGCAGTCGGTCTGCGGGAGTTTTTTGTATCCGGCAGTCATAAATCGGCATACGTCGGGATGTCCGGCAAAAAATAATAAGTATTTTTTTCGTAATCGATACGGCAACAATAGTGATTGATTCCGTTCGTCACAATCAGGTAATCCACCCGTAGAATGATGTTATAGCGCGTAATTTGGTCGAATACAGCCTGTGTGATTTCTACCTGAGGGGCTTTATATTCCACAATCATCCTCGCAGTCAGGTCTCTGTTATATAAAACCGTGTCACATCGTTTCTTTGTCCCGTTTAAGTTTATCTGAATTTCGTTGGCAAGCAGTCCTTTCGGATAACCTTTCTGCTCTATAAGGAAATGGATGAAATGCTGCCTTACCCACTCTTCGGGAGTCAGGGCAACGTATTTCTTTCGCAGTTCGTCAAAAATAAAATTTTTACCTTCTTTTTTTGATAGTTTGTAAGGATAGGGTGGCAAGTTCAGCGTTGGCATTTCTCTGTATAATTGTTTCTTTCGTGCAAAAGTAATGGAAAAACTTGGGATATTCGGGCGAATCAGGAAAATAATCGCCCCCCATGTATGACAGGCTCTAAATCTGTAAATACGATACAATCGTCTGTAAATCGGGTACAAGCTATTCATGGCTTCTTTCCTATTTTTGCATCAGATAAAAAGATAATTTAAACACTTTAATGTATGCAGACCAATAACAGTTATGACATGTACATTCCTACCCACGTATTGTTTGGTGCCGGAATGTTGAATCAGTTGAGCGAACAACCCATGCCGGGTAAAAAGGCATTGATTGTTATTTCGAATGGAAAATCTACCCGTGCCAATGGTTATTTGAGCCGTACCGAAGAGCAACTGCAAAAGGCGGGTATTGAAACCGTGGTGTTTGACGGCGTATCGCCTAATCCCACTGTGGGTAACGTAAATGCCGGAGCTGAAGCAGCACGTAAGGCTGATTGCGATTTCCTTGTTGCATTGGGAGGGGGCAGCGTAATGGACTGTGCCAAAGCCATTGCTGTGATGGCTACCAACGAAGGGGAACTGTGGGATTACGTGACTGTCGGTTCCGGAAAAGGACATCCCATCGCCGTAAAGCCATTGCCTATCGTAGCTATAACTACTACGGCCGGAACCGGTTCGGAAACAGACAATTCGGGAGTCATTACGAAAGAAGATACGTTTGAAAAAGCATTCGTGGGCGATGCTTCGCTGTTTCCTGTGCTTTCGGTAGTTGACCCTGAGCTGATGGCAAGTGTACCGCCTGCGTTTACCGCTTATCAAGGTTTCGATGCGTTGTTCCACAGCACGGAAGGTTATATTGCAAAAGGGGCGAATCTGATGAGCGACATGTATGCTCTTGAGGCGATTCGTAACATTGCCGAATATTTGCCGCGTGCGGTTAAAAACGGAAACGACATGGAAGCACGTACACGCGTGGCTTTCGGAAACACGTTGTCGGGGGGCGTTATGTGTCTGACGCTTATCACCAGCGAACATGCGTTGGAACATGCTCTTTCAGCTTATCATCCTAATTTGCCTCACGGGGCGGGTCTGATAATGGTAAGCCGTGCTTATTACGAATTTTTTATAAAGAACCATGCTTGCGACAACCGTTTTGTGCGTATGGCTCAGGCTATGGGGATGGCAGATGCTACGAAGCCCGAAGATTTTCTTACGGCGCTGACTCGTTTGCAGGAGGCTTGTGGCGTTGCCGATTTGAAGATGTCTGATTACGGCATTGCTCCCGACGAGTTTGAAAAACTGATGAGAAACTCCCGCGAGGTTATGGGCGTAATGTTTACCAGCGACCGCGTGCAGATGTCGGACGAAGATATTGTGGAAGTGTATCGGAAATCTTATAAATGAGAGGCTTCCGTGGCAGGGCGGGACGTCTGAAATGTTGCCGCCGGCTTGCTCAGAAATGCGTGCTTATGTTTTAACCGGAACGTAAGCACGTTTTTTTATGTGCATCAGAACCGGAAACGGATTTGGAGTTATGCAGTAGAAAATATATCTTTGTCTGAAAAGAGCAAAAACAAATGAAGACGAAAGAAGAAATTGTGGCAAACTGGTTGCCGCGATACACCAAACGGAAGCTGGAAGACTTCGGCGAATATATCCTGTTGACCAATTTTAATAAATACGTCGAGCTGTTTGCCGAGCGGTTCGGTGTCCCCGTGTTGGGGCGGGATGCCAACATGACTTCTGCCCATGCCGAGGGAATCACAATAATAAATTTCGGTATGGGTAGTCCCAATGCCGCCATCATCATGGACTTGCTGAGTGCTATTCGCCCTAAAGCCTGCCTGTTTCTGGGCAAATGCGGAGGCATCGACAAGAAAAACCATTTGGGCGATTTGATACTTCCGATTGCAGCCATCCGCGGTGAAGGAACTTCAAACGATTATTATCCTCCCGAAGTGCCTGCGCTTCCGGCGTTCATGCTTCAGCGTGCGGTTTCTTCTGCCATTCGTGACCATTCACGCGACTACTGGACGGGGACGATTTATACTACAAACCGACGTATATGGGAACATGACGAGGCTTTTAAGGCGTATCTGCTGAAAACACGGGCGATGGCGGTCGACATGGAAACTGCCACACTCTTCGTAACCGGCTTTGCCAACCACATTCCTACGGGAGCGCTCTTGTTGGTGTCTGACCAGCCGATGATTCCCGAAGGGATAAAAACCGAGCAAAGCGATTCGCTGGTAACGCAACAGTTCGTAAACGAGCATCTGGAAATCGGGGTCGATGCCTTGCGCATGATTATAGAAGAGAAACGAACGGTTAAACATTTGAAATTCGACTGGTAAATCGATGGCATTATGGCTAAAGAAGTAACATACGAAGAAATTGTCCGCAACCTGCGCAACAAAGTGTATGCGCCCGTGTATTTCCTCATGGGTGAGGAAGATTATTATATCGACCGCATATCCGATTATATCATCGATACCGTTCTGACCGATACCGAGAAAGAATTTAATCTTACCGTGTTATACGGTTCCGATACCGATATCGCCACGATTATCAATGCCGCGAAGCGTTATCCGATGATGTCGAAATATCAAGTGGTGGCGGTAAGAGAGGCACAGGCGCTCCGTAATCTGGATGAGCTGGTTTACTATTTACAGAAGCCGCTGGAATCGACTATTTTGGTGATGTGTTATAAACACGGTGCGTTAGACCGTCGGAAAAAACTGGTTGCCGAACTGGAGAAAGCCGGCGTTCTGTTTGAGTCGAAGAAACTGAAAGACGCTCAGCTTCCGGGATTTATCACCTCATACCTGAAGCGGAAGCAGGTGGAGATAGAGCCGAAAGCCTCGGAGATGATGGCAGAATTTGTAGGCACGGATTTAAACCGCATGGCGGGCGAGTTGGAAAAATTAGTGATAACACTTCCGGCAGGTCAGCGGCGGATTACTCCCGAACAGATTGAACGTAACATCGGCATCAGCAAGGATTATAATAATTTTGAGTTACGCAATGCGCTGATAGAGAAAGATGTGCTGAAGGCAAACCGCATCATTAAGTATTTTGAGGAAAACCCTAAAAACAATCCCTTGCAAGTCACACTTGCCGTGCTGTTCAATTTCTTTGCCAACCTGATGTTGGTGTATTATGCGCCCGACAAGTCGGACCGGGGAATAGCCGCTCATCTCGGGCTGCGTTCGCCGTGGCAGGCTAAAGATTACGAAAATGCCATGAAGCGGTATACGGGCGTAAAGGTGATGCAGATAGTGGGAGCAATCCGCCAGTGTGATGCCAAATCGAAAGGCGTGGGAAATTCCTCCGTGTCCGACGGCGAACTCCTCCGCGAACTGGTTTACTTCATTCTTCACTGATAATCAGTCTTTTCTGTTAATCTGTGTAAGGGCACATCCCGAATGAATAAAAACCCTTTTTGAGTCTTCTTATGCCCCGGAAAACGCTACCGTTAGTGTTGGTCATTTCTAACGGTAGAGTTGCCCGGTTCTACCCGTAAAACCACCTCGTTCTATGGGTAGTGTTTTTCATCCTTCTCGCCCAGTCGGGTAAAGTCCGATAACTTTCATGCTACTATTGCTATCTTCTTTGGATTTTATGTGGTTATTCTAACGATTTTCCTTAATTTTGCAGTTTAAAAAGAATAAATCTATTTAGGAGAAAATGAGAAAGACATTTATATACGTATTGTGGGGAATCATTTTTTTGTGTATTGCGGCTGTAGCTATCGTGTTTACCGCCATCGCAAACGGAAAAATCGGCTATGTTCCTCCCGTTGAAGAACTGGAAAACCCCAACCTGAAGTTTGCCACGCAAGTTATCTCAGAAGACGGGCAACTGCTCGGTACGTGGTCGCTTAGTAAAGAAAACCGCGTGTATGTAGGTTATGAAGACCTCTCGCCACATTTGGTTCACGCACTGGTGGCTACGGAAGATGTGCGTTTCAGCGAACATTCGGGCATTGATGCACGTGCATTCATGCGTGCCGTTATCAAGCGCGGTATATTCATGCAGAAAAATGCAGGTGGGGGAAGTACCATAACCCAGCAGCTTGCCAAGCAGTTTTATTCGCCTACGGCAGACAACGTGATGGAGCGTTTGCTGCAAAAACCCATCGAGTGGGTGATTGCGGTAAAGCTGGAAAGATATTATACGAAAGAGGAAATCCTGACAATGTATCTGAATAAGTTTGATTTCCTGAATAATGCCGTAGGTATAAAAACAGCGGCGAAAACGTATTTCGGTAAAGAGCCGAAGACGTTGAAAATCGAAGAAGCCGCCACGCTGATAGGTATGTGTAAAAACCCGTCGCTGTATAATCCGCGCCGGTTTAACGAGCGTTCGCGCGGACGCCGCAACACGGTGCTCGACCAGATGCGGAAGGCGGGATTCCTGACACAGGCGGAATGTGACTCGTTGCAGGCTCTTCCGCTGGTGTTGAAGTTCCAGCCCGTTGACCATAAAGACGGTCTGGCGACTTACTTCCGCGAATACCTGCGCGGGGTAATGACGGCAAAGAAACCCGAAAAGAGCAACTACCGGGGATGGCAGATGCAGAAGTTTTACGAAGACTCGCTGGCGTGGGAAACCAATCCGCTGTATGGCTGGTGTGCTAAAAACAAGAAGAAAGACGGAACGAATTATAATCTGTATGTAGACGGACTGAAGATTCATACCACGATAAACTCGCGTATGCAGCGTTATGCCGAAGAAGCGGTTTACGAACATGTGGCGAAATACCTCCAGCCGCGCTTCTTCAAAGAAAAACGCGGACGCAAAACTGCACCTTACACCAATCAGTTGACCGTAGAGGAGGTGCAACAGATTCTGAATCGCTCCATCCACCAGAGCGACCGTTACCGGACGATGAAAAATGCGGGCTGTTCGGAAGCCGAAATCATGAAGGCATTTAACACTAAATACGAAATGTCTGTGTTCTCATGGGAAGGCGAAAAAGATACGATAATGACTCCGCTCGACTCTATTAAGTATTACAAACATTTCTTACGTGCCGGATTCATGTCGATGGACCCGCTGACGGGACATGTAAAGGCGTATGTGGGAGGTCCGAATTACAATTATTTCCAGTACGACATGGCGATGGTGGGACGCCGGCAGGTAGGTTCTACTATCAAGCCTTATGTTTATGCGCTGGCTATGGAGAACGGCTTCTCTCCCTGCGATGAGGTGCGTAACGTAGAACAGACCCTGTTTGATGAAAACGGACGGGCATGGTCTCCGCGTAACAGCTCGCGGTCGCATTACGGCGAAATAGTAACCTTGAAATGGGGATTAGCAAACTCAAACAACTGGATATCCGCTTACCTGATGAGCAAGCTCAGCCCGTATGATTTGGTTCGCCTGATTCATTCGTTCGGCATCTTGAATAAAGACGTTCAACCCACGGTATCGCTCTGCCTCGGCCCGTGCGAGATTTCGGTGGGCGAAATGGTAAGTGCTTATACGGCATTTGTAAACAAGGGCATCCGTACTGCTCCGCTGTTTGTTACCAGTATCGAAGACAACGAGGGCAATGTGATAGCCGAATTTACTCCGCAGGTAAACGAAGTAATCAGCGAATCGACCGCCTATAAGATGCTGGTTATGTTACGTGCGGTTATCAATGAAGGTACGGGTGGACGTGTGCGTCGTCTGTACGGTATCAAAGCCGACATGGGTGGTAAAACGGGTACTACCAACCGGAACTCCGACGGTTGGTTCATGGGATTTACTCCCTCGCTGGTATCCGGCTGTTGGGTAGGAGGCGAAGAACGCGACATCCATTTCGACACCATGCGCGATGGACAGGGAGCATCAATGGCACTTCCCGTATGGTCACTGTACATGCAGAAAGTATTTGCCGACAAGACATTGGGTTATTCGGAAGACGAGACATTCGACATCCCCGAAGATTTCGATCCGTGTAAAGACCGGTTGACAGAGATAGAAGAAGAAAATACCAGCCGGTTAGACGATTTGTTTTTCCAATAACTTTCAGATAGGGTAAAAAAATCCCCATCATCCGTCCGGGTGATGGGGATTTTTTGTTATCGCTTATTCAAAACTGCCGTAACGTGTAGGAAGAAGTTTACGGTCTCCCAGCGTATTGTCTACGCGCGCTACGTTTATCCAGAATTTGTTTTCGCGTACGCTTTCCATCGGATAAACCGCTTTTTCGCGGCTGTACATGTGTTGCCACTGATTGCCCACAGCCTCATATTCCGGATGCGGTGCATTTACCAAAACGTTGTCTTCTTTCGAAGCATCTCCGTTTTTGATTTCTTCTATTTCGTTCCAGATGCAAAGCATGGCATCCACGAAGTTATCCAACTCTGCAAGGCTCTCGCTCTCAGTAGGTTCAATCATCAGTGTGCCGTGAACCGGGAAAGACAGCGTAGGAGCATGGTAACCATAGTCCATGAGTCGTTTGGCAATATCGTTTTCGGTGATACCGCTTTCTTCGTGTATCTTCCGGCACTCCAAAATCATCTCATGACCCACAAATCCGTTCGTTCCTCGGTAAACAATTCCATACGTATCTTTCAGGCGAGCCGCCAGATAGTTGGCATTCAGGATGGCAGTCTTCGTAGCCTTTTCAAGCCCTTCGGTTCCCATCATGCAGATATAGCCGTAAGTAATAGGCAGGATACCCGCACTTCCGTAAGGAGCAGCAGCCACCTCGTTTTGCGGATTACCCATGGCTGCATGTCCCGGAAGGAACGGAATCAGATGTTGAGCCACGCAAACCGGACCTACACCCGGACCGCCTCCTCCGTGAGGGCTGGCAAAAGTCTTATGCAGATTCAGGTGACACACATCGGCCCCGATAGTTCCCGGATTGGTCAGTCCCACTTGCGCGTTCATGTTCGCACCGTCCATGTAAACCTGTGCGCCGCAAGCATGAATGATTTCACAAATCTCCTTAATGTCTGCTTCAAATATACCGTGTGTTGAAGGATACGTAATCATCAGCGCAGCCAGTTCGTTCTTATGAGCTTCCGCTTTCGCACGCAAATCTTCCACATCCACGTTACCATGCTCGTCGCAAGCACAAGTCAGCGTTTCATATCCCGCTTGTACGGCTGATGCCGGGTTTGTTCCGTGTGCCGATGCCGGAATCAGAATCAGGTGTCGGTGTCCTTCGCCGATGCTCTCCAAATAACTCCGGATGATGCGTAGTCCCGTATATTCGCCTGCTGCACCCGAATTAGGCTGAAGCGTTACGCCGGCAAATCCCGTAATGGTCTTCAGTTGTTCGCTCAAGTTGCTGATCAATGTCTGATAACCCTGCGCTTGGTCTTCCGGAACGAGCGGGTGGATATTCATCCAACCGGCGTTGCTCAGCGGAATCATCTCAGAAGCTGCATTCAGTTTCATCGTACATGAACCCAATGAAATCATGGAGTGAGCGAGAGAAATATCTTTCCGTTCCAATCGCTTGATGTAACGCATCATTTCGGTTTCGGTATGATACTTACAGAATACTTCGTGTGTCAGGTAACCGGAGGTTCTTTGCAAGTCGCGAGGCAGGGCGGCAGTCTCCGGAATCTCGTTGATTTCATGAACCGGCTTTTCTGCTGCAATGCTGAATATCGCTATCAGCAGATTAACGTCTGCAAGGGTTGTTGTCTCGTCGACGCTTACACCTACATCGTCGTTATCGAAATAGCGGAGATTAACTTCCTTACTCAAAGCTATCGTGCGGAGCTTCTCTGTTGAAACTTGGGCAGGCAGTTGCAGGCGGAGCGTATCAAAGAAACATTTGTTGAGCTGCTTATATCCTAAGTGAGCCAGTTGCTTGTTGAGCGTCACCGCTGTAAAGTGGATGTGTTCGGCAATGCTGCGGATACCTTCCGCCCCATGATATACGGCATAAAATCCGCTCATGGTAGCCAGTAATGCCTGAGCAGTACAGATGTTGGAAGTAGCCTTTTCGCGTTTGATATGTTGCTCGCGCGTCTGTAAAGCCATTCGGTAACAAATATGTCCGTATTTATCTTTCGACAATCCGATGATACGCCCCGGCATGTTGCGTTTGTACTCATCGCGTGTAGCGAAATAAGCAGCCGACGGTCCGCCGTAGAACATCGGAATACCCAGACGCTGAGTGCTTCCGAATACGATATCAGCTCCCCATTCACCCGGAGGCATCAGCAAGGCGAGTGCCAAGATATCGGCATCTACGGCAACTTTGCATCCTGCTTCGTGAGCGCGGGATGTAAATTCACGGTAATCTTCTACGCTTCCGCTGTTGTTTGGATATTGAATGATACATCCGAAGATATCCGGCGTAAACTTCAAATTCTTATAGCTGCCTGTCTTTATTTGCATACCCTGCGGGATGGCGCGCGTATGTATCACAGCCAACACCTGTGGGAAGATTTCCTCATCTACAAATAAAGTGGTGGCTCCCGCTTTTTGTTGTGCACGGCTCCGCAGACCGAACATCATTGTTGCAGCCTCGGCAGCCGCCGTTGCTTCATCCAGCAAAGAGCAGTTCGCCAAAGGCATGGCAGTTAAGTCGCTGACCACGGTCTGGAAATTCAGTAAGGCTTCCAAGCGTCCCTGTGAGATTTCAGTCTGGTAAGGAGTATACGACGTATACCATACGGGATTCTCGAATACGTTGCGCTGAATCACTGCCGGTGTAACCGTGTCATACCATCCTGTCCCGATATAAGATTTATATAATTTATTCATTGCCGCCAATGAAGCAATGTGCATGGAAAACTCTCGTTCGCTCATGGCAGGAGCCAGAGGTAGGGGAGTTTTCAAGCGGATTTGTGAGGGAATGGTACGGTCTATCAGTTCATCCAGTGTTTTCACTCCTATCTTTTCCAGCATAGCTGGCAAGTCTTTGTCGGATATGCCGACATGCCTATCTGCAAATGTTCTTGTTTTCATGATTGTTTTAAGGTTGATATTATATAATTACATTGTTTCTTATCTGAAAAAAGGATTATCCATTTTTTCATTGCCGATGGTGGTCGAATCGCCATGTCCCGGGTAAACCACAGTTTCGTCGGGGAGGACGAAAAGACGCTCGATGATACTGCGGCGCAGTTGGTTGAAATCACCTCCTTCAAGGTCGGCACGTCCGATGCTTCCTTGAAAAAGGACATCCCCGCTAAACAGGCACGCTGATTCTTTACAATAAAAAGCAATGCCTCCCGGCGAGTGTCCCGGAACGTGAATAGCCTTCAGCTGCACGTTCCCGAAACGAAGCGTATCATTGTCATTGATGTATCCGCCTAACGGAGCCGGAGTTTCATTCAGCTCGAAACCAAACATGCGGCAATGTTCTGCCGTATGTGGCAATAAGAATTCATCGTCTTTACATGCCTGTGGTTGAACACCGAATTCGCGCACGATGAAAGCATTGCCGAATATATGGTCAAGATGCAGATGAGTATTTAGCAGCAGTTTGAGAGTCAGCTTATTATCTTGTATGTATTTTTTCAACACTTGTTGTTCGTCTGCATAATAACATCCGGCGTCAATAATGGCAGCTTCTCCGGTTTCGTCCGAAAGGACGTAACAATTTACCGGAAACATGTTAAATTCAAATCGTTTGATTTTCATATCTTTCAACTATCCGTTAATGGTTACGTAAACTACTTTCTTCGTATCAAAATATTCTTCTTGGAAATCATTCTTCAGTTCATGCAGCATCGATTTATGTTTTACCGGAAGAATTTCGTGGCTCAGTTCGCCACCTTTTAGGCATATCAGTCCGTTAGGCAATGCGTTCTGTTGCTCTTTTTTGATGTTCTTTCGGATTATTTTTATTAAATCTGCCAACGGCATTACCGCACGGCTTACTACGAAATCGAATTTCCGAGTTTCTTCCTCAGCCCTGCAATGCCGTGTCGTTACATTTTCTAATCCGATGGCTTGCGCCACTTCGGTGGCAACTTTCACTTTCTTGCCGATGCTATCAACCAAATGAAACTGTACATCAGGGAAAAGGATGGCGAGGGGAATGCCCGGAAAACCGCCTCCCGTACCCAAGTCCATCACTTCCGTACCGGGACGGAAATTGATGACTTTGGCTATGCCCAATGAGTGGAGCACATGATGTTCGTACAGGTTTGTAATATCTTTGCGCGAAATCACGTTGATTTTGCTGTTCCAGTCGGTATATAAATCGTATAAAGCAGCAAACTGCTCTTTCTGTCTCTCGGTTAATTGGGGAAAATATTTCAGAATAATCTCCATTGTCTGTATTGATGTTGTTTTGAATATATTGTTATAATTTTAAGTAAGTCTCTATTTCTGCATAAGGGACGGTCAACTGAAAATCGCCCATTGAGTACGGAGCTATGTCGTAACGGTTATATAAAAAGGTTATGCCTTCTTCTTTCAACAGGAAATTGTCGGGGATATATAAGTCTGTGTCCAATAATACGCCTGCCGACTGTAAACCTTCCATACTACTGATGGTATCTGTTTCCAGCCGCTTGTTTGCTTCCTGTATCAGTTGTTTTAATATGAGGTTGCAAATGTCTTTATCCGTTCCCGGCAGGAAGATGTCTTCTTTGGTCAATGCCTTTCCGTTTGACGCATTGATGTTTACCCATTTGCCCCATGTGTTCGGATGAGCTCCTCCGGTATTTTGAAACGTTGATACCGTATAGTTCCAAAACTGGTTATTCTTTCCCTTAGCCAATTCGCTCGTGATGTCGAACTCATAGTTATACCATTGCGGAATATCTTTGGCATCCACTCCGTTTTTGATGTCGGCTTGATAGTATTTTTCAACATCGTTTTTGTATTTCGAAATATAAGTATGCATTACAGAGTCGACAAAGATTTCCGGCGACAGGAGGCTGAGCTGTTCATTGAAGAATATGCTTTGCAAGGTCTGATTCACGCTTTGCGAAACCGAATCCTTGTCTGAACATTTCAAATACATGAAATCAAGGTGTATTTTACAATTCGGAGAGCTTTCTACGGCTGTGTTAAGGCTGACGGTGGTGTCGGCTTGCAGACTTGCTATACTTGCTTCTTCAACAACTTGCTTCTTTTCTATACATCCCGGTGACAAAAAGCACACGAACGGACTTAAGATAATTGCGGTGAGTAAAAGTTTATTCGTTTTCATTATTTAATTGTTTTTATGAGGGAGTTCATTGGGAACTCCTGTCAGACAAATGTAGAAAAACTTCCCGGATTTTCATATCTTTGTCCGAAGAATCTTTAAGCTAAAAAACATTATGAAAACTGAAAATTGGGGACTTATTTCTTATGCGGAAGCGTGGAAACGGCAGACCGAATGCTTCGATGCACTGGTTGCAGCCAAACAAAACGGTATGCCGTATGAAAATAGATTGATTTTTTGTCAGCATCCTCACGTATATACATTGGGCAAACACGGGAAAGAGGCCAATCTTCTGCTCGACGTTTCCCGCTTGCAGCAGCTTGGGGCGGAGCTGTTCCGCATAGACCGGGGCGGAGATATTACCTATCACGGGCCGGGACAAATCGTTTGTTATCCGATATTGAATTTGGAAGATTTCCATTTGGGACTGAAAGAATATATATCCTTGCTGGAAGAAGCAGTGATTCGGGTATGCGCTTCATACGGAATCAAGGCAGAGCGGGTGGCAGGTGCTACGGGAGTATGGATAGATAAGGGAATGCCCGGCGAACGCAAGATATGTGCGATGGGGGTGCGTTGCAGCCATTTTGTTACCATGCACGGCTTGGCATTGAACGCCAGCACGGATTTGCGCTATTTCAGTTATATTCATCCCTGCGGTTTTGTCGACAAGGGGGTTACGTCGATTGAGCGCGAGACAGGGCATGACGTTCCGTTTGAAGAGACAAGAAAGAGATTGGAGATAATGCTGACAGAACTGTTATCGGGCAGGATAAAGTGAAAATAACAGCTGATATCCATAATTAGGTTCATAATATCTGTAATATATTTAATAGAAAGAATCTGTTTTTTCCGAAATTTGCAGCGTAAAAACAAAACTTAACCTGTTATGACGTTAAAGGAATATTTGAAACATGTGACAGAGCGGAAACCTCTGAATACAGAAGAAATTTACCAGTTCATGAATCAGATGAGCGATGAGGCTCGCCGTATAACTTTTGAGTTGAACGGAGCGTATCATACCCCCGATGAAGTGCGCGAATTGATGTCCCGCTTGTTTGGCAAACCTGTAGATCCTACTTTCCGTGTGTTCCCTCCCTTTTACACCGATTTCGGGAAAAACATAACCGTAGGAAAGAACGTATTTATCAATGCCTGCTGTCATTTTCAAGATCAAGGAGGCGTAACGTTGGGCGATGATTGTTTAATCGGACACAATGTGGTGTTTGCCACGTTGAATCATGGCATTGCTCCCGAAAAGCGGACATCCATGAATCATGCTCCCATTGTGCTGGGGAAGAATGTGTGGGTTGGCTCTAATTCCACCATTTTGCAGGGCGTGACCGTAGGCGACAATGCCATTATTGCAGCAGGGTCGGTGGTGAACAGGGATGTACCGGCAAACACCATCGTGGGAGGCGTGCCGGCAAAGCATATCCGCCACATCGAATAGGGTGGCAAGCCGTTAAAAGGCAAGAGGCAGAACTAAACGCCGGACGCTGTTCTGCCTCTTGTTTCCCTTTGCAAGGATTACTCCTTGATATCTTGATACATAAACCGTTTGATGCTCTTCTTGGCTGTTTTTTCAAACTCTTCGGGATAGAGTTTGATGCGGGTAATCTGAGAATATGCAGGAAGCAGCTTATTCAGTTCGATGCGGTTCGTTTCAATCGCAGCTTCAAGCTGTTGCTTGCTCATGCTCTGTGCAAAAGCCTCTTCGTTGTCAGGATAAACCAGTGCGATGAGCTTGCTGTCTTTCATGATAACCAGCGATTCGTTTACAAACGGCATGTTGTTCAAACGCGCCTCTATTTCTTCCGGATAAATATTTTGTCCCGAAGAAGAAAGCAACATGTTTTTACAACGTCCCTTTATAAAGATATTCCCGTTTGCATCTTTTATAGCCATGTCGCCCGTATGCAGCCATCCGTCTTTGTCGATGGTTTGAGCGGTTGCCTCTTCGTTTTTATAATAACCCAACATCACGTTCATGCCCCGGCAAACCAATTCGCCCGGAATTTCTTCGGGGTTCGAAGACAGCACTTTCGTTTCCATGTTCGATACCGTTTTACCGCATGAGGTATATAAAATCTCATCCCAGCGGCTGTGGCAGATGAGAGGAGCACACTCCGTCATCCCGTAAGCAATGGTGTAAGGGAAATTGATTTTCCGTAAAAAGGCTTCCACTTCCGCGTTGAACGGTGCGCCCCCGATTACAATTTCTATAAAGTTCCCGCCGAATACCTCCATTGCCTTTTGGCGGATTTCCGCCTTAATTCGGTCGCTGATGATAGGCAGACGCAGCAAGAGTTTGCCCAGTTTGTTGTCGACGGTAGGAAGGATGTTTTTCTTGAAAATCTTTTCAACGATGAGCGGTACACATGCTATTACGCGCGGACGGATTTCTGAAAATGATTCGGCTATGATTTTCGGGCTCGGCATACGGGTCAGGAACCATAAGTGCGCGCCTATGGTCATGCCGTAAAGAAAATCGAAGACCAACCCGAATATATGTCCGAGCGGAAGCATGGATACTACGCGGTCGCCTGCCTGAAGGTTTACCTTCTGATGAATATGTACCACGTTCGACAGGATGCTCCGGTAAGGCAGCATGACACCTTTCGAATATCCCGTAGTGCCCGATGTATAGTTGATTACTGCCAACTCTTCCGGCTGTTCGCGCCGGTATGAGACCTGCTCGGCACGGAAACGGCAGGGATATTTTTTGCCGAACTCTTCGTTCAGATGTTCGCGTGCATACGTAAGCTGTTTGGAACGCGAAACCACGAGATCAAAATTCTTCAGCTCGATGATACCTTCGAGATTGGGCATCGCAGCTTCGTTGAAATTCTCCCATACTTGGTCGCCCACGAAGAGCATACGCGCTTCAGAATGATTGACAATGTGATGAACGTTATCGGCTTTAAATTCGTGAAGGATGGGGACTGCCACACCTCCATAAGTGATGATGCTGAGAAATACTGCACACCAATTCGCGCTGTTGCGTCCGCATAAAGCGATTTTGTCGCCCGGCTCTATGCCGGCATGTCGGAATAAGATATGCATTTTTTCAATTTTGCGTGCCACGTCACGGTATTGCAAGGTAGCACCTTTGTAGTCTGTCAGTGCGTCACGATTCCAGTTCGTGCGGATACTTTGTTCGATTAACTCTATAAAACTGTCTTTTGTCTCCATCTTTTGGTATGAGAATTGCACATTTAGCGTGAATTTGTGCGCAAAAATAGTAAAATTAAGCAAACATTCATAGAGATTCGGCTGTTTTTGTAAACCGGGCGCCGTTTCATAGTCCCGGTGAAATAAATTCACTCGGCGGATCGCCTGCCGTATCCTTTTGTGTGACGGCAGAGGAATATCCTCAAAAACAGATGTTTACGAGACTCGAAATTCAACCGCATGTGTTGTGTAACTTATGCGGATAAACCGGGTAACGCTTCGGCTTGCGTAAGTAAGTCTATCCCATAGAGAAAAAACACCGTCCGATTTCGGTCGGACGACGGCAGGTTAACCTGTCGATTCATTTCATTTTGTTAATTTTTAATCCAATAGTTGTATTATTCCGTGGAAAGCCGTAATTTTGCGCAACTATATATGAATGATATGAAAAAGTACATAGTTATGGCGCTCCTTTCCGCCGGATTGTTATCCTCGTGCGGAGAGTACAACAAAGTGCTGAAAAGCACTGATTATGAATATAAATACGAAGCTGCGAAAAGTTATTTCGCCAAAGGACAAAACTCAAGGGCTGCAACTATCTTGGAAGAATTGATTCCTATCCTGAAAGGTACGGTCAATGGTGAAGAGTCTCTGTACATGTTGGCAATGACCTACTATAATCAGGGCGATTACGTATCGGCTTCACATTATTTTAATACGTATTACACCACTTATCCGCGCGGGACTTACACGGAGTTGGCACGATTCCACAGCGGGAAAGCGCTTTATCTTGATACGCCCGAACCCCGTTTGGACCAAAGCAGCACTTACAAGGCGATTGAAGAATTGCAGATGTTCATGGAATATTTCCCCGGAAGTTCGCGCCGCGACCTTGCCCAGAGCATGATATTCGAACTTCAAGACAAGCTGGTGGAAAAAGAATATCTTTCGGCAAAACTGTATTACGATTTGGGCTCTTACTCAGGAAATGCCTCATACAGCAGTACGGGTAACAACTATCTGGCTGCGGTGGTTACCGCCCAGAACATTCTGAAAGATTATCCGTATACGAAATTGCGCGAAGACCTTTCCATCCTGATACTGCGTGCCAAATACGGCATGGCGAAAGAAAGCGTGCTCGAAAAGAAAGAAGAACGTATGCGCGAAACCATTGACGAGTATTATGCGTTTAAGAATGAATTTCCTGAAAGCAAGTATATGACGGAAGTGGAAAACATCTTCAAGGATGCCAGCCGTTTTGTTTCGACTGAAGAAGAATAACTAATAATATTGGGATTAAATAAAACATTATGGATTACAAAAAAACAAATGCTCCTACGACTACCGTTACCCGTGATTTAATGGAACTGTGTGAAGACACGGGCAATATTTATGAAACAGTAGCCATCATAGGCAAACGTGCCAATCAGATTGCGGCGGAGATGAAGAACGACCTTTCTAAGAAATTGCAGGAGTTTGCTTCGTACAACGATAATCTGGAGGAGGTTTTTGAAAACAGAGAACAAATCGAAATCTCTCGTTATTATGAAAAGCTCCCGAAACCGACGTTGATAGCAACTCAGGAGTACATCGAAGGAAAAGTTTATTACAGAAATCCGGCGAAGGAGAAAGAAAAATTGCAATAAAAAGATGACTTTTCTTCTGAAATAAGAAATGTATAAAGAATCTGTAACGGCGGCAAAGCATACCGGAGCTACAGATTCTTTGTTTTATCAAGAAACCTTAACAAGATTAGATAATTCTATGATACAACGTATTCAAACCGTTTATTTACTGATTGTAGCCATACTGTCGGTAGTAATGATGTTTCTCCCCGTGGGGAGTTTTGTGGGTGCGGATTACAGCGTTCCGCCCGTTGAGTTTACCAATCTGGCGGTAGTGGCTGCCGACGGGACGGCGAATTATGCTCCGTGGGCGCTGTTCGTATTGCTGGTAGCGATAGCCGTAATTTCCGCAGTAACGATATTCTTGTATAAGAAACGCATGTTGCAGATTCGGCTTACGGTTTTCAACTGTGTGTTGCTGGTGGGATATTATGCTACGCTGATCACCTTTGTGTTTATGCTGAAAGGCGACTGCCGGTATGTTCCTTCATGGACTGTCTGCCTGCCTTTCGTGTCGCTCGTACTGAGTTGGCTCGCTATCCGTGCGATAGGAAAAGACGAAATGTTGGTCAAGGCTTACGAACGTTTGCGCTGATTAGGCTTTTAGTCGGCTTTTATTCAAGAACATTAAAAAAACGTTATATGAAAAGCCAACTGATTCATTGCGGATCGGTTGGCTTTTTGCTTTTCTTTTTCAGGTGATGCAGCTTTCGTTTCAATAAAAAGTATTTATTTTGCAAAGTAATGCATCTAATAAATCTGTTATGAAAAACAAACTGATATACACGGCACTGCTTGCTTCGCTTTGCTTTCCGCTGTGGGCGCAGCAAGTTTACGACATGAGCCGCTTCGGGATTGTCCCCGGAAAGAAGATCAACATGTCGGCACGTATGGAAAAGGCACTCGCCAAGATTAAAAAGGAATCCCGCGAGGGGGAGTCACTCATCCTGAAGTTTAAGCCCGGAACGTACCATTTCTACCCCGAAGGAGCGGCAGAGCGGGTTTATTACATCTCAAACCACGACCAGACGAATCCCAAACGGGTAGGAATTGCACTGGAAGACCTGAAATCGGTTACGCTGGAAGGAAACGGAGCGGAATTTGTGTTCCACGGACAGATGATTCCTGTTTCTATGCTTCGTAGCAGCGACTGTACGTTGCAGGATTTCAGTATCGACTTTGCCAATCCGCACATCGCGCAGGTACAAATCGTGAAAAATGAAGGAGAGAAAGGCATTACCTTCCGGCCTGCTCCGTGGGTGGATTACCGCGTGACGAAAGATTCGATATTTGAAACTTACGGCAAGGGATGGACGTTGCATCCGATGTCGGGGATTGCGTTCGAGGAAAAGACCCGACACATTGTTTACCGTACCAGTGACATCGCCTGTCCCACCAAAGGTTGTACGCAGGTAGGAGAGAACCTGATTTACGCTCCCCGCTGGAAAGACAGCCGCTTGCCCGAAGGCACTGTTGTGGCAATGCGTTCGTGGGATCGTCCTACGCCCGGCATTTTCTTGTCGCATAACACTCATACCACACTGAAAAACGTGAAGGTGCATTACGCGCAAGGCATGGGACTTTTGGCTCAGCTTTGCGACGGCATTACGATGGAGGGTTTCGGCGTATGTCTGAAAGGTGACACGGACGTCCGTTACTTTACCACCCAAGCAGACGCTACCCACTTTTCGCAGTGTAAGGGAAAGATAACTTCGGTGAACGGACTGTATGAAGGGATGATGGACGACGCCATCAACGTACACGGCACGTATCTGAAGGTACTCCGCCGTGTAGACGACCATACGTTGGCGGCTCGCTACATGCACGACCAGTCGTGGGGATTTGATTGGGGATTTGCGGGCGACAGCGTACAGTTCATCCGCTCGCAGACGATGGAACTGCTGGATGGAAGAAACTGTATCGAGCGCATTACGGCTTCTGACCAACCGACGGCGGAAGGTGCCAGAGAGTTTCTTATCCGTTTCGTTCAGCCGCTTCCGAATGAGATTGGCGGACAGGAAGATTTCGGCATCGAAAACCTGACGTGGACTCCGGAAGTTTATTTTGCGCATAACGTAGTGCGTAACAATCGCGCCCGTGGCGCATTGTTCAGTACACCGCGCCAAACGGTGGTGGAACATAACTTGTTCGACCATACTTCGGGCACGGCAATCTTGCTGTGCGGAGACTGCAACGGTTGGTATGAAACCGGAGCCTGCCGCGATGTGGTCATCCGTCATAACCGTTTCGTTAATTCGCTCACGAGCATGTTTCAATTTACTAACGCCGTGATTTCCATTTATCCGGAAATCCCCGATTTGGAACATCAGGTGAAGTATTTCCACGGCGGAAAGCCGGGAGCCATCCGGATAACCGACAACGAGTTCGAAGTGTTCGATGCTCCGGTGTTATATGCCAAATCGGTAGACGGGCTGGTATTCGAGCGGAATAAAATATCTACCAATAGCGATTACAAGCCCTTTCACTGGAATCAGAGCCGCTTTCTGCTGGAAAAAGTAAATCGTGCGGAAATATCGGAATAATAGATGCCTTTCTTTCAGAGGCGGTTTCAGATAAATAGAATCCTCTTATTTTATCCTGTTCATTCGATATGAAAGATAAAATAAGAGGATTTTTTATGCGGATAGATGTCTTTTTTTGTCAGTTTTTGGTAGTTCTCCGTTGTGGCATATTTTTTCTGTTCCGGTTTCCGGAAGCATGTTTCTTTCCGGCGTTTCCCTTATTCTTCCAGTTTTTTCCGCTGTGGCGTGAGGTATGTGGCGCATAGATGGGAGCTTCGCCAAGTTCTGCCGGTACGGGAATCTTATAAATGCTCTTTCCTAAAAAGTCTTCTATCTGTTTAAAGCGGGTTTGCTCGGTTTCGCTGACAAAGGTGATGGCACATCCGTCGTTGTTGGCGCGCGCCGTACGTCCGATACGATGAACGTAATCTTCGCTGTCGTGAGGCACATCGTAATTGATAACCAAACGGATGTCGTCGATGTCTATGCCTCGCGCCACGATGTCCGTAGCTACCAGCATGTTGATTCTGCCGTTTCGGAACTCGTGCATGATTGCCTCGCGCTGACACTGCTCCAAGTCGGAGTGCATTTCTCCTACATTCAGATTCAGATGCTTCAACGCCTTAGCCACCTCTTTTACCTTCAGTTTCGATGAGGCGAAGATAATCACGCGCTCCGGTTTCTGTGCGTTGAACAGACTTTTTATGATGCCTAATTTTTGCGCTTCGTAGCAGATGTAAGCCGCCTGTATGATTTTGTCTGCCGGTTTCGATACGGCAAGTTTCACCTCCACCGGGTCGGTCAGGATGGTTTTTGCCAGTTGCTGGATTTTGTTTGGCATGGTAGCCGAGAACATGATGGTTTGCCGCTCCTTCGGCAGGTACTTCACGATTTGCATGATATCGTCGGCAAATCCCATGTCGAGCATACGGTCTGCTTCATCCAAGATAAAAAACGACACTTTCGATAAGTCTACGTAGCCCAGACTCAAGTGACTGATTAATCTTCCCGGCGTTGCTATCACCACGTCTGCCCCCAGCGTGAGTCCTTTCTTCTCCTGCTCGAAGCGAACCCCGTCGTTTCCTCCGTAAACCGCCACGCTCGAAGCCGGCATGAAGTAAGAAAAACCCTCCATCTGTTGGTCTATCTGCTGGGCAAGTTCGCGGGTAGGAGCCATGATGATACAGTTAATGGCATCCACCGGATATCCGCCTTTGCTGAGCTGGTTGAGTACAGGCAGTAGGTAGGCAGCCGTCTTTCCCGTTCCCGTCTGGGCAACCCCAATCAGGTCACGTCCCTCAAGGATAACGGGTATCGTATGCTCCTGTACCGGCGTACATTCGCTAAAGTTCATGGCGTCTAATGCCTGTAAAACGCATTCTTCTAAGTTCAGTTCTGAAAACTTCATAATTAGTATATCAATCTTTTATATATGCTTATAGTTTGCCCCGTTCGTCGAGGTAAGAGTCTTTGAAACCGAGGAAATACAACACGCCGTCCAGTCCGATGGTGTTGATAGACTGGCGCGCGTTTGCCACCACTTTCGGTTTGGCATGAAAGGCAATGCCCAACCCTGCCACAGAAAGCATCGGCAGGTCATTTGCACCGTCGCCCACGGCGATGGTCTGCGCAATGTCGACTTTCTCCACCTGTGCGATAAGTTGCAGAAGCTCCGCTTTCCGTTTTCCGTCTACGATGTCTCCCACGTATCTGCCCGTAAGTTTCCCGTCTACGATTTCGAGCTGGTTGGCATATACATAATCTATACCGAACTTATCCTTCAGGTAATTGCCGAAATACGTGAAACCTCCCGACAGGATGGCTATTTTGTAGCCGTACTTCTTCAGCACGTACATCAGTCGTTCCACTCCCTCCGTGATGGGCAGGTTTTCGGCAATCTCTTTCATTACGCTTTCGTCCAGCCCTTTCAGCAAGGCAACCCTTTCTTTAAAACTTTCCCTGAAATCAATTTCACCGCGCATGGCTCTCTCCGTAATCTCCTTTACTTGTTCGCCTACGCCTGCCCGTATCGCCAGCTCATCAATAACCTCGGTTTCTATCAGTGTAGAGTCCATATCGAAACAAATCAACCGGCGCATACGGCGATACATATTATCCAACTGGAACGAAAAATCCATTGAAAGCGAGCTGCTTAACTGCATCAGTTGGCTTTGCAGTTCCTCTTTGTTTTTCGGAGTGCCACGAACCGAAAGTTCGATACAAGCCCTTACGTTCGCTTTTTTCTCGTCCAGCGGAATACGTCCCGTCAGGCGCCGGATGCCATCGATGTTCAACTGGTGCTGCGCCAATATCTTGGTAGCTCCCGCTATCTGTGCGGCGGTCAGCTTTCTGCCCAGCAGGGTAAGAATGTACCGGTTTTTCCCTTGCATGTTTACCCATTCTTCATATTCCTCTGCCGAAATGGGGTAAAAGCGGATGTTGATACCCAATGCAGATGCCTTGAAAAGCAGCTCCTTCATGATATTTCCCGAATCCTTGTCATGACATTTGAAAAGAATACCGAGCGAAAGCGTGCTATGAATATCAGCCTGACCGATATCCATAATATCTACATCATATTCCGATAAGATTTCGGTGATTGAAGCCGTCAATCCCGGACGATCCACACCGCTGATGCGGATTAATATCAGTTCTGTTTTAGTTTCCATGGGGTTAATTTATCTATGCAAATGTACAAATTATATCGCTTTCGGGCGTATTTAGGGGGAGTTTTTATTAAACAAGTATAAAACTCATGCTGTAAAACATAAATTTTATTCGTTGTTTTTCTTTTTTTATTCGAAAAGATTTACCTTTGCACCGGATTTCCGAAGAGAAAGAGATATTTCTGTGGCAAGAGGTGTCTTGGAAATAATGTTCCGGGCGGAAATTACTGTAAAAGGACAGTCCCGGATAGTATTAACTAAAATCAAATTACATGATTAAAAATGTAAAATGGTTTTTTGTTGTATTAATAACCGGTTCCTTACTCTCTTTTTCATTCAGCAGAGAGAGTGTATTTACTGAGAAGCTGGCTGTGGGTACGAGAGTCCCCGAGTTGGCACTCTGCAACGAAGTGCAGCCGCTCAACCTGCACGCTGCCGATGGCAGTTACACCTTGTTGAGCTTTTGGGCAAGCTACGATGCAGCTTCGCGAATGACGAACGCAACGCTGAGTCATGCCGTAGAAAAAGATGCCCGCGTGAAGTTGATTTCCATTTCGTTCGACCGTTACCGCTCGGTTTTTGATGCGGCGGTACGTCAAGACGGGATAGACAAAGAGGTCTGTCATCTGGAAATGGAAGGGGAAGATTCGGAAGTATTCAAATCGTACGATTTGAAAAGCGGTTTTAAAAATTACTTGGTCGACAGCCGCGGAGTGATTGTTGCCAAGAACGTAACCGCAGACGAATTGGCCTTGTATCTTAACCGATAAGGCTCCCCGTTGGGAAAGAAAAAAGTGAATACAACAAAAAAAGCAAAAGTTGCAATGAAAGCGCGTTACGCAAATTCATTGCAACTTTTTTTATTGAGCCTCTCCCGAAAAACGCTACCGTTAGCGTAGGGCATTTCTTGCGGTAGCGTTGACCATTTCTACCCATAGTGTTGACCGGTTCTACCGTTAGTGTTTTTCAAGCTCACTGTGAAGATTGAATTGCTTCATTACCAGCTTGTTCCCTACTTCGGTGCCTTGCGGTATAAATATACTGCTATAAAGACGTAAATGATGTTCGGAATCCAGACAGCAAGATTCGGATGCATATTGCCGTTGATGGCAAAAGTCGATGATATGGTTTGGAACAGAATGTACGAGAAACTCAGTCCGATACCGATACCCAAGTGTAATCCCATTCCACCTTTTCGCTTCTGCGAGGAGAGTGAAAGCCCGATAACGGTAAGGATGAACGCGGCAAACGAAGTGGCTATACGCCGATAGTATTCTACTTCGAACACCTTGATGTTGGCAAATCCGCGCTGTTTCTGTTTGTCGATATACTCCCTCAGCTGCGGGCTGGTCATGGTTTCCTGCTGGCCTCGGGTGATAAGAAAGTCCTGCGGCTCCATGTTGATGATAGAGTCGATACGGTCGCCTTTGGTGATGGTTTCCCGCATTCCCTTCATCTCGCGCAGCATGTAGTCTTTGATAATCCACTTATGTACCTGAGCCGTATCATACGTAATCCGCCGGGCGGTAAGGTGGGAAACCAGCTTATGGTCTTCGAATTTGTCCAGCGAAAACCGATACCCCGTTTTATTATAATCTTCGTACCGTTCCATGTAGGCGATGACACCGCTGTCTACTTCAAGTTGGATGTTTCGGGCATAGTCGGACGATTTTTTATTCTTATACACCCGTTCGAACTCCAGTCGCGTTACGCTTCCCGTGGGTATGACTTCGGTACTTAGCACATAAGTAACCAGCGCAATGATGGCAGCAGAAATCATGTAAGGCACCATCAGCCGCTTGAAACTCATGCCCGTAGAAAACATGGCGATGATTTCGGAGTTTTCCGCCAGCTTCGAGGTGAAGAAAATAACGGCGATAAACACAAACAGCGGGCTGAACAGGTTGGTGTAGTAGGGGATGAAGTTCAGGTAATAATCGAAGGCAATAGCCTTGAGCGGCGCTTTGTTCTTGATAAAGTCATCAATGTTTTCATTGATGTCAAACACAACGGCGATTGAAATAATCAGCGCGATGGCAAAGAAATAAGTACCTAAGAACTTGACGATAATGTACCTGTCAAGCCTCTTCAGCCACTTTTGTTTGAACAGTTGTTTTATGTTTACCGGTATTTTCATAATCGTGTAGACAAGCGTTTTACCATCATGGGTTTCCACGTAGAGAAATCTCCTGCAATGATATGTTTGCGGGCTTCTTTTACCAGCCATAAGTAGAAGGCAAGGTTGTGGATAGAAGCGATTTGTAGGGCAAGAAGTTCTTGTGCATGGAAGAGATGGCGCAAATAAGCACGGCTGTATGCGGTATCAACGTACGAAGCTCCGTCTGCTTCGATGGGGGAATAGTCGTTCTCCCATTTCTTGTTGCGCATGTTCATGATGCCATCTTTTGTAAAGAGCATACCGTTACGCCCGTTGCGCGTAGGCATCACACAGTCGAACATATCCACACCTCGCTCGATACCCTCTAAGATGTTGACAGGCGTACCCACTCCCATCAGATAGCGCGGACGGTCGGCAGGCAGTATCTCGTTGACCACCTCAATCATCTCATACATCTTCTCAGTCGGTTCGCCTACCGCAAGTCCGCCGATAGCATTTCCGTCGGCATTCTTAGACGCAATGTATTCGGCAGAACGCCGGCGCAAATCCGGATAAACACAACCTTGCACGATGGGGAAAAGAGACTGGTTATATCCGTATTTAGGCTCTGTTTCGTTAAAGCGCGTAATGCAACGGTCCAGCCAGCGGTGAGTCAGCTCCATTGATTTCTTGGCATAGTTATAATCAGACGTTCCCGGTGCACATTCATCAAACGCCATCATGATATCCGCACCGATGGTACGTTCGATATCCATCACTCTTTCGGGTGTAAACAAATGTTTTGAACCGTCGATGTGGGAACGGAACTCCACGCCTTCTTCCTTCATCTTCCGGATACCCGAAAGCGAGAACACTTGGAATCCTCCACTGTCGGTCAGCATCGGGCGGTCGAATCCGTTGAATTTATGCAAGCCTCCTGCTCCTTCGATGATGTCTAACCCCGGACGCAAATAAAGATGGTAGGTATTCCCCAAAATTATTTGCGCCTTAATATCTTCTTTTAACTCACGCAAGTGTACGCCTTTTACCGTGCCGGCGGTTCCCACAGGCATAAAGATAGGTGTTTCTATCTGCCCGTGGTCGGTAGTGATTAATCCGGCACGCGCATTCGAGCGTGCATCTGTGTATTGCAGTTCAAATTTCATTTCTTTTCTTCTTTCTGTTCCTCGGTTACGGTAAAATCAATGGCATCTGCCACTTTCTCATCGGTCAATGCCAAATCTAATACCTCCTTGATGTCTTTTACATAATGGAAAGTCAAGCCTTGCAGATACAACGGCTGTATTTCCTCTATGTTTTTACGGTTTTCCTCGCAAAGGATAATATCCTTGATACCGGCACGTTTGGCAGCCAGAATTTTTTCCTTGATACCGCCTACGGGCAATACCTTTCCGCGCAAGGTGATTTCTCCTGTCATTGCCAGATTAGGTTTAACCTTTCGTTGGGTCAATGCAGAAGCCAGTGAGGTAACCATTGTAATGCCTGCCGAAGGCCCGTCTTTAGGAATTGCACCTTCGGGCACATGGATATGAATATTCCAATTATCGAAAATACCTTCCGGCAAGTCTAACAAATGGCTATGTGCTTTCAGGTATTCCAGTGCCAGCATTGCCGATTCTTTCATCACGTCTCCCAGATTACCTGTAAGCGTGAGCCGGCTTCCTTTTCCTTTGCTCAGACTGGTTTCAACAAAAAGTATTTCTCCTCCCACGGCCGTCCAAGCCAATCCGGTAACCACTCCGGCATATTCATTGCCCTGATACTTGTCACGAGAGTATTCAGGTGTACCGAGATAGTTCGGAATATCAGACGGTTTCAACTCATGTTGTTCAGTAAATTTGTCGCTTGCTATCTCCAGCGCAATTTTCCGCATCACTTTGTTGATTTTCTTTTCCAGCTCACGCACTCCGCTTTCACGGGTGTAGTTTTCAATGATGTATTCGATGGCAGCCTTTGTGAACTTAACGTGTTCTTTTTTCAGTCCGTTTGTTTCCATTTCTTTCGGAATCAAATGGCGGCGTGCTATCTCAATTTTTTCTTCGGTGATGTATCCGCTGACTTCTATCAACTCCATGCGGTCGAGCAGGGGAGTAGGAATCGTAGATAAGTTATTTGCAGTGGCGATAAACATGACTTTCGACAAATCATAATCGATGTCAATGTAATTATCGTGGAACGTATTGTTCTGTTCCGGATCAAGCACTTCGAGCATAGCCGAACTTGGGTCTCCCTGACGGTCTCTGCCTAATTTATCAATTTCATCCAAGATAACTACCGGATTTGAGGTTTCAGCTTTTATCAGACTCTTGATAATACGTCCCGGCATCGCACCTATATAAGTTTTGCGATGTCCTCGAATCTCTGCTTCATCGTGTACTCCACCCAATGACATACGCACATATTTCCGTTTCAACGAAGCTGCGATAGAACGTCCCAAAGATGTTTTTCCTACTCCCGGAGGTCCGTACAAGCAAATGATGGGAGACTTCAAATCGCCCTTCAGCTTCAATACCGCCAAGTGTTCCAATATACGTTCTTTTACTTTTTCCAGTCCGTAATGATCTTTATTCAGAATCTTTTCGGCGTTTGTTATGTTGATGACATCGGTTGTATAAACATCCCACGGCAACGCAAGCAGTGTTTGCAGGTAAGTCAGTTGCACGTTATAGTCCGGCGATTGCGGATTGATGCGTTCAAGTTTGCTTACCTCGCGTTCGAAGATTTCGGCAACTTCTTTTTTCCAGTGTTTCTGTTCACCTTTTTGGCGGAGTTCGTCTATCTCATCGTTCTGTCCGTTCCCCAGCTCGTCTTGGATGTTTTTTATCTGCTGTTGCAAGAAGTATTCACGCTGCTGGCGGTCAATTTCCTCGCGTGTACGCATTTGGATGCTTTGCTTCAAGGCAGCCAGTTGGACTTCCTTATTCAATATCTGAATAAGCCGGTATAATCGTTCCTTCAGCGTATTGAGGTCGAGCAATTCAAACTTTTCTTCGATGGAAAAAGGGAAATTCGTACATACGAAGTTCACCAATAATTCCGAGTTATCCAAATTTTTAATGGCAAACGAAGTGTCCGGACTCATGTGTTCCGACGTTTCGACAAACTTCAGACACTGTTCGCGGCAGGTATCCATCAATGCCTTAAACTCATCCGAATCTTCCGCCTCCATTGTTTCTTTTATAGGCGTTACTTTGCCTTTGAGGTAAGGACGTACGGAGGTTATTTCATCTAAATGGACTTTAGGCCCGTTAGCCTGAAGAATAACCGTAGTGTTTCCTCCCGGCATTTCGAATACACGTAAAACCTTGCCTATAACAGCCGTAGGGTAGAGGTCTTTGTACCCCGGATTTTCTACTTCGCTGAGCTTTTGTGTAGCAATAACGATAGAGGAACTATTTTTTAAAGCAGCGTTTACCAGCTTCAGTGTGGTGCGGCGTCCTGCCGTAATAGGCATGACAACCGATGGAAACATAACCATGTTGCGTAAAGTCATAACCGGAAACTCCTGCTCCAGTTCTTCTTCCGTTACTTCTCTTGGCACTGTTTCTATTTCAGCCAACATCGAAATGTCTTCGCTGTCTGTGTTCATTAGAATATTTTCTTTTCGACTTTTTTTTATCATAATCTCATTCAGTAGTGTGTTTGGCTTTTTCAAAAGCGGCTACAAAGTTAATCATTCTGCATTAAATACGGAACAAACAGGGGCGGCAAATACATTAATAATAGTGAATATATACTGAATTGTTCGCAGATAAACATCATTTTGCTTACTTTTGGCGCGCAAACAAGTTTTCGGTTATATGGCAAATCCTTATTTTAAATTTAAGCAATTTACGGTTTATCACGATAAATGTGCCATGAAGGTTGGTACAGACGGAGTTTTGATAGGTGCTTGGGCAGACGTTTCGCGTGCGGAAAAAATATTGGATGTGGGTACAGGGAGCGGTTTGATTGCATTGATGATTGCCCAGCGTTGCGATGCTTCTGTGTTAGGGATTGATATTGACGAAGACGCGGTGATTCAAGCCCGGGAAAACGTGATGGCATCGCAGTGGAGCGGGCAGATTACCATTGCCCGGCAAGACGTACGGGTGATGGCAAACGAGTGCGACACAAAGTTTGATGTCATTTTATCCAACCCTCCGTATTTTGCAGAAGACGTGAAATGTCCCGAAGCACAGCGGAACACAGCGCGGCATACCGATGAACTTGATTTCTATTCTCTTTTGCAGGCTGTATCCGTGCTTTTAACCGATGATGGAACATTCTCCGTTGTTCTGCCGGCCAATGCAGCCTCCGATTTTATTGCGCTTGCCACAAAGTTCAAGCTGTTCTTGAGTAAGCAAACGTGGGTTTACACCAAACCGAATATGCCTGCAAAGCGAGTGTTGATGGCGTTTTCGAGAGATAAATCAACCGAAACGCAGGTCGGACACCTTACGATAGAAACAGCTCCTAAAGTCTATACTCCGGAATTTACTGCACTGATGAAAGACTTTTATCTTTTTATTTCTTAGACAGCCTTCTCAGTATATTCTGGTTGAGCATGAGTAATTGCTTGTGTCTGTCCGATATAGTCGTGCTGATGGGGCGTCTTCCTATGAAGTCGGTAAAGTGCTGTAAAATATTGAACGGCTGTTCATACATCCTTGCGGGCTTCATCGGTGCAATAACATGCAGTCCCTGATGAACGATTTCCACCTTTAGGTCTTTTCCTCCCATAGCGGGGTCGCCATCAAAATGAAAGACTCCTTCTTTGGCCCGGTGGATGATAATACGGTCATCTCGCATGGTTTTGATGCAACTGTTCTGGTCGATGGTCTTATTAAAAAGCTGAAACGACAACGACGGGACGTCTAACACCGTAAAAGGTTCTAATACCGTAATATCCATCATTCCGTCGGTCAGTGATGCTTGAGGGGCAATGTAAGCATTGTTCCCATATTGCGAAGCGTTGGCGCAAGCTATTAAGAAAGCCTTATAGCGTACCGTTCCAGTCGAATTTTCTATTTCGTATGTTTCAGGACGATACCTCAGGCTTTCGTGCAGGGTGTTTTCCAGATAAGTCAGTAACCCCCGCTTGCCGGAATCGGCAAATTTCAAACTTACGAAAGCGTCGAATCCCACCCCGCACGTACAGAAAAACGGACGCCCGTCTATAATCCCGTAATCGATGTTCTTGATAATACCCGCGTTAAGCGTATAAATAGCCCCTTTGGGGTCCATTGGGATATGTAAATGCCGGGCAAGTCCATTTCCCGAACCGCAAGGGATGATACCCAGTGCGGTGTCAGTATGGATAAGTGAACGTCCTATTTCATTGATAGTACCGTCTCCGCCAATGGCTACTACGATGTCTACATGCTCTTTTACAGCTTGTCTCGCAATTTCCGTTGCATGTCCTGCATACTCGGTCTTGCGTATGGAATAGTCGTATTTCGAGCGGTCTATCAGTTCATTAATCAGCCGCAGTATAATTTCTTTTCCGTTAGTTCCCGAAATAGGGTTTATTATAAACGTAATGCGTTTCTTCTCCATCTTTTTTGAGGTTTATCCTGAAAAAATCAGGTTACAAAAGTAACATTCTTAATTTTAAAATCCTTACTTTGTTATGGATAAATTGGTATCTTGCTAAGTTTTTTTTTAGTCGATTGTGTACGTGTTAGGATAAATTGTTATCTTTGCGCGATATTTCTTAACAGGATATTGGCGAGTATTAATAATTTATTATAAACAGCCGGAAACGGTTTACCAAAATAAAATATGGGAATATTACAAGAAAGACTGAGCAGATACAGAGTGCCTCAAATGTATATGGAGAGAGGCGTATATCCTTATTTTCGTGAGATAGACAGCGCTCAGGACACAGAAGTAATGATGGACGGGAAAAAAGTCCTGATGTTTGGTTCTAATTCTTATATGGGACTGACTTACGACAAACGCATTATCGAGGCAGCCATTGCTGCAACCCGTAAGTATGGTACAGGATGTGCAGGGTCTCGTTTGTTGAACGGTACGCTTGATATTCATATTGAATTGGAAAAGGAGCTGGCGGAGTTTGTAGGAAAAGATGAAGCACTTTGTTTCTCTACGGGATTTACGGTAAACGAGGGAGTTATCCCCCAGTTAGCGGGAAGAGGTGATTACATTATTTGTGATGACCGCGACCATGCGTCTATTGTCGACGGACGTCGTCTTTCGTTTGCTACTCAGTTGAAGTACAAGCATAATGATATGGATGCTTTGGAAAAAGAACTTCAGAAATGCGAACCCGATGCGCTGAAGTTAATCGTGGTAGACAGTGTTTTCTCGATGGAAGGCGACTTGGCTAATTTGCCCGAAATCGTAAGGCTGAAAAAGAAATATAATGCTTGTATTTATGTAGACGAGGCTCACGGTTTGGGCGTGTTCGGAAGAAACGGACGCGGTGTGTGTGACCACTTCGGACTGACGGCAGACATTGACCTTATCATGGGTACATTCAGTAAGTCGCTGGCTTCTATCGGTGGTTTTGTTGCAGGCGATAAAGATGTAATCAACTGGTTGCGCCACAATGCACGTTCTTATATTTTCCAAGCAAGTAATACTCCGGCAGCCACGGCAGCGGCTAAAGAGGCTCTCCATATCTTAAAAACAGAGCCGGAACGTCAGGAAAACCTGTGGAAGATAACTAACTACGCTTTAAAGCGTTTCCGCGATGCCGGGTTTGAGATAGGCGATACCGAAAGCCCGATTATCCCCTTGTACGTACGCGATACTGATAAAACGTTCGAGGTAACCAAGCTGGCTTTCGACGAAGGTGTGTTTATCAATCCGGTGATTCCGCCTGCATGTGCGCCCCAAGACACGCTGGTTCGTTTCGCACTGATGGCTACGCATACGCAAGAGCAAGTTGATTTTGCTATCGATAAGCTGGTTAAATGCTTTAAGCAACTGGATATTTTGAAATAACCGAAAGGCTTTTCTTTATAAAAATCGGGAGAATGTTTTTACGACACCCTCCCGATTTTTTTGTTTCTGCATTTTCCCCGGCCTGCTGCTTACAGAGAAGATGGGCTGTCATCCAGATAAAACTTCTCTACGGCGTATGCCACACCATCTTCTTCATTGGAAAGAGTGATAAAGTCTGCGGCTTGTTTTACGACGTCTTGTGCGTTCTCCATCGCAATGCCTAACCCGGCGTATTGAATCATAGACAGGTCATTGAACCCGTCGCCTATAGCGATCATCTCGTTTTTCGTCATGCCGATTTCTTCCAGCAATACAGACAGCGATTGCGCTTTGTCGATACCTTTGGGCACTAACTCCAGAAAGTAAGGCTCTGAGCGGAACACCCCCATGCGGTCTTTTAATTTTTCATACATTTCTTTTTCAAGAAGAGCGAGCCGGGAAGGTTCGCCTACTATCAGGCATTTTGTGATGGGATGTTTCACAGCCTCCAGAAAGTTGTCTACTTTCTTTATTTTCATAACGTTGAGCAGCGCTTCCTTTAATACATATTCATCATCGGGCTTTTCTGTCAATACGTACTCGTTTTCATAAGTAACGATGGCAAAATCGTTTTCTTTGGCACAGCGGTACAGGTAGGGCAGCAAATCGCTGTCGAGTTGCTTTTCATACATCAGTTCGCGTGTTTTCCAATCAATGATTTCACCCCCGTTATAAGCCAATATGTAGCCCTCGTATTTTTGCAGTTCCAGCTCGTTCGCCAGCGGAGCAACGCCATACGTGGGGCGTCCGGAAGCAAGTACGACTTTCAGTCCGGCTTCTTGGGCTTTTATCAGCGTTTCTTTCGTGTGCCGGGTTATTTCTTTTTTCGAGTTGGTTAAAGTACCGTCTAAATCCAATACCAAAAGTTTATATTTCATACGAAAAGATTAAGTGATGAGATTTTGTTTGCAAATATAATATAATACTTTGAATATCTTCTCGGATTCAGGGCTTTGAAACTGTTTAAACTTCATTTGTCAGGCGAAAATGCGGGAAGAAATAGGCTGCCGCTATACCCCGAAAAACGCTACCGTTAGTGTTACCCCGCCCATGCGGATGCGCTGACTGTTTCTATTCATAGTGTTTATCGGTTCTACCGTTAGTGTTTTCAAGTTTCAAACTTAGCCGGGGGAAATTAAGAAAGTAGCTGTAAATCAGATATATATCAGGAATGCCCTCCGCATGTCTTGCGGATGCCTGTCATCGCTTGATAACATTGGTGGAAATTGTTGTATGATATATCCGATTTTTTCCCTAACTTGCGGAAATAAAGATAAAGAAAGGTTTTTGGTATGAATTTATATACAGATTTTGTTCTCAGGCTTTTTGTGGCAGGCATGATGGGGGTAATGATTGGTCTGGAGCGAGAGTATCGCGCCAAAGAAGCAGGGTATCGCACTCATTTTCTGGTGGCGTTAGGCAGCGCTCTGCTGATGATTGTGTCGCAATATGGTTTTTCCGATGTGTTGAAGAAAGATTTAATCCATCTCGACCCCAGCCGTTTGGCATCCCAAGTGGTGAGCGGCATTGGCTTTATCGGTGCGGGTACGATTATTTTACTGCAAAAGCAAGTGGTGAGAGGGTTGACCACTGCTGCCGGTGTATGGGCTACTTCCGGCATCGGACTGGCGATAGGCGCAGGAATGTATGTTATCGGCATATCGGCCACACTGATGGTTCTCATCGGGCTGGAGGTGTTGAGCCGTTGCTTTAAAAGTTTCGGGATGCGGAATATGATTATTGAGTTTTCGACGGAAAACGAAGAGATACTGAAAGACGTTTCGGCAAAATTTAATTCGAAAGATTATCAGGTTTCGTCGTATGAGATGAATCATTCATACGAAGACGGCAGGAAGATGTTCCACGTCAGCATGGTGATTAAGGCAAAGCGCATGAATGAAGAAGGATTGCTGCTGATGTTTCTGAACGATTTTCCAGGCGTAAGAGTAAATAAGATCGTGTGAGAGACGGCATCAATAAACAAGGATATTCCAAAAAACGCCGAGGGCGACATTTGTTTTGGAATATCCTTGCTGTTGTAAATCTTTTTCTTTCCGATTTTGTAAGCAGAAAAGGCGCTTATCCGATGTAAACATTTACGTGAAGAAATAATTTGTCTTGGTTTTCATTTATGTCGAAATCTATTTTGTCTTCACGCGCCAACCATCCGATAGCTGCGTTAAGGTCTCTGTCTGATAAGCCAGAGGCTTCTTTAAGGTCTTCGTAATTCCAGTGAGCATTGTCCTTTAAGATATTCCAGACAATGCCTGCGTTTGTGCCAATCTGAATCTTGTCCATAGTTGTCTTGTTTTATAGAGTTGTTATTAATTTATTGTCTATGAAGCAAAAATATATAGAAATTGTTTTATAAACAAATATTTCTTTATTTAATTTGTAATGGGAAGACTGAAGCGAATGTTGAGCCCGGTTTGGGTATGAAGAAAAAGGCGGTGGTGATAAAGCGGGTATTCATTTTGCGTATGCCGGTCTGACGGATAATCTGTATTTCCGTGGCAAACTTTATATACATTATTATATATATGATACAACAAACAGAATTTGTGTTAAGACCTCGTGCACGAGGCTTTCATTTGATAACCGGAGAGGTGGCAGCCCATTTGCCGAACCTTCCCCGTGTGGGGCTTGTAAATCTTTTTATTCAGCATACCAGTGCCGCATTGTCTGTCAACGAGAATTGCGACCCCGATGTGCGCGGCGACATGGAGAAGATTTTTAATAATCTGGTAAAAGAGCGGGAGTCGTGGTACGACCATACGCTGGAAGGCTGGGACGACATGCCCGCCCATGCCAAGTCGACGATTGTAGGTGCAAGCCTCACGATACCCATCACCGACGGGCGTTTTAATCTGGGCACATGGCAGGGAATTTACCTCTGTGAGTTCAGAAATCACGGCGGAGGCAGACACATTGTGGCTACGGTGATAGGCGAATGATGCTTTAGGAGACCCCCTGAAAGGTGATTTGTAAGGTTTTTGTGTGAAAAAGTGTTTATAAATATCGGTCGGCATAAAATGAAGCAGGCAGATTTTCTTGATTTATGGTATATATCTACATTTTGCGGCTAAAAAATGTTACTCGATAGTACACTTTTGAAAGATTATTTTTTAAATTTGCGGTACAGAATTAGTCAAACATTTAACAAACTAATAGGAAGCTTATGTCAAAAATCGTTGGACATATTTCACAGGTAATCGGTCCGGTGGTCGACGTTCACTTCAAGTTGAAGGGAGGACAGGACGCTGAACGTGCTTTGCCTAATATCCACGATGCGTTGACCATCACACGTAAGGATGGTCGTACGCTGGTAGTGGAAGTGCAGCAGCATATTGGTGAAGACACGGTGCGTACCGTTGCAATGGACAGTACGGACGGATTACAGCGTGGAATGGAAGTCATGACTACCGGTCAGTCTATCACGATGCCGGTGGGTAATCAAATTAAGGGACGCGTGATGAATGTCGTTGGTGACGCTATTGACGGAATGCGAGAGTTGGAAAAGAAAGACGGCTTTCCTATCCATCGCGAACCGCCGAAATTTGAAGATTTGGCGACAACTCAGGAAGTCCTGTTTACGGGTATTAAAGTTATCGACCTTTTGGAACCTTATCTGAAGGGAGGTAAAATCGGTTTGTTTGGTGGAGCCGGTGTTGGAAAAACCGTGCTTATCAAAGAATTGATTAACAACATTGCTAAGCGGCACAATGGATTTTCCGTGTTTGCAGGAGTAGGAGAACGTACCCGTGAAGGTAACGACTTGCTGCGCGAAATGATTGAGTCAGGCGTAATTCGTTATGGCGATGAGTTCCTGAAAAGCATGGAAGAAGGAAATTGGGACTTGTCGAAAGTAGATTATAACGAAGTGGAAAAATCGCAGGTGGCAATGGTGTTCGGGCAGATGAATGAGCCTCCCGGCGCACGTCAGTCAGTAGCTCTTTCCGGCTTGACGCTTGCCGAATCTTTCCGCGACCGCAAGACGGGAGATAACGGACCGCGTGATATATTGTTCTTCATTGATAATATATTCCGTTTCACTCAGGCAGGTTCGGAAGTTTCAGCATTGCTGGGACGTATGCCTTCTGCCGTAGGTTATCAGCCAACGTTGGCTACGGAAATGGGACAGATGCAGGAGCGAATCACCTCTACCAAGAATGGATCTATTACTTCTGTACAGGCTGTCTATGTCCCTGCCGACGACTTGACCGACCCGGCTCCGGCTACTACTTTTACTCACTTGGACGCAACCACTGTGTTGAGCCGTAAGATTACGGAGTTAGGTATTTATCCGGCTGTTGACCCGTTGGATTCTACATCTCGTATTCTTGACCCGCTGATTGTAGGTAAAGAACATTACGAAACTGCCCAACGAGTAAAACAGATTCTTCAACGCAATAAGGAGTTGCAGGATATCATCTCTATCTTGGGTATGGATGAACTTTCGGATGAAGACCGTTTGACTGTGAACCGTGCCCGTCGTGTACAGCGATTCCTCTCACAGCCCTTTGCCGTGGCAGAACAGTTTACAGGTGTTCCGGGCGTGATGGTTTCTATCGAGGATACAATTAAAGGATTCAAGATGATTCTGGACGGTGAGGTAGATTACTTGCCCGAACAGGCATTCTTGAATGTGGGTACCATCGAAGATGCCATAGCGAAAGGAAAGAAATTGCTGGAGGCAGCTAAAGGATAATTTTAAGTTTTTAGGGCTTGTAGCTTAAAACAGGCTCATGGCTCGGAAACTCAAAAATAAGTAAATTATGAAAGAACTTCATCTGGTTATTGTTTCACCCGAACGTACCGTTTACGATGGGAAAGCGGATTCGGTGGTATTGCCGGGAGAATTAGGAGAATTTCAGGTTTTGGTAAACCATGCTCCGATAATATCGTCGTTGGTAGCGGGAGAAGTGAGATATGTGGCCGGAAAGGAAACACACTCTTTAGAAATAAAGGGAGGATTCGTAGAAGTTAGAGATAATCAGATTTCAGTCTGCGCAGAGCTTTGAAAAGAGTGGAAGCGGACGTTGAACCGAATATGTTTTTTACAGTTTTACGAATGAAAAACTGTGTGATGAAATGTTTTTGTTAGCCGTAAAGAAAAAGTTTATAAAAGAATTGACTGTCATAGGAGTGATTCTGACAGCAGTGGTGGCATTGGTATATCATATATTTATCCCTGAAAGGTATTTTTTGTGGTTTCCCGCCATTCCGATATTCTTTTATCTTTTCGGGCTGTTTTACATCTACATGTTCGCGTTCAATTATAGCTTGGGGCTAGACAAAATAGCGATGACTTACCTTGTGTGTAAGACATTGAAGTTTATCCTGAGTATATTGATACTGTTATTCTACGGATTCGTGATAGGACATGAGGTGGTGGCTTTTTTTGCAACGTTTATCCTGTTCTATTTTGCGTTTCTGATATTCGAGACCCGTTTCTTCCTTCGTTTTGAAGCGAAACTGAAATTAAGAAAACAAGCAAACAATGAAAAAACTACGGTACATAGTAATGCTTCTGCTCCTGTTGGCGATAGTTCCGGCAGAAACGCTGAAGGCTCAGAACGATGAAGCTGCGGATGTGGACGTGAATGAATTGGTGTTCGGACATATCGGCGATGCTTATGAATGGCATATCGCAACGTTCGGCAATACTTCACTCAGCATACCGCTCCCGGTAATCGTAAAGAGCAGTACGGGCTGGCATGTTTTTTCTTCTTCTAAATTAGAGGGGGGAGAAGAATATGAGGGCTTGTACATTGCGGAAGGCGGAGCCTACGACGGCAAAATCGTAGAGCGGGATGCTGCGGGTGCAGAAATAAGACCGTTTGACATTTCCATTACCAAAGACGTGTTGGGACTGTTTATCAACAGTGCGATATTGGTGGTTATCATGATAGCCTGTGCGCGCTGGTATAAGAAACATCCTGTGGAGCAAAGCGCTCCGCGCGGCGGTGTGGGTATGATGGAAGCACTCATCCTGATGATTTACGACGATGTAATCAAAGGATGCGTGGGTGAAGATTACAAGCGGTATGCGCCTTACTTGTTGACGGCCTTCTTCTTTGTGCTGGTCAACAATTTGATGGGGTTGATTCCTATCTTTCCGGGAGGAGCAAACGTTACCGGTAACATTGCTATTACATTGGTGTTAGCTTTGTGTACGTTCCTTTTGACCAATATCTTTGGAACGAAGGAGTATTGGAAGGAGATATTTTGGCCAGACGTGCCTACGTGGTTGAAAGCTCCGGTTCCTATGATGCCGTTGATTGAATTCTTCGGTATATTTACCAAACCGTTTGCATTGATGATTCGTCTTTTCGCCAACATAATGGCAGGTCATGCAGCCGTATTAAGTTTGATAGCCATCATCTTTATTACGGTAAAAGCAGGCCCTATTATAAACGGCTCGATGACGTTTGTCGCTGTAGTATTCGGTATTTTTATGAATGCCCTTGAAATCTTGGTTGCGTTCATTCAGGCTTATGTATTCACCATGCTGTCTGCTGTTTTTATCGGACTGTCACGGGTGAAAGGTCATGGAGCCAAATAAAAGAAATTAAAAGAAATAAAAGTATAACCATTAAAAAACGAAAAAATTATGTTATTGTCAGTTTTATTGCAGGCAGCTGCAGGTGTTGGTATTAGTAAATTAGGTGCTGCTATTGGCGCAGGTATTGCAGTATTAGGTGCAGGTATCGGTATCGGTAGAATTGGTGGTTCTGCTATGGAAGCAATGGCTCGTCAGCCGGAAGCATCAGGCGACCTGCGTATGAATATGATTATTGCAGCCGCTTTGGTTGAAGGTGTGGCTTTGATCGCCATCGTAGTATGTTTGTTGACTTTGTTCTTATAAATTAATAAAGCGTTATGGGATTACTAACTCCGGATCCGGGATTGCTTATCTGGATGCTTATCACGTTCGGAGTCGTTTTCTTTATATTGGCTAAGTACGGTTTTCCGGTAGTCATCAAGATGGTAGACGAAAGGAAGGCTTATATAGACAATTCTCTGAAAGCGGCACGGGAAGCTAACGAACAGTTGGCTAACGTGAAACAGGAAAGCGAAAAGGTTCTGGCTCAGGCTCGTGAAGAGCAAGGTCGTATCTTGAGCGAAGCGGCTGCCACACGCGACCGTATCATTAAAGATGCTCAAGAACGTGCTCAACGCGAAGGACAACGCTTGATGGATGAAGTGAAGAAACAGATTGAAACAGAAAAAGAAAGTGCAATCCGTGACATCCGCCGTCAGGTAGCTGTTTTGTCGGTTGGTATTGCTGAAAAAATAATGCGTAACAAACTGGCCGACGAGAAAGAGCAAACAGAACTGATTGACCGTATGTTGGATGAAATGATAGAATCTTCTAAAAAATAATACATGATGAATACAGGAGTCGTTTCTATGCGTTTTGCAAAAGCATTGCTCGCTTATGCGAAGGCGAATGGCAAGGAAGGACAGGTATATGAGGAAATGAAGTCATTAGCCTCTCATTATACGGATGTTCCCGATTTGCGTCGTGCGGTAGAGAATCCTGTGTTGGATGCCGATAAGAAACTTGATTTGCTTCGTGAAGCATCGGGAGGAGAAAAGGTAAGCAACGAATTGCTTCGCTTTTTTAAACTGGTGTTAGAAGGAAGAAGAGAAAAGTTCTTGCAATTCATGGCGTGGTCATATATTGATTTATATCGGGAAGATAAAAACATCCTCATGGGTAAATTGATAACTGCCGTCCCCTCTAAACGATTGATACAACATCTGGCAAACTTTGTGGGAAGCAAATCGCAAAGTAAAGTCGAACTGGATACTCAAATAGACCCGAAAATTATCGGTGGCTATATCATCGAAGTAGCGGGATATCGTTTGGATGCCAGCGTTGCCAATCAGTTGAAGCGGGTTAAACAGCAGTTCATTGCGAGAAACAGAAGAATAGTTTAAAGAATATTGAAAATTAAAAATTAAGAATGAAGAATCCATGCCGGTTGTTTATGAAGCATGAGGGAATCAGACTTAATTTTTAATTTTCAGTTCTTCAATTTTCAATTAAAAAAGATTATGCCAGAGAATACAATAAAACCCAGTGAAGTTTCAGAAGTATTGCTTCAGCAGTTACAGGGAATCGATACTTCTCTGAAATTCGATGAAGTGGGAACCGTATTGCAGGTGAGCGATGGCGTAGCGCGTATCTATGGGTTGCGTAATGCCGAGGCCAATGAGTTGCTGCAATTCGAAAACGGTATTATGGGTACGGTGATGAATCTGGAAGAAGATAATGTAGGTGCTGTGTTGTTAGGACCTACCGACCAGATTAAGGAAGGTATGATTGTAAAACGTACCAAGCGCATTGCCTCTATCCGTGTAGGCGAAAGTATGCTGGGACGTGTTATCGACCCGTTGGGCGTACCTTTGGACGGAAGAGGAGAAATCGGTGGCGAACTGTTTGAAATGCCATTGGAACGTAAAGCTCCGGGAGTTATTTTCCGTCAGCCTGTTACAGAACCGTTGCAAACAGGACTTAAAGCTATTGATGCGATGATTCCTATCGGCCGCGGACAGCGTGAGTTGATTATCGGCGACCGTCAGACTGGAAAGACAGCCATTGCGATTGATACCATTATCAACCAGCGTTCTAATTATGAAGCAGGCGATCCCGTATACTGTATTTATGTAGCTATCGGTCAGAAAGGTTCTACGGTAGCAAGTATCGTGAATGCTCTGCGCGAAAAAGGTGCGATGGATTACACGGTAGTAGTAGCTGCAACGGCTTCCGACCCGGCTGCATTGCAGTATTTCGCTCCGTTTGCGGGAGCTGCTATCGGCGAATTCTTCCGCGATACCGGTCGCCATGCGTTGGTAGTTTACGATGATTTGTCTAAGCAGGCAGTAGCCTACCGTGAAGTTTCGTTGATTTTGCGCCGTCCGTCAGGGCGTGAAGCATATCCGGGCGATATTTTCTATCTGCATTCACGTTTGTTGGAGCGTGCTGCGAAGATTATCAGCCAGCAGGAAGTGGCAGAGCAGATGAACGACCTTCCCGTAAGCCTGAAAGGAAAAGTTAAAGCAGGTGGTTCGTTAACGGCATTGCCTATCATTGAAACTCAGGCAGGAGACGTTTCGGCTTACATCCCGACCAATGTGATTTCTATTACCGACGGACAGATATTTCTTGAAACAGACCTCTTCAATCAGGGCTTCCGTCCGGCAATCAATGTCGGAATCTCAGTGTCGCGTGTAGGTGGTAGCGCCCAAATCAAGAGTATGAAGAAGGTTGCCGGAACCTTGAAAATCGACCAAGCACAATATCGTGAACTGGAAGCATTTTCGAAGTTCAGCAGCGATATGGACCCTGTAACCGCAATGACAATCGACCGCGGACGTAAAAACAATCAGTTGCTTATCCAGCCGCAGTATAGTCCGATGCCGGTAGGTGAACAGGTTGCCATTCTTTATTGCGGAACGCATGGTTTGATGCGTGATATTCCATTAGAGAAGGTACGTGTTTTCCAAGATGCGTTCTTAACCAACTTGCGTGCAAATCATCAAGCCGATGTTATTGACGTGTTGGCAGGCGGAAAGATTAGCGACGAAATAACGGCAATTATTGAAAAAGTAGCGGCAGAAACAGCCGGACAGTTTAAACAATAAGCATCATGGCATCACTGAAAGAAGTAAAAGGAAGAATCAACTCAATCAACGGGACGCTGAAGATTACTTCGGCGATGAAGATGGTATCCTCGTCAAAACTTCATAAGGCGCAGGAAGCTATCGAAAACATGCTTCCTTACGAACGAAGACTACACCGTATGCTTACTAACTTTTTGAGTGCAGGAGTTACGGTCGAGTCGCCTTTCACCGTGAAACGTGATGTAAAGAAGATTGCTGTTGTAGTATTTGCGTCGAATAGTAGTTTATGTGGTGGATTTAACATGAATGTTATCCGCCATTTGAACGAAATGGTTGAGGAATACGGTAACCGGATAGGGTGTGAAAACATTCTGGTTTATCCGATAGGGCGTAAAATCGCCGATGCCGTTAAGAAGATAAAAGGCGTGGTTCCGATGGGGGATTACCAGCATTTATGTGGCAAACCGAACTATCAGGAGGCGGCAGACTTAGCTGTGGATTTGATAAATAGATTCTTGGATGGCGAAATCCAGCAGGTAGAATTGTTATATAACCATTTTAAGTCTACGTCTACTCAAGTTCTGACGCGCGAAACTTATCTGCCCATTGATTTGTCTTCTAAAGAAGATGATGAACATTCGGAATCAAGCAATAAGGAAGCCGATTATATCATCGAACCTTCTGCCGAAAGGGTAATGCAAGAATTACTGCCTAAGGTGTTGCGTATGAAGGTATATACGGCATTGCTTGACTCGAATGCGTCTGAACACGCTGCGCGTATGATGGCTATGCAAGTGGCTACCGACAATGCCAATGATTTGATACAGGAATTGACCTTGCTCTATAACAAGAGTCGTCAACAGGCAATTACTAACGAGTTGTTGGATATTGTGGGTGGTACTATGGCTTGATAAAGAAAAAAACTGTACCCGGAGTCGTTAAGACTTTTGGTGTACAGTTTTTAAAAAAAGACCAAAAAATTAATTATCATGATGGAAACGATTTTCTTTTGTCCTTAATTTTAAAACAAAAGAAAATAAGTAATGTTCAGCATTTTTGCATTTATTTTCCTTCAAAATACACGGGTTCTCCGTCGAGCAGGCAGTTTAGCCGGTTTCCTCCTATTGATATATTTTCCATATAAGAATAATCTCTTGTACCGTATTTCATGCGTATGCTGGTGTATATGCTGTTATACCAGTCCCAAACGAAAGTGTAACGGCTCTCCTGAATGTAACCGTAGCGGTCTTGGGTAAAAATGTAATCGTTGCCTACATTGTCGGGGTAAAAGTTCAGTTCCTGACGATAATAAGTACCGTTGTTGTCGTACCATTCATCTACCCACGGACGGCTGCACAAATAATCGGTCATTTCGTAATAGCTGTTTGAACCATTCCCGAACTCAACGCCAATGCCAACGTGCTCACAAGAGGTAAGCGGAATAATCAGTGCTGCAAAAGCCAACAGCAAATATAATTTAAACTTTTTCATATCGGTCTCCTTTCCTTTGGTTTGATGTTACAAAGGTAGAAGGGTAAAATGATATAATCGAATGATTTTTCCTATCTTCTTGAAGGAATTTCCCTATATCGTGTAGGGAAATTCCCAAGTGCCTGTTATTCAAAGCAGTACATCTCTGAAGGAAGCGTACGTTTCAGAGGTATTACTTCGACATCTTTTCCTGCGATGATGTTTTTTTCTTTTAGTGCCAGTTCTACGGTTTTATAAGCCAGTTCCGGATGGTTATTGTCTTTGCTCAGGTGGCACAGCCAGAGATATTTCAAGTCTTTCGGGAAGTGATTGGCTATAAATTCAGCCATCACTTTGTTACACATGTGCCCTCTTTCGCCGGCGATGCGCTGTTTTAAATGTTGCGGATAAGGCCCCATCTGCAACATCGATTCGTCATAGTTTGCCTCCATAATCAGATAATTCGCCCGGCTGATGTATCGGGCGGCAGTGTCTGTTATGTGACCGATATCTGTGATGAATGTAAATGTTTTTCTGTCGATGCAAACACAATACCCTACGTTGTCTGTACCGTCGTGAGGCACTTCAAAACACGTAATGCTGAAGTCGCCTATTTCTACGGTCTCTTCTTTTTGGATGTAACAGATGTGCAAGGCGCTTAGCTTCTCTGTAACACAATAGCTGCGGCGAATGCCTTGATGGATTTCGGGGGTAGTGTAAATGGGTATGTTATGTTTTTCTCCCAAGTGTCCCACAGCCTTAATGTGGTCAGCATGGTCGTGCGTAATAAATACCGCCCGTATTGTGCTTAAACTCAATCCCCGTTCTTTGAATATTTTTTTTACTGTGCGGATGCCTATTCCCGCGTCAATCAATATGCCATACATGTCTGTTCCCAGATAGTAGCAATTTCCGCTACTGCCGCTGCCCAGACTCATAAACCTAATTTTCATTTCTCGGACTCTTTTTGTTAAAAGGAACGCAAAGTTACAAAAAAATCGCCTAAAGCACACACGAAAATGAAAACATCAAGCCAAGAAAGCTTTTTGGAGAAATTCAAAATGCCGGTTTTCAGGCTCTGTTTCCGCAGGTATATCTCCTCGAAAACACTACGGGTAGCGTTACTCATTTCATGCGGTAGCGTTTACTGTTTCTACCCATAGAACCGACCGGTGCTATGGGTAGAATTTTCCGACTTTCCGGCTAAGCGGTAAAGCCTTGAAAATAAGCTTGCTATAAGAACCTGTTTAAATCACTTTCCTTTCCGGTTTTCATCCATGTTTAGAAGTTGAAGAAATGCTTGGCGTTGTTATAACAGATGTCTTCTACCATTTGGCGTACACGAGTCATTTCAGATTCCGGTATTTCGCCGTTTTCTACATCGTTTCCCAAGAGGTTGCACAGCGTACGGCGGAAATATTCGTGGCGCGGATAGGAGAGAAACGACCGGGAGTCTGTCAGCATCCCCACAAAGCGGCTTAACAGCCCTAACAGCGATAATGTATTTATCTGTTTTTCCATGCCGTCTTTCTGGTCGAGGAACCACCAGCCGGAACCGAACTGGATTTTTCCCGGTATCGAACCGTCTTGAAAGTTTCCTGCCATTGTAGCTACGACTTCATTCGCACACGGATTCAGGTTATACAAGATGGTTTTTGCCAGCTTTCCTTCACTGTTCATCCGGTCGAGGTATTTCGACATTGCTGTGGCTGTGGAAAACTCTCCGATGGAGTCGAACCCCGTATCTGCTCCCAGCAGCTTAAACATCTTCGTGTTGTTGTTGCGTAAAGCCCCGTAATGGAATTGTTGTGTCCAGTTTGTTTCAGCATCCATTTCCCCGAATATCACCAGCATTGCTGATTTAAATTTCCGTACTTCTCCGCAGGTTAGTGGCTTGCCTCCATATACTTTGTTGAATATGCTGTCGATTTCTTTATCGGTATAATCTTCCGCATAAAATTCTTCAATGCCGTGGTCAGACAGTTTGCATCCCTGTTCGCCGAAAAAGTCATGGCGTTTTTGTAAGGCCGTAACCATATCGTCAAAACGGTGGATAGACACACCGCTCACTTCGCTGAGTTTCTCCATATAAGTGCGGAACTCTGCCGGGTGTTCTACCGCCATAGCCTTGTCCGGCCTCCATGTAGGAAGCATTTTTATTTCAAAACCACTCTGGCGCGTGGCGATATGATATTCCAAAGAGTCGGTCGGGTCGTCGGTGGTACATACAGCCTCTACGTGGTAGCGGCGCATCAGGTTGCGTGCCGAGTATTCGGGTGTGGCGAGTTTGGCATTACATTCATCGAATATTTCGCGGGCAGTTGTAGGATTTAATACTTTTTCGATGCCGAAAGCTGTTTTCAGCTCCAGATGAGTCCAGTGATAGAGTGGGTTACGCAGGGTGTATGGCACGGTTTCGGCCCATTTTTCAAATTTCTCCCAGTCGGATGTGTCGTTTCCCGTACAGTATCGTTCCGCTACTCCGTTCGCGCGCATCGCACGCCATTTGTAATGGTCGCCTCCTAACCATATTTCAGTGATAGACGTAAATTGATGGTCTTCTGCCACCATCTTGGGGCTAAGATGGCAATGGTAGTCGATGATGGGCATTTTTGCCGCATGATTGTGATAAAGTTCCTGCGCGGTTTGAGTCTGTAACAGGAAGTTTTCGTCCATGAATTTTTTCATAAGCGTATATAAATTCGTTTGATGTCTCTGTTTGGGTGTATTTCGAGGGCAAATCGTGCTTATACAGCCTTCGTTATCGAACACGAATATATGTATTTTCTGTATAATGACCAAAAAAATCTCTATATTTGCCGATACATCAAATCATTGGACAACATGGAAGTTTTAAACAAAAAGACTGCGGGGAAGACTTTGCGTCCCGAACGCATCATTCAGTTTGGCGAAGGTAATTTCTTGCGTGCGTTTGCCGATTGGATTATCTATAACATGGATGAAAAGACCGGTTTTAACAGCAGCGTAGTGGTGGTGCAGCCTATCGAAAACGGAATGGCAGAGGCTTTGAATGCGCAAGATTGTCTGTATCATGTAAATTTGCAGGGACTGGAAAAGGGACGGCCGGTAAACAGTCTGACTAAAATAGATGTCATTAGCCGGGCGCTTAACCCTTATACGCAGTTTGCCGATTACCTGAAGTTAGCCGAGCAGCCTGACATGCGTTTTGTGATATCAAATACCACCGAAGCAGGCATTGTTTTCGATTCAGCTTGCCGTTTTGACGATGCTCCGGCGGCTTCGTATCCGGGCAAGCTGACCCAGTTGCTTTATCACCGTTTCAGGAAGTTCGGTGGAGACCCTTCGAAGGGATTGATAATCTTTCCTTGCGAGTTGATATTCTTGAACGGGCACCGGCTGAAAGAAACCATTATCCGATATATCAGGCATTGGAACTTAGGGGATGAGTTTCGCCGTTGGTTTGAAACGGCTTGCGGAGTATATGCCACGTTGGTCGACCGCATTGTGCCGGGGTTTCCGCACAAAGATATTGATAGCATCAAGAATACGTTGGGATATGATGATAATCTGGTAGTTCAGGCAGAAGTCTTTCATTTGTGGGTTATCGAGGCTCCGAAATCTGTTGCGGCCGAATTTCCGGCTGATAAGGCAGGTCTGAACGTCTTGTTTGTCGATTCTGAGGCGCCCTACCACGAGCGGAAAGTTACGTTGCTTAACGGTCCTCATACGGTATTATCGCCTGTGGCCTATCTGTCGGGTATAAACATAGTGCGTGATGCGTGCCGTCATGAGGTTATCGGCAGATACATTCATCGGGTGATGTTTGACGAGTTGATGGAAACATTGAATTTGCCGAAAGCCGAGCTTGAACAGTTTGCGCATGACGTATTGGAACGTTTTAATAACCCCTTTGTAGATCATCGCTTAACATCTATCATGCTGAATTCTTTCCCCAAATACCGTACACGCGATTTGCCGGGAGTAAAGGTCTATCTGGCGCGTAAAGGCAAATTGCCCGAAGGACTTGTTTTGGGGTTTGCCGCCATGATTGTTTATTATAAAGGTGGAAATCGTGCCGACGGCACAGAAATCAAGCCCGATGATTCACCCGAAATAATAGAATGGCTGCAAAAGTTATGGAAAACGAACGACACGCAGGAAGTAGCCAAAGGCGTATTGGGCGCAACGTTTATTTGGGATGAAGACTTAAACCATATACCGGGGCTGACAGCTCTCGTGAAAAAGTATTTAGACGATATTCTGGAGAAGGGAATGCTGGAAGCGGTAAAAGAATTGTTATAAAAACAAAATCAGGAACTACCGGCGGGTGGCTCCTGATTTTTATATGGGATGAAATAACTCATGCCGGCATGAGAACCTGCGGTTTGATGCAAGTGTTGACAGAATCTCCCCGCATACCGTTAGAAGGCTTCGGTCATGTTGAAATAAAATAAATTCTGTCTGTTGATGAAGTTCCGCCCGAAATCAAGTCGCACGTTCATACGAGGCTGTACCTCAATGCGCAACCCCAGTCCGGCGTTAGGAAGTACCCCTTCTATTTTCCCCGGTGTAGGTCCCATGAACCCGCAGCCTCCCCATGCAACAAATCCCAAATGGCTTAATATTTTTTTCAGTCGGTTGCTACGGTCGTTGTTAAACATTTGCCTGTACTCCACAAGAGCTATGTGAGAAGACTTGTCCCGATACTGCCCCATGTAATATCCGCGTAAGTCGAAAGGCGTTCCGCTTAATACGTATTTATTTAAAGGCACATCGCCGAATACGTGTTTGCTCTGCACAGTCCATGCCAGCACCTTGCGCTGTCCTACCAACTTATATTGCCGGTAATCTAACTCGAAGCGGTAAAACTCGGTATCGCTTCCCAAAAACTTTTCATACATCATGCCGCTGATATTCAGATAAATCCCCTTGTAAGGATTTGCAGGAATATCGCGTGTATCGTAAGTGGCAAGAAATCCGACACCCGAACTGAAATTCTTATATCCGTTTTTCGTACCACCTGCTTCGACATAGCTCGATTCGGTGACAAGATACTTGGCAGGGTCGGTAATGTGGTCGTAATTCAAATCAATTTGCGGTCCGATAAAAAAGTCGGTATCGCTTACCCGGAATAAGAACCACGGGTTGATTTGTATTCCGCTGTAACGGTACTGGCTTGTGGTATCGCTGCGCACATAGTCTTTGTTCGTAGAATATCCTACACCGTAAAAGTTTTCTTGCGTATTCTTATAACTGAATTGTCCGAAAATGCGGAAACGGTCATCTTTAAAGAAAAGCTGCGGTTTCACCATGATGTTCAATCCTCCGTTGAACATAAATGCCATAGCAGCCGGCACCACTGAGCGGCGCATTGTGGTATCTTTTGCATTCATCCGGAAAGTCATCAGTGCGCTTCCTCCCACCAGCAAGCCAAAGTCCGGACTGAAACTTGGACCTCCCAATATATTATAATGGAAATTGCGCTGAGCCACCCGTTGGCGTCGCAGTTCTTTTTTGCTCATCGTAGGTGGTTTTGTAATGGAGTCTTGCGGCTCTTGTGCAAAACTGCCGAGCGTAAGCAGGCAGGCTATGCAGATAAAAATAAGTCTTTTCATACTTGTTATGTCGGGGACATTCGGTTAATTGATATTGTGCAAAAGTACAAAAGTTCGTTGAAAAAACGAATATCCGTTATAAGACTTTGAGGTATAGCCGCTGTTTTTAATAAAAAATGGTAACAGGTTTGGCTATTCGGAGGCTATTTTTTACCTTTACATCAACGAATTTTTCATAACATAAAAGAATATGACAGTAATAGAACGCTTTTTAAAGTACGTAACATTCGACACTCAGTCTGATGAATCGACCGGTGTTACCCCCAGTACACCGAAACAGATGGTGTTTGCACAATATTTGAAAACAGAGTTGGAAGACCTCGGGCTGGAGGAAATATCGCTCGATGACAATGGTTACCTTTTCGCTACGCTTCCTGCGAATGTAGACCGTCCTGTGCCCGTTATCGGCTTCATTGCCCATATTGACACCAGCCCCGACATGAGTGGAGAAAATGTAAACCCGCGTATTGTGGAGAACTATGACGGTACAGACATTGCTTTATGTGAAGCAGAAGGAATCATCCTTTCGCCGAAACGTTTCCCCGAATTGCTTGACCACGTAGGTGAAGACTTGATTGTAACCGATGGTCATACGCTTCTGGGTGCCGATGACAAGGCGGGTATTGCCGAGATTATCGGTGCGATGGCTTACTTGAAACAGCATCCCGAAATCCCGCACGGAAAAATCCGCATCGGTTTTAACCCCGACGAAGAAATCGGACTGGGAGCCCATAAGTTTGATGTGGAAAAATTCGGAGCGAAATGGGCATATACGATGGACGGCGGCGAAGTAGGAGAGCTGGAGTTTGAAAACTTCAATGCAGCCGCGGCGAAGGTACAGGTAAAAGGACGCAACGTGCATCCCGGCTATGCCAAAAACAAGATGATCAATTCGCTCTTGGTAGCCAATGAGTTTGTTTCCATGCTTCCTGCCGATGAAACACCCGCAACTACCGAAGGCTACGAAGGATTCTATCACTTGATAGGCATGGAGGGAGAGGTAGAAAGCACGATGCTTTCGTACATCATCCGCGACCACGACCGTGAGAAATTTGAATCGCGCAAGGCACTTATGCAAGACTGTGCGGCACGTATCAACGGAAAATACGGCGAAGAACTGGTTACGGTAGAGCTTAAAGACCAATATTATAACATGCGCCAGCAAGTAGAGCCGTTGATGCACATTATCGACATTGCGTTCGCTGCCATGCAGGAAGCAGGAGTGGAGCCTCACGTAAAAGCCATCCGTGGCGGAACAGACGGTGCGCAACTCTCATTTAAAGGTTTGCCGTGTCCGAACATCTTTGCCGGCGGATTGAACTTCCACGGACGTTATGAGTTTGTACCTGTGCAATCAATTGAAAAAGCCATGAATGTGGTAGTAAAAATAGCAGAACTAACAGCTAAGAGATATTGATAAAACGTAAATATTGAAGGCCGGAGAATATGGCCGGTCTTCAATAACTTAATTCTTAATACCAAATCACTATGAAAACAACTCCGTTTACCGAAAAACACATTGCGCTTGGCGCAAAAATGCACGAATTTGCAGGCTATAACATGCCCATCGAATATTCTGGAATCATTGATGAACATCTGACGGTATGTAATGCCGTTGGTGTGTTCGACGTTTCTCACATGGGCGAGTTTTGGGTAAAAGGGCCTCACGCACTTGAGTTCCTTCAACAAGTTACGTCGAACAACGTTGCTGTGTTGACACCCGGAAAAATCCAATATACGTGTTTCCCCAACGAAACGGGCGGTATAGTCGACGATTTGCTGGTATATGCCTACGAGCCTGAAAAGTATATGCTGGTAGTGAATGCTGCAAATATTGATAAAGATTGGAATTGGTGTGTTTCGCATAATCAGGTGGGGGCGGAATTGGAAAATGCTTCCGATAACATTGCTCAACTCGCTGTTCAAGGACCGAAAGCGGTTGACGCATTACAGAAACTGACTTCCGTCAACCTGAGTGAAATCCCTTACTACACTTTTCGTGTAGGCGAGTTTGCCGGTGTGCCTAATGTTATCATTTCGAATACCGGATACACCGGGGCGGGCGGTTTCGAACTGTATTTCTATCCTCAAGATGCGATGAAGATATGGGACGCCATCTTCGAAGCCGGCGAAGAGTTTGGCATCAAGCCCGCAGGATTAGGAGCCCGTGATACGCTCCGTCTGGAGATGGGATTCTGCCTCTATGGTAACGATATCGATGACACCACTTCACCGCTCGAAGCCGGATTGGGTTGGATAACCAAGTTTGTAGAAGGCAAGAACTTTACGAACCGGGCCGCGCTGGAACAGCAGAAAGCCGAAGGTGTGAGCCGTAAGTTGGTGGGCTTCGAGATGATAGACAGAGGCATTCCGCGCCACGGTTATGCACTGACCGACGCCGAAGGGAGAACCATCGGGCACGTAACTTCCGGCACGATGTCGCCTATACGTAAAATCGGTATCGGGATGGGATATGTGGAAACAGCTTTTGCCAAACCCGGAACGGAAATCTATTTGGATAATCGCGGACGTAAGCTGAAAGCGCAGGTTGTAAAACCGCCTTTCCGTAAATAACGGTTTTTTAATGGACTTTCGGGCATGAATCCTTGTGATTCGTGCCCGTTTTTTATTAAAATCCTATTATATTTGTACGCAGATAAGATAAAACAACGATAACGGATATGAATACACTATTGTTTTTAGGCTTGGGCACACAGGAAATTCTGATTATCCTGTTGGTGGTATTGCTGCTTTTCGGCGGTAAAAAGATTCCTGAACTGATGAAAGGTATGGGAAAGGGTGTGAAAAATTTCAAAGAAGGACTGAACGGGGTAGGCGACGAGGAAAATACTTCGACGGATAAAGATGCAAAGAAAGACGAAACGAAGTGAGAAAGAAATTAAAGCAAGTTCTATTTTCTGTACGAAAGTTGATGTTTGTGTTTGTGGGAGGAGGAGCCCTCTCGATGCAGGCACAAGATTCTGTACGGGTCGACTTTTGTTCGCCATTTGATTTCCCTTTGTTGCTGAGTGCCAATTTCGGGGAACTTCGTCCCAATCATTTTCATAACGGACTGGATATAAAAACACAGGGTGTGACCGGAAAACCGATTCGCTGCATCGCAGACGGGTATGTTTCACGCATTGCCGTATTCCACGGAGGGTATGGGCAGGCTATTTATGTGGCTCATCCTAACGGATTGACTTCGGTGTACGGGCATATTGTGGCTTTTGCCCCGGAAATCCAGCAGTATCTGCGCAACTATCAATATGCTAACGAGACTTTTACTTGCAGCCTGACGTTTACGCCCGAACAGTTTCCCGTAAAGCAGGGCGATGTTATCGCGCTGAGCGGAAACGAAGGTTCGTCGGCTGGTCCGCATTTGCATTTGGAGCTTCGCCGTACGGATACAGACGAATATATCGACCCCATGCCTTACTTCAAGCGGTATCTTTCAGATAAAAAAGTACCGGTGGCAAGTCTTGTCGGCTTTTATCCCGTAGAAGGCAAAGGAGTGGTAAACGGTTCGCAGCGTAAAAAACTCGTCCCGATAGCCTCACTGAATCAGCCGGTCAGCGCATGGGGTGAAATCTATACGGGTATCAGTGCAAAAGATTATATGGACGGTACTTCCAACTTTTATGGTGTACATTCCGTAACACTCTATGTCGATTCTGTTCAGGTATTCAATAGCACCACCGATGCGGTGGCACCCGCCGAAAACCGGATGATTAACGGCTTTACGGATTACGATGAACTGGTACGTACACGGAGGCTGATTATGCGTTCCCGTACGCTGCCCGGCAATCGCTTGCGTCTGCTTCATACCGGTGAAAGTAAAGGTATCGTAACGATAGATGAGGAGCGCGATTATCATTTCCGTTACGTATTGGAAGATAACTTCGGCAATCGGAATACTTACCGTTTCACCGTGCGCGGACGCCGGCAGCCGATACCGGAATATCGTCAGGAGGCTGACAGCAAGATGCTTTATTGGAATCGTACAAACGTGATTCAGGAACCGGGAATGGAGCTGGTGATTCCCCGAGGTTACATCTACGATAATGTTGAGCTTCGCACTTCGGTAACGGGAGACAGCGGAGCTGTTTCGTTAGACTATGTGCTGGATGCCGGCAATACCCCTTTACACGATTATTGCGATTTGTCTATCGGTGTGCGCCACCTCCCCGTGTCCGACACTTCGAAATACTATATCGTGCAAAAGGCAGGGAAACGCCGTGCATCGATGGGCGGAACGTACTCCGACGGGTGGGTGAAAGCCCGCGTTCGTTCGTTGGGACGTTTTGCCGTGGCGGTCGATACCGTTGCTCCGCGGGTAACTCCGGTAGGGATACAAGGATGGCGCACGAATCGAAACATTCGTTTTAAGGTAGGCGATGCAGAAACAGGGGTTGCCTCTTATAAAGTATATATTGACGGACATTTCGTCTTGTTCGGGTTAAAGAAAGGCGTGTTGGTTATCCAAGACCCGGAACGTGTGAAACGTGGAGTGGCACATCAGGCAGAAGTGGTGGTGACGGATTATTGCGGAAACGAGACCCGCCGCACGTATCGCTTCTGATGCGTCTACATGCTCGCCGCCGTCAGAGATATTTCCCATAAAAAATAAAGAAACAATACATAAACCAATTTATATATGAAGAGAAGATTAGTTTTTGCTGTCTTGTTTTTGACAGCCTTTGTTACGGGCAGTTGGGCCTGTACTAATTTTATTGTCGGCAAGAATGCCTCTGCCGACGGTTCGGTAATCGTGTCTTATTCTGCCGATTCGTACGGATTGTTCGGATTCCTTTGCCATTATCCGGCAGCCGTTCATCCGGCGGGAGCGATGCGCGACATCTACGAGTGGGATACCGGTAAGTATTTGGGACAAATCAAGGAGGCTAAACAAACGTATAACGTGATAGGGAATACGAACGAGTTTCAGGTTACTATCGGCGAAACTACGTTCGGCGGACGTCCGGAATTGGTAGATTCTACGGGTATCATGGACTACGGAAGTCTGATATACGTGGCGCTTCAGCGTTCTCGCACGGCGAAAGAAGCCATCAAGGTAATGACCGATTTGGTAAAGGAGTACGGTTATTACAGCAGTGGCGAGTCTTTCTCCATCGCCGACCCTAATGAGGCTTGGATTATGGAAATGATTGGTAAAGGACCGGGAGTGAAAGGTGCCGTATGGGTAGCCGTGCGCATCCCCGACGATTGCATCGCTGCACACGCCAACCAAAGCCGTATCCATAAATTTAATATGAGCGACAAAGAAAACTGCCTCTACGCTCCGGATGTGGTTTCTTTCGCCCGTGAAAAAGGCTATTTCTCCGGAAAGAATACCGATTTCAGCTTTGCGGATGCTTATTGTCCTCTTACTTTCGATAACGTTCGTTTCTGCGAAGCCCGTGTATGGAGTTTTTATAACATGTTCAGCAAATCAACGGGACAGACTTACCTGCCTTACGTTCAGGGCGAGAGTAAAGAACCGATGCCTCTTTACGTGAAGCCCGACCGCAAGGTGTCTGTACGCGATATTCAGCACGCCATGCGCGACCACTACGAGGGTACGCCGCTTGACATTACAAAGGATTGTGGGGCAGGAGCTTTTGAAACGCCCTATCGTCTTTCTCCGCTGACTTTTAAGGTTGATGGTAAAGACTATTTCAACGAACGTCCTATCTCAACTCAGCAGAGTGGCTTTGTATTTGTTTCGCAGATGCGTTCTACGATGCCCGACATGGTAGGCGGTGTATTGTGGTTCGGATTAGACGATGCAAACATGACGGTGTTTACTCCCGTTTACTGTAATACCGACCGTGTTCCGGCTCCGTATGCCGAAGGTAACGGCGACTGTGTCACGTTCTCATGGGATTCGGCGTTCTGGATTTATAACTGGGTGGCAGACATGATTCGTCCGCGTTACTCGCTGATGGTAGGCGATATGCGTTCCGTACAAAACAGCTTGGAAGATATGTATGCCAATGCGCAGGAAGGAATAGAAAGTGCAGCGTTGAAACTGTATCAGGAAGACCCGCAGAAAGCGAAGGAGTTTCTGACCAACTATACCGACATGGCTGCACGCACCGCACTGGATAGCTGGAAGAAGTTGGGTGAATTCCTGATTGTCCGTTATAACGACGGCGCAGTGAAGCGTGTGAAAAACGGTAAGCTGGTTCGCCCCGAAACCGGAAACAGTGCTCCGCTCGACCGTCCGGGATACAGCGAAGAGTTCTTGAAAAAATTAGTAGAAGAAACCGGCGACCGCTACTTGATGAAGACTTGGTAAGAGGTACGCCGCTGATTTTGATACTTGAATCGGCAATATCCGGAGGCTTTCTATCTCCGGGTATTGCCGATTTTTTTGTGCCGAAATTTCTATGGGTAACGCGAGGAAATCCATGCGGAAGTTTTACTTGACACAAGCGTTAGCGTCACCCTGTCTTTCGGGTAGAATTTTTCGTCCGGTTATTCCCTTCTGAAGTATTCTTCCAGCTCTTCCGAAGCCGTTCCTTCGGTGTTGTCGATGTCGCGGATGATGACCCCGTGTTCCAGTACGGCAATGCGTGTGCTGATGTCTGTGGTGTGGGTCAGGTTATGGCTCGACACGAGGATGGTGGCGCATGTTTCGCGGTTATATTCGCGGAGCAAATGCTTGAGCGACGATTGTGAACTGGGGTCGAGGAAGTTGAAAGGCTCGTCTAAAATCACCACCGCAGGGCGGCTGAGCAGGGCAGAGATAATCCCCACCTTCTGTCTGTTTCCGGCAGAAAGGTTGCGGATGTACTTCTTCTGCCCGATGATTTCGTCTGCCATGAAGCGGCTGTAAGCCTCAATCCGTTCCTCTGTTTCGGCCTTTGTGAAACCGCACATTTTTCCCACGAAACAGAAATACTCTTCGGGTGTGAGATAGTCGATAAGGAAACTCTCATCAAGGTAAGCCCCTGTGAAATTTTTCCACGATTCACTCTGGCTGACATCAATGTCGTTTATCGTAACGTTTCCGCTGTCAGCCTTCAGAAGGTCGAGCATCAGGCGGAAAAGCGTAGTTTTTCCCGCTCCGTTGTTTCCCACCAATCCCAATATCTCTCCTTCGGCAATGGTATATTCGGGTATGTCGACAGCCACTTTGCTGCCGTAGGTTTTCTTTAAATCATGAATCAGAATCATAAGATGAGTTGATTAACGTGTGTTTCTAAAGTTTTCCATGTTGTTATATCGGCGTTTCATTAAGCGCACGTAGATGTTTTTTATCCAAATCCGGTGCGTGGCAACCGTTGCAAGTCCGATGACCAACAGGGCGATACCCGCCTCGGTTTCGGGCAGGAAGAACGTCAGCATCCTCTGTATCAGCAGCGGGGCAGCAAATGCGATGAGCGTGATAAGCGTTTGATACATGGTGTTTCCCTGCGACTTTGCCATGAACCCGCCGTTAAGGACGGCGGTCTTGTCGTTATAAACGGCAAGCTGCATGATGGTGGCAAATATCGGTCCCATCGTAAAAAACAGGTAAGCTGCGGAGGTGAGGAGCGAAACCGTGCCTGTCACCACGGGGTAAAGCATCATCAGGAAAGGGATTATCAGGAAGATGCTTTGCAGGTAATACTTGGCGAGCAGCAGGTTATAGATGGTTTCTTTATGCACCATCAGCCCGTCGATGTAATTCCCCTCGAACGACATGATTCGGCTCAGTGTCATCAGCCCGAATACGCAGTAGCAGTAGAGGCAGATGAAATAATTCATGTAGTTGTTGCTGCCGTACACATCGCCGGCAAGGGCGCACGCAAACATTACCATGATGAAGAGGAAGCTCCAGAAGTTCGACTTCGGCGTTTTGTTGCGGAATATCAGTTTCAGTTCCAAACGCATGTATTCGCCCACGATGCCGTAACGCTCGAAAAACGAATAGTTGCTGATGTGTTTCACCTTGTTGTCTTCCGTGCGCGCCAGTTCCCGGTAAATCAGTTTGCCCTGCACCCAGCGGTTCACTCCCGCCAGTCCGATAGCCACGGCAAGCGTGCCGAGAAACGCCAGCGGATTCCATTCGATGTATCCTTCGCCCAAATCCATGTAAAACCGCGATGTCCACTCCGTTTCGGGCAGGAACTCCAAAAGCGCCATGCTTCCGTACACAGGCAATATGAGCAGGATATAGATGAATTTCTGACGCATCAGCACCCGCACCAGCATACTCCAATAGCCGTTGCCCACCATCAGCAGCCATATCCCCACGCAGTAACCCAATACGCCGGGGATTCCATAGAACCGGAGCACGGAAAGCCATGCGAAGGGCACAAAGAGGAAAAGCCAAAACAGGTTAAACGGATTCAGTCCCGCCTGTATGAGCAAGGCATTGAGTACCCGCTTCTTGGGGAGAGGGAGGAGTAAGTAAGGTTTGATCTCCTGCACCGGAGTGGGCAGCAGGAAGCGCATAAAGAAATCTATCAGCAGAAAGAACGGCAGACCGCAGTTCAGAATGTGATAAGGCTCCATATTCGGTATCCCCTCGCTAAAAGCAAAAAACAGCATAACTCCGATGTAAACGAAGTATGCTGCCCAAAAAGTGATACCGAAATAAATCATAAACTTGGCAAAGCGGTTCCGCTCATATATCGGACTCCGCCTTGCTGCAAGTTTTTGGTTTTTTCGTATGTCGGAAAGTAACATGATTATTTATTTACGGGAGAACTCATGCTGACTTCTATCTGGTTACCTTGTCCGAAGAACGTCTTGGCAAACTCTTTCAGGTCGGTAGCCGTGATGCCGTTTACGATGCTTTCGAAATCGGTATTGGTATCAATTCCGTTCCAGTAATATTCGTTCAGAACGCCGAGCCAGTAACCGTTTTCCTTTTGGTTTTGCTGATAAGTTTTCAGCATGTATTCTTTCACTTTGTTCAAATCATCAGCTTTCGGACCGTTGGCGGTAAAGTCGGCTAATCCTTGTCTTACCAGCTCTACCATCTTCTCTCTACGTGCAGGGTCGGTATCGAAATAGATTTGGAATGCTGCCTTCTCGTCGGGGTACTTCGTGATGCTTCCTCCGCAACTTACGCCATACGTTCCGCCTTGCTCTTCGCGGATGGTCTGCGTGTACAGAATGTCAAGCAACTGTCCGGTAATGTTCATCAATATTTTGTTTCTCAACGTGTACGGACATTCGCCGGTATTAACCAAAACGACGGTAGATTTCGGGGTTTCGAGCGGGCGTACAAAATTGTTTTCTACTTTTCCCTTGCGGAAACTGATGTTGGTCTGTCCGAAGTTTTCCTTACGTCCGTGGGTGGGAAGACCTCCCAAGTATTGTTCTATCAGCGGGGTTGCCGTTTCCATGTCAATGTTTCCTACAAACAAGAAAGTAAAGTCGCCGGCATCTTCGAAACGATTTTTATAAAGTTCCATTACCTTTCCGTAATCCACTTTATCCATCATCTCAGCCTTCATGCTGAAAATACGCGGGTTCTTGTTATAAAGCGTCATGTTGAGCGAGTCGATAAATACACTCATCGGGTTAGCTTCCTGATTGGTCAGCGCCGCTTTCTTGCGGTTGATGTATGACGAGAACGCCTCTTGGTCGGTACGCGGAGCGGTGAACAGCATGTAAGTAAGCTGGAGCATGGTTTCCAAATCTTTAGGTGAGCAGTTGCCGCTTACTCCTTCGGTATATGTATTGACAGAAGCACTGGCAGATGCCATCTTGCCTGCTAAAACCTTGTTCAGGTCGGTCAGACTGAAATTGCCGAGACCGCCCAAAGCCGCAACCTCGTTAAGGTTAGAGAACTGAAGCACGTCTTTGTTATCAAACAGCGAGTTACCTCCGGGACTGAACGCCTCCATCTGTAATTGGTCGGCTTTGAAGTCGGTCGGCTTGATAACCACCCGCACCCCGTTGCTCAGTGTCAGCAGGGTAGTGCCGAACGCACCTTCTTCTTTCTTAACTACCTTGCCCGGTGCCGGTTTCTCTTTCAGCAGCGGTTCGTTGGAAACCTTATCGACATACGCCGTCAGTTCTTCAGTTTGGGTCTTGTCGATGATGGCTTTCAGTTCGGCTTCGGTAGGATATTTCATACCTTCTTTTTCCGGACAGAATACGCTCAGCACGATATTGTTTTCGCCGATTAATTGTTTCATCCAAGCGTTAACAGCCTCCAACGGAATCATCGGAACGATTTGTGTCATCGTCTGGTAATAAAATTCCGTACCCGGAATCGGCTCGCCATTCAAGAAGTTTCCTAAATATTCATTTACGTAAGACGGCGTACGCTGTTTGTCACGTTCGTTGTAACTTACTTCCAAACTGCGCAGATAGTCGGCTTTAGCACGGGCATATTCGCCTGCCGTAAATCCGAAACGGCGTACCCGTTCGATTTCTTTCATCAAGGCTTCTGTTCCGCTCAAGATACCGTCTTCTTTGGTTACAGCAACTCCGGTAAATGCGCCTTTGGTTTTAGCCAGCAAATAGTTGGAGTCATCAATAAAACTTTGTATGAAAGGCGGGTTAGCCTGTTGCATCAATTCATCGATGCGGTTGTTAAGCATCTCTTCGATAGCCCATGTCATATAGTTGACAGTAAGATAATCTATCGTATTTTTCTGATCGTCAGGGATAGCCTCATGCTTATGGAACAGATAAACCACAGGAACTTCCTGCTCTTTATCTTTAGCAATGGTGATTATCGGTTCCTGATTATCGGGCACGGGGAAATATTCGCGTTTAGCTGGATTCTTCGGCATCTCGATAGGAGAGAAGAGGCGTTTGATCTTGTTCTCTATCGAATCCACGTTAATGTCTCCCACTACAATGATGCCTTGTTGGTCAGGGCGATACCATTTTTCATAATAATCACGTAATGCTTGATAGGGGAAATTGTCTACCACTTCCATCGTACCGATAGGCAAACGATGTCCGTATTTGCTTCCTTTGTACATAGCCGGGAACACCTGCTCGTACATACGCATCATGGCACCCATCCGCGTACGCCATTCTTCGTGAATGACCCCGCGCTCTTTATCTATTTCTTTGGGAGCAAGCGTTAAATCGTTAGCCCAGTCATGCAGAATAAGCAGACAAGAATCAATAATACCATCGCGGATTACGGGTACATTCGTAATATTATATACTGTTTCATCTATTGAAGTATAGGCATTTAAGTTAGCCCCGAATTTTACTCCGATAGTTTCCAGATATTCGCGTAAGGTATTATCGGGGAAATGTGTTGTACCGTTAAAGCACATGTGTTCCAAAAAGTGAGCCAATCCCCGCTGATCGTCTTCTTCCAAAATAGAACCCACCTTTTGTGCAATGTAAAAATCCGCCTGCTTTTCAGGCAATTCGTTGTGACGTATGTAATAAGTCAGTCCGTTTTCTAACTTGCCTACTCGCACTGCTGGGTCGGTAGGCAGAGGAGGCATTTGCTGGGCAGATACCATTGCCGCACCACTTGCAACGACGATAACGGCAATTGTTTTCTTAAACATGTTCTTCATAACTCTATAACTTTGTAATAATTGAATTAAAGTAATCCATTTGTTGAAAGATAGCGTTCGGCTTCGATAGCTGCCTTACATCCGCTTCCGGCGGCTGTTATCGCTTGGCGGTAATGAGGGTCTGCCACATCGCCCGCTGCAAATACTCCCGGTACCCCGGTGCGTGGCGTTCCGGGCTCTGTGAGGATATAGCCCACTTCATCGGTCTTTACCCACGGCTTGAAAATTTCGGAGTTCGGTTGATGACCGATTGCCAAGAAGAATCCATCGATGGCAACATCGTAACGTTCTTCATCGGCTTCGCCCATCCGCTTCACCACGTGCATACCCTCAACGCCATTGTCGCCATACAATCCTACGGCATTATGTTCGAATAACACGGTGATATTGGGATGGTTCATTACACGTTCTTGCATGATTTTCGATGCGCGTAAGAAAGGCTTTCGAACCACCAAGTAAACTTTACTTGCCAAACCTGCCAGATAGATAGCTTCTTCGCAAGCCGTGTCTCCGCCGCCTATAACGGCAACTGTTTTTTTGCGGTAGAAGAAACCGTCGCACGTAGCACAGGCGCTGACTCCCATACCGGCATACTTCTTTTCATCTTCCAGTCCGAGATACTTGGCGGTAGCTCCGGTAGAAATGATAACCGTATCGGCAGTGATTTCTTTTTCTTCGTCTACGATGAATGTATAGGGGGCTTTGCTTAAATCTGCCTTAGTAACGATGCCGTTGCGGATTTCGGCTCCGAATCTTTCTGCTTGTTTACGGAAATCGTCCATCAGCACAGGACCTGTCACTCCATCGGGATAACCCGGAAAATTCTCTACTTCAGTAGTTGTTGTTAACTGTCCACCCGGCTGAATACCTTCGTAAAGCACAGGGGAAATATTTGCTCGACCGGCATAAATGGCTGCCGTATATCCGGCAGGGCCTGAACCAATGATCAGGCATTTTACATGTTCTGTCGTCATAATTATATGAATATTAATTTATCGCATATCAATAATTTCAGCATTGGGATATTTGCTCTTATCAAAACGGAAAGCATTATCGTTCAAATTTAATTGTGTACGATAATTGTGTACAATGAATTCTTGCATCTGTCCTTCCGTTGGTAAGATTCCGATATAAATCGGTTCGTAATCCGAACCAATCAAGAGTGTTATGCTCTGTATATCTTGTTTCGTTTGAGGAGTCAAGACAATTTCATGGCCTTGTTTGCCTTCCCGTGTTTTGACGCCTGAGTAACGGTAGTTAAATCCTTGCTTATAAAGAGATAACCACGCATAAGGATTGATGGCTCTTAATTCTTCGGGAGTAGGAGTGCTGATATTTACTTCCTCATTTTGTATCAGATAACTCCATTGCGTCTGCCCGTCGAACCAAGTCGTTACGTCTTGGGTAGTTAATTGGAATTTTTCTCCTTTTAAAAGTAGTTTTCCACTTTGTGAGCCTCCGAAAATAACGCTTATCCCTTTAGACTGGTTGTATTTTTCAACCGTTTTATCTAAGATGTTTTTTGCTTTTGTATCTTGCTGTGCTGATAAAGATAATGTCAGCATTAGCAAGAAAAATAAAGTATAAATTCGATTCATTTTATTCATTTTTTAAGCTGTTCATGCGCATTTCCAAATCATTTTCATCCATACAAAGAACATCGCGCGCTTTGCTACCGTTGGCAGCACCCACGATTCCGGCATGTTCCAGTTGGTCCATGATTCGTCCTGCCCGGTTATAACCGATAGAAAACTTCCGTTGGATGAGCGATGTAGAACCCTGCTGGTGATAAATAACCAGTCGGGCAGCATCTTCGAACAACGGGTCGAGGCGGTTCATATCAACCTCTGCCGCTCCTCCGGAATCCGCACTGTCGTCTACGTATTCGGGCAACATGAATGCCGTAGGATAACCCTGTTGTTCGCTGATATAATTGGCAATTCTTTCTACTTCCGGCGTATCGACAAAAGCGCACTGTACACGCACCGGATCATTTCCCTGCAAGTAAAGCATATCTCCCTTACCAATCAGCTGCTGTGCTCCCGGGCGGTCAAGAATTGTACGAGAGTCCATCATGGAAGCCACGCGGAAAGCCACACGCGCCGGGAAGTTCGCTTTGATGGTTCCGGTGATGATATTCGTAGTCGGACGCTGGGTTGCGATAATGGCGTGAATACCCACCGCACGAGCTAATTGGGCTATGCGACAAATAGGCAATTCAACTTCCTTGCCTGCTGTCATTATCAAATCGCCGAATTCATCAATGATGATAACGATATAAGGCATGAACCGATGTCCTTTTTCGGGATTCAACTGACGGTTGATGAACTTGTTGTTGTATTCCTTAATGTTACGGCAGCCTGCCTTTTTCAGCAAATCATATCGGGTATCCATCTCTACACAGAGCGAGTTCAGCGTTTGTACCACTTTTGTAACATCCGTAATAATGGCATCCTCTCCATCGGGCAGTTTGGCAAGGAAATGTTTCTCTATCGGCGCATAAATGGCAAACTCTACCTTTTTGGGGTCGATGATAACAAACTTCAGTTCGCTGGGATGCTTCTTGTAGAGCAGGGAGGTAACGATGGCGTTCAGTCCTACTGATTTACCCTGACCTGTAGCACCGGCAACCAGCATGTGAGGGGCTTTCGCAAGGTCAACCATGAACACTTCATTTGTGATGGTTTTACCCAAAGCAATGGGAAGCTCAAATGTTGTTTCCTGAAACTTCTTGCTCGCCAATACGCTGCTCATCGGGACAATACGCGGATTGGCATTTGGCACTTCGATACCGATGGTCCCTTTACCCGGAATCGGAGCAATGATGCGGATACCCAATGCAGAAAGACTTAATGCAATATCGTCTTCCAGATTACGTATTTTCGAGATGCGCACTCCCTCTGCCGGAGTTATTTCATATAATGTAATGGTCGGACCTACGCTTGCCTTGATGGAGCTTATTTCGATGTCGAAACTGCGCAATACCCGGATGATACGGTCTTTATTGGCATTCTGTTCCTCCATGTTGATGGTAGGCTCATTATCATTATAAGTATTGAGCAGGTCGAGGGTAGGGAACTTATAGTGCTCTAAATCGAGTCGGGGATTATAAGGCTGCGTAACATCTCTGTGCGTAACATCTTCCACCTCGTCAGTTGGTGTGTGGTCAATTTCGAAGAGCGGTTCGTCTTGCTCGTCAGATTCTTCTTTTACATTTTCCTGTTGGCTGTATTCTTGAACTGCTACCTGTACGTCAGATTCCGTTTCTTTGGTTTCCTGCATGGTCATGGGGATTTCAGGAAAAGTTTCTGTTGCCTCTTCAGTAGGAGAAACGTTGGTCTGAGGCTCAACTTTTATATCGTTTGGAGTTTGTACGGGCGTTTCAGTCATTGTTTTTTTGTCAGCCCGATTCTTGTTGTCGCTTTCTGCCTTTACTTCTTCGGAGTGAGCCTGACTCTGTTTGCGTAAAGTAGGGTGGAAAACCTTGCGCATGAACGGCATTGTTTCACGTGTGATTAGTGTGGCGAAAAGCACAGCTGTTACGAACAAAGCGAGAATCAGTCCCGGTGTACCTATTTGTGAACATATCCACTGGCTTACGTTATAACCATGAAGTCCGCCCGGATAAATAAAAGAGTTTTCAAATGTTCCGTCGAATGCAAATCCCAGCGTAATGGAGGTCCAAATCATAACCACCGTACAGCCTACAAACCATCGCTGCAACCGGAATTGGTATGCTTTCATCAATCTCATACCGGCCACGATTAGAAACACAATGATAAAATAAGCCGGAATACCAAAGCAGTCATTAATCAGATACTGGGCAAGCTGTGCCCCTCTTGCTCCGGCGTAGTTCTGTATTTTGTTACCGGTTTCCAGTAATTCGTTTCCTTCAGGATGCGTTAAGATACTTTGGTCGTTTCCGCCCGTGAAAAAGAATGAGCTAAATGCTAATAGCAAATAAACACCGAAAATAACACATAACAGTCCTATCACAAAGTGCGCCGTTTCGCTTTTAATGGCAGTAATTACCTTTTTAGGGCTGATAGATTTTTCAGTTGCGCTTTTAATATCATTCATTGTTTTCATTTGTCTTGTTGAAATGCTTTATCTTTAAGATTTATGCAAATGTACGAATAAAAGTAGAACTGAAAAATTTTTTTCGTACCTTTGCGCCCTAACCAATATTATTTATGGAAAATAATACTCAACCGATATTTGACAAAAATACTGTCGAGTTTGTAACCGTGGCTGCCGAGATGTGTGGTTTCTTGGAGCGTGCTTCCCGATTGAAACGACGAGAGTTTGTTGATACTTCTCTTAAACTTTTACCTCTGCTTTACTTGAAAGCCTCTTTGCTGCCTGAGTGTGAGCAAATAGATGAGTTCCCGCCCGAAACATTTGTTACCGAGGCTGATTACGAGCAACTTCGCGTGTCGGTCTCTGCGTTGATGGGGGATAGAGATGATTACTTGGAAGTATTTCTTGACGATATGATGTACAGCGATACGCCAATCAAGCAAAGTATATCTGAGGGGTTGGCGGATATCTATCAGGCACTGAAGGATTTTATTTGTGTATATCAGTTAGGGCTGGATAGAACGATGAACGATGCGCTGGCAGTCGTGCGCGATGCTTTTGCTGAATTTTGGGGGCAGCGTCTGGTAAATGTCATGCGGGCGTTACATGAAGTAAAATATAGTACGCCTGCAGAAGATGAAGAGGATACTGAATATGAAGACACTTGTACGGAAGATGAACTGTATGAGGGACTTGATATGGGAGAAGATGAATAAAAGCTGATTTTGGATGATTGAAATACGAAATAAAATAGATAAAAAAGTTGTGGCTGCTTTGCCGAAAGCAGCTTTTGGCGGACGTATCTTCGTGATATACACCGAAGAAGATGCTCAGCGGGCTGTAACTTATTTGAATACGCATTCCGTTGTAGGGATAGATACCGAAACACGTCCGTCTTTTCGGAAAGGAGCTGTCAACAAGGTTGCTCTTTTGCAGATAGCTACCTATGATACCTGTTTCCTTTTTCGCTTGAACCGGATAGGTTTGCCGGACTTTCTGGAAGATTTTCTGCAAAATGATGTCTTGAAGGTCGGTTTGTCTTTAAAAGATGACTTTGCCATGCTTCGTAAGCGTAATCAGAAAGATCCGCGTGAAGGAAACTGGGTAGAGTTGCAGGATTATGTTCCTCGTTTTGGCATAGAAGAAAAGAGCTTGCAGAAAATTTACGCTTTGTTGTTTCATGAGAAAGTCTCTAAAAGTCAACGCTTGTCTAATTGGGAGGCTGATACATTGACCGAAGCGCAACAACTCTATGCGGCTACTGATGCTTGGGCTTGCGTTCGTATCTATGAATATCTGGAAGAACTGCGCCAGCATGGTAATTATAAAATCGTAACTAACGAACAACTTTGATTATGGCTTATAAGAAAGTATATTTAAAACCCGGTAAAGAGGAATCTTTGAAACGTTTCCATCCGTGGGTGTTTTCGGGAGCGATTGCCCGTGTAGAGGGCGAACCCGAAGAAGGAGAGGTGGTAGATGTATATACGTCTAAAAAAGAATTTATAGCGTGCGGACATTTTCAGATAGGTAGCATTGCGGTGCGTGTACTCAGTTTCCGTCAGGAGGTAATAGATCGTGCTTATTGGGTACGCCGATTAAGTGTGGCAAAAGACTTGCGCCGCGCGCTCGGGCTGATTGATAATCCGCAGAACAACACTTATCGCTTGGTTCATGGGGAAGGCGACAACCTGCCGGGCTTGATTATCGATGTTTATAATCATACAGCCGTGATGCAGGCTCATTCTGCCGGTATGCACATCTATCGCATGGAAATAGCCGATGCACTGACTGAAGTAATGGGTGATGTGATTCAGAATATTTATTATAAGTCGGAAACTACTTTGCCTTTTAAAGCCGATTTGCTTGCTACTGAGAACGGGTTTATCAAAGGAGGCAGTCCGGATAACGTGGCGATGGAAAACGGCTTGAAGTTTCATGTCGACTGGCTGAAGGGGCAGAAAACAGGTTTCTTCGTCGACCAGCGTGAAAACCGTGCGTTGTTAGAGCGTTACGCCAACGGGCGGAGCGTATTGAATATGTTCTGCTATACAGGTGGTTTTTCTTTCTATGCGATGCGTGGTGGGGCAAAGTTGGTACATTCGGTAGACAGTTCGGCTAAGGCTATCGACCTGACCAATAAAAATGTGGAGCTCAACTTTCCCGGAGATAAGCGTCATGAAGCATACGCCGAAGATGCGTTTAAATTTCTTGATAATATGGGCGACCGTTACGATTTGATAATACTCGATCCGCCCGCCTTTGCCAAACACCGGGACGCATTACGTAACGCATTGCGCGGTTACACGAAACTCAATGCAAAGGCATTCGAGAAGATTCGTCCGGGTGGTATCCTGTTCACTTTCTCTTGCTCGCAGGTGGTCAGCAAGCAAGACTTCCGTAATGCGGTGTTTACGGCAGCCGCCCAGAGCGGTCGTAATGTCCGTATCCTTCATCAGCTCACCCAGCCGGGCGACCATCCGATAAACATCTACCACCCCGAAGGTGAATACTTGAAAGGATTGGTTTTATATGTAGAGTAAATCCGCGTTTTCTCTTTTCATTTGTTTTTGAAAATTCTATTCCATAACATCCCTCTTTATGGAATAGATTTTTTTTTGTGCATAAGCATGGATGATGAATTGGCGGCATAACAAAAAAAGAAGGCATCTTTTTCAGACACCTTCTTTTCTTTCTTGACCTCACGGCTTTGGTACACCCTCAGGGATTCGAACCCTGGACCCACTGATTAAGAGTCAGTTGCT
>ERZ780212.139-NODE-139-length-78958-cov-15.837522_pt1 | contig 78958 bp, 66 predicted proteins | sample MGYA00511364_ERZ780212 | MGnify/ENA primary metagenome ERZ780212 (study PRJEB29588, sample SAMEA2147991) | human gut metagenome | biome: human gut; feature: human-associated habitat; material: faeces | place: Denmark | collected 2008/2010 ... | reverse complement strand
CGCCCAACAGCCAGCGCGGCACGGCCACCTCGACCTACCTCACCTCGTGGGACGTGGGCATCGGCATCGGCATGCTGGCCGGCGGCTACATTGCCGAAATCAGCACCTTCGACAAGGCCTACCTCTTCGGTGCCTGCCTGACGGTGGTGTCCATGCTGTACTTTAACCTGAAAGTGGCCCCCCACTATCACCGCAACAAACTGAGATGAGAAAGAAAGAACGATACGAAAAGATACTGGCCTGGTTCAGGGAGAACCGGCCCGTGGCCGAAACGGAGCTGCACTACAACAACCCCTTCGAGCTGCTCATCGCCGTCATCCTGTCGGCGCAATGCACGGACAAGCGTGTCAACATGATTACGCCTCCGCTCTTCCACGACTTCCCCACCCCCGAAGCGCTGGCCGCCACCACGCCCGAGGTGGTGTTCGAATACGTCCGCAGCGTGTCCTACCCCAACAACAAGGCCCGCCACCTGGTGGGCATGGCGCAGATGCTCGTCAAGGACTTCAACAGCCAGGTGCCCGACACGCTGGAGGAACTCATCAAGCTGCCCGGCGTGGGACGCAAAACGGCCAACGTCATCCAGTCTGTCGTGTTCAACAAGGCCGCCATGGCGGTAGACACGCACGTCTTCCGCGTGAGCCATCGGTTGGGGCTGGTGGGGCCGAACTGCACCACCCCGCTGAGCGTGGAGAAGGAGCTGACCAAGCACATCCCCGAAGCCGATATCCCCATCGCCCACCACTGGCTCATCCTGCACGGACGCTACGTGTGCCAGGCCCGCACGCCCCAATGCGATGCCTGCGGCCTGAAGATGCTGTGCAAAGACTATGAAAAAAGGACGGGCGCCAAAGAGGCAGAAAGCTAAAGCGGCATGCCCCACCCCCTATATTTTTAAGATTCACAACGTAAAAAAACACGCTTTGCGAACATTTTACAGAAAATAATGCTAACTTTGCGGGCAAGTTTAAAAGAGAATATTCGTAACACTTTTAAATAAAATAGAGCATTATGACAATTGATCAATTCAACTTTGCCGGTAAAAAGGCATTCGTCCGCGTGGACTTCAACGTGCCCCTGGACGAGAATTTCAACATCACAGATGACACCCGTATGCGTGCCGCTCTTCCCACTCTGAAGAAGATCCTGGCCGACGGAGGCAGTTTGATTATCGGCTCTCACCTGGGCCGTCCGAAAGGCGTAGCCGACAAGTTCTCCTTGAAGCACATCCTGAAGCACCTGGACGAGCTGCTGGGCATTGAAGTTCAGTTTGCCAGCGACTGCATGAGCGAAGAAGCCGCCGCAAAGGCTGCTGCCCTGCAACCGGGTGAAGCCCTGCTGCTGGAAAACCTGCGCTTCTACGCTGAAGAGGAAGGCAAACCCCGTGGCCTGGCCGACGACGCTACCGACGAAGAAAAGAAAGCCGCCAAAGCAAAAGTTAAGGAAAGCCAGAAGGAATTCACCAAGAGACTGGCTTCGTATGCCGACTGCTATGTAAACGATGCCTTCGGTACCGCTCACCGCGCACATGCTTCTACGGCACTCATCGCTAAATATTTTGACAAAGACCACAAGATGTTCGGCTACCTGATGGAGAAGGAAGTGAAGGCCGTCGACAAAGTGCTGAACGACATCCACCGTCCGTTTACCGCCATCATGGGTGGTTCGAAGGTTTCTTCCAAGATTGAAATCATCGAGAACCTGCTCAACAAGGTAGACAACCTCATCATCGCCGGCGGTATGACCTATACCTTCACCAAGGCTATGGGCGGCAAGATCGGTATCTCCATCTGCGAGGACGACAAACTCGACCTGGCTCTCAACCTGATGAAGGAAGCCAAGGAAAAAGGCGTGAACCTGGTATTGGCTACCGATGCCAAAATCGCCGACTCCTTCTCGAACGACGCCAACACGAAGTTCTGCAAGGTGAACGAAATTCCTGACGGATGGGAAGGCCTCGACATAGGCCCCGAGAGCGAGAAGCTCTTCGCCGACGTCATCAAGACTTCCAAGACCATCCTGTGGAACGGCCCGACGGGCGTATTCGAATTCGACAACTTCACTCACGGCTCTCGTGCCGTAGGCGAAGCTATCGTAGAGGCTACAAAGAACGGCGCCTTCTCACTGGTAGGTGGCGGTGACTCCGTAGCTTGCGTCAACAAGTTCGGCCTGGCCAGCGGTGTATCTTATGTATCGACCGGCGGCGGCGCTCTGCTCGAAGCCATCGAAGGCAAGGTACTTCCGGGTATTGCAGCCATCAACGAATAAGACATAATCACCAACCGAAAGAGGGTGTGTCAAGGAAAGATACGCCCTCTTTTCTTTTTTAAAACTTCCATGAAGAAACTGCTGATACTATGGCTTGCCTGCGCCTTCATGGCTTCGGCCGCCGCACAAGAAAAACAGGAAGAAGGAAAGAAATCCCAGGCCAAGACGCTGACCAACGTCGTGAACACCCTGAAGGACCGCATCACCCTCGAAGGATACATCCAGCTGGGATATACCTACAACGACCAGCCGGCAAGCAAAACCAATACGTTCGACATCAAACGCGCCATCCTCATGGCCCGCGGACGCATCACCGACCACTGGTCGTGCTACTTCATGTACAGCCTGGCCAACTCGCCCAAGATACTGGAAATCTACACCGAGTATCATTTCCTGCCCGAAATCAGCGTGCGCGTTGGCCAGTTCAAGACGATGTACACCATCGAGAACCCCATGTCGCCCAGCGTACTCGAACTGATCAACGTCAACTCACAAGCCACCAACTACCTGGCCGGATACAACGGAAGCGACCCGCTCTACGGCTCGACCACCGGCCGCGACATGGGTCTGATGATTTACGGCGACCTCTTCAAGGGCCTGCTGAACTACAAACTGGCCGTCATGAACGGACAGGGCATCAACCTGAAGGACGGCAACAACCAGAAGGACATCGTGGGCAACCTGATGGTCAACCCATTGGAATGGCTGTCCGTGGGCGGCTCCTTCATCAAAGGAAAAGGCTGTGCCGTAGCCACTTCGGACATCAACCCCGACATCCAGGTGGGCGACAGCTATACACGAAACCGCTGGGCCGCAGGCTTGAAAATCAAACTGAAACAACTGGACCTGCGAAGCGAATACCTGGCCGGCAAGGACGGCACCGTGAAGAGTGACGGCTACTATGCCACGGCCAACGTGCACCTCATCAGCAACAAACTGGACTTCATAGCCTCCTACGACTACTTCAACAAGAACAAGGCCGCCGACAACAAGCAGACCAACTACATCGCCGGCCTGCAATGGTGGTTCTATCCCAAATGCCGCCTGCAGGTGCAATACACCTATTGCAACCCTCATCTGGGCGAGAACTACAACCTGCTACAAACCCAAGTACAAGTCCGATTCTAAAACTCACCCTGCTTCCCAAACCTTACCAACCATGAATTACGACCGCATTCTGCAAGAAATTTATCAGGAAATACAGCCATACGCCCACCAGGGAGAACCCGCCGCATATATCCCCGACCTGCTGAAAGTAGATCCCGACCGCTACGGCATCTGCCTCCATACCCTCGACGGGCACGAGCATGCCATGGGAGATTGCGACGAGCGCTTCGCCATCCAAAGCATCTCCAAGGTCTTTGCGCTGGCTATGGGTTTCGCCCGATTGGGCGACCGCCTGTGGCAACGCATCGGTGTAGAGCCGTCGGGCAACGCCTTCAACTCCATCTTCCAGCTCGAGCTGGAGCACGGCATTCCCCGCAATCCCCTCATCAACGCGGGCGCACTGGTCATGACCGACATCCTTCTCTCTTCACTGGAGTATCCCGAACGTGAATACCTGGCCTTTGTACGAAGCCTTTGCGGATGCGACTCCATCCAGTATGACGAAAGCATGGCCGCCTCGGAGCGTGACCACGGCTACCTGAATGCAGCCATCGTGAACATGTTGAAATATTATGGCAACATCGAGAACGATGTGGAGCGCGTGCTCCGCTTCTACTTCCGCCAGTGCTCGCTCAAGATGAATTGCCGCGAATTGTCACGCGCCTTCCTGCCCTTCGCCGACCATACGCACGCCTTCAGCTTTGACGGCACCGACCTGACCACCTCACAGGTAAAGCGCATCAACGCCATCATGCAGACATGTGGCTTCTATGACGAAGCGGGTGAATTCTCCTACCTCGTGGGTCTGCCCGGCAAGAGCGGTGTGGGAGGAGGTATCGCCGCCATCTGTCCCCGCCAATACTCGGTAGCCGTCTGGAGCCCCCGCCTCAACAAGAAAGGTAACTCCATCATGGGCCTGAAAGCACTCGAATTGCTCACTACCAAGACCGCCGTCAGCATTTTCTGATTGCCTGACGCCCCTATCCGCCTGCCTCTCCTGTCATTTTGCTGAAAAAAGCATGCGAATGTGAAAAATGTTTCGTATTTTTGTACCCAAATTGAGTGAATTTTAACGATATGAACGTTTTAGAACTAAGTGAACAGGAAATCATTCGCCGCAACAGCATGAATGAACTTCGCGCGATGGGCATCGACCCCTATCCCGCAGCAGAGTATGTAACCAACGCTTTCTCTACCGACATAAAAGCCGAATTCAAGGACGACGACGAACCGCGCCAGGTGTCCATCGCCGGACGTATGATGAGCCGTCGTATCATGGGGAAAGCCTCTTTCATCGAATTGCAGGACTCCAAAGGACGTATCCAGGTATACATCACCCGCGATGACATCTGTCCCGATGAAAACAAGGACATGTACACCACCGTGTTCAAACGTTTGCTCGACCTGGGCGACTTCATCGGCATCGAAGGCTTTGTCTTCCGCACCCAGATGGGCGAAATCAGCGTTCATGCCAAGAAGCTGACCGTACTCGCCAAGAGCCTCAAGCCCCTACCCATCGTGAAATACAAGGACGGAGTGGCTTACGACTCGTTCGAAGATCCTGAACTCCGCTACCGCCAACGCTACGTAGACCTCATCGTGAACGACGGCGTCAAGGAAACGTTCCTGAAACGCACCAAAGTCATCTCGACCATGCGTGCCGCCCTCGACGAAGCCGGCTATACCGAAGTGGAGACACCCATCCTCCAGTCAATCCCCGGCGGTGCAAGCGCCCGTCCGTTCATTACCCACCACAATTCGCTGGACATCGACCTGTACCTGCGTATCGCCACCGAGCTGTACCTGAAGAGACTCATCGTAGGCGGATTCGAAGGTGTATACGAAATTGGAAAGAACTTCCGCAACGAGGGTATGGACCGCACACACAACCCCGAATTCACCTGCATGGAGCTCTATGTACAGTATAAGGACTATAACTGGATGATGAGTTTCACAGAAAAGCTGCTGGAGCGCATCTGCATCGCCGTAAACGGTTGTAGCGAAACCGTCATCGACGGCAAGACAATCAGCTTCAAAGCTCCCTACCGCCGTCTGCCCATCCTCGATGCCATCAAGGAAAAGACCGGCTACGACCTCAACGGCAAGAGCGAAGAGGAAATCCGCCAGATTTGCAAGGAACTGAAGATGGAAATCGACGACACCATGGGCAAGGGCAAGCTCATTGATGAAATCTTCGGAGAATTTTGCGAAGGGACCTTCATCCAGCCGACCTTCATCACCGACTACCCCGTCGAAATGAGTCCGCTGACCAAGATGCACCGCAGCAAGCCGGGCCTGACCGAACGCTTCGAGCTGATGGTGAACGGCAAGGAACTGGCCAATGCCTATAGCGAGCTGAACGACCCCATCGACCAGGAAGAGCGCTTCAAGGAGCAGCTGCGCCTGAGCGAGAAGGGCGACGACGAAGCCATGTTCATCGACCAGGACTTCTTGAAAGCCTTGCAATACGGTATGCCTCCCACATCGGGTATCGGTATCGGTATCGACCGTCTGGTCATGCTGATGACAGGCAAATCCTATATCCAGGAAGTACTGCTCTTCCCGCAGATGCGTCCCGAAAAGGTGGCACCCAAAGACGCACCGGCCAAATATATCGAACTTGGCATCCCCGAAGCATGGGTACCCGTCATTCAGAAAGCCGGCTATAACCAGGTGAGCGACATGGCGGAAGTCAATCCTCAGAAACTTCACATGGATATCTGTGGCATCAACAAGAAATATAAGTTGGAACTGACCAATCCAAGCGTCAACGACGTGGCCGGATGGATAGAAAAATTGAAGAACTAACCGAACAGAAATGAAAGTTCCCGGAAAGATAGCCATCATGGGCGGAGGTAGTTGGGCGACAGCCATTGCCAAAATGGTGCTCAACCAAGCCGAGTCGATCAATTGGTACATGCGGCGCGACGACCGCATTGCCGACTTCAAACGGCTGGGCCATAACCCCGCCTATCTGACGGGCGTCAAATTCGACACCAAGCGTATCAATTTCAGCTCCAACATCAACGATGTAGTGAAGGCTTCCGATACGCTGATATTCGTCACTCCGTCTCCCTATCTCAAGTCGCACTTGAAGAAGCTGAAGACCAAAATCAAGGACAAGTTCATCATCACGGCCATCAAAGGCATCGTGCCCGACGACAACCTGATTGTGTCCGAATACTTCACCAAAGAATATGGGGTACCGGCCGAGAATATCGCCGTCGTGGCAGGTCCCTGCCATGCTGAAGAAGTAGCGCTGGAGCGTCTTTCTTACCTTACTATCGCCTGCCCCGACATTGACAAGGCCTCTATCTTTGCCCGCCAGCTCAGCTGCTCGTACATCAAGACATCCGTAAGCAACGACGTGGTTGGCATTGAGTATGGTTCGGTCCTGAAAAACGTATATGCCATCGCGGCCGGCATCTGCAACGGGCTGAAGTATGGAGATAACTTCCAGGCCGTACTCATTTCGAACGCCATACAAGAGATGAACCGTTTTCTACAAACCGTTCATCCCCTGGACCGCAATGTCAACGAATCGGCCTATCTGGGCGACTTGCTGGTAACGGGGTATTCCAACTTCAGCCGCAACCGTACCTTCGGCACCATGATAGGAAAGGGATATTCAGTAAAAAGCGCACAGATTGAAATGGAAATGATCGCTGAAGGCTATTACGGCACCAAGTGTATCAAGGAAATCAACAAGCACTACCACGTCAACATGCCGATTGTAGACGCCGTCTACAACATCTTGTACGAACGGATATCTCCCATGATCGAAATCAAGCTACTGACCGACTCTTTCAGATAATTCGGACGTCGAATAAAAGACAGACACAGAAATAACTTTTTAAATTAATAAGGAATATGATTAGTTTAAACATCGAAAAAACCTTTGGATTCATCTCCAAAGAAAGCATCTCAGCTTACGAAGCCAAGGTAAAAGAAGCACAGGAAGCACTCGAAAACGGTACCTGCAAAGGCAGCGATTTCTTGGGATGGCTGCACCTGCCTTCTTCCATCACCAAAGAACACCTGGACGACTTGAAGGCTACCGCCCAAGTATTGCGTGACAATTGCGAAGTCGTAGTTGTAGCCGGCATCGGTGGAAGCTACCTCGGTGCACGCGCCGTCATCGAAGCCCTGTCCAACAGCTTCGTATGGTTGCAGGAAAAGAAAAATGCGCCTACCATCCTTTTTGCCGGACACAACATCGGCGAGGATTATTTATATGAACTGACCGAATACCTGAAAGGCAAGAAATTCGGCGTCATCAATATCTCCAAATCGGGTACGACTACCGAAACCGCCCTCGCCTTCCGTCTGCTGAAAAAGCAATGCGAAGACCAGCGTGGCAAGGAAACAGCCCAAAAAGTCATTGTAGCCATCACCGACGCCAAGAAAGGCGCTGCACGCGTTACGGCCGACAAGGAAGGCTACAAGTCGTTCATCATCCCCGACAACGTGGGCGGACGTTTCTCCGTACTGACTCCGGTAGGCTTGCTGCCTATCGCCGTAGCCGGATTCGATATCGACAAACTGGTGGCCGGTGCCGTTGAAATGGAAAAAGCCTGCGGTGCAGACGTTCCTTTCGAACAAAATCCTGCCGCCCTGTATGCCGCTACCCGCAACGAGCTCTACAAGAATGGCAAGAAGATCGAAATTCTGGTCAACTTCAACCCCAAACTCCACTACGTCAACGAATGGTGGAAACAGCTCTATGGCGAATCCGAAGGCAAGGAAGGCAAAGGTATCTTCCCCGCAGCCGTAGATTTCTCGACCGACCTCCACTCCATGGGACAATGGATTCAGGAAGGCGAACGTACCATCTACGAAACGGTTATCTCCGTTGAACAACCTACTCACAAGCTGGTAGTACCCAGCGATGACGAAAACCTGGACGGTTTGAACTTCCTGGCCGGCAAACGCGTGGATGAAGTCAACAAAATGGCCGAACTGGGCACTCAGCTGGCTCACGTAGACGGTGGCGTACCCAACATGCGCATCTCTGTACCCGCACTGACTGAGGAATGCATCGGCGGCCTGCTCTACTTCTTTGAAAAGGCTTGCGGCATCAGCGGTTACTTGCTGGGTGTCAATGCCTTCAACCAGCCGGGTGTAGAGGCTTACAAGAAGAATATGTTTGCCCTGCTCAACAAGCCGGGCTACGAAGCTGAATCCAAAGCGATCCGCGCAAGACTGTAACCACATGAATTCCATTCACGAATCCATGGCCCGCTATCTTCAAGGTAGCGGGCATTCTTGTGTCCGCCTCAAGGCTGTATTGTTCGACATGGATGGCGTGCTCTTCGACTCCATGCCCTATCATGCCGATGCCTGGCACACGGTGATGGAACGCCATGGCCTTCACTTGAGCCGCGAAGAAGCCTTCCTGCACGAAGGGCGCACCGGTGCAGACACCATCAACCTCGTTTACCAGAGGCAGTTTGGCAAGGATGCCACTCCCGAAATGATTCAAGAGATTTATGAGGAGAAGAGTCGGGAGTTCAACAAGAATCCCGAGCCCAAACGCATGCCGGGAGCATGGGAACTGATGCAGAAAGTCAAGGCAGCCCACCTGACTCCTGTACTGGTCACCGGTTCGGGCCAAACCTCCCTACTGGACAGGCTGGAGCACAGCTATCCAGGGACATTCGACCGTGCCCACATGGTCACGGCATTCGATGTCAAATATGGCAAACCCAACCCCGAACCCTACCTGATGGGATTGGAAAAGGCACACGTGGCAGCCAACGAAGCCATCGTCGTAGAGAATGCCCCTATCGGAGTGCAGGCAGGAGCAGCCGCAGGAATTTTCACCATAGCAGTCAATACCGGCCCCTTGGACGGACAAGTACTGCTTGACGCCGGCGCCAACCTGCTTTTTTCTTCCATGTCAGACTTCTGCAACCATTGGGAAGAAGTTTATCAGGCGTTTCAACAAACTTCCTTATAAAAAAGAAGGTGGACATGCCTTTCCGGCACGTCCACCTTCTTTTTTACTTTTCACTCTGCTATCTTATTTGGCAGCTTCCAAAGATGCTTTACGGAAAGCCTTCATAGCCTTTTCAATTTCCAACGAAGCCTTGCGTGCACGAGTACCGGCAGCTTTGTTACCATTTTCAACTTGTGCTTTCGCATCTTTTTCGAATGCTGCATATAATTCAGCAACCTTCTCTACTAATTCTTTCATAATCCCTTTTTATTTACTTTGTTAATAATGTACGGCAAAAATACATTCTTTCGCGAAATAAAAACACAAAAAGGATATTTTTTTTTATCTAAAACGCAATTTTATGATAAAAAATGAATAATCGGCGTTTTTTCCCTACTTTTGCAGCCATGAAGACTCTCACTGACACTGAATATATACATGCGCTCATTGACGAAGGAGAACACCAGCAACAGGACTTCAAATTCGAAATTTCGGATGCCCGCAAGATTGCCAAGACTTTGTCGGCTTTTGCCAATACCAATGGCGGACGGCTGCTGATTGGTGTCAAGGACAACGGGAAAATTGCCGGAGTACGCTCCGACGAAGAAGTCTACATGATTGAAGCGGCTGCGCAGATGTACTGCTCTCCCCCCATGGAAGTACAAACCTATACCTATCAGGTGGAGGGAAGAACGGTCCTGCTGGCACAAATCAATGAAAGCAACCGGAAGCCTGTATATGCCAAAGACGAAAGCGGCAAGCTGCTGGCCTACCTCCGCATCAAGGACGAAAACATCCTGGCCACTCCCGTACACCTGCGTGTGTGGCAACAACAGGAAAGCCCCCGCGGAGAATTGATGGAATACACTGAACGAGAACAACTGCTGCTCGACCTGTTGGAACAGAACGACCGCCTGTCGCTGAACCGATACTGCCGGCTGGCCCGGCTTTCACGACGTGCCGCCGAACATCTGCTGGCCAAATTCATCCGATACGGCATCGTAGAAACCGTTTTCGAAGGGCACAAGTTTCATTTCCGTCTGAAAAAATAAATCACCTCACCACACAACCCTTATGCAAGCAATCAACTTTATCAACGACATCCTTTGGACCTATCTCCTCATCGCCCTCCTGCTGGGATGTGCCGTCTGGTTCACGCTGAAAACCCGCTTTGTCCAGTTCCGCATGGTCAAGGAAATGATACGCCTGCTGGCCGACTCCACGGGGAGCAACAACGGCACCAAGCACATTTCGTCTTTCCAGGCATTCGCCATCTCGATAGCCAGCCGTGTAGGCACAGGAAACCTGGCAGGTGTGGCCACCGCCATTGCCATAGGCGGGCCGGGAGCCGTCTTCTGGATGTGGGTCATCGCCCTGTTCGGAGCCTCCAGTTCGTTTGTCGAGTCTACCCTGGCCCAGCTTTACAAGGAAAAAGGCAAAGACTCGTTTGTGGGAGGACCGGCCTACTACATGAAGAAAGGTTTGAAGCAACCCTGGATGGGCGCCCTCTTTGCCGTGCTGATTACCGTGACCTTCGGCTTTGCCTTCAATTCGGTACAGAGCAACACGCTGTGTGCAGCTTTCGAAAACGCTTTCGGCGTCAGCCATAGCCTTACGGGAGGCATCATCACCCTGTTGACCCTCCTCATCATCTTCGGCGGCGTACAGCGCATTGCCAAGGTCAGCAGCATCCTTGTTCCCGTCATGGCATTGGGCTACGTAGCGCTTGCACTCGCAATCGTCCTGATGAACATCACAGAACTTCCCGCCGTCATTGCCCTGATTGTCGGCCATGCCTTCGGCTGGGAGCAGGCGTTGGGCGGAGGCGTAGGCATGGCGCTGATGCAAGGCATCAAGCGCGGGCTCTTCAGCAACGAAGCCGGTATGGGTTCCGCTCCGAACGTGGCCGCTACCGCCAACGTCACCCACCCCGTCAAACAGGGACTTATCCAGACACTGGGCGTATTCACCGACACATTGATCATCTGCACCTGCACGGCCTTCATCATCCTGTTCAGTGGGGCACCTCTGGACGGTTCGACCAACGGCGTGCAGCTCACCCAACATGCCCTGACCAACGAAATCGGTCCCTCGGGAGGCATTTTCGTGGCCATCGCGCTCTTCTTTTTTGCTTTCAGCAGCATCTTGGGCAACTATTATTATGGAGAAGCCAACGTACGCTACCTCACCCGCCGGAAGTGGATCTTGGCCGTCTACCGCCTGCTGGTAGGCGGCATGGTGCTGTTCGGCGCCCTTACGACGCTGGACGTTGCCTGGGGACTGGCCGACATCACCATGGGACTGATAACCCTCTGCAACCTGACAGCCATCACCCTGCTGGGGAAATATGCCTTCCGATTGCTCGAAGACTACCGCATGCAGAAGCAGAACGGCATCAAGGACCCCGTCTTTACCAGCGACCGGCTGGAGGGACTGGAAGACGATCTGGAGTGCTGGAAGAAGAAAGTTGAGAAATAAGCCCCTTACAATATTGGCGTAAATCTACTTATTTCGTAAATTTGCGCCACAACTGAAAAAATCATACATAACTAAGATATATGGGAATATTTGCCAATCTGTTCAAGAAGAACGCAGGAGAAAACTCCTCGAAGAACGTGGAAGACTTCGTGTTGCTGACGCGTGTCTATTTCCAGTCCGTAATAGCCTCCAACCTGGGCATCACCAACATACGCTTCGTGCCTGATGTAGCCACCTTCAAGCGCTTGTTCAAGATACCTACCCAAGGCGGACGACTGGGCCAAGGCGAGAAGGCCGCCTCCAAGAAGATGCTGATGCAGGACTACGGACTGAGCGAAAACTTCTTCAAGGAAATCGACGCCTCCATCAAGAAACATTGCCGCACCCAAAACGACGTGCAGGCCTACCTCTTCATGTACCAGGGCTTCTCCAACGACCTGATGATGCTGATGGGCAACCTGATGCAATGGAAATTCCGCATGCCGTCCATCTTCAAAGGCGCCCTGAGAACCATGACCGAAAAGACCGTACACGACGTCTGCACCAAGACCGTGTGGAAGAAGGACGACGTCCACAAGACCGCCGCTTCCGTACGCCAGTACAAGGAACGCCTGGGCTACTCGGAGCAATGGATGACGGAGTATGTCTACAACGTCGTCATGCTGGCCAAAAAAGAAGCCAAGCATAAAAACCACGAAGAGAAGAAATAGGCCGTATCATGGAGATCGAACAGCATCCGCTGGAACCCTTCCTGCCGGCCAACGCCCGCCTGCTGATGTTGGGCAGCTTTCCTCCCCAACGCAAACGGTGGAGCATAGAGTTCTACTACCCCAACTGGAACAACGACATGTGGCGCATTGTAGGCCTCATCTTCTTCGGCGACAAGGAGCACTTCGTTGTCAAGGGGAAAAGAGCCTTTTCCAAGGACGAACTCATTGCTTTCCTTCAGGAAAAAGGCATTGCCCTCTACGACACGGCAACTGCCGTCCGACGATTGCAGGACAATGCCTCCGACAAGTTTCTGGAAGTGGTCCAGCCGACCGATGTCCGCGCTCTGCTCGAAAAGCTGTCCCAATGCCAAGCCATCGTCACCACCGGCGAGAAAGCAACGGAAACCCTCTGCCGGACCTTCGCTCTCACGGCTCCCAAGGTGGGCGACTTCACCGAATTCGTTTTCGAAGGACGTCCCTTGCGCCTCTACCGCATGCCCTCCTCATCGCGCGCCTACCCGCTGGCCCTGGACAAGAAGGCGGCTGCCTATCAGGTCATGTACCAGGACCTGCAGATGCTATAATCTCTGCGTCACACAGAAAATAAAGCGGTAAAGGCTTGCGGAATCAAAACTTTCCACTACCTTTGCAGCCGCAAACACGGGAATAGCTCAGTTGGTAGAGCATCGGTCTCCAAAACCGAGTGTCGGGAGTTCGAGCCTCTCTTCCCGTGCCACACAAAAAAATCCGGTATTCCTCGAAAGGATATCGGATTTTTCTATTTCTACATGTACCGTTACTTCAACACTACCAGTACCTTGCGTGCTCCATGGGCGCCCATCACCAGTGCCTGCTCGATATCGGCCGTCTTCGAGGGGCCCGAGATAAATACACCATAAGGATAGGAAGCCTCCTTCAAGGCGGCATAAGCCTCGTGCATGTTGTTGACCAGCCGGTTGCGGTCTACCACAATCAGCAACGCCTCCGCTATGAAATAAAGCAATTTGTGCTTAACCGTTTGCGGAATCCAGACAGCCCCATTCTCGGCCACTCCCATTTCTCCCGACACCACGGCCAGATCCACTCCGTTCAAGTCCTGCGCACGCTCCACCTCATCGGGATTCAGCGTGGCGCAAGTCACTTCCGACAGGGTCGAAGCAATGCTGCGCGCCTCGGGGAAACGGGAACGGATGATGTCGTCCAAAGTCTCACCTTCCTGCCACACCATCGCGTCACCCCCCACCTGGCGGCTGACCTCACAAAACTGTTTCACCTTGTCGGCATAGGTCGTAGCCTTTATCTCCCAGCGGGGATAGTCGAAGCGAAGCTTCGTATTCCTGCGTATCTTGTCCAATATTTCGTCACGATTGCTCATTTCTTTTGGTCCTCCTTTCCCTGTACTTTGTTTTTCTTCCACATTTCGTTGAACGACTCCGAAGCAAACTTGGGCAGTTCACGCCCCTTGCCCCAGTCGTTCAGGCCGTTGTATTTCATGAAACGGGGCAGGCCGTTCACCATCGGAGCCGCCCACAGCGCCGCATTGAACAAGGCCGGACGCTCCATCAGGAACTTCATGCCGCCGGACATGTACTGCTTCTCACTGCTGGCCTTGCCGATGGCCTTCAGTCCCTGGCGCCACTTGTAAATCTGCTCACCCAAATCGACCTTTGCCGGACAGACGTTGGAGCAGGAAAGGCAGAGCGAACAGGCCGAAAGATTATCATAATACTTATGCGGATCATGAGCCATACCCAGATTGATGCCGATAGGACCGGGAATGAAATAGGTATAGGAATATCCGCCGCTCCGCCGATAGACCGGGCAGGTGTTCATGCAGGCTCCGCAACGGATGCAGTTCAGCAGACGGATGTGGTCGGTATTGGCCAGCATGTCGCTACGACCATTGTCCACAATAATGATGTGGTACTCGCCTCCCGGACGCGGGGAACGGAAATGGGACGTATACGTCGTGCTGGGCTGCCCCGTACCCGAACGGGCCAGCAGACGGGTAAAGACGCCCAACGCCTCCAGGTCGGGCACGATTTTCTCCAGCCCGAACGCCGAAATGTTCAGCTTGGGGCAGGACATGCCCATGTCGGCATTGCCCTCGTTGGTACACACCACCACGTCACCCGTCGAAGCCACGGCAAAGTTGGCTCCGGTCATGGCCGCATCGGCGTTCAGGAATATGTCACGCAGATTCTTGCGGGCCACATGAGTCAGATAGGTAGGGTCGTAATTACCCTTCTCGGCTCCCATCTCCTTCTCAAACAGTTCGCCCACCTGCTGGCGCTTGATGTGTATGGCCGGCAGTACCACGTGGCTGGGCGGCAGGTGCATCAGCTGCAGAATGCGTTCGCCCAGGTCGGTTTCTACGGTATCGATTCCCTTGGATATCAGGAAGGGATCCAACTCACATTCCTCGGAAAGCATGGATTTACTCTTGACGAAATGCTTGACGCCGTGGCTGCGCAGCAGGTCGTAGATGATGTTGCGGTATTCCTCCGCATCTTTGGCCCAATGCACAATGGCACCATTGGCCGTAGCATTTTCCTCAAAATCGACCAACAACTCTTCCAGATGGCTGTTGGAATACAGTTTCAGCTGGCAAGCCTTCTCGCGCAGGTCTTCCCACTCGGGCAGCTCCCGGCTCATCTTGTCGCGCTTGGCACGGACCATCCAGAGGGTCTCGTTATGCCATGCCACCTGTTCCTTGTTCTGGAGGAACTTCTCGGCAGCTTTTGAATGCTTGGTACTCATAGTTGTGAAGCTAATATTTCTACAATATGAATGGTTTTGATGGGCAGGTGCTCACGGTCGATGACGCCCTGCATGTGCATCAGGCAGGAGCTGTCGGCACCGGTGATGTACTCGGCCCCCGTCTCCATGTGATGCCTGATCTTGTCCTGGGCCATGCAGACCGACACGGCCTGCTCTTCCACGGCAAACATGCCACCGAAGCCGCAACACTCATCCGGATGGGACGGTTCGAATACTTCGATGTCCTTCACCATCGCCAGGAGGTCGCGCAGCTTGTTGTAGTACGGGATGTTGCGCTCGCTGGGCGAAGACAGGTTCAGTTCGCGCACTCCGTGGCAACTGTTGTGGATGCTCACCTTGTGGGGAAAACGCGCTTTCAGGCCGGACGGCTTCACTACGTCGTGGATAAACTCACAGAGGTCGTAAATTTTTCCTGCACTTTGGCACACGTGTCCTTCGTGCTTCAGGATGTCCGGATGGTTCAGCTTCACAAAGGCCACGCAGCTGGCCGAGGGGCCTACCACGTAGTCGTAATCCTTGAACAAGTCGTCGAAGCGGAGGGCCAGCTTGGTAGCTTCGCCTTCGAAGCCCGCGTTGGCCATGGGCTGTCCGCAGCACGTCTGGTCCAGCGGATAGTCCACGTCTACTCCCAGGTTCTTCAGCAGCTTGTAGGACGCCACCCCCACTTGCGGATAGATGGCGTTGATATAGCATGGAATAAACAAACCTACTTTCATGGGGTTCATCAGATTGAATGATTAGATGTTTCTATTGTATGTTGATCAGTTTATGCGTTTGCAGACTGAGCCGCCAGCGCGGATGGGCCAGTACGCAGGCCACCGTCTCGGCCGTATTCAGGCATGAACAGGGCTGGAGGAAAAAGTGTGCGGCAGGCAGCTGCTCGTAGGGCGCCAGGTCCTGCCCCTCGTACACCACCTTCACTTCGTCCATGCGGGCCAGCTGCAACGCACCTCCCCGCTTGGGCGAACAGGTCACCCAGTCGATGCCTTCCGGCAGGGGGCGGGTACCATTGGTCTCGATGCAGACGTACTTCCCTGCCCGATGGAGCAGGTCCACGAACGCCCCGTCAATCCAGAGCGAAGGTTCGCCGCCGGTCAGTATCACCATGCGGGCCGGATATTTCCGCACTTCGGCCACGATGGCCTCATCGGTCATCAGCACGCCGTCCTCGTGGTGCGTGTCGCAGAAAGGGCATTTCAGATTGCACCCCGAGAAGCGCACGAATACGGCAGGAGTCCCCGTGTGGAAACCCTCGCCCTGCAGACTATAGAATATTTCGTTAATCTTTCTCATAAATAGCCGTGTTGCCTTCAGACTCCTGCACTTCTACCTTGAAGCAGGTGGGTATCTGGTCGCACACCCAACGGGCAATGTTCTCGGCCGTCGGGTTGCAGGGGATGACTTCGTTCAGATTCTTGTGGTCGAGACGATCCATCACCGCCTGCTTGATGTGGGTAAAGTCAACCACCATGCCGTCACGGTTCAATTCGCGCGAACGGCACCAGACGGTGATAATCCAGTTGTGACCGTGCAGATTCTCACATTTGCTGGGATAAGAGAGGCACAGGCTGTGGGCAGCCGACACCTCCATGCGCTTGACTACTGTATACATAGGTTTAATACGCTTACTAAATAAAGGGTCCTACATGAATTCTGCATCTAATGTCACCTCGATGCGGCGGCAAAAGTACAAATTTCTTCGTAATTTTTTCTACATTTGCGCCATGAAAGTAATCTGCATCCTTCTGGGAAGCCTGTCACTGGGACTGGGCATTGCGGGCATCTTCCTGCCCCTGCTCCCCACCACGCCCTTCCTGCTGCTGACGGCAGCCCTCTACTTCCGCGGCTCACCCCGCCTGTACGACTGGCTGCTACGACAGAAGCGGCTGGGTCCCTACATCCGCAACTTCCGCGAACACAAGGCCATACCGCTTCATGCCAAAATTGTTTCCGTCGGCCTGACGTGGATTACCATCCTCTATTGCGTGGCATTCCTCCTGCCACAGGTGTGGCTGAAGGTCCTGCTGCTGGCACTGGCCACAGGCATCACCTGCCACATCCTGTCCTACAAGACCTTGAAATAGGCCGGACTGTCTACTCCTTCACCACCACGACACGACTGTTGGGCAGGTCGGGGATGTAGAGGTATCCGCCCGTCACCGTGATGTCTGCCGGGCCCACCAGTGCCTGGGGCAACTTGAAGTCCAGCGGGCTGAGCTGACGCGTGTTCAGGTCGATGCGGCTCACCTGGGCCGGCGTCCAGTTGGTCACGTACAGGGCTTTTCCGTCCGAAGCCACGGCCAGGCCGTCATATTGTCCCGACATTTCCATCCATCTTTCGGCTACGGGATTCTTCAGGTCGGCGATGCGATAGACCACATGCGCGTCGGTGGTACGGCCGTCGGCCGGATAGGAAGCCACGTACAGGCTGCCTTCGTGCAGCAGCAACCCGTTGGGGCCGGCAACGGAAAGCCACTCCTGGGGCTGGCCGGGCTGACCGGGACGGCTGATGTCCACCCGGAAAATCCGGTCCGTATTGGTCACCGACACATAGAGATAATCGCCTTCTGACACCAGGTCGTTGGCAAACAGATTCCCTTCGGGCAAGGCGATCGTCCGCGGCTCGGCAGCTTTGTCCGCCAGGTTATAGACCATCACCTTGTTGACGTCGCACACGTACAGATAACCGTCGCGCACCAGCATTCCCTTGGGAGCCGACAGGTGTCCGTCGGCAGGTATCAGCACTTCATTCTTTCCATCCTTGTGCAGGACGATATAGCCCTTTCCTTCGGTGTTCAGCGGATTGAGCTGCTCCGTGCCGAAGTTGGCTATCAGCAGACCGTCGTTATACGGATAGGTACTCTCGCAATAACGGATACCTTTGTCTATCACATTCACTACCGTTTGCGCCGATGCCGCTACAAACGACAGGCAAACCCACATTGTACAAATTAAAGTCTTCATGTTTTCTTGTTATTTTGAGGATTAAGAATTAATGCTATGTTTCACCGGTCGCAGCGCCAGCCGATGGACGGGCAACGCCACACACGACACTCCGAACGACACGCCCACCAGCACCGTGAGCCCCGCTACAAAGACCGGCCAACCATAGTCGGACAGCAGAATGCCCGTGGCCGAACCCAGCAGGCTCGAACCGGTGTAGTAGAACAGCCAGTACAGGCTGGTGGCACTGCTCCGCGCCTCACGTGCCTGCATCGAGACGATGCGGCTGGCCATGGTATGGGTACTGAAGAAGGCGAAGGTCAGGATGCCCACTCCCACAACGATGCTTTCCAGACGCAGCACCAGCAGAAGCAGCAGGCCCAGCACCATCAGCAACAGCGAACCGCGCAACAGCGTGTACGGGCTGTGGTGGTCGGACAAACGGCCCGTCAGCACCGAACCGGCCACGCCGGCCGTGTACATCAGGAAGACACCCGCCACCACGTAGTGGGGCAACCCGAAGGCCGGAGACTCCAGCAGGAAGGACAAGTAATTGTAGACGCTCACAAAGACACCCATCGACAAGGCGGCAATGAGGTAGGCCCCTACAAAGCTACGGTCGCCCAGCAGACGGGCCATCTGTCCCAGCTTGACCCTGACGGACACAACCGACGGACGGAAGTGGCGCGAAGCGGGAAGCAGCCGCACGAAAATCATGCCCAGCAGCAGGCTGACGGCTCCGATGACCAGCACCGCCACGTGCCAGTCGGCCCAACCGGCCAGCAGGGTGCCCGACACCCGGCCCGCCATGCCGCCCAGCGTATTGCCGCTCAGGTACAGACTGATGGCCAAGCCGATGACCGCGGCATCCACCTCCTCGGTCAAGTAGGCCAACGCTACGGCCGAGACACCGGCCAGCACCGCCCCTTTCAGGAAATTAGCCAGCAGGAGCAACGGATAGTTGAAGGCAAGCACCGAAAGCAGCGTCAGCAGGCTCGAAGCGATGAGCGAAGCACCCATCAGCCTGCCGCGCGACACGGCATCGGCCTTGAAGGCCAGCACAAACAGGCCGACGGCCATCCCGATGGTAGAGGCCGAAACGGACAGACTGCCCGTCACCGCCGATATGCCGTAGAAGCTGCACAGGTCCGACAACAAGGGTTGGAACAGATACAGCTGCGCAAAGACCGAAAGGCCGGAAAGGAGCATGCACAGACGGATGCGGCGGAAGCGTTTCCGCTCGGCGGGGCTGACAGGGTGTGAAGAGGTTGGTATCATCGTTGCATCGTTCTTGATTACGGTGCAAAAATACAGGGAAGAGACAGAACGCCATCTATCTATAAAATACTATTTTTCGATAATATTCATCGATAAAACCGATAGATAACAGAAGTCTCTGCCGACTGAACGAACAATGCCCCTCAGCTGTCACCCGGGAAAGACACTCACGGATTGACACTTTGACACTTTGATTTCCCAAGGCACTGAGAATCGTTTCTTTCGGCCCGAAGATGGAAGGGATGGAAAAGAACGGAGAAGGAAAGGCGTTTCTACCTGTTTCACAACAAGATATCGAAATCTTTACAATTGAAATAGAGCGGAAAAACGCCTTTCAAGGTCCCTCTGAACGCAAAAGCCGGGCAAAACGTCCGCAAGACATGGACAAACCGAACACAAAACGTGGGCAAACTGACCGGAAGAACTGGGCAAACAGACGAAAAGATACGGGCAAACGGATGAAAAGAAGCAGTCTTTTCGGCCAAAACATACTATCTTTTATTGGAAAACAAGGCCTGAAATGACGAAAAAGCGGGCATGAAGCACCCTGAAAGCTCCTATTTCAGCCATTCGGGAAACAGTGTCCGTAAGCAAAACAACGTATTGAAAAGAAAATCGTCAAGAAAGAACAGCAAACAGGCGTCCTTTTGTCAGACCACAAGCATCAATACCACTGGATGTTGCTCTGCGTCTGGCTGCGCTGCTCCCACTTCAGGTCCTGCAGGATGCTGGCATTGGCGCGGATGGTGAAGTTATAGTATTTCCAACGGCCGAAGGGCGAAAGGCTGGCCGACATGCTGAAGCAGTGCAGGTCGCGCGTAATGTTGAAGGACGTCTGTACAATCTCCTTCGCATCGAAGTCGTAGCCCGAGTTGAAGCTGATGGCCCACTTGTTGGAAATCTTGATATTGCCGTTGATGCTGAGATTCTGCGTGTACTTGTAGGGATAGCGCATCTTCTTCTTGTTGATTTCAGCACTGCGGTCCTCCGTAATGCCGAAACCATAGTTCACGTTGATGGACCACGGCATCTTGAAGGCCTGATAACCGTCGCTGTCCACAGCCGCCTTCTCCTTCTTGCGCTTGCCGGGCACACCCGCCGTGCCTTCCTCGCCTTCGGCATTCTCTTCGCCCTCGGTCTGGCCGCCTCCCTTGTCGTCTTCCGCCTTCTCGCCACGGAAGAAAGCCATCCACTTCTTCCACGTATCGTTATTAAAGGTGTAGCTGAACGAAGAGCTATAGCCCTGGAAGATACCGAAGCGGCCGTAAGACCACTCGGTGCGGTCGTTGTCCACCACGTTGCCGCGCTCGTCGAACTTGTAACCGTAGGTCTTGAACGTGGAGCTCAAGCTGAAGGTATAATTCTTTGTCAGCTTCAGACGCGCGTTCAACGTCAAGTCGCTCCAGGGGCGGGTAGCCGCAGCCATGTTATACGAAAGGTTGGCACCCAGTTCGTCAATCAAGCTGACCTTGCGGATGGAGTCGTTCTTGTCCTTGTACTTCATCTCCAGGTTGTTGGAGATACTGAACGTAATGTTTCCCTGCCTGCCTCCGCTGGGCACGCCGAACATCTGGTTGGCGTAGTAGGAATACTTCACCGTGTCCTGCGTACCGTCGGCGTTGGGACGGTAGTAGGTGTCATAGTAACCATAGCGCGAGGTAGTGAAGTCGGGCGCGGCACTGAGGCTGATGGACGGCGTGATGATGTGTCGAATCTGAATCTCCTTCTTCGGAAAGAGGAGCGGCTTGTACATGCCATAAATCTTCGTGTTCAGACCGAGGCTGGCGTTGTAGTTGTACACGCGGTGGAAACCGTAAATAGTATCGGTGTTCACCTCCTTGTTGGCTTCCTGATCCCATCCCTTCGTCACCTTACGGGTATACCAGCGCTCGGTATAGCTTACCGAAGGTGTCAGGTTGAAGTACTTGAAGAGCGTGAAGGTGGCGCTGATGGGCACTTCGTGCTGCATGCCGTTCTCCCAGTCCTTGATCAGGTTGGACTTGAAGAGCAGGTTGTCCTTGGTATTGATGCTGTTCTTGAAACGTCCCGTGTAGCGGACCGAGATCTTTTCGTACCAGCGTTCGTCGCCCACCGCCTTCTTGCGCTTGAAGGGATAGATGTTGCTCAGCGAAATGGTCAGGTCGGGCAGGGTGACCGAAATGGAGGAGTCTCGCATGGTCTGCGCGATGTTCGACGTAGCCGAAATGGTCAGCTTCTGGTCAGGGAAGCTGCGGGTATAGCTGATACTCGAAGTCTTGGTATTCTGCGTCATGGCCTGCGAGTTGTACAGGTTGTTGATGTTGGACTGCTCGTAACTACTGGTCGAGAAGTTCACGCTGGCCGAGAAGGTAGAGTTAGGATTAGCCTTGGGGTCCTGACGGTGGCTCCACACAATCTTGAAGTCCTTCGACACGGAATAGTCGGGCAAACCCTTGTCGCCCGTCTTGGTCACCTGGTAACTGGCCTGGAACAAGCCGGAATAGCGGTAGCGCTTCACATAATTGCTCTCCGCATTCAGCGCCCACGAACCTTTGGTAAAGATGTCGCCGCGCACTTTCAGGTCCATCTGGTCGCTGATGGCGAAGTAATATCCACCGTCGGTCAGACCGAATCCGCGGCTGGAGTCGTCCATATAGGTAGGCATCAGGAATCCCGACGAATAGCTGCTGGAGAACGGAAAGAAGAAGAAAGGCACCGCCAGCGGCAGCGGCACGTCCTCGACCACCAGATAGGCCGGTCCGGTCACCACATTCTTCTTGGGACGCACCTTGGCGTAGGTCATCTGCATGTAGAAGTGGGGATGCTCGTGATTGTCGCAGGTGGTATATTTGCCGTCCTTCATGTACAGTTCGTCGCCCGAGCCCTTCTTGGCGTTGTTGCCCGTCACATATCCTTCGCCCTGCTGGCTCACGACGTTGCTGATGATACCCCGCTTGCTCTTGAAGTTGTAGCGGATGGTATTGGTTTCATAGGGTGTCTCCCCGTCCTTGAAGACCGGCTTGCCCGTTACCACTCCCAACGAATCCTCCACGCCGTGGGCATAGACGGTGCTGCTGTCCATGTTCATGGAGATGACGGCGGCTGTCAGCTCAGCCTGCGGATAGGTCACCTTGCCTTCGCCGTACAGGTGGGCGTAGCCGTTCTGCGTGAACACAATGGAGTCCGAGGCCTCGTAGACAACGGGGGCGTCCAATGCACTCTTTTTGGCCGGAACAGAGTCAACGGCAAGGGAATCGGCAGACAACGTATCGCCCGCCTGCAACGAATCCCGCTGGCTTCTGTTGGGATGCGCCACGTTCCTGCCCCGACGCTGAGATTCGGCTTCAGCAGAAATGATCAGCAAGAGAAACAGCAATAGGAATGATATGATGTTTTTTGGCTTCAATGGTTCAAATCAACAAACAATATTTCGCTTGATGCGGCAAAAGTACGTAAAATACACGGATTAGCACTTCCTTTTTAAAGAAAATTAGATAGCTACAAGAAGAGTTCGCACCAGCGGTCAAACCTTTTCAGACCCGCTTCCCCATAGCGTTCGAGGCTTTTCCGCGCCTTTTCCACCGTTTTCTCCTTGTCAAGTTTGGTCTTGGAATAAAATTTGTCGGCAAAGCAGACAATCTGCTCCTCGATGCTGACAGGCACCATCTCCCGATGGGGCACCGGCAGGTTCTGCGCAACAATCTGCTCCAACGACAGCCCGGCACCCGTATGACGCTCGCACACCAGAGCATGGCGCGGATAGCCTTCGGCACGCATCAGGTCGGCCCCCAGGTAGCCATGACAGATGTAAGGCTTGTCGCCGAAACAGCAGATGCCGTCGGCATCGGTCAGGAAGATGCCGATATCGTGGAGCATGGCCGCCTCGTACAGGAAAGTGCGGTCGGCCTGCAGTTCGGGATGGTGGTCGGCTATCTGCACGGCCTTGTCGGCCACAGAACGGCTGTGGGTCAGGAGGATGTGGCGCAACTCGCTGCCCTCCTGATAATATTTGTCGATAATGTCAATAGGATTCATAACGAATTATTTCTTCTTACTGAAACGAAACAGAATGACTTTCGAACGGGTATCGCAACTGCGCTTGTCGGTATAGAAGACTTCTTCCACCCGATACTGATGCTCTTCCAGCAGACCGAGCGCCTCCTCCTTCTGGGGTTCCGCCACCAGTGCATATCCTTCGGACACCTCGGGCACCGCCTTGGACAGATAGCGCATGCGGTCGCCCAAATAATAGTTCACGCCATAGAAGTTAATGTGCGAACACGAGTAGATGGGCCCTTCGGGGATAAGGGCATCCAGCCGTTCGGCCAACGCCTTGTCGGACTTCACCGCCAGCACCGTAGGCTGATAGACACCGTCGAGCGAGACGAACAGACAGAGCATGCAGCCGGCCACTCCGTAAAGCAAGGCATAGCTTCCGGCCCGTCGGGCCACCAGCCACAGGGCGCAGACAGCCGCTACCACCGGCAGGGCAACCAGCAGCCACTGGGGGACAGACAACGAAACATCCCGCAAGGCATGCATGAAAGCAATGTTCTCGGCCGCATGACGGCCCGTACCCCAAATGCTTTCAGGTATCAAGTCGGCACGCACCGCCGCAAAGACAACGGTCAGCAGCAGGCCCAACGAAGCGAAGATGACGGCGCATACCTTGAACATCCGAGCTCCCTGACGGACCCTGGCCAACAGGTATTCGGCAATGAGCAGGGCCATGAAGGGATAGATGGGAAGCAGGTACACGCTGCGCTTGCTCTTGGGGATGCAATAGAAAATGAAAATAATCAGAATGGTCAGCCACGTGAAGAGCTGCAGCGGCGACTGGTTGCGGAAAGCCTGCCAGGCCTTTCTGATCCGCAAGCCCAACGCTCCTCCGGCAGGCAGCAGACGCATGCTCTTCCACTTCAGGCCGAAAAGTGAAAGCAACAACACCAGCGTCCAGGGAATCCACCCCCAGATAATCGTCAGAAAGTTGTACCAGATAGGGTTTTCGTGCGACTCATAGGACATCTTGTGGAAGAAACGGCCCGTGTTTTCTTCGAGCATCAGGTCAACGAAAGGCTGGCCGCCCTGCTTCCAGGCCGCCCAGAACCACACGGCAAGCGGTACCAGCGAAAGAAGCCCGATACCTGCCAACGAAAAGAAAGCCTTGGCAAACGAACGTCCGCGCACCAGCTGATAGACTCCCACAACCAGACACGGGAAAATGGTACCAACAGGCCCTTTGGTCAACGAAGCGCAGGCCATCAACACGATGGCCAGCCAGGGCACCCGGCGGCACCCCTGCTCGTCCCAGCGAAATAGCAGGCACAAGGACATCACAATCAACGATACCTGCACCATGTCCAGTCGACAGGCCACAGCCGCCCGATGAACTTCGAAAGAAGTCAGAAGCAGGACAGAAGTCAGAAAGGCGGTCTTCACATCCTTCCGCCGGGCCACAAAGACGAAGAATACCAGCTGCATGGCCAGAAACATGACGGCCGACGGCAGGCGCGACGTAAACTCGCTCACTCCACCCGCGATGGCCGAAAAGGCGGCGATCATCCAATATAGGAAAGGCGGCTTGTAAGCGATGTCCCCTCCATGGTTCAAAGGCAATATCCAGTTGCCGCTCTCCAGAATGGCATAGCCGACAATAGCCTCGCGAGGCTCACCCTTGGAATAAAAAATGGTTTCACCCAAAAAAGGAACGATGACCAGCACGCTCAGCAAGGCGATGAACCAGAACGCTTTCTTTCGATTGTTGTCCGACATATCCGAATCGTTTTTTAAAGTTAGTTTCGGCGCAAAAGTACGAATTATTCTCCAACAATGCCTAACTTTGCCCCATAATTCAAAGAAAGATGAAACAAGTCAGCCAACTGCCCGCATTCATCCGTTTCGTCATGGTGGGGACACTTGCCACGGCGATACACTACGGCCTCTATTTCCTCCTCCAGTTCGTCATAGAGGTCAACATCGCCTATACGACAGGTTATCTGATCAGCTTCGTGGCCAACTTCTACCTGACAGCCTACTTCACGTTTCACTCCCGTCCGTCATGGGGCAAAGCATTCGGATTCGGAGGAGCACACCTGTGCAACTACCTCCTGCACATGGGCCTGCTGAACCTGTTCCTCTACCTGGGCCTCTCCAAGCCGCTGGCTCCCATCCCTGTGTTTGCCATCGCCATCCCGACCAACTTCCTGATGGTGAAATTCGTATTCAGAAAGAAAAAGGCCGAAATGCCGACAGACATGGACAGCAATAGCTAAAAAAATCCTATATTTGTCCTGGAATTGACTGAAAGCCCATGAAAAAAGTAACATTATTGATTCCCGTCTACAACGAAGAGGCCAATCTTACGACTCTCTACAAACGTCTGACTGAACTTATCGGGCGCAATGAGAAATACGACTGGGAGATTCTGTTTGTCAACGACGGCAGCAGCGACCGCACACTGGAAGTTGTCCGTGAATTGAGGCAGAAGGACCGCCGTGTCAACTATGTCAACCTTTCGCGCAACTTCGGCAAAGAGATAGCCATGCTGGCCGGCTTCGACTACACCACGGGCGACTGTTGCGTCATCATGGATGCCGACCTGCAGGACCCGCCCGAACTGGTAGACCAAATGCTGGTGTATTGGGAAGAAGGCTACGATGACATCTATGCCAAACGACGCAGCCGCGGAGAAGAAAGCTGGATGAGACGCAAGCTCTCGCTTGCCTTCTACAAGCTGCTGCAAAAGATGAGCCGCATTGACATCCTGCCCAACGTGGGCGACTTCCGCCTGCTGGACAGACGCTGCATACTGACCCTCCGCAAGCTGCGCGAACACGAACGTTATACCAAAGGGCTTTTCTGCTGGATCGGTTATCGGAAGAAAGGCATCGAGTTCGACCGCGGCGACCGCGTAGCCGGACAGTCGTCGTGGAGCTTCCTGAAACTGCTGAACCTGGCCATCGAAGGTATCACTTCCTCCTCGACCGCCCCGCTTCGCATAGCTACCGTCTGCGGTATTCTGTTCTCCATCTCCAGCTTCGTATATGCCATTTATTTCCTCATCAAAACACTGGTTTTCGGTGACCAAACGGCCGGTTTCCCAACCCTGATTGTTACCATTCTTTTCCTCGGAGGCATCCAGCTGTTCTCCCTCGGAGTCATCGGCGAATACATCGGCCGCATCTTCAAGGAAACCAAAGGCCGACCGACCTACATCGCTTCGGATTACAACGAAAAGAAACTGGGATACGACGACTAAAGACGCCTATTCTGCAGCCGCTTCCTTCTTTCTCTTCTTCCACAGCTGCCAGGAATTGATGATGTTCTGCCACAACACATAGGACCCCGGACCAACGGAAGACAAAGGATTCAGATAGGTGTATGCCATCCAGATGGCCAGCACGGTATTCTTCTGACCGAGAGCCTGACCGCCACTGATGCGTTCCTTGTAATGTCCGCCAATGCGCTTGCCCAGATAAAACTGCAGGCAACAAGTCACCAGCCCAGCCAAAGCAATCAGGATTTCCACATAACCGGGAGCCGTGCTGTTGACCAGGGAACGCACCGTCTGCCCGGAAACGATGGCCAAGGCCACTCCCCACAAATAGAATGCGGCATCATGACGCTCCAGCAGCCAATGGTGTACCTTCGGCACCCAAATGCGCAACAGCCAAGCCAGCAGGAACGGACAAAGCAGCAGGGGGAACACCTTACTGAGAATCTTCAGAAAGGCCAGCCAGAAAGTAATGTCGGCATGAGGCTCGACCAACGGGAAAACCAGCGGAACGGCAATGGCCGCCAACAGATTGGAAGCCAGCGTATAGGTAGTCAGGCTGGCGGCACTGCCTCCCAGCTTGCCCGTAATGACGGCTGCCGCCGTAGCCGTCGGACAGATCAGACAAACCATAGCTCCCTCGAACACTTCCCGATACAGCTCGTCCATCGGACAGAACACCAGCAAGGCCGCAATGGCCAGACAAGACACCGTCTGAAACAGCAACAGCCAGACATGCCATGCCTTGGGTTTCAATTCGCCCACCTCCACTTTGCAGAACGTGAGCAACAGTTGGGCAAAAATAAGCAACGGTGTCAGGATAGCCACCAGTCCGTTAATGAACGGCTTGGCCGGTGCCAACACAGAAACTTTGGCAAAAAGGAAATAGGCCAATGTACCGGCAACCATGGCTACCGGCAACGTCCAGTTCTTGAGAAATCGAATCAATGCACCCATAATGTATACATGTACTTTTCATCCATCATCCATCGGAGGATCACCGCTTCTGTCAGTTTCCCCTCACAAAATCGGTGCAAAATTAGCTTCTATTCACGAAAGATGTTCTCCATCCAGCCTAAATCTGCCCAAAATAGATGGAAAAAGAATAAAACCTAAAACAATCCCACAGTTTTCGGCAAAATTACACTACATTTGCAGACGCATTTATCGATAATGAGACTGAACAGACTTCACATACAGTCATGGATTGTCAGCTTATTGGTGCTGATGCTTCCCTTCTGTTCTGCCGGTGCCCAGAAACACAAATTTGTGGTAGTCATCGACGCCGGACATGGCGGACATGACCCCGGAGCCATCGGAAAGATTTCCAAAGAGAAGAACATCAACCTGGGTGTCGCCCTCCTGCTGGGCAATCTGATTAAAGAAAAGTGTCCCGACACCAAAGTGGTCTATACCCGGAGTCGGGACGTCTTTATACCCTTGGCACGCCGGGCAGAGATAGCCAACGATGTCAAGGCAGACCTCTTTATCTCCATCCACTCCAATTCGGTTGGCGGAAACCGGAACGTTCAGGGGGCATCGACCTGGACCCTCGGTCTGGCCAAGTCGGATGCGAACCTCGAAGTGGCCAAACGGGAAAACGCCGTCATCCTGTACGAAGACGATTACAAGACCCGCTACGCCGGCTTTAATCCGAACTCTGCCGAGTCGTACATCATTTTTGAATTCATGCAGGACAAATACATGTCCCAGAGTGTCCATCTGGCTTCGCTGGTACAAAAGGAATTCAAGCAGCACGGCCGACGCATCGACCGCGGCGTACACCAGGCCGGATTCCTGGTGCTAAAAGCCAGTGCCATGCCCAGCATCCTGGTGGAATTGGGTTTCATTTCCAGCCCGCAGGAAGAACACTATCTGAACAGCGACAGTGGAAGAAAAACGTTGGCCAATAGCATTTTTCGCGCGTTCCTTACCTATAAACGGGAGCAGGAAATGCGTCTGAACGGACAGTCGACAACCACAATACCGCCTTCGGAAGCCGATTCATTTGTTGATACACCGGTCGATACTCCAACCGTTGCCTCTGACGAGGAAGCGAAAGCCCCCAAAAGCAAACCAATTGCAAAAGCCAAACCAACAACTTCGTCCGACAAACAGGCACCCGTATTCAAAATCCAGATACTGACGTCCACCAAATCCCTTTCCCTGCATGACAAACAATTCAAAGGGCTGAAAGGAATAGAATACTATAAGGAGAACGGTCTGTACAAGTATACTTACGGAGCTTCGACCGACTATAACGAAATCCTCCGACTAAAGAAATCCATCTCTTCCAAAATAAAGGACGCATTCATCATCGCCTTCAAGAACGGCAAGAAAATGGATACGGTCAAAGCCATCAATGAGTTTAAAAAGAACAAGAAATAAACAACCTCATAAAGAAACAGAAACATCATGAAGTATATCACAAAAGAAGTAAAGATAGGTATTGCCGGCATCGCCGCCCTGTGTATATTGGTCTATGGCATCAATTATCTGAAAGGTATCCACATGTTCAAGCCTGCAAGCTATTTTTATATCAAATTCAACAATGTGAACGGTCTGACCAAATCGAGTCCGGTCTACGCCGACGGATTCCGAGTAGGTATAGTCCGAGAACTCTATTACGATTACGACAATCCGGGCAATGTCCTGGCAGAAATAGACGTGGAACCCGACTTGCGCATCCCCAAAGGGAGTACGGCAGAACTGGCAGCTGAGATGCTGGGAGGGGTTCGAATGAACCTATTGTTGGCCAACAACCCTCGTGAACGCTATGAAATCGGTGACACCATCCCGGGCAACCTGAACAACGGCATGATGGAAAAAGTAGCCAACATGGTACCTCAAATTGAGAAGATGTTGCCCAAACTGGATTCCATCCTGGCTTCACTCAACAGTGTGCTGGCCAGTCCTGCCATTCCGGCCACCCTACAGAATGTACAGGACTTGACAGCCAGCTTGGCCGTTTCAAGCCATCAATTACAAACCTTGATGAACAAGGATATTCCGCAACTGACAGGGAAATTAAATACTATCGGCGACAACTTCATTGTCATGTCCGACAACCTGAAACAAATAGACTATGCTGCAGCCATGCAGAAAGTTGACTCTACTCTTGCCAACGTCAGGACTCTTACCGAAAAATTGACAAGCAAAGACAACACCGTAGGGCTTCTGCTGAACGACCCCAGCCTCTACAACAACCTCAATGCAACTACCGCCAACGCGGCCAGCCTGCTGGAAGACCTGCAAGCTCATCCCAAACGATACGTGCACTTCTCCCTCTTCGGCAAAAAGGACAAATAATGCATTATATAGAATTCATCTAAATAGCGACATTCCATTTTCAAACAAACGATAAAAGCGAAAAGAAGTATATTCAAAGCATTAGAAGCCATTTTCCGCAGCAGGAATAAAAATGGAATAGACATCCAACGAAAGGAATAACTTCCTATTTTTCAGGAGGTTTTAAAAAAGCAACAGCCCTATAAAAAGGGCTGTTTGCACATATAGTCGTAAATCACTGAAAGTAAAGCCCTTATTCATCCATCGAAAAAAACAAGAAAAAAGGCATTTGTTTTTTCCAAATAAGATTACCAATTTTGCAAACGTAGAAGTTTTGCTTAATCAATAAATGTAGAGTAACCGCTATGAGTAACAACAATCATGTCGGAAAATGGAATGCGTGTCTCGATATCATTCGAGACAACGTGCCAGAACAGACATACAAAACCTGGTTCTGCCCCATTGTCCCCTTAAAATTTGAGGACAATACGCTGTACTTGCAGGTACCGAGCCAGTTTTTCTATGAATTTCTGGAAGAAAAATTTCTGGACTTGTTACGACAGACAATCCACAAGGTGTTTGGCGAAGGTGCCAAACTGATGTACAGTGTGATGGTAGTAAAAAACCCTCCCACAGCTGTGCCATTGCCTCCTCATGCCGGTGCTTCATCATCCACCCTTTCCGCCCAACGGAAAGTGGTGACCAAAGACATTCCCCAAACTCCCCAAATAGCAGAACTCGACCCCCATTTGAACAGGGACTACAACTTTGATACATTTATTGAAGGGGAAAGCAACAAACTCTCGCGCAGTGTGGCTGAAGCCGTTGCGCTCAATCCGGCAAAGACCATCTTCAATCCGTTGTTCTTCTACGGAGCATCGGGAGTAGGTAAAACGCACCTGGCCAACGCCATCGGTACAAAGATTAAGGAACTTTATCCCGAAAAGAGAGTTTTGTACGTATCGGCTCACTTGTTCCAGGTACAATACACCGATTCGGTACGCAACAATACGACCAATGACTTCATCAATTTCTACCAGACCATCGACGTGCTGATTATTGATGACATTCAGGAATTTGCAGGGGTTACCAAGACACAGAACACGTTCTTCCACATCTTCAACCACCTGCACCAGAACGGCAAGCAACTCATCCTGACTTCCGACCGTGCCCCCGTGCTCCTGCAAGGCATGGAAGAACGCCTGATTACGCGCTTCAAATGGGGAATGGTAGCTGAACTGGAAAAACCGACCGTCGAACTTCGCAAGGACATCCTCCGCAACAAGATTCGCCGCGACGGACTGCAATTCCCGCCCGAGGTCATCAATTATATTGCCGAGAATGTCAGTGACAGCGTACGCGATTTGGAAGGCATTATCATCTCCATTATGGCCCATTCGACCATCTACAATCGGGAGGTGGATCTGGAACTGGCTCAACGGATTGTACGGAAAGTATCGCATACCGAAAACAAGCCTGTTACAGTAGACAACATCATACAAGCTGTATGCAGCCACTTCGGGCTTGACATCAACGCCATCCACTCCAAGTCGAGGAAAAGGGATGTTGTACAGGCCAGGCAAATCGCCATGTATCTGGCCAAGAACTATACCGATTTCTCTACAGCCAAAATCGGTTCACTGATTGGGGGAAAGGACCATGCGACCGTACTGCATGCCTGTAAGACCATCACAGAGCTGAAAGAAGTGAACAAGCCTTTTGCAGCCGAACTGGACGAAATCCAGGCGACATTGAAACAATAGACCTAATTCCCTTTAGAATAAAAAGCAGGACTTTAAAAGCCCTGCTTTTTCATTACATTCCATAACAAATCGGACATGGCCTCCGCATCCTTCTTGGTGTAGCGAACATCGGTAAAGACCTGCGCCAGCGTTTCCTTTCCATTCTCCTGCACAAAGCCCTTGTTTTCAGGCAAAGACTCTTTGTAGGCATACAGGCGGTCAATGTCGTCTGCAGAATAATCATGATAAACTTCCTCATGAACCACTGCCTCCAACGGCAAGCGGTCCACCTGTACCGGATCTTCGGCCGGCCACCCCACCGTCACTGTTGTAATCGGGAAAACCAGCTCCGGCAATTCCAGAGCGTCGATAATCAGATGGGGATTGTAAGTCGTGGTTCCCAAATAACAGATGCCCAGTCCTTTCTCCTCGGCTGCCACACAAAATGTCTGCGCCGCCAGCAGCGCATCCACCGCTCCCGTAACGAACCACTCAAAATTGTTGTAACCAGGCTCAGCTTTACGTAATCTACACCACTTGCTGAAACGGTTCAGATCAATACAGAAAGTGAGTACTACAGGAGCTTCCGTCACCATTGGCTGATTGAAATGCGCCGGTGCCAGACGAGCCTTCCGACCAGCGTCACGGGTCACCACTACGCTGTAGACTTGCATGTTTCCTACGGTAGAAGCCCGGAAAGCGGACTCCAACAAATCATTTAACAAATCGGCAGGAATATCTTTCTGCTGATATTTCCGAATGGTTTTTCTTAACTTCAAGCTATCCATACTTCCTTTTTTTTGCAAATATAAGAAAGAATCGACAAAAAACACATTCCAGACGAACAAACTTGCATAGAAAAAATTTCCAAGCCGGAAATTCAGTCAGACAGTAAATTCATACACAGTTTTCCATTTTGGAAAAGTTCAAGCAACATGGGAAACACACAAACAACTAATATTCAATAATATAAGTTTTCAAAATAAGAAACTTTTCATTCCTGAACAAAAAGAGTAGCAAATTATTTTGTAGAATAAAAAAACATTCATAGATTTGCAATCACATTTATTGGCCTTAAGCACAACTTCTACACTTTTACAGACAAAATCATTAGAATCTAAAGAATAGAATATCGTGGAAAAGAGAACTTACACTTACCAGGAAGCCTTTGAAGCATCTTTACAATACTTCCAAGGCGACGAGCTGGCAGCCAGAGTTTGGGTTAACAAGTATGCCGTCAAAGACTCTTTCGGGAATATCTATGAAAAGTCGCCCGAAGACATGCATTGGCGCATCGCCAACGAGATTGCCCGCATAGAAGCCAAGTACCCCAACGGGCTCAGCGCCGAAGAGCTGTTCGGTCTGCTGGACCACTTCAAGTACATCGTTCCGCAGGGAAGTCCGATGACCGGCATCGGCAACAACTATCAGGTAGCCTCCTTGTCCAACTGCTTCGTGATTGGCGTGGACGGGGAAGCTGACTCTTATGGTGCCATCTTCAAGATCGACGAAGAGCAGGTACAACTGATGAAGAGACGTGGCGGCGTGGGACACGACCTTTCACACATCCGTCCCAAAGGTTCTCCCGTGAAGAACTCCGCATTGACCTCTACCGGGCTGGTACCTTTCATGGAACGCTACTCCAACTCCACTCGCGAGGTGGCACAGGACGGACGACGTGGTGCCCTGATGCTGAGCGTATCCATCAAGCATCCCGACTCGGAAGCCTTTATCGATGCCAAGATGACCGAAGGCAAGGTAACCGGAGCCAACGTTTCAGTTAAGATTGACGATGCCTTCATGGAAGCAGCCATCAACGGTACTCCCTATGTTCAGCAATACCCCATCGACTCTCCCAACCCGCTGGTCAAGAAAGACATCGACGCCAGTGCCCTTTGGAAGAAGATTGTCCACAACGCCTGGAAGTCTGCCGAACCCGGTGTGCTGTTCTGGGACACCATTCTCCGCGAATCTGTTCCCGACTGCTATGCTGACTTGGGCTACCGCACCGTTTCCACCAATCCGTGCGGCGAAATTCCCCTCTGCCCCTACGATTCCTGTCGCCTGCTGGCCATCAACCTGTATTCCTATGTGGTCAATCCCTTCAAGCCGGACGCCTACTTCGACTTCGAGCTGTTCAAGAAGCACGTAGCCTTGGCCCAGCGCATCATGGACGATATCATCGACCTGGAGCTGGAGAAGATTGAACGCATCATGGAAAAGATAGACTCCGACCCGGAAAGCGACGAGGTCAAGGAAACCGAACGCAACCTGTGGAAGAAAATCTATAAGAAGAGCGGACAGGGACGCCGCACCGGCGTAGGCATCACGGCCGAAGGCGACATGCTGGCCGCCCTGAACCTGCGTTATGGTACGGAAGAGGCTACAACCTTCTCTGAAGAGGTACACAAAACCATTGCCCTCAACGCCTACCGTTCATCGGTACAGATAGCCAAGGAACGCGGCGCATTCGAAATATATGACACCGAACGCGAGAAGAACAACCCCTTTATCGCCCGTCTGCGCGAAGCCGACCCCGAGCTCTACGAAGAAATGGCCAAGTACGGTCGCCGCAACATCGCCTGCCTCACCATCGCCCCCACGGGTACGACCAGCCTGATGACGCAAACCACTTCGGGCATCGAACCCGTATTCCTGCCGGTATACAAGCGCCGCCGCAAGGTGAACCCCAACGACACGAACGCACGCATCGACTTCGTGGACGAAACGGGCGACGCCTTCGAAGAATACATTGTCTTCCATCCGAAATTTGTCACCTGGATGGAAGCACAAGGGCTGGATCCCGCCAAGCGCTATACACAAGAAGAAATAGACGATATGGTAGCCCGCTCTCCTTATTATAAAGCGACATCCAACGACGTGGACTGGCTGATGAAGGTCAAGATGCAAGGACGCATCCAAAAATGGGTAGACCACTCCATCAGCGTTACCATCAACCTGCCCAACAACGTGGACGAAGAACTTGTCAACCGCCTCTACGTGGAAGCCTGGCGTTCGGGCTGCAAAGGCTGCACCGTCTACCGCGACGGCTCCCGCTCGGGCGTACTGCTCTCCACCAAGAGCGACAAGAAGGAAGAGTTGCCTCCCTGCAAGCCACCTACGATTGTCGAGACACGTCCCAAGGTGCTTGATGCTGAAGTGGTACGTTTCCAGAACAACAAGGAGAAATGGGTGGCCTTCGTGGGTCTGCTCAACGGCCATCCCTATGAAATCTTCACTGGCGTGCTCGACGACGACGAAGGCATCGTCCTCCCCAAGAATGTCGTTTCTGGACACATCATCAAGAACGTCGATGAAAACGGCGTCAAGCGGTATGACTTCCAGTTCGAAAACAAGCGCGGCTACAAGGTTACCATCGAAGGCTTGTCTGAGAAGTTCAACAAGGAATACTGGAACTACGCCAAGCTCATCTCGGGCGTCCTGCGCTACCGCATGCCCATCGAACAGGTCATCAAACTGGTCAGCTCCCTGCAGCTCGACAGCGAGAACATCAACACTTGGAAGAACGGTGTAGAACGTGCCCTGAAGAAATACGTGCTCGACGGCACCGAGGCCAAGGGACAGAAATGCCCCAACTGCGGCAACGAAACCCTCGTCTACCAAGAGGGTTGCCTCATCTGCAAGACCTGCGGAGCGTCGCGCTGTGGATAAGTTCCGTGCAAACACAAACGTTTGCATAGGAATTGAAAGACTTGAACATGCATAGCTGCATGACTATGAAGAATAATCCCTATACTTGCATAGTCATTGCAGCTATGTCATTTATTATAAATCTAATAATATGATCCTATCGTTCAATATCGAGTACCGCACCAATTGGGGAGAAGAAATCTGTGTTTCGGGTTCCATCCCCGAACTTGGGAACAATGAAACGGGCCATACACTGGCTCTACATACGATGGACGGCATCCACTGGACATCGGAAGTCGAAATCCAACAACCAGCTGACGGAACCATCCGCTACAGTTATCATGTCTGCCGCGACGGCGCCATCACGCGCAGCGAGTGGAACGGCCTGCCGCGTACCCTTTACGCATCCGGCCCCGACACCAAAGTCTACCGACTGGAGGACAGCTGGAAGAACCTGCCCGAGCAACAGTATTTCTATACCTCGGCCTTCACCGAATCGCTGTTGGCACATACCCACCGCGACCCCGTCCCCAAAAGTCCGCAGAAGGGACTGCTCATCAAGGCATACGCCCCCTGCATCGACAGTGACCACTGCCTGGCCATCTGTGGCAGCGTCGACGCGCTGGGCCGTTGGGACACAGGCAAGGCTGTCCTGATGAGCGACGCCAACTTCCCCGAATGGCAGGTGGAGCTGGACGCTTCGCAGCTGACCTTCCCGCTGGAATACAAGTTCGTGCTGTACAACAGGACCGAACGGCGCGTCGTAGCCTGGGAGAACAACCCCAACCGCTACCTAGCCAATCCGCATCTGACCGACCAGGAAACACTGGCCATAGGCGACCGTTACGTCTACTTCGCCCTGCCTGCCTGGAAAGGTGCTGGCACAGCTATCCCCGTCTTCTCGCTCCGTTCCGAAGGCAGCTTCGGCGTGGGCGACTTCGGCGACCTGATGCAGATGATAGACTGGGCCGTTCTGACCCGTCAAAAGGTAGTACAAATCCTACCCATCAACGATACGACCATGACCCACTCGTGGACTGACTCCTACCCCTACAGCAGCATCTCCATCTACGCTTTCCATCCCATGTACACCGACCTACGGCAACTGGGACGACTGAAAGACGAAGAGCAGATGGCCCGTTTCGAGCAGCGCCGCCGCGAGCTTAATGCCCTGCCCGCCATCGACTACGAGGCTGTGAACGAGGCCAAGTGGGAATACTTCCGCCTGATTTTTGCCCAGGAGGGAGAAGCGGTGATGCAGTCACCGGAATACCAGGCCTTCTTCGAGGCCAACAAGGAATGGCTCCAACCCTACGCCGTATTCAGCTATCTGCGCGACGCCTACCGGACGCCCGACTTCCGCCAGTGGCCGCGCTACAGCGACTACTGCCAGGAGGACATTGACGCCCTGTGCCGACCCGACTCGGCCGACTATGCGCACATCGCCATTTACTGCTACATCCAGTACCAGCTCCACCGCCAGCTGCTGGCCGCCAGCCGCCATGCCCGTGCCAACGGCGTGGTGCTCAAGGGCGATATTCCCATCGGCATCAGCCGTAACAGCGTCGAGGCTTGGAAAGAGCCCCACTACTTCAACCTCAACGGACAGGCCGGCGCCCCACCCGACGACTTCTCGGCCAACGGACAGAACTGGGGCTTCCCCACCTACAACTGGGACGTTATGGAACAGGACGGCTATGCCTGGTGGATGAAACGTTTCCGCAAGATGTCTGAATACTTCGACGCCTACCGCATCGACCACATCCTGGGCTTCTTCCGCATCTGGGAGATTCCGATGAACGCCGTTCACGGCCTGCTGGGACAGTTCGTCCCCGCCCTGCCCATGTCGCGTGAAGAAATCGAGAGCTACGGCCTCCCCTTCCGCCCCGAGTACCTGCGGCCCTACATCCACGAATACTTCCTCGGACAGATGTTCGGCCCACACACCGACTACGTGAAGCAGACTTTCATCGAACCCACCGATACATGGGAGGTGTACCGCATGCGTCCCGAGTTCGACACGCAGCGCAAGGTCGAAGTCTACTTTGCCGACAAGACCGACGACGACAGCGTGTGGATACGCGACGGCCTCTACGCCCTCATCAGCGACGTGCTGTTCGTGCCCGACCGCACCGACCCCACGAAGTACCACCCGCGCATCGGCGTGCAGCACGACTACATCTATCGCTCGCTCAACGACTGGGAGAAGGCTGCCTTCAACCGTCTGTACGACCAATATTATTACCACCGCCACAACGACTTCTGGGGGCAGCAAGCCATGAAGAAGCTGCCGCAGCTCACGCAGTCCACGCGCATGCTGGTCTGCGGAGAAGACCTCGGCATGATACCCGCCTGCGTAGCGTGGGTGATGAACGAGTTGCGCATCCTCTCGCTCGAGATTCAGCGTATGCCCAAGGATCCCAGCCAGGAGTTCGGTCACCCCGAATGGTATCCCTACCGCTCTGTCTGCACCATCTCTACCCACGACATGTCCACTCTGCGCGGCTGGTGGGAGGAAGACTACCAGCAGACGCAGCGCTTCTACAACCACGCCCTGGGGCACTATGGTACGGCACCCGCCACGGCTACGCCCGAACTGTGCGAGGAAGTAGTGCGTGCCCACCTGACAAGCAACTCCATGCTCTGCATCCTCTCCTTCCAAGACTGGATGTCGATTGACGGGCAGCTACGCAACCCCAACGCTGCAGAAGAGCGTATTAACGTGCCTGCCAATCCGCGCCACTACTGGCGCTACCGCATGCATCTCACGCTGGAGCAACTCATGGCCGCAGACGCCCTGAATGAGAAAATCCGCCAGTTGACCGCTGAAAGCGGACGCTGACGCACATTGACAAACGGAAAGTACGCAGTCATAATGTAACCCGAAACAGACTGAACAATTGTCCGCCTCCCGCTGCGGAGAAAGAGTATATCAAATAAGAGATACCATATCAACTCCCCTCCTTCTGGAAAGGAGGGGAGTTTAATATACTTCTGTTTTATAAGCTCCTGCTCCCCCTACTTGCAAGCCGGACGCTCGCACCAAGATGCATTCCTCCATCACCACCCGCACCCTTCTTCCACCCACGAAATCGACCGTATTCCCTCTCCACTCGCAATAATTTCGCGAAAAACAAGAATTTTCGGCAAAAAGTTTTTGTAATATCCAAGTAAATAGTATTTTTGTGTACAATTTTGGTGTAGTGATGACAGAAGAAGAAAAAGAGCTATTGAAAACCTTTGAAGCCCGGCTGCGACACTTGATCTATCTGCACGATGAATTGAGACGCGAGAATGCTGGTCTGAGGCAGCTCCTCACCGACTGCCAGGCCGACTGCGAAAAAGCCAAAGCCGACCTGAAGACTCTGGAAAGGCGCTACACCGACCTAAAGACTGCAACGACAATCAGCCTTAACGGCAGCGACGTCAGGGAGACCAAGCTGCGATTGTCCAAATTAGTGCGTGAAGTCGACAAATGCATCGCCCTGCTGAATGAATAACGAAGGAGAAGAAGATGTATGAACGATAAGATAAAGATACACCTGCTCATGGCAGGCACCGCCTACCCCCTCACCATCCGCCGCGAAGACGAGGAAACGGTACGCGAAGCCGCCCGGCAGGTCAATGTCAGGCTCAAACAGTATAGGGACTACTACCCCGAAGCCAGCACGGAACAACTGCTTGGCATGGTGGCCTACCAGTTCGCCATGGAAAACCTGCAGATGAACCGGCGCAACGACACCGCCCCCTATACCGAAAAGCTGAAGGAACTGACCGGACTGCTGGAAGCCTGCTTCAAGGAAGACGAACCCTGAAGACAGCCCGCCCCGCATCCCCGGCCGGATATCCGGACCCGAACAAGAACCCGCGCACTGCACGAGGCCCCCCCTCCCCCCACCAGGGAACGGGACAAGGCACCGACAGTGCGCTTTTTATTTATTATATATAAACCAATTATCAAAATGACAGCAGTTACAATAGTAGTATCCATCGTCTGTTTCATCGTCGGAGCCGCCGCCTCGTACATCCTGTTCAAGCACGGTCTGAAGACGAAATACGACGGCATCCTGAAAGACGCCGAGGCCGAAGCCGAAGTCATCAAGAAGAACAAGTTGCTCGAAGTAAAGGAAAAGTTCCTCAACAAGAAAGCCGACCTCGAAAAAGAAGTGGCCGCCCGCAACCAGAAAATACAGCAGGCCGAAAACAAGCTGAAACAACGTGAACTGGTGCTGAACCAGCGCCAAGAAGAGCTTCAGCGCAAGAAGCAGGAGGCCGACGCCATCCGAGAGAACCTCGAAGCCCAATTGGGCATCGTCGACAAGAAGAAGGACGAACTGGACCACCTGCAACGCCAGGAGATCGAAAAGCTAGAAGCCATCTCGGGCCTCTCGGCCGACGAAGCCCGCGACCGCATGGTAGAGTCGCTCAAGGAAGAGGCCAAGACCCAGGCACAGTCCTACATCAACGACATCATGGACGACGCCAAGATGACCGCCACCAAGGAAGCCAAGCGCATCGTCATCCAGACCATCCAGCGCGTGGCCACCGAAACGGCCATCGAAAACTCCGTCACCGTGTTCCACATCGAGTCTGACGAAATCAAGGGCCGCATCATCGGCCGTGAGGGACGCAATATCCGCGCCCTCGAAGCCGCCACCGGCGTCGAAATCGTGGTGGACGACACGCCCGAAGCCATCGTCCTCTCCGCCTTCGACCCCGTGCGCCGCGAGATAGCTCGCTTGGCCCTGCACCAGCTCGTCACCGACGGACGCATCCACCCCGCCCGCATCGAGGAAGTAGTGGCCAAGGTACGCAAGCAGGTCGAGGAAGAAGTAATCGAGACCGGCAAACGCACCACCATCGACCTGGGTATCCACGGCCTGCACCCCGAACTGATCCGCATCATCGGAAAAATGAAATATCGCTCGTCTTACGGGCAGAACCTCCTGCAGCACGCCCGCGAAACGGCAAACCTCTGCGCCGTCATGGCCGCGGAGCTGGGCCTCAACCCCAAGAAGGCCAAACGCGCCGGACTGCTGCACGACATCGGCAAGGTTCCCGATGAAGAGCCCGAACTGCCCCACGCCCTCTACGGCATGAAGCTGGCCGAGAAGTATAAGGAGAAGCCCGACATCTGCAACGCCATCGGTGCCCACCACGACGAGACGGAGATGACTAGCCTGCTGGCACCCATCGTACAGGTGTGCGATGCTATCTCGGGAGCCCGCCCCGGCGCACGTCGCGAAATCGTGGAAGCCTACATCAAACGCCTCAACGACCTGGAGCAGCTGGCCATGTCCTACCCCGGCGTCACCAAGACCTACGCCATCCAGGCGGGCCGCGAGTTGCGCGTCATCGTCGGCGCCGACAAGATAGACGACAAGCAGACAGAAAGCCTCTCCGGCGAGATCGCCAAGAAGATACAGGACGAAATGACTTACCCGGGACAGGTGAAGATTACCGTCATCCGCGAGACGCGTGCCGTCAGCTACGCCAAGTAAATCCCTTCCCTACTGCACATGATCCCTCCGTCGGGCACGGACCACCGGCTGCAGCCAGTGCCCTCCGTGCCTGACTACTTTTTCCACTAACCCCCGCATACATCTCCCCGATATGACAGCAAATCCCTCAACCTCGGAGCCCATGAAACAGTATCAGTTTGAAGTCTGCGCCAACAGCGTGGAGAGCTGCCTGGCTGCACAAGCCGGCGGAGCCCACCGCGTGGAACTCTGCGCAGGCATTCCCGAAGGGGGCACCACACCCCCGTATGGCGACATCGCCACCGCACGAGAACTGCTGACCCGTACCCGCCTGCACGTCATCATCCGTCCGCGGGGCGGCGACTTCCTCTATTCCGACCTCGAGCAGCGCATCATGCTGAAAGACATCGAAAATGCCCGCCGGCTGGGCGCCGACGGGGTGGTCTTCGGCTGCCTCACCGCTGACGGCGAGGTGGACAAGGTCCTCACCGGCCGCCTGATAGCCGCAGCCCAGGGGTTGTCGGTCACCTTCCACCGGGCCTTCGACGTATGTCGCGACCCGTACCGTGCGCTCGAAGACATCATCGCCTTGGGCTGCCACCGCATCCTTACCTCGGGCCAGCAGCCTACCGCCGAACAGGGCATCGGCCTGCTGGCCGAGCTGCAACGGCAAGCCGCCGGACGCATTACCCTACTGGCCGGTTGCGGCGTGAACGAGGGCAACATCGCCCGCATCGCCCGTGAAACCGGCATCCGCGAGTTCCACTTCTCGGCCCGCGAGACACTGGAGAGCGGCATGACGTGGCACAACGACGCCGTGTCGATGGGCGGCACCATCCACATAGACGAGTACACGCGCCCCGTCACCACAGAACGCCGCGTGCGCGACACCATCGCCGCGGCCCTGAACACCGACCGGTAAGAGACGGAAACGCACCACAAGAGAAGAGGGTGTACGGCAGTAGTGCCGTACACCCTCTTCCACTATTTACCAGAATTGAAAACCGATGAATCGGAACCGATCAGCCCACCACTCGGTTGGTATCCGGGTCGGGGAAAACAACCGTCGGTTTGAAAGTCTTGGCTTCCTCGAAGTCCATCAGTGCGTAGGACATGATGATGACAATGTCGCCGGGCTGCACACGCCGTGCGGCGGCGCCATTGAGGCAGACCTTGCCGGAGCCCCGTTCACCTTTAATGATATAGGTCTCAAAACGTTCGCCATTGTTGTTGTCGGCAATGTAGACCTTCTCGCCGGCAATCATGTTGGCCGCATCCATGAGGTCCTCGTCAATGGTGATGCTGCCCATGTAATTCAGATTAGCTTCCGTGACACGGGCGCAATGGATCTTGGACTTCAATACTTCAATCATCATAGAGCTTTCTGTTTATTGTTAAGACTTGTACTTGATATTATCAATCAGGCGGACCTCCCCGCAGAAGACGGTGATGCAACCCACGGCATAGTCGGTGCCGGCCCAGTCGGTAATCTTCTGCAGCGTGTTGCCGTCCACCAGCTCGAAATACTCCAGCCGAAGGCCCGGAGCGGCGGCGATGGCATCCTCGACAAACTGCTGTGTCTGGGCCACGGTGTGAGTGGCAGCGTAGTCGACGCTGGCAAAGAGGGTCTGCGAAATCTTCAGGGCCTGCTGGCGCTGCTCGGCTGAGAGGCGGGTGTTACGGCTGCTCAAAGCCAGGCCATCGGCCTCGCGGACGATGGGGCAGCCAACAATCTGGAGGGGAAACTTCAGCTGACGGACCATCTCACGAATGATAGCCAACTGCTGGAAATCCTTCTCGCCGAAGTAGGCGCGGTCGGGCTTCACCAAGTCGAACAGTTTGCTCACAATCTGGCAGACGCCGTTGAAGTGACCCGGACGGTAAGCCCCTTCCATCACCGTGTCGAGCGGCGGGAAACTGAAGTGGCGCATATCGGGTTCGGGATAGATTTCCTCGACCGAAGGCGCAAAGACTACCGTGGCTCCGCATTGCTCCAGCAAGCGGCAGTCGGCCTCCAGCGTACGAGGATATTTAGCCAAATCGTTCTTGTCGTTGAATTGGGTAGGATTGACGAACACACTGACAACCGTGGCATCGTTCTCGGCCACACTGCGCTTCACGAGCGAGGCATGCCCCGCATGCAAAGCACCCATTGTAGGTACCAGGCCTACCGTTTTACCCTGGGCACGCAGGTTAGCCAATGCCTCCTGCAAGTCCTTGATAGCATGTACTATTTTCATTACTTTTTTAGTTAGATATTTACAGGGTTGTTTCAAAAAGCGGTGCAAAATAAGCTATTATTTGCCACATAACGAAGAAATATTGCATTTTTCTCATAAAATCCACCTGTGAAGAGGAGTATAAAGGCCCCTATGCAGAATTGAAATACAAGTACTTAACAAATCATAAGGAATAATAGCCAAGGCTTTTTTGGCGTAATGAGCGTTTTTTTTGTAACTTTGCGCAATAATTTGAGAACTGATTATGACAAAGGCTAATAAGGTTTTATTTATCACCCAAGAAATTACTCCTTACGTACCGGAAACCGAATTGTCTCTGACCGGCCGCAATCTGCCGCAAGCCATCCAGGAAAGAGGCAGAGAAATCAGGACGTTCATGCCCAAATGGGGAAATATCAACGAACGGCGCAACCAGCTCCACGAAGTGATCCGCCTGTCGGGTATGAACCTCATCATCGACGATACTGACCATCCACTCATCATCAAGGTAGCCTCCATCCAGTCGGCACGCATGCAGGTATACTTCATCGACAACGATGACTACTTCCAAAACCGCTTGCAGGCAACCGACGAAAACGGAGAGGAATACGAGGACAACGATGCACGCACCATCTTCTACGCCCGCGGTGTACTTGAAACGGTGAAGAAGCTGCGCTGGTGTCCCGACATCATCCATTGCCAAAGCTGGATGACGGCTCTAGCTCCCCTCTACATCAAGAAAGCCTATCGGGACGAACCTTCGTTCAGAAGTTCCAAAGTGATTTTCTCATTGTATGGCAACGACTTCAAGCAGACCTTCCATCCGGAATTCACCAACCTGCTGATGCTGAAGGGCATCACCAAGAAGGATATCTCCATACTGAAGGATCCCATCAACTATACCACCCTATGCAAGCTGGCAGTAGAATACTCGGACGGCATCATCCAGCAGAGTCCCAATGCCAACCAGGAAGTACTGGACTATGCACGCAGCCTGGGCAAACCGATACTGGAATACCAGAACGACGACAACTTTGCCGACCGCTGCAACAGCTTCTACGACTTGGTGAGTGAAACCGAATAAATATCCTTAAACTACATAGAACCTGAACTCGGAAATAAAATGAAAGCAAAATTCATAGGAGCCCTGCTCACCTCGGTGCTGACTCTGCTGACAGCCTGCGATGATACGACCAACACACTGGGCATGAGCATGCTTCCCTCATCAGACGGAATGTCATCGCACACCACAACTTTCCAGGTTACTACCCAATCGTACCTGGTAGATTCGGTCTACGCCAAGACCAGTACCGGCTACGTGGGCCGCTTTACCGACCCGGACTTCGGCAGCTACACCGCCAGCTTCCTGACGGAACTGAACTGCACGGACAACTTCAAGTTCGAAGATATCCTGCCCGATGTCTACGAGGAATACATCGAGAACGATACACTGAAAGGAAAGGGTACACTGGTGGATGAAAAGGTAAGAGGTGTCCGACTGATTGTCTACTACAGCACGTGGTTTGGAGACTCGCTGAACGCCTGCCGCATGAGCGCCTATGAACTGAACAATCAATGGGCACAGGAACGGAAAGACGAGAATCGCCACTATCGCTATACGGACATCAATACGGACCTCTACAAGGGCACCCTGCTGGGACGAAAGGCCTATACAGCCTACGACGCCACCGTGTCCGACTCTATACGGAAAGCCACCGACTCCAACGGGAATGCCATCTACTCGCCGAACATCGTGTTCAACCTGGATACGGAAATCGGACAGAAGATATACGACGAAAACAAGAGCCATCCCGAATATTTCAAAAATGCGGACGCCTTCATCGAAAATGTATTTCCCGGCGTATGCATCCAGAATGACTATGGCGATGGTACCATCCTCTACGTGGACCGCGTAGATTTGGAGTTCCAATTCCAGTTCCATTACGTGGACAGCCTGGGCGTGAAGCTGACGAAGAAGGTGAACGATGCTAACGGCAGCATCGGCGACGACTCGACCTACATTGGTCGGCAGACCATCTTTGCATCTACCAAGGAAGTAATCCAAGCGAACCATTTCGAAAACTCGGACAAGCTAAAGGAAAAGGCAGCCGAAAAAGAATGGACCTACATCAAATCGCCGGCCGGCATCTTTACGGAAGCTACCCTGCCCTACGATGAAATCTATGAGGAACTGGCCAACGACACACTGAACGCCGTGAAGCTGACCTTCACCAACTATAACGAAAAGAGCAACTACAAATTCAGCATGAACGTACCCAGCAACGTACTGTTACTGCGCAAACAGGACTTAAGTACGTTCTTTGAAGAAAACCAGGTGAACGACAACATCACTTCATTTACGGCCAGCCATAACAATGTAGCAACCAACCAATATACTTTCCAGAACATCGCCCGATTGGTATCTACCTGTATCAATGAGAAGAAAGCTGCTCGCAATGCCGCCCAACAGAGTGCAGGAGCCAACTGGGACGAAGCGGCCTGGAATGAGGAATGGAATGCACAACACCCCGACTGGAACAAGGTATTGCTCATCCCCGTCAGCATCACGACACAAAGTACAAGCAGTACCAGCAACAGTAGCACCACCACAGCCGTACAGCACGACCTGCAGCCCGGCTATGCCAAACTGCAAGGCGGTGACCCCGAAAACGGAGGTACAAAGCTGACGCTGGAGGTAACCTACACACAATTTGAACAATAATCCCTTTATACACACAACATAAAATAAAGAAAGACTCCCGCCCTCCTTCTGAAGGGCGGGAGTCTTTCTTTATACTGTTCTAGCGTTACTCTTCCTTAGTCTTGGCTGTTGTCTTCTTCTTGGTAGCAACAGTCTTGGAAGTAGTTTTCTTGGCAGCAGCCTTCTTTTCGGTCAGCTTCTCCACCGTTTCCTTTTCCTTCACCAGCTTGCTGCGTACATCATCAAGTTCCTTATGCAGCTCATCAATCTCATCCCCCTGATTCTTGATGGTAGTGAGCAGGGCATTCAGTTCTTCATTGTCGATGTCTACAGGGTACAGAGAATCCACCCGCTTGATGAAATCGCCCAAGATATTCATGTAGTTAGTGAATGCATCGTAAGGCGACTCATAGATACCACGATACAGAGAGATACTGGAACTCTTGGTAGTCATGAAACGGAAATTATTGCTGGCCTGCAGATAATCCCAGTCCTGCTTGATACGACGGTCGTCGCACAAATGTACGCGTTCGGCCACACTATAGAGCTTGTTGAAAGCTTCACGCTGCATCACGTTTCCAAGCCAGCAGCTGGTATCTCTCTCTTCGTCTACCCATGACATCGGATAGGGAACATCGAGCTGGGATACGGACTTCAGCTTCGTCACGATTTCGGTTGGTGTAGAGAACGTAATGCCCTTCTCCTTGGCACAAGCAGGCAACGCCTTCATGAACTCCAGAATATTGGAAGACAGCGGCTGATACTTGCCCAGCGCACACAATTCCATAAAGATATTGATGACCTGCTCTTCCTGCGGCAATGAATCAATCCAGGAGATATACTTGTCAGCAAACAGCGGATACTCGCTCCAGTCGGAATTGGAGAAACGCAGACTGATATCGTCGGACAACTTGAAGTCGCGCAACAGCAACTTCAGATTGGGATTCATGTTGCAATGGTATACGTAGTGCGGACTCTTCCAACCCAGCACATGCTTGGCACCCTCGGTCAGCATACCCTTGAAGCCCATGCTGGCCACTACGGCACCGATCTCATCGTTGTAGATCAGGCTCGAGTTACGGAACACCTTGGGGGTTTTGCCAAACATCTGTTTCATCTTGTTGCTCTGGCGCATCACTTCTTCCTTAAAGCAATCTTCGTTGGCCAACGAAGACAGGCCATGGGAATAAGGTTCTGCCAGGAATTCGCAGCAGCCGGTGTCGTTCAGCTGATGCAGGAGGTCCAAAACGGTAGGAGCATAAATCTCCAGCTGTTCCAGTGCCACACCCGAGATGGAGAAGGCGACTTTAAAAGCTCCTCCCGAATTTTTGACCATTTCCAGCAGAGTTGTCAGTGCCGGAATATAAGAATGTTCGGCCACATCACTGATACTGGTTTCATTGGCGTAGTCATCATAATAATAGTGGTCAGTGCCAATGTCGAAGAAACGATAACGTTTCAGGTGAATAATCTGGTGTATTTCAAAATAAAGACAAATCGTTCTCATTTCCTATTCTTGTTTTGTTATTTACCATAGTTTCTTAATACATTCTCGTAGAGGGCACGGATACGCAGGCCTACCTTTTCCCATGTGATACCGTCAACTTCCTTCTTGCCCTCTTCCTGCAGATACTGGAACAGGGCCGGATTGGTACAAATGGAATAAATGGCATCGGCCATGGCGTGGATATCCCAGTAATCTACCTTAATGACCTTGTCCAGAATTTCACCGCAGCCCGACTGCTTGGAGATAATGGAAGGAGTGCCGCACTGCATGGCCTCCAGCGGCGCTATGCCGAACGGCTCCGACACGGAAGGCATGACAAAAACGTCGCTGTCCTTGTAAACCTCGTACACCTGCCGTCCCTTCATGAAGCCGGGGAAATGGAAGCGGTCTGCGATGCCGCGCTCGGCAGCCAGATTGATCATGGCATTCAGCATATCGCCCGAACCAGCCATCACAAAACGAATGTTCCGTGTACGGCTCAATACCATAGCGGCAGCCTCCACGAAATATTCCGGGCCCTTCTGCATGGTGATACGACCCAGGAAGGTGACAATCTTCTCCTTGGAATGATCGGGACGAGGAATGTCCTGCAGATCCTGCGACAGCGGATACACGGCATTGTGCATGGCAAACACCTTCCGCGGGTCCTGATGATATTCGTTGATAACTGTACGGCGGGTCAGCTCGGACACACACATGATACAGTCGGCATAATCCATACCGTTCTTCTCGATGGAGTAGACTGTCGGATTGACCTTACCGCGCGAGCGGTCGAAGTCCGTGGCATGTACATGGATGCACAATGGCTTGCCACTTACCATCTTGGCATGTACCCCGGCCGGATAGGTCAGCCAGTCGTGGGCATGGATAATATCAAATTGTTCCTTGCGTGCCACCACCCCGGCAATGATGGAGAAGTTATTGATCTCTTCATGCAGATTGCCCGGATAGCCGCCGGCAAACTCCATGCAGCCCAGGTCGTTGACGTGCAGATAAGAAAAATCGGCATAAATATGGTCGCGGTAACTGTAATAGTCCTCCGGCGTCATCTGACCATAAAGGCGGGACTTCAGATAGTCGTAGTCGACCCCGCGCCAGACAACCGGCACCTGGTTCATTCCGACAATCTTGAGGAACTTCTCTTCATCACCGTTAGGCTTAGGCATGCAGAAGATGGTTTCTACATCGCCTTGCAGACTCAGGCCTTTGGTAATGCCGTAAGAAGCTACCGCCAGACCTCCATATATTTTGGGAGGAAATTCCCATCCAAACATTAATACTTTCATTTGCGTTCCTCCTCTTTTTTCTCTATTTGTTCATACTTATACAGCAAACTCACAATGCGCAGGATTTCGGCCACATTCATCGCAAACGAGATGGCTCCTCTCCCAACAAACGGCGGATTGCCATCGAAGAGTTCGGGCAGAGTACTGATGCAATGGCGGCCCATCTCGTCTTCCATGCCGATGAGATGCCGCTCCACAAACGAAATGCCGCTCATCTTGTAGATGCGCAGATAAGCTTCCATGTAGAAGCCCATCAGCCAGGGCCAGGCTGTTCCCTGATGGTAGGCATAATCGCGCTGCGTCTGCGGCCCTACATAGTTCGGATTGTAACCGCCGCTCTTCGGGCTCAACGTACGGAGACCTTTCGGTGTCAAGAGTTCCTTGGTCACAATATCCAGTACCTGGCGCTTCTGTACGCGGTCCAGCGGAGAATAATCGAAAGCCACGGTAAATATCATATTCGGACGAACACTCCAGTCCATCATATAGCCATCCACATAATCGAACAGATAGCCATATTCATTGCGGAAGACTTCGACAAACGACTTGCCCGTCACTTCCGCCTGTTGCTCCAACGCCTGTGCCAGGGGCTCGTTACCGCCTTCGCGAACCATGTCGGCCACGAAGCGAAGGGCATTGTACCACAACGCGTTGATTTCGACCACATACCCCGTACGCGGAACGACCGGCCGTCCATTGGCCACGGAGTTCATCCACGTCACCGGATGTTCGGTCCCGTTGGTATAGAGCAGGCCGTTGTCGTGCAAGAACAGGTTGTCGTGCTTGCGGCTACGGATATACTCGAGCATATCTTCGAGCAGGCTGCCATACATCTGGCGGCAACGCTCACGGGAAGTGAACTTGGCATACTGCTGCAAGCACCAGATAGCCCACAACAGGATGTCGGGATGCTCCATCTCGTAAATTTTATAGGTCACAGTCTCGCCGTTCATAAACTGGCGGAGCGCCTTCTCGGCCGTCTTCATCACATCCTCGAACTCATCCTGTTCGTCGACGGCCAGCGTCAGGCCGGGCAGTGAGATGAAGAGGTCGCGCGCACGACACTTGAACCAGGGATAGCCTGCAAGGATGTAATGTTCGTCACCCTGCTTGTTGTGGAACTGATGGGCCGAGTTCTTCAGGCAGTGGTAGAAGCTGTCGCGCGGAGTACGGTCGGCTGCTTCTGCCTCGAATGTCTGCTTCAGCTTGCGGGTGTCCACTTCCGAAATACCGGCAGAGAACACGACGCTCTCCCCTTTCTTGATATCCACTTCAAAATAACCGGGCACATACAGGTCCTCATTGAAATCGTAACCACGTTCCTGCTCCTTCGGATACTCAATGCCCCGATACCAGTCGGGCTGGAAGTGGAATTCATTTTTCTTGTTCAGCTGCATGAACAATTCCGGATAGCCGGGATACATGCACGTCTTGATACCGTTCTCCACCAGCTGGTACTCACGGCTTGCCTGAGGATTCTCGTGCGTGTACTCGCGCACGCTGCGGAAAGCCAGGAACGGCCGGAAACGTAAAGTCGTGGCCGAATGGGCATCGACCAGCGTGTAACGTATCAGAATGCGGTTCTCATGGTGTACAAAAATCTTTTCCTTACGGAGGATAACGCCTCCCACACGGTAGGTTGTAGCCGGGACGTGCTCGCAGTCGAACTCACGGATATATTTATGTCCGTTGGGACTGAAATGATTGCCTTGATACTTGTGCAATCCCAGGTTAAACTCTGCACCGTGCTGAATTACCGTTTCGTCCAAAGAAGAGAGCAGCACATGATTCTCATCGTCCAAGTTGGGGACGGGGATCACCAACAAGCCGTGATATTTGCGTGTGTTACAATCTACAATCGTTGTACAATGATAGGCACCCGACTTGTTTGTACGGAGTATCTCCCGCGGGAGCGACTCTTCCAAATTAATCATCAGCGTCTTGTCAAATCGTAAATAACTCATAGTTGTGCATTATTTAAATTAAAGGTTAAAAATTCGGGTTCACTATGCCCTACAGATAGTTGTAGCAATGCCCAAAAATACAAATTAATGTATACACGCAAAATAAAAAAAGACTTTTTTTTCGCTTTTCGCCCAAATAATTGTAGTATTGCATCCGATTAGCATATACCATGTGTCAAAAAGCCCCATGAACGCCCTATGAAACGAGATATACAACGAATTTTTCTGGCAGCCGTCATCCCACTGTTCTTTCTTTTCATTCTGTACATATTGAAGATTTTAGAGGTCGGCATGGGATGGGATTTCACCCGCCTGGGAATCTACCCGATGGAGAAACGGGGGGTGTTCGGCATCTTTGCCCACCCGCTGGTCCATAGCAGTTTCAGCCATCTGGCAGCCAACAGCCTTCCGCTGTTCTTCCTGTCCTGGTGTCTGTTTTATTTTTACAAAGGCATCGCGCCCTACATTTTTTTCCTCGTCTGGATAGGAGGCGGCATCTTTACCTTTCTGTTCGGCAAGAGCGGATGGCATGTGGGTTCGAGCGGCATCATCTACGGCCTGGCCTTTTTCCTGTTCTTCAGCGGCATTCTGCGAAAACATGTACCCCTCATCGCCATTTCATTGCTGGTCACCTTTCTGTACGGAGGACTGGTCTGGAACATGTTTCCCCAATTTGCCAAAGCCTCTACCTCCTGGGAAGGCCACATGGGAGGGGCCATTGCGGGCATGCTGTGCGCAATAGGCTTCATGAACTACGGTCCCCAACGTCCCGATCCGTTTGCCGACGAAGACGAACAGGATGAGGAAGACGAAGAAAAAGAGGGAGAAGATAAAACAGACAGCATCCCACCCGAAGACCGGCAGTTGCAAGGAGAAGACAAGCATACGGAGGAACCCGAATGAGCCCTTATTTTCATGTTTTTAAACGCAAAAAGTTGTTTAATTCCTCTCACAATCTTATTTTTGCCCTGCCAAACAGAAGAGGGACATCCTGTAACTCCCTGTTTGTAAACCCCAAAGACTTTTAACAACCCTAACGGCATGGAAGGATTTATTGCGGACACACTATACGACCAGTCGATGAGAAAACGGAAAAACAGCCTCATCAATACGAAAATCATCATACGTGTACTGGGCATCCTGCTCTTCGTGGAAACAGCCATGTTCCTGCTCTGCGCGCTGGTTTCTTGGTTTTATGAGGAGAAAGAGACACTGACTTTCCTACAAACGGCAGCCATCAATACAGCCGTAGGCATCGTTCTGATCCTATTGAGCCGCGGTGCCGAACGGAAGCTGACCAAGCGGGACGGCTATTGCATCGCCAGCCTGTCGTGGGTACTGTTTTCGGCCTTCGGCATGCTCCCCTTCTACCTGAGCGGCAGTGTAGACAGCATTACCAACGCCTTTTTTGAAACCATGTCGGGGTTCACCACAACGGGAGCCACCATTATGGACAACATTGACAGCCAGCCGCACGGCATCCTCTTCTGGCGCAGCCTGACCCAATGGATAGGCGGTTTGGGAATTGTCTGTTTTGCCATTGCCATCCTGCCCATTTTCAATGAAGGAAACATGCAACTTTTTTCAGCCGAAGCGACAGGAGTCACCCACAACAAACTGCATCCCAAAATCAGCATCATGGTCAAATGGATCTGGGGGGTATACCTCATGCTGACAACCTCGGTCACTCTCCTATTATACATCGGTGGCATGAACTGGTTCGATGCCGTCTGTCACGCCTTCGCCACGACCGCTACCGGCGGATATTCGACCAAACAAGCCAGTGTAGCCTATTGGAATTCTCCTTTCATCGAGTATGTGATTTCGTCCTTTATGATTATTTCCAGCTTCAACTTCGGGCTGTTCTACCTGATAATAAAAGGCAAAGTATCCAAGATGTTCCGCGATGAGGAACTCCGCTGGTTCCTGTCCTCCATCTTCATTCTGACAGGCATCATCACCGTAGCCCTGTTCATCTACAATCAATATGACATTGAGACCGCATTCCGCAAATCCCTGTTCCAAGTGGCCAGTATTCATACTTCCTGCGGTTTCGGCACCGACGACTATTGCTTGTGGCCTCCGTTCACATGGGTACTACTCATCTTTGCCATGCTGGCCGGCGGATGCACGGGTTCGACAGCCGGCGGCATCAAGTATATGCGCCTTCTGATGATGGTCAAAGGTATCCGCAACAGTTTCCGACGCATGCTCCACCCCAATGCCGTACTGCCTATCCGCGTAGACCGGCAGGCCATCGCGTCGAATACCGTACTGTCCGTAGCCTTTTTCATTGTCCTCTATATGATTATCATCCTGATAGGCTGGATAGCACTCATGTTTTTGGGCGTCGGCTTCGAAGAGTCGCTTAGTACCGTCATCTCGAGCATCGGAAACGTAGGTCCCGGCCTGGGCAATTTCGGACCCGCCTACTCCTGGAATGCTCTGCCCGATGCTGCCAAATGGATTCTTTCCTTCCTGATGCTGGTGGGCCGTCTGGAAATGTTCTGCGTACTGCTGCTTTTCTACCCCAGCTTCTGGAAGAACCGGTAAAAAGTGTTGTGTGGATTACTTTTGCAGAGCCTCGATGAGGGCGGTGATGTTGACCGTGAACAGGCGGACAGAAACGGCCAGCAGAATGATTCCAAAGAATTTACGGATGATGTAGATGCCTCCCTTACCAAGGAAACGCTCCACACGTCCTGTCATGCTGACCACAAAATAAACCCAAATCATGTTCAGCACCAAGGCGATGATGATGTTGATACTGGCATACTCGGCACGCAGGGTGAGCAAAGTCGTAAAAGCGCCGGCACCGGCCAGCAACGGGAAAACCAGCGGCACCAGCGTAGCTTCCTTAATCGGTCCCTGGTTCTTGAAGATTTCGATGTCGAGAATCATTTCAAGCGCCATCAGGAAAATGACCACCGCACCAGCAATGGCAAACGACTCGATGTCTACATGGAACAGCTGGAGCATCCAGTCGCCCGCATAGAAGAAGCCCAGCAGAAGGGCAAACGATATCAAGGTAGCTTTCATCGCATTCACATCCTTGCCTTTTTCCTTCAGGTTGATGATGATGGGAATGGCTCCAATGATGTCTATCACAGCAAAAAGTACGATAAATGCACTGATCATCTGCTGAAAATTGAATGCTGAAAACATGATATATTCCTCCTTTTTTCCGCAAAGATACTCTATAATCTCTTATTCCACAACAGAAAAATGAACGGATTGAACAGTACGCTTAAGAAATAATAAAAAAAATAAAAAGCAATGGTCGCAGCACACCGCCGAAGCCTATTATCACTATTTTTGGATAAGATTAAGATGAAATTTGACATAGCCCCATGAACGGGACTCCGTTTCCATCGGCCATGAGCACTTCCTTCATCCTTTTTATTCCAAACCAAAAGCAATTCTTAGCTATGGATACGATGTTCGATACGTTACTACAGCTCCCCTTGCTCCAAGGACTGGCTCCTGAGGACTTTACCAGCATACTGGAAAAAGTGAAACTGCATTTCGTCAAACTGAAAATCGGCGAAACCATCGCACGGGCAAACACGCCCTGCAATGAACTTATCTTCCTCCTCAACGGAGAAGTGTCCGCCACCACAACCTCCTCTGACGGAATCTACAGTCTGACGGAATTTGCGCAAGCCCCTTACCTGATAGAGCCCCAATCCCTGTTCGGTATGCGCACCGACTACACGGCCAAATATGTGGCCACTACCGAGGTAAACAGTGTACGCGTCAGCAAGACAGCCGTCACGGGACATCTGTTGAAATACGAAATCTTCCGGCTGAACTATCTGAACATTGCCAGCAGCCAGTCACAGTCCCTGCACAGCAAATTGTGGGGCCAGCCCAGTCCGACCACGCTCGAAGGGCGTATCCGCCTTTTCATCCTGAGCCACTTGAGACGGCCGGAAGGGATGAAACTTCTGAAAATAAAAATGGAGGACCTGGCCACGATTGTCAACGATACACGCAACAATGTGTCGAAGGTCCTCAATGACATGCAGGACAGGGGGCTGCTGGAGCTTCACCGCGGCGAAATAGCCATTCCTGCTGCCGAGCATCTGCTGCTCTGATTACTTGTCGCGTACCTGTTCGATAGCATTCTTTATCAGGGGTTCCATCACCCGGTAGCCTTCCAGCGTCGGATGAACCCCGTCCTTCGTATAAGCGGCTTTCAACGAACAGCCATCGTCCGCTACCAGTGCCTCGTAATAGTTCACATAAGGTATCCCCTCTGCCGAGGCATATTCTTCAATGCGTTTGTTCAGCGCCGTTATCTTCTGGGGAGCATCCGCAACGGACGCATTCCAGCTGAAACGGGCTGCAGGCAATACGGATGTCAGTATCACTTGGATGCCATTCACACTGGCCAGTTCCACCATCGAAACAATATTGCCGAAGGTATAGTCTTCTACATAAGCTCCTGTATTCTCGGCCACGTCGTTGGTACCGGCATTGATGACTACAATCTCCGGCCGCAACTTGATGACATCCTCACGGAAACGCAACAGGAACTGCATCGAGGTCTGGCCGCTGATGCCGCGACCTACATATCCGTTCTTTTCAAAGAAAGCGGCATCGGCACGCACCCATCCTTCGGTAATGGAATTGCCCATAAACACAACCCTTCCCTTGACCGGTCCCTGCTCCTCCAACACACGATTGTCGGCAGCATAGCGTTTGAAATTGGCGAAATCCTGAGATTGAGCCTTACATTCTGCCAACCCGAAGGCAGAAGCTACAAGCAAACATGCCAGCATGCTGGCACCTGAAATAAATGTACGTAACATAAGCTATGATTTAAGAGTAAAAAGAGAAAGCACGGACTTGAGCCGCCTTTGGCTTGTCCGTGCCTTGATCTGATATTGATATAAAGATTTCTTATTCCCACTCGATGGTCGAAGGTGGCTTCGAAGAGATGTCGTAGGTGACGCGGTTCACGCCCTTCACCTTGTTGATGATGTCGTTGGACACCTTGGCCAGGAACTCGTAAGGCAGGTGTGCCCAGTCGGCGGTCATGGCGTCGGTCGATGTCACGGCACGCAAGGCCACGGCACGCTCGTAGGTACGCTCGTCGCCCATCACGCCTACCGACTGAACGGGCAAAAGGATGACGCCGGCCTGCCATACCTGGTCATAGAGTGCCGTCTCCTTTCCATCGGCATCCTTCACCTTCCAGTCGCGCAGGCCCTGGATGAAGATGTCGTCGGCATCCTGCAGGATGCGTACCTTCTCGCGGGTGATGTCGCCCAGGATACGCACGGCCAGACCCGGACCGGGGAAGGGATGGCGGTTGATGAGGTGGTCGGGGATGCCCAACTGACGGCCCACACGGCGTACCTCGTCCTTGAACAGCCACTTCAGCGGCTCGCACAGCTGGAGGTTCATTTCCTTGGGAAGTCCGCCCACGTTGTGATGGCTCTTGATGGTCTTGCCGGTGATGTTCAGGCTCTCGATGCGGTCGGGGTAGATGGTACCCTGGGCCAGCCACTTGGCATCGGTTATCTTATGCGCCTCGGCGTTGAACACTTCCACGAAGTCGCGGCCGATGATTTTGCGCTTCTGCTCGGGGTCGGTCACGCCCTCCAGGTCCTTGAAGAACTTCTCGCTGGCGTCCACGCCGATGACGTTCAGTCCCAGGCACTCGTAGTCGTGCATCACGTTCTTGAACTCGTTCTTGCGCAGCAGGCCGTGGTCCACGAAGATACACGTCAGGTTCTTGCCGATGGCCCGATGGAGCAGCACGGCAGCTACCGACGAGTCCACACCGCCGCTCAGGCCCAGGATGACGCGGTCGTTTCCCACCTGTGCCTTCAGCTCGGCCACGGTGGTGTCGACAAACGAAGCGGCGCTCCAGCTCTGGCTGCAGCCGCAGACGTCGACCACGAAGTTCTTCAGCATCTGCGTGCCGTCTTCGCTATGGAACACTTCGGGATGGAACTGTACGCCCCACATCTTTTCGCCCTCGGCCTGGTAGGCGGCAATCTTCACCTTGTCGGTCGAAGCGATGACGCGGAAGTTGTCGGGGATGGCCGTAATGGTGTCGCCGTGGCTCATCCACACCTGCGTATTCTCGCGCACGTCCTTGAAGAGCACATTGCTCTTGTCGAAGGTGCTGAGGTGGGCACGTCCGTATTCGCGCGTACCGGCCGGCTCAACCTTACCGCCGTTGCTGTAGGAGATGAACTGGGCGCCGTAGCAGATACCCAGAATAGGATACTTGCCGCGCAGCTGGCTCAAGTCCACCTTGAAAGCGCTCTCGTCGTAAACGGAGAACGGGCTGCCCGATAGGATGACTCCCTTCACACTGTCGTCGCCTTGCGGGAACTTGTTGTAGGGCACAATCTCACAGTAAACATTCAGTTCGCGGATGCGGCGGCCGATGAGCTGCGTAGTCTGCGACCCGAAATCGAGAATGATGATTTTTTCCTGCATATATGTGTCTATTGATAAAATGATTGTTTCAAGTTTGATTGATTGTGCAAAAATAGTGAAAGGCGAAAGCAATACAAAATAAGCCCGCTTATTTTTATTGCTGAGCCGCATCCTATTTTCGTGCAACAAAAATAGTGAAAGGTGAGCGCATAGGCAAATGAAAACGAAGTTTTTAATTAGCCCATACCCCACCGCCTCTTGTTGCTCAGTTACATTATAGTCCCCAAAACATTACATCGGAGATTTCATTGCTTTCCATTCTTCTTTAGTCAACAATGTAAAATGTTCCGTCCGAATGTCTCCTAATGGAGAAGTCTTGCCTTCCTCTGTATGATGAAATTTAAAACCACATTTATCCATCACTCTACGTGATTTGATATTTCCGTCATAATGACCACACCAAACCCTTTTGATATCAAGTTCATCAAAACAGCGTATTAACAAACGATTTACAGCCTCTGGTATAAGCCCCTGCCCCCAAAAAGGAACACCGATCCAGTATCCAATCTCTGCATCCTCCTCCTCCATCTCTGCACTGTGTAAACCGTCACTAAACATAATGCCTACACTACCAATCGGTTCATTGGTTTCCTTCAGTACTACAGCATACGTTTCCGGAGCAGAAAAGATATCACGTATTACCTCCCTACTGTTTTCAATTGACGTATGCGGCGGCCAACCAGCAATTGGACCTATAGCTGGATTTTGCGCATATTTATAAAGCGATTCTGCATCATCTTCTGTCCACCGTCGAAGTATAAGTCTCTCAGTTTCCATAAACCAATCATTTGGAATGTCTTTAAAATATGATTCATTTATGCCCCTAAAGGTAAGCATTTATCTGAAAAAATCTTTCCTCAATAGATTATTTTGTAATAACACCCACATTGAACCGTCAGTACAAAGGCGTTAAACCGACAGTTTAAACGGAGTAAACTGACGGTTTAAACGGATTAAACTGGCAGTTTAAAGCCATTAAACTAACAGTTTATTTCGGATAAACGAAAATAAACTGCTATACATCTGTTTACCAACAACTTGCACTTAAAGGTCCAGCGGGCGGACGGGCACAAAAAAAGATTGCAGGAACGCTGTGTTCCTGCAATCTCTTGTTTATACCTTATTTATTTAGGCTTATTATTTACCTTGCTCCAGCTGCAATGTCTTGGTAGGCTGGTCGCAAACTTCCGTAGGACCGAAGTACTGGATGGGACCCGGATATACATAGTCCGTTTCCATCGCCCAGTGGTCGCGCTGTGCGGCGAACGCCTTGAAGGGAGCACCGTCCAGTTTCACCAGAGCCTTCTGGATTACGGGCTTCATCTCGCCGTTACGACGTTCCATGTTCATCATCATCGTGATGGGCACACCGCCGGCAATCCATTCGTCGGCAGGAGCCGTCGTGTTGCGTACGGAAGCCATGTAGCCAGTCTTACCGTTGGCAATCAGGGCAGATGCGGCATAACCCAACGAGTAGCAGTAGTCGGCATCGAAGTTCGACGGAGCGGCGCAACGTCCTTCGTAGCCGAAGAAGTGGTGCTGAGCGGCGAACTTGCCCACGTACTTGCCTTCTTCCTTCCAGGCAGCCAGCTTGGTGGCAACCATTTCAGAGAGCAGCTTCTCAGTTTCGATCAGCGATACCTGTACGTTGCCGTGCGGGTCGCGGTCGAGTGTCAGCTGACGGGCTACGCCTTCGGGCAGGCTGGCGTAAACAGCCGAGTTGGCCGGAGACAGCTTGCTGATGATATAGTCGCGCTGGTGAGACTTCTTGATGTGAGAGAACTCTTCGGCGTTGGCAGCCAGGAAGTCATTCAGTTCGGCGATGAGTCGCTTCATGGCCGGGATGAACTCAATCAGACCTTCAGGGATGAGGACAGTACCGAAGTTGTTGCCCTGAGCAGCACGGTCGGCCACTACCTTAGCAATGTAAGTCACGATGTCGTCCAGTGACATATCCTTAGCCTCTACTTCCTCGGAGATGATACAGATGTTGGGCTGTACCTGGAGAGCGCATTCCAATGCGATGTGAGAAGCCGAACGGCCCATCAGCTTGATGAAGTGCCAATATTTGCGTGCCGAGTTGCAGTCGCGCTGGATGTTGCCGATTACTTCAGAGTAGGTCTTGCAGGCAGTGTCGAAACCGAAGCTGGTCTCAATCATGTCGTTCTTCAAGTCGCCGTCGATGGTCTTGGGGCAACCGATAACCTGTACGCCGTAGTTCTTTGCAGCATAGTATTCGGCCAATACGCAGGCGTTCGTATTGGAGTCGTCGCCACCGATGATAACCAGCGCCTTGATGCCCAGCTCTTTCAGGATTTCATAACCCTTCTCGAACTGGTATTCCTTCTCCAGTTTCGTACGGCCTGAGCCGATGATGTCGAAACCACCGGTATTGCGGTACTCGTCGATAATATCAGCTGTCAACTCCATGTAGTTGTGGTCAACCAAGCCACCAGGACCCAAGATGAAACCGTAGAGCTTGTTTTCGGGGTTCAGCTTCTTGATGCCGTCGAACAGGCCGGAGATGACGTTGTGTCCGCCGGGAGCCTGACCGCCCGAAAGAATGACACCAACATTCATTACGGGGAAAGTGGCAGCCTCGGAAGAAGTTTCAAACTTGATAAGCGGCATGCCATACGTGTTGGGGAACAGTTTCTGAATAGCTTCCTGGTCGGCAACCGACTGGGTAGCCTCGCCGGCTACAGCCTTCACATGTCCTTTCAACGCCTTGGGCAACTTGGGCTGGTAGGCAGCCCTTGCGATTTGCAATGCACTTTTAGTCATATTGTACTATTGTTTAAAGGTGAATATACTTTACCGTTTAAAGGTGGTGCAAATTTCGCTTTTTTCCCGTAGACTACATAACTTTTTTAAGTAAAACCGAAGCAAGTATCACATTTTTTATATTTTTGCGACCAGTTTACAAACGCATCCCTTATGCTACGACACTGGAAAGAACGCTGGAAAGCACGTTCCCGACGCGTGCGCCGCAAGATAGAACTGCTCCGCCTGAAACGGATACGCCAGAAGAAAACGCCGAAATACTCCTGCTGCAAGAACTGCGGTACGCCGCTCGAAGGCATGTACTGCTACCGCTGCGGCCAGTATGCGCTCGACGTGGAACAGCCTTTCTGGAAGTACGTGCGCCAGTACTTCGAGAATGTCTATCAGTTCGACACCAAGATATGGCGTACCCTGTGGTATCTCTTCACCCGCCCCGGCTTTCTGACCACCGAGTTCAACGCCGGCAAAATCAATTCCTACGTCCATCCCTTCCGCCTGTACATGTGCATCTCAGTGGTATTCTTCGCCGTGTTCTTCATGCTGGTGGGCGAACGGGCGAACGACTTCAACGCACTGAACGACGGCCGGCTGCGCCGCAGCGTCGTAGAGCGCCTGCGGACACCTGCCGCCGCAGCCGACACCACCGTCTACCTCTACCAGGTGCCGCGACTAGTGAAGACCCTCAAGCTGCGCTTCGCCGTGACGGAGGCCGACAGCCTGGTGCGCTACCAGCCTGTTGACAATCCTTACGGATTGTCGCGCGTCACCCTACCCCGTCTGCTGGCGGACTCCTGCTTCAAGCAGACCGACATCCTGCCTGAGGACTGGGACTTCATCCGAAAGGCGCGCGCCTTGAAAAACCTGAACATCGAGAACTGGATAGACGGACGTGACTACGGCCCGGACAACGTGGCCGCCATCCGAGCCTTCCACGTGGACAGTACCTACATGCAGACGGCCGAAGGCACAGACAGCCTCGTACTGCGCCCGCAGCGGGTCTGGCTCTGGACGGACGAAGTGAAGAAGGACGCCGAAACGGACGAACTGCAGAAGCAATTGTTCGTCAACGACATCGTAGGCGGCCTGTCCAAGTGGACACCCTTCTACATGATGTTCCTCCTGCCGCTGTTTGCCGCCTTGCTGAAGCTGTTCTATCGCCGCAAGCAGATGCCCTACATGTGGCACTTCGTCCACGCCATCCACCTGAACACCGTCTTCCTCATCCTGCTCTGCATCCCGCTGGTACCGCTCTTCGCCTACGGCATCGACGACATGCTGGCTGCCCGGCAGACGCTCAACAGCATGCAGCAGAACTTTCTGCACATCACGACCATCGGGTTCCCCGTGGCAATGTTCGGCTACCTGCTCGTATCCTTCCGCACGGTCTACAAGCAAAACTGGGTCACGACAACCCTGAAGGCTGTGCTGTTCTACGTCGTGTTCACCGTCATCGCCACCCTACTGGCCGCCGTACTGCTGCTGTGGCTGCTGGCGACGGAAGCAGAAGCTATATAAATGAAGAATGAAGAACGAAAAATGAAGAATAAACGATGAAACTCATAGAAATACTCCGACAACGACGCAGACGTATCCGACGGAACATCGAGGCCATGCGCCTGCGACGCATCCGCCGCCACACCCGCCCCGGCTATACCCACTGCATGAACTGCGGCACCCGCCTGAAGGGTATGTACTGCCACCAGTGCGGCCAGTATGCCCTCGACATCCACCAACCCATGTGGAAATACATCCGTCAGTACTTCGAGAACGTCTATCAGTTTGACGGCAAGATCTGGATGACACTGCGCCTGATGTTCACCCGCCCGGGCTTTCTGACGAACGAATTCAACGACGGCAAGATCAATTCCTACGTGCATCCTTTCCGGCTGTACATGTGCATCTCCGTCGTCTTCTTCACCCTGTTCTTCATGGCCGCCGAGCGCAGCACGAACCATGCGCTGCTGACGATGGCCGGCGAACAGATACCGGACACGGTGATGGACGTCCTGCGCCGTGCCAACCCTACCTCCCTGCCGGACACGACAGTCTATGCCTACAACACGGAGACTCTGCTACAGGTGCTCGACGCCCGCGGAGCCCGCCGCGCCGACCTCCTCGTCCACCTGCACTACAAGGACCGTGGCGATGAGCTGAACCTCGTCACCCTGCCCCGCCTGCTCTTCGACTCGTGCCTGACGCGTACCGCCGTCCGCGAGGAGACACAGACTGAAGTCAACGTCCTCCGCCGCACCGCCCGGCTGGGTATGCCCGACGAAGAGGAACAGTTCAGTCTCACCCTGCCCGTCGACACTGTGACAGGCCGCATCACAGCCGACACGTACGACTGGATGACACGCCTCGACCAGACTGACCAGCTGCACCAGCAGGCCACGGCTTCGTTCGTCCTGGGCCAGCTGTCCAAGTGGACGCCCCTGTTCCTGATGTTCCTCCTGCCCGTACAGGCCTTGATATTCAAATTCTTCTACCGCAGCCGCCGCTATATGGAGCACTTTGCCCACGCCACGCACCTCAGCAGCCTGCTGCTCGTGCTAATGGCCATACCAGCCGCCATCCTGCTGCGGAGTTTCAACGTGGGACACGACAACGACCTCTTCACCAACAGCTGGGAGGACGCCATCCTCTTCCTCACACCCCTCGCCCTGCTGGCCTATCAGCTCGTGTCGATGCACACCGTCTACCGCGAGGGCTGGGGCAAGACCACGGCGAAATGTCTGCTCACGTTCTTCCTCTTCAACCTGCTGGCTCTCGGCTCTGCAACCGCACTCATCCTCTGGCTGGTGCTCAAAGCAATGGGGAGAATCTGATCCTTATTTTCCATAAGAGGATTTTGCATCATTAGGAAACAAAAAAAATACGGGTTACGCAGATTTCACAGGCAGCCATTTGCTGTGAAATCTGCGTAACCCGCATCCAAAAGGCAAATTATTTTCCTGAAACAAGAACGTCCGGCCTTACTCCCAGCCTCCGCCGAGGGCCTTGTAGAGGTTGACCATCGTGATGCGCTTGTCGCGTACGGCATAGCTCAGGCTGAGCTGGGCGTCAAAGTAAGTACGCTGGGCATCGAGCAAGTCCATATAACCGATAGCACCGTTGACATATTGCAGCTGGGCCAGTTCAAGAGTAGACTTGGCCGACTGCTCCAGCTTGAGGCGCGTGTCGTAGATATCCTTTATCTTGTTGAACTCAGTGATGGCATTGTAAGCGTCCTTGAAGGCACTGAGCACGGCTTTCTCGTAAGCATACGTGGCACGTTCGTAGGCCGCTTTCTGAGCCTTGAGGCGAGCCCGATTCTTGCCCATGGCGAAAATGGGCTCCAAAAGCGTAGCCGAGAAGAGGTGGTAGGGCGACTTCAGGATGTCGCCCAAGGCTCCGCTCTCAGTACCCGCCGTGGCGGTCAGTGCGATGCGGGGGAAGAGGGCAGTGAAGGCCATACCCACCTGCGCATTAGCGGCAATAAGTTCCTGCTCAGCCTGCCGCACATCGGGACGACGCTCCAGCAAGGAGCTGGGAAGTCCCACAGGCAGGGCATCGGGCAGCTGCACATCAGTTGCCTGACCGGCGCGGGCGATAGCATGGGGATATTCGCCCGTCAGAAAGGCTAATTCATTCTCCTTGAGCGTAATCTTGCGTTCAAGATCGGGCACGAGAGTCACGGTCTTGGCCAGTTCGACCTGTGCCTGGCGGAAGGGGATCTCGGAGATGAGCCCTCCCTCATAACGTAGGCGGACCAAGTGGAGACTCTCCCGACGGGCTTCGACGGTCTGGCGTACAATAGCCAATTCGTTGTCCAGTGCCACCAGTTCGAAGTAAGCTTGAGCCACCTGGGCCACAAGACTCATCTGCAGGGCACGCCGGTTCTCGATGGAACCCATGAAGTCGGCCAGGCTCTTGTCGCGCGCCCAGCGCAGGTTGCCCCACAGGTCGAGCTCCCACGTGGCCGATGCCTTGATGCCGAACTCATCGCTGTTCTTGGGGTTGTCACCGCCGTAATTCTCGCGCTCGGGCTCAAGGTAAACCTTGGCCCCCACTTGCGGGAACATGTTAGCCACATCGATACGCTTCAGTGCGGCCAGCTCCTTGACGCGGGCGGCCGACATCTGCATGTCCTTGTTATACTCCAGCGTCTTGCGGATGAGTCCCTGGAGCAGCGTGTCGGCATAGAGGTTCTCCCACGCCATGTCGGCCAGGGAAGTGGAATCGGTTGCCAGCTGTCCGCCCAAGGTCTCGGGCAGGACCAGCTCCGGCCGTGTATAGTGCTTGCCCAACTGGCATCCGGCCAATAGCATCATGGCAACCAGTACGCCCATCGTATATATCGTTCGTCTAAGCATCTTCATCATTTTTTTCTTTTAAAGAGTTGTACGTTCAGTTTGCGGGTACGCATCCGGGCCTTCACCTTGTAAATCATCACGAAGAAGAAGGGCACCAGCAAAATGCCGACCGTAACGGCCACAATCATACCGAAGAACACGCCTGTACCGATGGCCTGTCGGCTGGCCGAACCCGGTCCCGAAGCCAACACCATGGGCAGCATACCGAGGATGAAGGCCAGTGACGTCATCAGGATGGGGCGGAAGCGCAGGTGCGCCGCATGCAGGGCCGACTCTACCAGGTCGCCACCCTTGTCTACCTCGTCCTTGGCAAACTCCACGATAAGGATGGCATTCTTGGCAGCCAGACCGATGAGCATCACCAGACCGATCTGGAAATAGGTATCGTTCTCGAGCCCGCAGATGGAAATACCCGCATAGGCACCCAGCACGGCGATGGGCAGGGAAATGAGCACGGCGATGGGCACGCTCCAGCTTTCATAGAGGGCTGCCAGGAAGAGGAACACAAAGAGGAACACCAGTCCCAGAATGAGTCCCGTCTGTCCGCCCGCCTGTTTCTCCTGATAGGACAGGCCGCTCCACTCCACGCCGATGTTGTCAGGCAGACGGTCGCGGGCGATGCGCTCGAGCAGTTCCATCACCTGTCCGGAGCTGGCTCCACTGGCTGCCGTACCACGGATGACGGCGGCGTTGAACATATTGAAACGCTTGATGCTGCCCGGGCCGGTGGTGTACTCCGTCGTGCCAAGCGAGGTAAGCGGAATCATGTCGCCATCGCTGCCACGCACAAAGTAGAGGCCAATGTTGTCACGATGCTCACGGTAGGGAGCCTCGGCCTGCAGGTAGACGCGGTAGACACGGTTGAACATGTTGAAGTCGTTCACGTAGACCGAACCCGTATAGGCCTTCATCGTCGAGAAGACATCGGCCATGGGTACGCCCGACAACTTCACCTTGTCGCGGTCCACGTCGAAGTAGAGTTGCGGGATATCGGCCTGCAACGAGGACGAAAGTCCTTCAATCTCCTTGCATTGCGACACGTAGTACATCAGCGTGTCGGTGGCGCGCACCAGGTCGTCGAAGGTAGCGTCGCCACGTGCCTCGAGCTGCATCTCGAATCCGCCCGACGTACCCAAGCCGGGGATGACCGGCGGGGTGGACAGGTAGACCTTGCACTCGGGATATTCACTGATTTCGCGGCGGACGGTCTCCATCACCTCGTCGATAGTGGTGTTGTCGCGCTCCTCCCAAGGTTTCAGAATGACGGTCAGCTGGCTGCGCGCCTGGCTGGTGCCCACACGCGGACTGGAACCTGTCACGTTCTGTACATACTCCACTTCAGGCTGTTGCATCAGGAAGGCGATGGCACGCTCGGTCACGTTGCGGGTACGCTCCAGCGTAGCGCTCTCGGGCAACTCCAGCTCGACGGTAAAGTAGCCCTGGTCTTCGACGGGCAGGAAGCTGGTGGGCGTAAAGCGGTGCAGGATGAAGATGCACAACAGGCCGATGCAGAAGTACATGGCGATGCGGCGCGGATGCTTCACAGTGCTGCCGATAATCTTAACGTATTTTGCGTTGCCAATGGCCAGCCACTTGTTGATAAAGGCAAATACCCGGTTCTTGGGCTTATTGGGATCCTCGGGTTTCAGGATGAGCGAACACATCACAGGGCTCAGGGTCAATGCCACGACGGTGGACAAGAGTACCGATACTACGATGGTCACCGTGAATTGGCGATAGAGCTGGCCCGTAATGCCCGGCAAGAAGCTAACCGGCACGAATACCGCCGCCAGCACGAGTGACGTGGCGATGATAGCGCCCACCAGTCCGTTCATGGCCTTCTTGGTGGCTTCATAAGGACTGAGGTGTTCCTCCTCCATGATGCGCTCCACGTTCTCGACCACCACAATGGCATCGTCCACCACAATACCGATGGCCAGTACCAGACCAAGCAAAGTCAGGATGTTCAGCGAGAAGCCGAAGATGAGCATGAAGCCGAAGGTACCGATCAGCGAAATGGGTACTGCCACCACGGGAATGAGCGTGGCACGCCAGCTCTGCAACGACAGGTAGACTACCACAATCACGAGGAACAGGGCTTCGAACAGCGTCTTGTACACCTCGTGGATGGACTCGTTGATGTAAGTGGTCATGTCGAACGGGATTTCATACTCCAATCCTTCGGGGAAGTTGGCGCTGATTTCCTTCATGGTCTTCTTGACGTTCTCGGCCACCTCCATGGCGTTGGCGCCGGGCAGCATGTAGAGCCCCAGCACAGCGGCATTGCCGGCATTGATACCACTCTCGGTATTATAGGACTGCGCTTCCAGCGAAATGCGGGCCACGTCGCGCAGGCGGATCAGCGAACCGTCGGCATTGGCACGCAATACGATTTCCTCGAACTGGGAAGCCGACGACAGACGTCCCTGCGCCGTGATGGGGATAGTGATGTCGAGCCCCGTCACAGGCTGCTGCCCCAGGACACCGGCCGCCGACTCGCGGTTCTGGTCCTTCAAGGCATCCTGCACGTCCTTCACCGTCAGGCCGTAGTTGGCCAGACGGGCGGGGTCTACCCATATCTGCATGGCGTAGTAACGGCTTCCGATGTTGGACACACGCCCCACGCCGGGGATACGCCGCAAGAGGTCGAGCACATTCAGGGTGGCAAAGTTACTCAGATAGATTTCATCGAACTTGGGGTCGTCCGACGTCAGGCAGATGGTCATCAGCTGGCTGGGCGACTGCTTGTCCACCTCGATGCCGTTCTGCACCACTTCGGCGGGCAGACGCGACTCGGCCAGCTTGATGCGGTTCTGTATCTCGACGGCGGCCAGGTCGGGGTCGGCTGAGATGTCGAAAGTGACGGTAGCCGAGAAGCCTCCCGTGTTGGAACTGGTAGACTCCATGTAGAGCATGCCCGGCGTACCGTTGAGTTCCTGCTCGATGGGGGTGGCCACGGCCTGCGACACGGTGACGGCACTGGCGCCCGGATAGGAAGCCGAGATTTTCACCACAGGCGGCGTTATCTGAGGATACTGGTCGATGGGGAGCATCATCAGGCCGATGATACCCACAATGACAATCAATATGGAGATGACGGCCGAGAATATCGGTCTGTCTATAAAGAAATTAACTTTCATAAGCGGGATAGGTTTCTGATGTTAGACTTCTGTGATGGCAACACGCCGTTATTCTTCTGTACCCTCTACTTCGGTCGGCTTGCCCACCCGCACCTTCATGCCGGGGGCCAGCTTGTGATAGCCTTCGGTCACAATGTTCTCGCCGGGCACGATACCGCGCTCTACCACGACATTGTTACCGAACTCAGGACCGAGTTCGATGAAACGGCGCTCTACCGTCGAGTCACGGCGCATGACGAAGATGTGTGCCCCACCTTTCTCGATCATCAGAGCCTTTTGGGGAACCACGGTGGCATGCTCGCGCACGTCGAGCAGCACCCGCACCTTGGTGAACTGGCCGGGAAGCAGCACGCGGTCGGGGTTGGGCATCTCGGCACGCACGGAGAAGGTTCCCGTCTTGGGGTTCACCTGCGGCTCGGCAAAGTCTACTATACCTTTATATATATACTGGCTGTTGTCGGGCAGGGTGATGGTAACCGTGGGCTGCCAGGAACGGGTTGAGTCCTTCTGCCCGATGACCACATTGCGTTCCTTGCCTTTCAGATAGTCCAGAGCCGTCATGCTGAAGTCCACCAGCACGGTATCGCTCTTCACGATGGTGGCCAGCAGCGACTTTCCGCTGGTACCCACCAGCGTACCGAGGTCGACGTGACGCTCGCTGATGTGGCCCGAAATCGGAGAACGCACCCACGTGTAGCCCAGCTCCTGTTCGGCCTGGTCAAGGTCAGCCTGGCTCATACCCATACTGGCCACAGCCGTTTCGTAGGCGGCAATGGCATTATCCAGGTCCAACTGGCTGGCCGCATTCTGTTGGAACAGAGGGCGTATGCGGTCCAGGTCGCGCTTGGTCTTGCGCACCAGCGCCGAGTCCTTGCGGAGCTGCGCACGGGCCTTGTCGGCCTTGGCGCGGTATTGCTTCTGGTCGATGACGAACAACACCTGGTTCTTCGTCACATACGTACCTTCCTCGAAAGCCATGCTCTCCAGGAAGCCTTCGACACGGGCACGCACTTCGACGAACTGCTGGGCACGGATGCGGCCCACATAGTCGCCGTATATCTCGACATCGTCCTGGCCGACGGGTTCCACCACCACTACGGGAGGGATGGGCTCGAGCTTCTTCGGCCAAGTCACCACGATATAGATGCCCAGCAGCACTGCCATGCATACCACCATCGTCACCAGTCTTTTCTTTCTCAACTTTAATTCCTTCTTCGTAAAAAATAGTCTCATGTCTGTTTGTTTAGCTAATTAAACCCTGTTTTTAGGAATGAGGGTGCAAAGATAATACCATTTTTCCAATTTTCCACCATAAACCGGCGTAACCGTTTAATTTTCAATAGAAAAACTTTCCCGTCTGCAATCTCGCGGAAGCCCTTCAGACGGCCCGCCCTGTAGAAAGCATCTACAAACTTGTAGAAATATTCCACACCCTCGGCCCGCCGCACTTCCCCAACGCCCTGCCGACAAAATGACACTTTGATTTTCCAACCGCCCGAGAATCGCTTCTTTCCGCCCCAAGTCAAGGCCGATGGGAAAGAACGAAGAGCCGGAAGGCTTACACGCTCGCACACAGCCGGATAGCGAAATCCTTACATTTGAAATAGAAGTTTCATCCTCCCCAAACGAAGAAAAAACCGCGGGAAACCGATGAAAAACCGACAAAGCGACCCTTCGTCGAACGAAAAGCAGGCACTTTCCGAGCGAAAAGCGGCGTTTTTCCCAAAGAAAACCTACGTTCTGACGACTGGAAACCTACGATCTGACGACAGAAAACCTACAATCAGGCAGCAAAAAGCCTGCTTTTTAACCCCTCAGAAGCCGGCATTTCCTCCGTTTCCGCCTCCAGTTTCTTCCTTTCATGCAAGGAGCCTGTCAGCAAAAACAGCCCATTTACATCTATCTGTCAACAAAACCAAGAAAACAGACAACAGAATGACAATCCGCCCTTCCTGCTATTCTTCGCCAGAAGGCCCCGTTCATCGGCTTCCCAAGCATACATATATATAAAGGTGAAAAAGGAGTAATACACTCCCCTTCCACACGCTATGGATGTTCCGACAAGCCTCTTTTAACGATAAATAACCCTAACGGGGGCCTTGGAATGAAAAAAAAGGAAAAATTAAACCTACACGATATACCAACATACAAAACAATTTCGTACTTTTGCAGCGCATTTGGAAAACAAACGCAATTAGGTTAAAGAGAGATATTCAAGATAAATATTTATTGAACCTTTAAAAGTTTAAACAAAATGATTAAAGTAGGTATTAATGGATTCGGACGTATCGGACGTTTCGTATTCCGCGCAGCTCAAAAGAGAAACGATATCCAAATCGTTGGTATTAACGACCTTTGCCCGGTTGACTACTTGGCATACATGCTGAAGTACGATACAATGCACGGCCAGTTCGACGGCACTATCGAAGCTGACGTTGAAAACAGCAAGCTGATCGTTAACGGCAAGGAAATCCGTGTAACAGCTGAGAAGAACCCTGCTGACTTGAAATGGAACGAAGTTGGTGCAGAATATGTAGTAGAATCTACAGGTCTGTTCCTGACTAAAGAAAAAGCTCAAGCCCACATTCAGGCTGGTGCAAAATATGTTGTAATGTCTGCTCCTTCCAAGGACGACACTCCGATGTTCGTTTGCGGTGTAAACGAGAAGACTTACGTTAAGGGTACTCAGTTCGTATCCAACGCTTCTTGTACTACTAACTGCTTGGCTCCTATCGCTAAGGTTCTGAACGACAAGTTCGGTATCGTAAACGGTTTGATGACTACTGTTCACTCTACAACTGCTACTCAGAAGACAGTTGACGGTCCGTCTATGAAGGACTGGAGAGGTGGTCGTGCTGCTTCTGGCAACATCATCCCGTCTTCTACCGGTGCTGCTAAGGCTGTAGGTAAAGTTATCCCCGAACTGAACGGCAAGCTGACTGGTATCTCTATGCGTGTTCCGACTCTGGATGTATCCGTAGTTGACCTGACTGTAAACTTGGCTAAGCCCGCTTCTAAGGAAGCTATCTGCGCTGCCATGAAGGAAGCTTCTGAAGGCGAACTGAAGGGTGTACTGGGTTACACAGAAGATGCAGTTGTTTCTTCTGACTTCCTGGGCTGCACACTGACTTCTATCTTCGATGCAAACGCAGGTGTTTACTTGACTGACACATTCGTTAAGGTTGTATCTTGGTACGATAACGAAATCGGTTACTCTAACAAGGTTCTCGACCTGATCGCTCACATGGCATCTGTTAACTGCTAATTGACAGTTAGAAAATATTAAAGTATAGGCGGCTTCTGCGGAAGTCGCCTATTTTTTTTGCATTTTTGCGTAATGTTTGAGAAAGGCCTTATCTCGATGAAAATCAGAGAGGCCGTTGTTTTACTTTGCATATTGAATATGACAGAAGCTCAGAATCCTTTTTTTGAAAATATCCATACACCCCACGGCACCGTCCCCTTCGACCGCATCGCCGTGGAGCACTACGCCCCCGCCATCCGCCGGGGCATCGAATGCCAGAACGAGGAGATAGACGCCATCGTCCGCAATCCCCAGCCTGCCGACTTCCACAACACCATCCTGGCTTTGGAAAAGTCGGGCCAACTGTTGCATCGCGTGGAAGTGGTGTTCGACAACCTGCTCAGCGCCGAAACCAACGATGCCATGCAGGAGCTCGCCAAGGAACTGATGCCCCTGCTGAGCGAACATGCCAACAACATTACGCTGAACGAACGCCTCTTCGAACGGGTCAAGACGGCCTACGAGCACCGCAACGACGAACCTCTGACCGCCGAACAACGGAAACTGACGGAAGATACCTACGAAGGATTTGTACGCAGCGGAGCCAACCTGCAGGGAGCCGACAAGGAGAAATACCGTGAACTCTCTCGCCAGCTGAGCCTGCTGACCTTGCAATTCAGTGAGAACAACCTGAAGGAAACCAACGACTACCAGCTGGTGCTGACCGACGAAGCCCAACTGAAGGGCCTGCCGCAGAGCGCCATCGACGCCGCTGCCGAAACAGCTCGCGAGAAACAGCAGGAGGGCTGGGTCTTCACCCTGCATGCCCCCAGCTACGTGCCTTTCCTGACCTATGCCGCCGACCGCAATCTGCGCAAGGAAATCTACATGGCCTACAACACCAAGTGTACGCACGCCAACGCCTGCAACAACCTCGACATCGTGAAGCAGCTGGTCAACACCCGTCTGGCCCTTGCCCAGCTGTTGGGATATAAAGATTATGCCACCTACAAGCTGGAACGCCGCATGGCACAGAACAGCGCCAACGTCTACCACCTGCTCGACCAGCTACTCGAAGCCTACAAGCCGACGGCACAGAAAGAATATGCCGAGGTACAGGCACTGGCCCGCGAAGAGCAGGGGGCCGACTTCACGCTGATGCCCTGGGACTGGAGCTACTACTCACAGAAGCTCAAGGACCGCAAGTTCAGCCTCAACGACGAAATGCTCCGCCCCTACTTCGAGCTGGAGAACGTCAAGAAGGGCGTATTCGGCCTGGCCACCCGCCTCTATGGCATCACCTTCCGAAAGAATCCCGACATCCCCGTCTATCACAAGGACGTGGAGGCCTTCGATGTATTCGACAAAGACGGCAGCTTCCTCGCCGTACTCTATACCGACTTCCACCCGCGCGAAGGCAAGCGTTCGGGCGCCTGGATGACCAGCTACAAGGAACAATGGATCGACGAAAAGACGGGTGAGAACAGCCGTCCGCACGTGTCGCTGGTGATGAACTTCACCAAACCCACGCAGGACAAGCCAGCCCTCCTCACCTTCGGCGAAGTGGAAACCTTCCTACACGAGTTCGGCCACAGCCTGCACGGCATGTTCGCCAACACGACCTACGCCAGCCTGAGCGGCACCAATGTCTATTGGGACTTTGTGGAACTTCCCTCGCAATTCATGGAGAACTTTGCCGTCGAAAAGGAATTTCTGCATACCTTTGCCCGCCACTACCAGACGGGCGAACTGATACCCGACGAGCTGGTACAGCGCATCGTGGACTCGCGCAACTTCAACGCCGCCTATGCCTGCCTGCGCCAGGTCAGCTTCGGTCTGCTGGACATGGCATGGTACACCCGCACCACGCCCTTTGAAGGCGACGTGATGGCCTACGAGAAGCAAGCCTGGGCCCGTGCCCAAGTGTTGCCATCGGTCGAAGGAACCTGCATGAGCACCCAGTTCTCGCACATCTTTGCCGGAGGCTATTCGGCCGGCTACTACAGCTACAAGTGGGCCGAAGTACTGGATGCCGACGCCTTCTCGCTCTTCAAGCAAAAAGGCATCTTCAATCGGGAGGTAGCCGAATCCTTCCGCGAGAACATCCTGTCCAAGGGCGGAACCGAACACCCGATGACGCTCTACAAGCGCTTCCGCGGACAAGAGCCCACCATCGACGCATTATTGATCAGAAACGGAATAAAGAAATAAAGATATGATGAAATATAAATTGTTTGCCTTATTGGCCGCCATCCTGCTGCTGTCCGGATGCAACAACGAAGACGATGTGCTGGAGATCTTCACCGGCAAGACCTGGAAGCTGACCTACATTGCAGCCGAGAACTCGCACGAGCAATACAACTTCTGGAGCAACGACAAGGAATCCGAACAGAGCTTCAGCGCCCTCAAGCAGGAGGGTACCTTCATCGTGACCTTCGAAGGCACCAATCTGAACAACGTAGTCGGAGGAACCTTCAACGCCAAAGGTATCAACGCAACCATAGACGGAGAGTGGAACGCCAACGGCGAAAGTCACGAGATGAGTACTGCCAAGACACACGTTAGCATCTCCGAAAGAGACAAGCTGGCACAAGCCTTTGTCACAGGACTACAGAATGCCATCAGATATGGAGGCGACGACAGCAACCTCTACATCTATTACGAAGACAAGGACGGCACCGTCAAACGAATGAACTTCAAAGCACAATAAAATCAGAATACAGCCATGGACCACGAAGCCAAACAAGAAGCATTGGACAAACGCTACATACGCATGGCCGGCATTTGGGCAGAGAACTCCTACTGCAAACGCCGCCAGGTGGGTGCGCTCATCGTCAAAGACAAGATGATTATTTCGGACGGATACAACGGCACTCCTTCGGGATTCGAAAACGTATGCGAGGACGAGAACAACCTGACCAAGCCCTACGTACTCCACGCCGAAGCCAACGCCATCACCAAGATAGCCCGCTCGAACAACAGCAGCGACGGAGCCACGATGTATGTCACCGCCTCGCCCTGTATTGAATGTGCCAAACTGATTATCCAGGCCGGCATCAAACGGGTGGTCTACTCCGAGAAATACCGGCTGGAAGACGGCCTAAACCTGCTGAGACGGGCCGGCATCGAAGTGGTATACCTCTCGACCAACGAATAAACGGAAATGATTAAAACAGAATAACGATATGAGTACAAAAAACTCTTCCCGCTTCACCCCCCTTATCATTGCCATCAGTGTGGTGGTGGGAATCTTGATTGGCACATTCTATGCCAAACATTATGGAGGAAACCGGCTGGGCATCATCAATGGCTCGTCCAACAAGCTGAATGCCCTGCTGCATGTCATCGACGACCAGTACGTAGACACTGTAGACATGAGCCAACTGGTAGAAAAGGCCATGCCGCAGATACTGGCCGAACTGGACCCCCACTCCACGTACATTCCTGCCCAGAAACTGGAGGAAGTCAATTCTGAGCTGGAAGGCAGCTTCAGCGGTGTGGGCATCCAGTTCACCATTCAGGAAGACACCATCCACGTCAACAGCGTCGTATCGGGCGGCCCCGCCGAAAAGGTGGGCATCATGGCCGGCGACCGCATCGTGACCGTGGACGACAGCCTGTTCGTCGGCAAGGACCTGACCAACGAGAAGGCCATGCGCCACCTGAAGGGCCCCAAGGGCAGCCAGGTGAAACTGGGCATCAAACGCATGACCGAGAAAAACCTACTCGACTTCGTGGTGACCCGAGGCGACATTCCCCAAAACACCATCGATGCCGCTTACATGCTGAGCCAGGACTTCGGCTACATACAAGTGAGCAAGTTCGGCCGTACCACCCACGTCGAACTGCTGAATGCCATCGCCCAGCTGAGCCACCAGAACTGCAAAGGCATCATCATCGACTTGCGCGAGAATACGGGAGGCTATATGGAAGCCGCCATCCGCATGGTCAACGAATTCCTGCCCGAAGGCAAGCTGATTGTCTATACCCAAGGACGCAAATATCCGCGTATGGAGGAATATGCCAACGGTACGGGCAGCTGCCAGAACACTCCGCTCGTCGTACTGATTGACCAGGGTTCCGCCTCGGCCAGCGAGATTTTTGCCGGTGCTATCCAGGACAACGACCGCGGCACCATCGTCGGCCTCCGTTCGTTCGGCAAGGGACTCGTACAGCAGCCCATCGACTTCAGCGACGGTTCGGCCATCCGTCTCACCATTGCCCGCTACTACACCCCGTCGGGCCGCTGCATCCAGCGTCCCTACGAAAGCGGCAACGACAGCAAGTACGAAATGGACTGGCTGGACCGCTACGAGCACGGCGAATTCTTCTCCAAAGACAGCGTGAAGCTGGACAAGAGCACCAGCTATTACACTTCCCTCGGACGTCCGGTCTATGGTGGAGGAGGCATCATGCCCGATGTGTTCGTGCCACGAGATACGACCGGCGTAACCTCCTATCTGATCGATGTCAGCAACAAGGGCCTGCTCATCCAATTCAGCTTCCAGTACACCGACCGTAACCGTTCCAAACTGAACGAATATACGACCGAAGAAGATTTGCTGAACTACCTGAAGAAACAGAACATCACAGAACAGTTTGTCCGCTTTGCTGCAGAAAAGGGCGTGAAGAGACGCAACCTGCTCATCAACAAGTCACACAAGCTGCTGGAAAGGAATCTCTACGGTAATATCATTTACAACATGCTGGGTAAGGAAGCCTATATCCGCTACATCAACCGCGACGATGCCACCGTCCTGAAGGCACTGGAAATTCTGGAACGCGGGGAAGCGTTTCCCAAAGCTCCTGAAACCGTAACAGACAATAAAGACAATGAAAACAGGAAAAAAAGAACTGCGCAAGTATATAGCAGAACTGAAAACCCTGCACGCCACTTCCGCTACGCAGTTGTCGGCTGAAATCATGGCACGTCTGGAGACTCATCCCCAGTTCCAGCAGGCCAAAACAGTTCTGATGTACCACTCCCTTGCGGATGAAGTCAACACGCACGACTTCATCCGCAAGTGGTATGCCTCCAAACGCATCCTGCTGCCTGTGGTCAAAGGAGAATGGCTCGAGCTGTATACCTATAACGGTCCCGACCGGATGAAGATTGGAGCTTATGGGATAGAAGAACCGACGGAAGGCAAGTTTACCGACCTGATGCAGATAGACCTGGCCGTCATACCGGGTGTGGCCTTCGACCGCCGTGGCAACCGCCTCGGACGCGGGAAAGGGTATTACGACCGCCTGCTTCCCTTCTTGGCTACCACGTACAAACTGGGTATCTGCTTTCCCTACCAATTACTGGAAAACATTCCTACCGAACCTTTCGACATACGTATGGACGAAGTACTCTGCTGAACATAGCCGGACGGGAAAACACTTATCGGAAAATAATGTTGGTGATAACCTGAGCCCCGACATGCTGGTTCAGGTTACGCACAAGCAGCTCGCGCCCCATCATCAGCTCCTGACGCAGGGCAGCCGATGTGAGCGAAACGTACAGCACCTGGTTTTTGATGAAAAGGTCACGCGTATAGGAAGCTATGACCGGCCCCAACACTTCGGGCCACGCATTGATGAGCCGACGTTCGTTCAACGGCGACTCCAGACTCTCCTGCCGCAAGAAATTGCGTATCAGCACTCCTATCTGTTCGGCATTGTTTCTTTTCATACCTCACCCTCCTGCATTTCCGTCACCATTCCCTGCTCCACCCGGAACATCCGATAGTCTCCGCCTACCTTGTGCAGGATGTTGTCCAAATGGCTGCGGTTGGTGTCTGTAATGAAAATCTGCCCGAAACGGTCGCCAGCCACCAGCTTGACAATCTGCTCCACCCGCGAAGCATCCAGTTTGTCGAAGATGTCGTCCAGCAACAGCAGCGGAACGGTGGTGCCCGTACGGCGCAGGAAGTCGAACTGGGCCAGTTTCAACGCCACAAGGTAAGTCTTGTTCTGCCCTTGCGACCCCTCGCGCTTGATGGGAAAATCGCCGAGCAACATTTCCAGATCGTCCTTATGGATACCGCGCAACGAAAAGCCCATGATGCGGTCGCGCTCACGGCTTTCCTTCAGCACCTCCAGCAGGGACGCTCCCCGTGCATGCGAGCGGTAGCTCAGTCCTACCTGTTCCCGGTCCTGCGATATGAATGAATAGAAGGACTGAAAAATAGGAATAAACTCGTTGACAAACGCTTCCCGCTTGCGGAACACCACTTCACCCGCCTGGGCCATCATCTCCTCCCACACCAGGAAAAGCTCTTCCTCGACCGGCTGTTCACTCTTCAGCAGCGTGTTGCGCTGGGTCAAGGCCTTGTTGTAACGAATCAGCGCATCGAGATACTCTTTGTCGTATTGCGAAATGACTACATCCATGAAGCGGCGGCGTTCGTCGCTCCCGCCGGCAATCAGTTCCGTATCCGCCGGCGACACCATCACCAGCGGCAAGAAGCCGATGTGGTCCGACAGACGGGTGTATTCCTTCTTGTTGCGCTTGAACTGCTTCTTCTGCCTGCGCTTCATGCCGCAATACACCTCTTCCGGCGTTCCGTCCTCCGCCTCGTAAAATCCCTGGATGACAAAGAAGTCGGCCTCGTGGCGGATGTTCTGCGAGTCGATGGGATTGCCCGCACTCTTGCAGAACGAAAGGAAATACACCGCATCCAGCAAGTTCGTCTTCCCCATGCCGTTCTGCCCGAAAAAGCAGTTCAACTTCGGCGAGAAGGACAGTTCCACCTGCTCTAAGTTCTTATAATTGAGTATAGAAATGCGTCTCAGTATCATAATTGTCACTCCATTCACCTGCAAAAATAGGAAGATTTTCGGGCTTTTCCGGCACAAAGTAAAAAAAGATGCCGTGAAATTTCGCCAAAACCTATAAAAAACTTACTTTTGCCATTCGAAATCTCAAAGACCGAATAATAACAAAAAAGAATCTATAAAAATGGCAGAACAAAAGAAAACAAACGAAGCCCTGAATGTGGAAGAGGCACTTACGCAGTCGGAAGCATTCCTCATCAAGTACAAAAAAGCAATTATCGGTGCCGTAGTGGCAGTCATCGTCATCGTGGCCGGTGTAGTGATGTACAAGCACCTCTATGCCGAACCCCGCGAACAAAAGGCACAGGCCGCCCTGTTCAAAGGAGAAGAATATCTGGGAGCCGACGCCTACGAACTGGCCCTGAACGGCGACAGCATCGGTTATGCAGGATTCCTGAAAGTAGCCGAAGAATTCAGCGGAACCGACGCAGCCAATCTGGCCCACGCCTATGCAGGCATCTGCTATGCTCACCTGGGCAAATATGAAGAAGCCATCAAAGCCTTCGAAAGTTTCGACGGAAACGACCAGATGGTTTCTCCGGCCATGAAGGGCGCCATGGGCAACTGCTACGCTTCGCTCGGCCAGCTGGACAAGGCAGCCGACATGCTCCTCAAGGCAGCCAAAGAAGCCGACAACAACACCTTGAGCCCCATCTATCTGCAGCAGGCAGGTGAGATTCTCGTGAAGCAAGGCAAGTACGACCAGGCTATCGAGGCCTACACGACCATCAAGGACAAATACTTCCGCTCCTACCAGGCCATGCAGGCAGACAAGTTCATCGAGCAGGCCAAGCTGATGAAGAAATAAACCGCTACACCTTATTATAATAAGTGACGGTCCCCGGTCACGGATTAAACGGGAAACACGGTCCATCCACAGGAATACCGTGAAGTTCGTGTAATCCGTGACTTTTTTATCTACGATGTTCAACCCCATAAAAACCATCCACACTATGGCAACAGCTTATCACAACCTGTCCGAATACGATTTCAACTCAGTACCCGATGCCGCAAGCATGAAGTTCGGCATTGTCGTATCCGAATGGAACTATAACATCACCGGCGCCCTGCTGAAAGGAGCCGTAGAGACCTTGAAGAAACATGGAGCCAAAGACGAAAACATTCTGATAAAGACCGTCCCCGGCAGTTTCGAACTGACTTTCGGATCCAGCCAGCTGATCAGGCAAACCGATGTCGATGCCGTCATCGCCCTGGGATGCGTGGTTCGTGGCGACACCCCTCATTTCGACTACGTCTGTATGGGTGCCACCCAGGGCATCACCCAGCTGAATGCAAACGGCGATGTACCAGTAATTTACGGACTGATAACCACCAACACGATGGAGCAGGCCGAAGAACGTGCAGGCGGCCGGCTGGGCAACAAAGGTGACGAATGTGCAATTACTGCAATAAAAATGATAGATTTCGCTTGCAGTTTACGAAAATAGTCGTATCTTTGCACCGCAATTGAGAAACGAAGGTGAAACACCGAAGTCATCAAGAGCGATCGGGCAAATACCAGAGTGGCCAAATGGGGCAGACTGTAAATCTGCTGGCTTACGCC
>ERZ780212.135-NODE-135-length-80097-cov-5.349154_pt1 | contig 80097 bp, 90 predicted proteins | sample MGYA00511364_ERZ780212 | MGnify/ENA primary metagenome ERZ780212 (study PRJEB29588, sample SAMEA2147991) | human gut metagenome | biome: human gut; feature: human-associated habitat; material: faeces | place: Denmark | collected 2008/2010 ... | reverse complement strand
CCCACGCCCGGCTCGGCCAGCGTCTTGTCGCTCATGCAACCCCACTTGCAGCCCGAGTGGTACACCATGTCCTGCTGCAACGTCACCATGTTCACACCGGCAGACGACTGCCACTCGTGCGTCATGTACCTGTAAGGAGCGTCGCCCCCGGCCACATCCAAGCTCCAGTCGCCCCTGTCCACCTTCTTCGTCACCAGCTTGCCGTTGCCGTCGAACTCGTAGAAACGCTGCGCTATCACCACGTCCGCCATCACGCCCAAGTCGCCCTCCGCGACCGGCGTCTGCTCCAACGCCGCAGTCTTCGGCAGCTTGCCTATCGCCACACCGTAGTTCCAGTCCTCCAGCACCGGCTTGAACACGTTCGCCAAGAACATTATGCGTCCCTCACTGCTCGACAGCAGCCACGACTGCGACCGCTCGTTCACCTCCCCCTCGCCCGGCACGCCAGCGTTGCCGCGCCGCGTCAGGTTGTAGCCTGCCACAGGCGCATGATTCTTACCGCCCGGCACGTCCCCGTCCGCGTACAACGTACACGTCAGCGAGTTCTCGTTCAAGTCTACACCCGTCACCAGCAGCCACGACGTGAAATAATCCGAGCCGCCCTCTAACAGCGTGTTCACTATCGAATAGCACACGTCATCCACCGCAAACGACGTGAAATCGAACTCAGTTGCCTTGTCCAGCGTCAGCTTGTAAGTGCCGTTCCCCAAGTCATCAACGGCAGTGATCTTGCCGCAATCGGAAAGCGAGTAGTCTGCCGCCATCGCCTGTATCTGGTTTATCACCATGTCCAGCACGTGCATCGAACCCCTCACCTCCAGCCTGTCCGTCTGCACCCTGCCGTCATTCGTCATCAGCGTGCCCTTGCCCGCCGTCAGCGAGTCCACCGTCTCGCCCACCTCCAAGCCGCCCAGCAGCTTCAATAGGTAATCCGTGGAGTCCGCCCTGTCCTTCCGCAGGAAGGTGGCTAGCGAGCGCAACGCCGAGTACACGTTGCTGTCCGAGGCGGGGGTGCGGTCGTTGGTGCGGATAACGTAAGGGCCGCCTCCTGCTCCATAGTAGGTGTTACCTTTATTTGTCAGCGTGTCAACCTTTTGTTCTATATTGTCAAGACGGGAGTATTGCGCGCTTTCTCCTATGGTGTAGACTGGATGATCGTAGGGTATGTCAAGGCACATTTCCCAGCCTATCACACGGCTTGCGCGGTTGTCCGTGAAGAAATCGCTTGCAACGAGCGTTACTTTCTGCCCAACGTCGAACGTGCGGTGCAGCTGGTCTGCATACACCCAGTCTGACATGAGCGTAGCGGTGTACACGCCGTCGTCAACCTTGGTCTTGGCTACGTATTCCTCGGCCTTGGCGAGAAGTTCCTGCTCTGCCTCGGGTATGTACTGGTCTGACACGAGCTGTATATCGAAGCCTGATAGGATGTACTTGTCTCCATACTCGGGTCGCAAAACGTCATCGGGCAGGAAACGCCCGTAGTCCTCGTTGGCTACAATCTCCCAAAGTTGTTCCTCAGGGTCTTTGCCGTCGGGGTTGAAGATTACGCCGAAGGTCATGCCGTTCATCTTGCCTGACTGGAAAGTTATCTGAAGCTCCTGTCCTTCAAGTATGTAGTCGCTGTCGAACTGAAGCCCGGTGTCCTTGTATCGGTAGTAAGTGTAGGTGCTCTGCGTGCCATCCTCGTTCTCTACGATCTCGGTGCGTGTGGTGACATTAGATAACGTTCCTACGCGTCTCGGGTAGATGTCGTCGAAAACAACAACATCCTCGACAACCTCCGTGCCAGCCATATTCTCGTAGGCATCCACATACGGTGTGCCGTTGGGAAGCATCAGACGTTTCTGCACAACGCCGTTGACTACGGCCTGCTCGTCTATCGGGCGGTAGTTGGCAGGAATGTTCCTTGTTGAGCCGAAAGCGTAAATCCTCGTGGCGAACGTGCCTTTACTTTCACTTCTCGTAATGCTTTCGGCCTCTACGTCGCGCTCAATCTTCACCGCACTGCCAAGCTCGCAGCGTCCGAAGTGTATGACGCTCTCGGTCACCCATACGTCGCAGTCGAACGCGTCCTCTCCGCCTAATGAGAATAGAGCGTCTAACAGGTGCGTGTTGTCGTATGTCATGGCTACGGCCTTGTTGGCGACAGTCTGGTCTATTGAATAAGTGAAGGGAGTGCCGTTGAAAGTGAAACCAAGGGCGGTGAGGTTGCGGAGGAATACATCGAGATGCACGTCCAATGCGGCTGTCAGCGACCAAGAGGCTTCGCTGCCGGGCGTTTCGGGCAGATACTTGAAGATGTAGTTGTTCCACAGCCAATAATAAGCGTCAAGCCTAAGCTCATAGTCGTAGCCTCCGGTTGACGTGTTGTAGGTGGGTGTCTGCTGGCTGGTCACGTAATACTTCTTTGACAGCTTGCCTCCAAGGGCTTCATCAAACACCCCTTCAAGGTTGACATACGAACCGAGAGGAAAATCAACAGGTGAGGAAAGGCTGAACGGCAGGACTATGTAGTCGTGCTGCATCAATGAATAATAGCCTTTCGCTCCTACGTTGAAGTTTACGGAACAAATAGCAGTGCCTTGCGGTGAGTATATTGTAATCATATTGGGTCTTGTGTACCTTCACACAATATTTACGACGCAAATATATTTAAATATATTTGTTCAACAAAATATATTAACTAATTTCTATGCTTCTATCATTAGGATTAGGTTCATTCAACTTCAACGAGAAACTTGCGATTTGCCTGACGAATTGCGTAAATTGATTACACGAGAGGTAAATAGTCTTATAAACGACATTTGGCTGATATTTGGTTCTTATGTTAAGAACACCTGTACCAAGTTCTTCACAGAAGCTGGCATACCTTTCGAAAAATTGCGTTTCGTTCCTTGCAGTGAGGTTTATTGTAAGCGTCAAGTCTCTTTCGTCTTTCTTGGGGTTTGACGTTACAACACGTTTACCATGCTCAAGGCGTGATTTATCCTCTATGAGTTCCTTATTGGGCGCAGGGGTCATCAGCGCGGACAAAGAGGACAAGTCCATGCTTATTCCCCATTCCGTATAAGCGTCCTTGCCGTTTATGAATAGTTCACCAACCATAACTATATGTTTTTAGTATTTGTTACTATCATGTCAAGTTTGTTCCCGAAATCAAGAATATTCTTGGTGTATTTCGCAATGTTCTCCAAATGGCTATTGGTTATAACTTGTTGGTTCAAGATGTTACGTAATTCAGTGTTGCAGTTTGTGGCGACTGACGAGAGAGTGGAGATTGTAGTTACTGCGTCAGTGAATATTGCTATTATTTTCAAATCGGCTTCGTACATGGCGGTAAACCTGCCATACAGGGCGTCACCGGTTTCCTGTGACATTGTTGTACTATATCCTCTTGATGCCTGCTGCTGTGAGGCAGACGAAGACGTTTTATCGTAACCCGTGGCTTCGGCCAGCTTGTCACGTTCCGCCGTAGCGTCAGCCGCAATGTCGTCCCATTCCTTACGCAGTTGTTTGAGTTCGTCGTCAGTCAAAACGCCATCCTTCATGGCTTCGGCAAAATCGGTGTACCACTCCTGTATCCTGTCCTTGAACATCGTGCCTATTTTGTCGGAGAGCATGGCACGCATCATGTATTCCGAAAAGTCGTCGGCAAAATCCTCCGCACTCGCTTCCATATCCATGAGCGTGTCGATGAAACTGTCGTACACACTGTCGAAGGATATTTGCGTAAGGGTCTCATTCAGGGTGTTTTCGATTTCTTCCAGTTTCCCGGCTTGGTCTATGTAGTCGTCCAACTTTTCAGCCAAACGACCTCCATAACCGCCTTTGCCGGTATTCTGAATTTGCGTCCACATATCAACATTACCCTTCAGTATCTTCATCTCCTCAGGCGACAAATCCCAAAGGTTTCCGTTCCAGTCGCGGCCTATCTGTTCGCTCAGTTTGTCTATCTGTTCTTGAGAGAAACCACCCCAGTAGTAATTCCAACTGTGATGTGAACCATGATAGCCTGCTTGAGCTTTGGCCATTTCAAGATAATTCTGATTGACTTCCTGCTGATATTCCTTTGCCTGCTCTGCGGCATCAACGCTTTTTATTGCTCCGTTGGAATCCTTCATGGTGTCATTCAATGCTTCTATGCTGGACTGTAAGGATTCGTTTCGGTCTGTAAGCCTGTCGATTGTGGCTTGCACTTCCTTTGCATTACTTGAACTGGTCCACGACGAGAAACCTCCGAAGGTGATAGTGTCAAGTATACCGCCAACGCCGTCAACCACGGACCGCAACGGCTTGGTTATTATGCCGCCGCTGAATATGTCGTCGAGGATGCCGTTTATCGAGCCAAGTACTGTATCATATAAATTTGACACTATTCCACCTATCCCTCCTTTAGCGAGCATATCTAACATTCCGAGTATGGCAGAGATTATCTCACCTGCGAGGCCGCTGTTGCCCAACGCTTCAGAAAGGGTCTTGGCGGCATCGCTATCCTTGCCGAGCAACGACTGGAAGCCCTTTGCAATGGCGTTGCCTGCCTTTTGCGTGATGTTTCCGCCAAATAACTTGTCAAGCGACATTACTCCTTCTCCGATGCCTTGCAGGCTGCCTGACGACAGACCTCTTAATCCTTCGGCAAGCCCATCGAACATGGCCTTGGCCTCTGTTGCCGACGAGTTGAGCGAGGTTGTGGTCTCCTGTACTTGTGCGCCGAAAACCATAACTTCTTCCGAAGCGGCGTTGAACGCTTCTTGCGCTTCGTCAACGGCGGACTGCGCAGCGTTTATTATTTCTTGGCTCAATCCGCCACGTTTTGCAGCGTCAAGCGTTGATTTGGCGTCAGCCAGCTTTTCTTCGGCAATGCGCGCCTTGTCAACGGCTGCGGCATATCCGTGCATGGCTTCCTGGTACGCCTTCATGTCGTCGGAAACGCGCTTGAATATGTCGCTGTCCCATGCGGCGTTGGCGTTCTCCAGCTTTTCTATGAGCTCGTAAAGCACCTGTTGTTCTTCAAGGCTTGATTGCTTAAACGTGTCGGAGTTGGCAATCTGCCTTAGCCTGTCGATGGTGGGCTGCAACTGGTCGCGGAACATCGTGCCAAAGTCGCCGAACACGCTGCCCCAGTCGATGTTCTGCTTGATTGCATTGATTTCAACCTGTTGCAAGGCGCGGTCGCGTTCAGCCGTAAGCGACAGCCTTTCTCCCTCGTTCTGCGCGTTCTTTATCTTCTCTGCGTACTCCTCTGCGATGGCGAGCTTCTGCTGCTGGAACGTGCCGTACTCCTTCAGGTAGTCGCGCATGGCCTGCGCCTCGGCGGCATACACTTCGTTGGTCTGCCGTTCGCGCTCTTTGGCGGCGTTGTCCGTGGCCTTTTGCAGTGCATTTTGCTGCTCCTTGGTAAGTCCGTCCGCACCAAGCCCTTGCAGCCCGGCTTCCTTGTTCTTCTTCTTGAACTCGGCCTCCTGCTTGTCAATTTCTGCGATGCGCTTCTTGTAGTCGTTGTCGATTTCGGCAAGGCGTTTCTTAGTGCCTTCTTTTTGCAAGGCTATGCCGTCGTCGATGTTCTTCTGTTCGAGAAAGAGCAAATCATTGTTCAGCTGCTCTTGGGCGCGCTTGCGCTTTTCTTCTTCACGCTTGCGCTCGTTCTCTGCCTTGCGTGCTGACGATTGGTGTTGTTTGCCAGTCTGCGGTTTCTGTCCAGTTAATGTTTCAAGCGTCCTTTGTGCCGATTGCAATTCCTTAGTCTTTTCATTAATCGACTTCTCTACTGTTTCCCCAAGTTTTGGCAGGATTTTTCCTTTGCGTAAGCCTTGAATGTCGGCTGTGAGCTTATTTATATTCTCTCTCGCAGTCTTAACTTCATCTGCGACGGTGGCGGTATTTTCATATTGCCCTGTAAGATAATTGAAATGCTTTTTCGCATTGTTAAGAGCTGTTTGCGCCGACTTGTAATATGCTTGGAAAGTGAATGGGATGACAAGCGAACCGTTTGCCTCCCATTCGTTTTTCATGGCGATTATGCTGTTTAGGATTTTAGTCTTTTCCTGTTCTTCAAGGCGCAAGTTCAAATCCATGGGGTTGTCTTCCTGCTTCTTCCTTAATGCATCGAGTTCTTTCTCTGCGTTGGCTATGAACTCGTCGAGATTGCTCTGCCCTGTGGCGTAATTTATGTTTTCATTGCCTTCCTGAAATTCATAGGCAAGCGTTATCGCACGGTCGTAGAAGTCGAAGATGCTCTGCTTTACGGCTTGGTTGTCTTCGGCCTCTTTCAAGCGGACTTCTATCGGCCTTGCATCTTCTTCAGCCTGTCTGCGTAAATATATGATGTTGGTCAGCTTGCTTTCCCATTGGTCAAGTGCTGCTTGGCTTTGTTCAAGTTGGTCTGATAAGAATATGGCGTTTTTTCCGCCATTATATCTCAAATCGCTGCTTATCTGCTCTTTCCATTTTGCTACTGCTTGCGTATATTCTTCCACCTTGTTTTTAACCTCATCATACTTGGCCTCGTCAATAGATGCTGCCACCTGTTTTTGAGCGTCGGCGAAATCAACAGTTGCGAGCGCGGCCTGTGAATATTTATCAGTAAGCTGCGGAGCAAGTGTTGACAATTGCTGGTACGCCTCGGCCTGTTGGAACTCGGTAGCAGTCTCGTCCTGTATGGTACGGATAAGACTTTCTATCTTAGACTGCCTTTCTTGCAGCTTGCCGTTAAACTCGTCCCATGCTTCGTTGGTTTTCCTAATAGCCTTTTCATGCGCAGTTTCAGCAGTTACAAGTTTGTAGACGGCATACGTGGCTCCTGCAATGGCGGCGGCTATCCAAAACAGGGGGCTTGACAGCATCGAGGCGTTCCATGCGTCCTGCACCCTTTTGCATAAGGTGACGACTGACGCCCACACTCCCTTGGCCGCAGTGTCGGCGGCTGTCTTTGAGGTGTTGAGTGTCTGTGCGGCGGTGTTGGCTTCTGTTGCGGCGGTTTCGGCGGCTTTGGAAGCGGTTGCCACATTGTTCCTTGCCGTCTGCAACTGCTTGGCGGCGGTGTTCCTTTCAACGGCGGCGATGTTGAGGTTTTCCTCTGCGGTAGCTATCTTCGTGGCGTCTCCGAGTTGCAAGGCTGCGTCGTAAGCCTGCTGGCAGACTGACACCTTGTCTTCTGCGGCTTCCAGTTCCAAGGCCCGTTGTGCGGCAATGGCGGTGGCCTCATTGTATGACGCTTGTGCGGCGGCGGCTTTCTGTTGAAGTTCCGTGACGTATGCTGCGGCTTCTTCCCTCATGGCTGCGATATGCTCAGCCTTTGCCTGTGTCAGGCTTCCGTTGGCCACTGCTTCCTGCAAGTCCGTGCTTGCGGTTTGCTGCTTCAACGGTACTATCTTCTGAAGCTGCGCAATTTCTGCGTCATATCCAAGATTGGTGGTTGCGGTGTTGATTGCAGACACGGCAAGCATTTGAGCCTTGTAAAGCCCTACGGCACCGGCGGCTGTGACAATGACATCCCCGACCAGCCGCCAATGCTCTACAAGGAAAGACACTACAGACAGTGAGGCGTTGATAATCCCTTCTGATTGTTGCCCGAGTTCGTTGAATGCCATGTTGATGCTGTCCTTGATGTTGCTTATCTGGCCTGTAATGGTATGCGACTGCGCTTCCATGAGACCGCCGAACTTGCCGCCCTCGTCAGTGAGGTTCTTAATGGCTTGTTCTACTTGTGGGAAACCTACCTTGCCGTCAGTGACAAGTTGTTTCACCTCGCTCTCGGCAACTCCGAACTGTTTGGCCAATTCGGCTATCATAGGTATGCCTCGGCCTGTAAACTGGTTCAAGTCCTCGGTGTACATACGGCCTTGCGTGAGGGTTGTTCCGTACAGCCAGGCGAGGTCGCCTATCTGCAAGCCCAAACCAGCCGCGATGTCACCCAACCTTCGCATTGTGTCGGTGACTTTTTCGGCTTCAAGTCCGTAGGCGAGCAACTGTTTGGCTCCTGAAGCCACGCCTTTGAGGTCGAACGGCGTAGTGGCTGCAAGCTCAACAAGCTGCCCCATCAGGGCGTCGGCCTTTTCTTTACTGCCGAGCATGGTGTTGAATGCGACTTCCAACTGCTGGAACTCGCCCCTGACGTTGGCAAGGGTGGTGATGAACTCCTTGGCGGTAAATCCGACAAAGGCGGTATTGGCAAGGCTCTTGATTTTGTCGAAAACATCCTCGATGCTCTTGCCGCTGCTCTCGACCACCTGTTGTGTACGGCGCACTCCGTCCTGCACGCCCCTGAAAGCGTTAAGCACGTTGCTGTTGTCTCCTGTTATGTCAAATTTTATCCCGGCCATTGTTTGTTGAGTTATGTGTTATCCTGATAATCCTTGGAAATGCCGCTGTTTTTCGCTATGCGGCCATTAAAAGCGGAGGGTGAAAGGTTGTAAGGGATGAAGTTTTTGAAGCCGTTGGGCGTTTTTTTTATATGTCAATCCTGTAAATGTCACTTCCAACTATGCGCCCTGATTACTTCCCTCATAGCTTCAGGGTCATTGCCGTCTATGATACTCCTCTTGTTGCGGATGCCGCACTTCTTCATTTCGTCGTCAGTGAGGTAGACCGACTTCACGCTGTCCTTCAGGAGCATCTGCAAGTTGGTGTAGCTTATTCCCCAGACAACGTAGTCGAACGTCCACCCGTAGCGTTCACAGGCGTTGTCTATCAGCGTGCCGTAGACGCTCTTCCCTCCGAACTGGAACGTGTTGCTTGACTGCTTGGCCTTAAGCACCTCGTTCATTCGCTGAAGCTCCTTGTCAATGCCAAGCTCGTGGATGAACTCGTGCGTCCTGTCTGACATTATGCACATCATAAGCAAAGTGGCGATGTCGCTTTCGTCAAGCTCATTGCCAAGGATGCCTTTCCTTGTGGCAACAGTCCTGGTGTTAAGCACCTGTTCCTTATCTTTCAGCGAGTGGTAGGCGATGAGCGAGAGGCAGTCGTCCCTTTTCGTCTTGGCAAGGCGCAAGGCTTCGGCGTATGGGTTTACCTTGAGGTTGCCGTAATCGACGCCGAGGTTTTGCATTACCCTTTGCGTAAGGTACATCTTGCCAATGGTGAGGGGGTATAAGCAGAAATGCCGCCTACCGACGCTGAACCCCTTGGGGCGGTCGATGACGGCATCCGCTATGTCCATTTGTAATGTCTTGTCCATTGCCTTGAATTTATAAAGGAGGGCGTTGTTTTACGTCCTGCCCTCCATAGGACTTCCTGAAAAATCCTTAAACCTTAAAAATTCAATTATGACAAATGAAAAAGAAATGTCAATTAGACATCTTCTTCAGGCGCGTCGATGTCGGTGAACTGCGGTTCTGTTGCGAGTTCCGCACCCTCCTGCAATGTCGAGAGATCCTGGTCTATCGTACACCACTTCACCATATTGCCAGTGTCGGGCGTAAGCGCGTCGTGGCGGTAGGTGAGAAGGCCGCCGTCGGTAGTGTCGAAGCCGTCGAGCAGGGTTACAACCGACGTGTCAATCTTGGGGCCGGGCACGGCATTGTTTTCGGGCTGCACGAACACTGCGTACCTGTGCGCGATTACACCGTCAACGTCATCAAACGGCTTCTTGCGCTTCTTGTTGCGCCTTATGGCGTATTCAAGCTGGTAAGTGTTCTTACCGTACTTCACATCCTCCGTGCCTCCACCCTCTACGGTGGCTTCCTTCTTGTCGCCTTCCGAAGGGGTGAGAACGCAGGTGTCCTCCTTTGGCGTGGGCAGGAGTTTCCATTTTGCCGAGGGGTCGTCAAGGTCTTTCACTATGACAAAGCATTTACCCCATCCTATTGGTTCGCTCATAACTTTATTCGTTTATGATTTGGTACAAAAGTTTATTGTTGATTAAATGTTCCCCCGTTCCTTCAACTTCCATTACCTGCTGTGTGTCTAGCGACAGGCGGAAGTCGTGTCCGCGGACATTCAGGAACAGGTCGAACGCAAGCTGGCAAAGCTGCCTCAAACGCGGCGAGCATTCCTCGTCTTGGCCGTCCACGTCGTCGTCCTTTACGTATATGTTGACATTCACAAAGGCTTCCTGCTGCTGCGCGGTCTTGTTAGACAGCACGGAGATTACAATGTCCTCGCTCTTGGAATTGTGCGGCCTCTTGGTCTTTTTCAAGACACCTGTGACTGCCTGCTCCAACTGCGAGTGGTTTATTATCTTGTAAACGTCGTCCTTTATGTCGATGTCCGATTTCATAACCGTAACTGGTTTATGCGTTTGACGGCCTTTCCAACGGCTTGTTTGAGCCTCGTGTCAACAACGGAGCGCGCCCACAGCTCTGTTGACGCAAGCACGTCCTTGTTCTCCTTGGCTTCAACGAAATCCGCATAATTCATCGCGGCTACGACAACCAATGCGTAGACTTTGGAATATTCAGATGCGAGTTCGGCAACCATCTTCCTTCCTTCGGCTGAACCTTCTGCGCCTCCCTTTACGGTAGCAAAGGAGGATTCTATCATTTTCTTGCCGTAGTCGTAAACGGAGTAACCTATGGAACTCCTTAGGTTGCCTGTCTGGTCGAACCAGCTTTCCTCGCATGGTCTGTCGCGGACTTTGCCTACGCTTTCCTCGCCGAGCTTGGCGAAGGCTTTGACAATATCTTCCTTGAGAATAACCACGGCCAAGCGGAAAAACTTGTTTACCGAGGACATCCGCGTAGTCATGCGCATTCCCATCTTAGACCCACATCTTGCATTGTTTTTGGTAGCGGTGGAAGCCAAGCACCTTGAACTCCCTTACATCGTCAGGATTGCGGAATAGCTTTATCCTTATCCTGTCACCGTATTTGAACTCACGGCACTTCACAGGCAGGTTGTAAATGGTGTATGAGTAGTTTTCCACCTGACCGTCAGGTATGGCGGTGGGCACAGCCTTCCCTGCCGGCACGATGTCGCACTTGCAGTAATCCTCAACCCATGCGGACGAGCCTTTGACGTAATCGCCAGTTGCGTCGTCAACGTGTCCGGGCGTTACCTCTTGGTAGTCCAATGAGTGCGCTGCGAAATCCAATACGGCCATGTTCAACCTCCTATGTAAACCATAGGCTGCCCCAGTTCGGGGCTTTCGCCTATGGAGTTGTAAAGGCTTCTTATGCGGACTAACAGCCGTTTCTTATCCTCGTCTGACAATGAGCCTACGCTCTTGTCTGACTCGGAGAAGTTGACAGCTTGCACGAGAGAGAAAAGGCAATCGGCAAGCGCACCTTTCCATTCCTTTGACCGGCTGACATCGAACGTGTATTCTTGGTCGCCGTCAAGGCTGCGCTCTATGAGCTTGTTCTCGACAAAGCCTTCGGGTATGGGATAGTGTATCTCGTCTATCAACGCTTGCCTGATTGTCTTCATGGGTCATTTACTCTTGAGGTGTTACACTTGCGAGAAGTTTCTCCTCGTCCTCGTCGCTCAAGGCGTTTATGGCCTTGATGATTGTCTCGTCAGTCGAGTTAGACTTGACATTGGCACCGAGGGCTTTCAGCGCGGCTATGAGGTCGGCTTTCTTGTATTTCTCGCCTTTGTACGTGGTGTACTGGTCGGTGCTGTCGGAAGTCTCGGCTTCTGTGTCCACCTCCTCAGCCTCGTCGGTGGCGAGGGAATAGATTTGGTCTACGTCCTCGATAACCGGCAATACGAGTGCCTGTCCGCTCGTCATCTCCTGGAGCGACGGCTCGTTCTTGGAATACTTGCTGATGAGCTTGTAGTTGTCAACGGTGCTGTACTGCACGCCTTCAACAGGGTTGGTGGCTTCTGCGAGCGTGCCCCATACGAGCGTGCCGACCTGCTCATTGCAAAGGAATATTATCCTGTCGGCGTTCCACGGCTTTACAGACTTCTGCTTGCCGTTCTTCTCGATGATGACTGTGCGGTCTACGCGCTCGAACACTGCGCCGAACTCGTCCTCCAACGCATCGGCGAAATTGTTTGCGGATGGGACTGGCAGTTTCGTGTCGCTGTCGTAGGTCTTGCCGAGGAAGTCCGCAACAAGTTCCTTCGCCCATTGCTGACGGCGCATCTCGTTGAACTTTGTCTTGGCAAGCATTACCTTGACTATTGTGTTGCCGTCTGCGTCGGCCTTGTCGAACACGCGCTGCAAGTCGTCCTTCTCAACAACGTCTTTCGTCACGGTCTTGAATGAGTTTTCCGCCATATAACCGTAGTTGATGCGCAGGGCCTTGCCGGAGTTGTCCTCGTCGGGGATTGCTACCACGCCTTCCGACAGTCCGATGAGGAAGTTCATCTCGTTCTTCTCGTCGATACCTACGGAGCAGGCCACGCCGTCGTCCATCAACTTGTTTATGATGCGCGCCTTCTCAGCTTTCTTGGCCTCGTCGGTGGCGGCCATCTGATAGTGCGCCTTCATGATGTTGATGTTGTTGATGTCGCTCTCTAAGAGGATTTTCTTCATGCCAATCTTCGGCAGCTTGCCGTTGGAGGTGGCTATCGAGCCACGCTTCTTGATTGGCAGGGGAGAGTCCATCTCGACGATGTCGGCAGCCACGTAGGTGGTCTTTGCCGACGTGCCCTCCCATTTCTGGTCGGCGGAGTAGTCCTCACGGAGCATCGTCTTGTGCAGGTATGTACGTTTCTTGGGAGCTTCCTTCTCCTTTACGTACAGGTTCAATTTCGGGAAAATTGAACGTATGAATTCAATGAATAGTGATTCTTTCATGACATTCCTGATTTTTAGTCGTGTTCAAAAATGAGGTTGGGCAGTGCCGTTTTCAGCGCGGCCCTGCGCGTGTCGTCGATAGGATAAGGCATCGCCTCGTCGTTCACTCGTCCGTCGTCCATGATTGCGACAGCCTCGCCCTTCATGCGCGACCTTACGACAACTCCGGCGTATTCCTCGCCGCCTCCGAGTGCGGCGTAACTACCGCTCGTCACCTTCAAAGGCTTGTACTCGTACACACCGTCATCGTTCTTCTTGCGGACGACGATATGGCCAGCCTTGATTACATCGTCTGTGAAATCCGTGTAGTCAAGCGCGCGGCCTCCTGTGATGCCGCCGTTGTACTGTCTGATGACAACAGCGTCGTCGCCAAAAGACACGTTGGTCTTGTTGACGCTCATTTCTTCTAATGCGCTCATCGTGGTTTGCTGATTAAGTTTGGGATTTTGGACGGCTACATCTTCGCCAGCTCCTTGACTTCGTCGTCCGACATCAACTCTTTTTCCCCAGGCTTCTTCTTGATGTTCGTTGCAGGAGGCACGCCGAGCTTTTCAAGACCCTTGTCGGCTCTCTCTTGGTTCACGGCATCGATGTCCTCCTTGAGTTCGTCAAGATAGTCGTCGAACTCGTCATCATCTTTGAATGTCATCCTGGAGTAGGCTTTCAACATACGCTCTCCGAACTTGCCTGTGTCTTTCAGGAGCTTCTCTACCTTTGCACGTCTGCTGTCGGCAACCTTTCCTGACTTTAGCAAGGCAATCTCGTCCTTCATGCCGCTTACAGATTCGGTAAGTGCCTTGATTGAGGCGAGGAGGGCGGAATTAACATCGTCGTTGTCGTCCTTTGTGTTTTTCTTCCCCTTTTTAGACGGACTGGTACGTGCCGGCTTGTCATCGTCGTCGTTGTCATCGTCGTCATCGGGATCGTCAGCGTCCTTTTCAGGGTGCGCGTCCTTGTAGTTTTGGACTTGGCGGTCGGCTACCGACTGGCTCAACTTCAGCAAAGGCATGACGGCATCTACGGCATCGTCAATGGCTTCGCTCACTTCCTCGTCAGTGGCTTCGTCTTTGAGGTTAAGTTTGTCGGCTACATTGGCTGCGACACCCCTAATCTCCTTACGGCTGAACCCCAACGCCTTTATGTCCTTATTGGTTTTCAGCACTTCGAGAACTTTCTTGTAATACTTGTTCATTGCTTTTTGTTTGGTTTTGAATAACGTTACGGCCTGCGAGCGAAATGCAGACAGACCGTAACGTAGAACCGAAACTAAGAGCTTAACGAACAGTTCTGTAACGTGCATCTTCACACGCTTTCACGACGCAAATATAGTTAAAACAATTTGTTCAACAAAATAAATTAGCTATATTTGCAGAAAATAACATTACAGATATGGAAAATATAACTTTTACACAGAAGGACGGCGTTTACGTGGCAGACTTCGCATCAAAGGGCAAGTGCGTAATACAAGTTGACAACGGCACGACAGACGAGCTGCTGGTGTACAGGTATATGCCTGACATGGAGCCGAGCGCATACGACAAGCTGCGCATAAGGAAATCAGCACGGGTGATAGACCTTGACGTTCCCGAAGGTATGATGATAAGGATTGTAAGCAAGACGGACGTTAAGGCGGCGAAAATGGCCGTGGTAGGACAGCAGTCATCAGGGGAAGGAGGCGGAACAAGCATAACCGGCGCGACAGCAAGCGTGGACGCGAACGTCGGAACTCCTGAAGTAGACGTGTCGATGCAGGACGGCAAATTGAACTTCGATTTCAAAAACCTCAAGGGAGGAAAAGGCTACCAAGGCCAAGCAGGGGCAAAGATAACGTCAATGGAGCTGAACATCAACGGAACTGCGATAAGCGGGACGGCACATCTTTCGGACAGCACAACAGCTTCGATAACCGGAACTTATACTGCAGGGGCGTAAATATATGCAACAACAATAAAAATACAGGCTTTAAACTAACTAAAGTCTGTATTTTTATTGCCGATGGCACTTCTATTTCATTTTCAATCCAATGTTGTCTGCCACAGTACATAAGTCCTCACTGAAAGTACAGCTGTCAAGATAGTAACCGCACATGTCATTGGCTATGCGCTCCATGTCGTAGTCGTCAAGCGTTGACGTGTCGTAACCTCGATCTTCAAGGTCTTGTTTCTCTACGCTTGTTATGTCAAAATAGTTGATTTCCGTTTTAAGCCTATTGTATAACCATTCCTCGTGGTCGTTGCGGTCTTTACCGTCAAAATAGGCAAGCAGTTCCTTCTTCAGTGAATGTTCCATGATTTCATGTGTTTTGAATGATACGTTTGTAAATGTGCGCAGGTACAATGTCATTGACAAAGCCTAACTCAATTCCGAAACTTCCATTGTGCATAAACAAGTCTTCAATGCTTTCACATGCGCCTTCCGTATCGTCGTCATACAGCTTGTAAATCTCCGTCGAGCCTTCAAGCCAAAGGGCGAAAGCCTGTTTTCTTGAAAGTACAAGCCACATGAAGCCGTTATCACATACTTTCGTTTTCATAGTCACAATGTTTATTTTTATTGAACAACAAGTCATACCATTGCATACCGCAATACAGACCATAACGCTGGCGCAATTCTTCTCGTGAAAGACTGAACTTGCTTTGTGCCAAATCAAGGCAAGCTGAATATACAGCGCATACCGGCCAATGGTTCCAATACAATTTGAGATATTCTTTTAATTGCTGTATTTCCATTTATATAAAACGTTTAATATTATTTGCTTCTCTTCTAACCATGCGACCGTTACTGCCTCCATAGATAAACGAATTCGCGACATTCTCAAATATGGCGGCCATCAATGAATATACTGCACCGTAATGTGGCGGTACTTTTTTTAAATCAATACAACCTGAAGCCAACGCCTTTTCAATATACTTGTCAAGTTCGTTCACAAGCCAATTATTACAAACATAATGACATTTTTCAATAAATTCTTTCTTTTCCATAGACTTAAATTTTACCTTCGTCACAATAACTGTAATATCCATTGTCGGTGACAATCAAATGGTCGATGAGGCGTATGTTCATAGTGTCGCACGCTTTCTTGAGAGTGGATGTTATTTTGTCGTCATACATACTTGAAGTAAGGCTTCCACTTGGATGATTGTGCGCAAGCACTATCGCAACCGCATTGGCAAGCAAGGCTTCCTTGAGGACAACCCTGATGTCAACGCTGGTTTCTGACAGTCCTCCTTTGCCTATGCAGACAGATTTTATCAACTTGAGCTTTGAATTGAGCAGGAGCGCATGGCACTCCTCGTGGTCTAAGTTGCCTATTCTCGATTTCAGATACTCGTAAATGACGTTGGAGTGGTTGCATACAGGGTTGTCACCTGCGGCTTCCATTTGCGCCCTGCGCCCAAGTTCGAGGGCGGCAAGGACTTTCTCGCATACCTTCGGGCTAAATCCAGTGGCTTGCACAAGTTCGTCTATGGATTTTCTCGCAAGAACTGACAGCTTGCCGTCACATACGCAAAGCATGGAGCGCACGATGCTGGAAGCCGTCTCCGATTTAGCTCCCCAACCGCAGATAACGCTTATCAGTTCTATTGGCGTGAGGTTGCGCAAATAGCCGTCCTGCTTGATTTTGTACTCTATTGTTTCTTCCTTTAATAAATCGTTTCTTAATTTTTCCATTGCTCTTATGATTAAAAATACTTGTTGATTACTATTTGCTTTGCCTTTGACACTTCAAGACTGATGTCTATTCCGAGGTCGCTGTAAAACTTGCCCATTCCGTTTAATACCTCGCTTGCTATTTGGAGCGTCCTGCGTTCGTCTTTGGTGAAGCCAATCCTGAACGTCCTGAATATCGCAAACGCTTCTTTTACGTTGCCTGACTTGAAAAGATGAACGGCTTTGTTGGTCTTTGTCGGCATGGTTATTTCACGTTTAAGAATTTGGCTACTTTTGAAATGACACCTCGTCCTGTCTTACAATGAGACATGAACTCTACCGGGTATATTTGACCTTTCTTCCTATAAGTAATTGAATATTCGGGCGTATTGTGATGCCAGGTAAGCCATACATCTGCGTATAAGTCTCCTTTTTCAAATCTATATGACTCATATGTAAGAAAAGGTGCTTGTATGTCTGCTTTCTTTGTAACTTTAAAGGTTTTCATTACTCTTGTCTCCTTATTGTTTAAATGGTTATTGTTTAATTTTGCTATGCAAATATACTCATAATATTTGATGTTTCAAAACGTTAAAACATTGAATATCAATACGTTACAGATGTTTAACTAAGGCGTTCGGATTTTGTTTACGTGCTTTAACGGTTACGTAGGAGACATTGTTTTTGAAAAAATGTATAAGTATATGGAGCGGAATTTTGAGACTTGCAGAAGCCATGAAAATCATTATTTAACGGTTGATTAACTTAACTTGGACTTAACAATGAAAAGGGATGTCAAAATTAACGCATTGGAACAAATTTATACAGATAAACAAGTGTTAAAGGGATTTAACAGATGAAAAAGTGTTTCCTATCCTCACGGACAAGAAACACTAAGAGCAATGAATCGTAAAAGAAACGATTCGGCTGCAAAGCTACAAAAAATCTTCCAATAATCGCTCATCATTCCCGTAATCATAGTCATACGGGTAAAAAGTATTCGCCAACGCGTCCATCTTGTCAGGCGAACGCTTGAGCCTTTTCTTTATTTCATCCTTCTTCTCGATGATAATTCTGCCGTCGCTCATAAACTGCCAGTGGGGTTCGGTAAGTTCCTCCATAAGCTCGTCGTCAGGCGGCAAGGCAGGATTAAAACCGTTCTTGGGATTTAGCCAGTCACGGACGCACCAAAACAGGTAGGCCCTCATATTGGCGAAATTATAACATCCGGTAATATCGTGCAATCCTTTAACTCCGTTCGAGAACTTGCAGGAATAAGCGTTATTGCATCCTAATTCGAGCAAACGTGAATACACTCCTGCGCCCTCCCCGATGGTGTCGATGAATGCCTTTGCCTTGGGGTCTTCAAGTAAGTATTGGCGCGTCTCACCGGCCACGGCCATGTGGTCGGCTGCACCTCCCGAATTGCGTGCGATTATTTCAGGCACATAGCTGCCTTGGCGGGGGATGAAGCAGGAGCGGTCGCGCCCCATTCCGGCGACATCGACACCGAGGCGTATGTGTTTCTTGCTCTTGAAGCCTTGTTCCTGAAGCTCACGCCAACGGTTGTTGGCAATCTCAACCCATTCGTAAGGAATTAGTACATCCTCTGCGACTTTCGGGAACATTCCAAGCACCTTGACACGGAACAGGTCGTTTGGAGTGTAATAATTCCCTTCAAATACAAAGTCGCCTCGCCCTTCGTCAAAATCTTCCTTCCGGATAAGGATGCACCATGTCTCCACCTTGTCTTTCACCCAATCGTAATCAACCTGTCCGGGTATCACGTTCTTTTTCCTTACTACGTTTTCCGCATTGAGTGAATTAAGGCGAAACTTCTTGAAACGCTTAGACTTCATGGCCTTTGCGGCGTAGCCGGTTGTTATGTTCGGGTTGAACACTATCAGTAACCTTGAATTGCCCTGCAAGTTACCCTCTATGGCGTTGAAAGTGACATCGGGAATACCTGAAGCCTCGGTTACGATGAACATTGTGTTTACGGCATGGAAACCCGACCACGCCTCCGTATTGTCTGCGGAACTCTTAAAACCTGTAAGATACCATTCCTCATAATTTGTTCGTATGCCGTTGGCAAGAAGCCTGCCGGGCAGAAAACCAGCCTTGCGGTAAAGCCTCGAAACCTCGGGTATCATAATGTCCGTGACTTGTCGTCCTGTGGGGGCGGTCATGGCTATCTTAGTGTTCTTTGACAAATTGCCATCACGGTCGAAGCGAGGGGTAAGGTACATGAAGCACATTGCGGCACAGGCGGCGATGAAGTCCTTGCCACGGGCGGTACCGCTGGCTACTGCCGTCATCTTGTTAGTCTGCACGGAGCGCAATATATCATTCTGCTCTTCGTCAAGGCGTGCGTGTAGCACCTCCTTGGCGAAGAGCGTCCAGTCGTTGCGCCATGCCATCATGCGTTTATGTTCCTTATTCGTCATCTTCGTCAGGCAGTTCCCTCATCAGTTTCTCGAACGGATTGACAGACATATTGCTGTCCGTCAGCCCAGCTTATCCTGTTGCAAAATTAATAAATTGTCGTTTGTTAGGCAAATCATATTAACCGTTTCGCCAACTCATTAACAAAAAAAGCCGATAGAGGGGCAACACGAGCCTCACAGCGGCACGGAAAGCCACGGGCGGACATCTTACCATGCAGGGCATCGAAGTCCATTCAGAACGCAAGAAAACGACAACCGCCCCAACGCTCCGAAAACGGGTTTCAGCCAAAACAGTTTTAAAAGAAAAAAAGAAAAAGAAAAACATCCCCCCATACCCCTATAAAAAGAAAAATAAATAAAAAGAAAAAACATCCATACGCGCGCACGCGAGGGAACATCACGTACTTTCCGAAAAAATAAGTCCGAACAGACGGGCCGGCGCTTAGACGTTTTCGGTTTTCGACGTGTCATAATATTTTGATTTACAACAGATTACGGCGTTACACTCTTGGTCTTTTGCAGATGGGCATTCAGCATCAGGCGCAAACGGCATCGGCGGCGTTGGTCGAAAACTTGGACGTTTTTCACTGTAGCGTTGGACGTTTTTTAGGACGCTTTGATGTATCGACAAGTGTAAACGTTTGATATTCAGCGATTTGCAAGCGGAAAACGTTGGTCGAAAACTTGGACGTTTTTTGCCTCTGTGTTGGTCGTTTTCTTGGACGCTTGGGGAAAGTTGGGTAAAAACGCATAAGTAAAACCCCTGCCATTCGTGAGGATGACAGGGGCGGATGCGGCCTTTTAACATTTTTTGGACGGTATTTATCGGTAACGGATACCGTCCAAATCGCTCGCGGATGCCATCTAAAAAACGTTAAAGGACGGCATCCTTGAGGCGTACAGTGTTCACGAGTTCATCAGGCGTTCGGAGACAAGCCCCGCGACGTTCAGGCCGTCGGCGTTGGCCGATATTGCGTCGAGCGTCTCGAAAACCTGCGTGAACGCCCGCGCCACCTCGATTTTTGAGTTCTTCGTGTCGTCGGAGTTCAGGAGGTAGAACGACAGCGCGTAGGCCAGCGACTTCGTGTCGTGGCTAAAGTGCATGCGCCAATATGCGTCGTTCACATTGTCGAGGACCTCGTGGGTTATCTCCTCGTTCGTCATATTCTCGTACCTTTCCTTTGCCGTCCCTGCGGTCAGCTCTACTAAGTCTATGTCTTGGAATTTCATGATTTTCGGTTTTAATGGGTTAGAACAACATTTCCTTAAGTCTCTTCTCCACCGTGAGTATGTCGGCGGCTATCTCCTGGTGCTTCGTGCGCAGGGCCTTAAGGCCGCAACATGCGTCGACGAGCGTGTCGGCGAGGGTGTGTTCACAAGCGGCCTCCTGCGGCGACGGCAACAGCGGACGCTGCGGCAGGCTGCGGAACTTCAGCAGGGCGAACATGCCACGCGAGTTCTGCGGCCTGAGCGAGCATGCGAGGTCGAAGCACCCGGCCACGGTCATGCGGTAGCACGGGTAGGGCCTCGTGCCGTACATGTACGTGGAGAGGGCGAAGTCGGCCGCGTCGAGCCTGCCGTTGGCGAGGTTTCGCCTGATGTCCTTCAGCACCTTGTTGTGCCGCCTGCCCGTGGCAGAGGCCACGTCGAGGGAGGTAAACTCGTAGGTGCGGTCGGGTGCGGTGGGCTTGCTTGGCTGCGGCTTGGCAATAGATGTAGTGCCAGTGGTAAGCAGCTCCTTAATCCGGTCGTTGCACCAGATGGCGAACATCGGGCTTAGCCAACGCGCGAACTCCAAGGCCACGTCTTCGTGCATCCATGTGCCCTGCGCGTTCTTGTCGTTGCCGCCCTTTGTAACTCTCACTAAATCAGCCGATGTGCTATTTCTCACTTCGGCTAATGCTTCTATAAAATCTTTTGCTTGTTGGTTCTGCAACCAATCAACAGGACGTTTGCCGAAAGGTTTAGCCATCTGTGTGGCATTTACCATTACGTTGTAGCCTTTGCTAAAAGTAATGGAACTGCCATTGTAATTGAAATTCTTACTCAACGTTTCCATAATTCTTGTCTTTATATTTGTTTCATTTAATTCAGGTTAACCAAACCAAAATATTCCCAAGACCAACACTGATGCAGCCAATATACATAGCAGCGTATCGATTAAATCATTATTTCCCATTTCTTTAAATATTTAATTTGATATTGCAAAGATAAAGTAATATTTTATTACATACAAACTTTTGATTAAATAATACTTTATCTTTAATATAATTTAATAAACTAATCTTTTATCATTTACTACATTACATAAAATATTAGTATATTTGCAGCGGTTTATAAGTAAAGTGATATTTTATGTTAGTGAGAATAAAAGAAGTAATGAATGAAAGGGGGGTATCTTCTGTTAAATTGGCAGAGATGGTGAACGTATCTAAAGTGACAATAAGCAATCTAATTAATAATAAGACAATGCCATCTATCGACACCCTCGAAAAGATAGCCTCCGCCCTTGACGTGCCCATCTGGCAGCTCTTCGCGTCGCCCTCGGAAGTCGGGAGCGGTGACGAGGGTACTATAACCTGCCCCCATTGCGGAAAGAAAATAAATTTGAAGGTGGAAACAGAAAAATAAATAAGATATGACGTTGGCCTTGATAATCCTTGCAATAGCAGTGGCCATGCTGCTAATAACCCTGCACCGCTCCAGCAAGAAGAAAAATACTGCCATGCAGGAACACCGCAGCGTTGTGGAGAGTATAAACAAGCACTTGGAACTGATGGACGAAGCCACGGACACGGCGGCCTTGAAGAAGCACTATGATGCTGTAATTACCTTTATGGCACGGTTGCCGGGTACAATAAGGCTGAACAATATGCCTTTGGCGGACGCGCGTAAGCTCGTAACGGAAGAATATGAAAAGGACATAAAGAAATTGCAAAGCGGCCTTAACGCATCCGATGTGAACACAGTTCGACAAATGCCGTCTAATACTGATAAAAGCACGGATGACTATGTAAAGGACTTGGGCAACGGTATGGTGCGTGTGAAAAACGACTATCTCAACCTGTTCTTCAAGGGCGGTATAATGGACGACGACTTTTACATGAAATACTATGATGCCAGCGAATACGTGGACGTGCCGAAAGAGAAAATCGAGGATATGGAGAACCGTCTCGACGAATACTCAAGAAGGGAAAAGGCATTGTATCGTTGCGCCGAGCTGAATAACAGAGGCATTGAGCTTGAAAAAGCAGGAAGGATTGACGATGCTATTGAGGTGTACGGAATGAACGTTTTTTGCGATAATCCTTATTCTGCCAGGCACTCTTTCGACCGCCTAATGGTTTTGTACAGGAAACGCAAGGACTATTTGCGCGAAAAGGCGGTGGTAGAAAAAGCCATATCCGTATTCCCTGCCGAGCAGAAATATAAGGACAGGCTTGAAAAAGTCGAGAGGCTGATAATAACGAAAGGTCCAAAATAAAACAAGTAGTGGCATGCTTCTTGCTTTTTGAAGTATGCCACTACTTAATTTATTATAATCACTAATTATACGAACCGTACGGAGCTTAAGTCTTGGCCGAAATTGTGTATGGCCTCTTGCATCTTTTCGACGGTTTTCTCGGACGGGTTCCGTCTGCCCGTAACGTAGTGGCTCAACTGCTGTTGGTTGATGCCCGTCAAACGTGACAGCCCTGCAAGCGAGAGGACTTTGGAATAATACGACAGGAAAGACGCCATATCGTATTTGAAAACAAATTCCACATCCTCAAAGTCCTTGCCTTCTTCCTCATAATAGCGACGTATATCCTCATAACCATCTTCAAACGTTTTCCGTGCTTCGTCTACTGTCTTCCCGGTTCCTGTTACAAGATAGTCCATGTCATCCGCATCCATATAGATGCTATACGTGCCGTCGCCTGCACGTTCTATAACAGCGGTGACTTTTCTCTTTGCCATAATATAAATCTCCTAATAATTAATGTCAGATGCTCTTCTAATATAAAACGTAGCTTTAATTCAGTTGTGAAACAATCGCATTTCCATTTGTCTAAAAAATAGGGTTGTCGTCTTGTATTTTGCAAAGCGGCGGAAGGGGATTATTGAACCCCCGCCGCTTTTTTAATCTTGTTTAAAGTTCCTGTAGCCACTTCTTCCGAACCGTGGTTACTCATCTTGAATAGCTTTCCAGTCTTGGGGCTGTACCATAACGGATGCCCCGCCTGTTGTCGGCCTGTATCGTAACACCCGGCTTTTCTTACAATCCTTTCTAATTCATTGTATTTCATTTATGATTAAATTAACAATGCAAAGATACGGATATTAATTTTAATATCAAAGGGAAACAATAGAAATGTTATTAATATTAATATCATTTAACGATGTGGCAGTCCTAAGTTGTGATGGATGCCGTCCATGAAGTGGTACGGATAAGAAAACGTTACAGAGCGGTGTCCGCCGTCAAGGTTCGCCAAGAGCTTCAATGATTAGGCGCACTTGCGCCGGGGTGAACGAGCGGCAGCGGCCATCGTAGCCTTTGCCGCGGAGGCTTGCGAGCAGTCCGGGACTTAGCAGCATCCAGCGTTTCAGTTTGCGCCAAGCTGACTCCGGCGCTATGCCGGGGCAGTACATCATGGCGAGTTCCGTGCGTCCGTATTCCTTTATCCTAAATTCCTCCATATAAATATCCGCAATCTCAACATTTCATAACCGCACACAACAAACCGTAACTGACAACAAGGCATCGTAACCGGTAATGTTGAAGATGCATGCAGTATATTTGCAAACGTAAACAGATTGTATAACTTAAAACCAAGATTATGTTACGTTACAAGAAGTATCAGGACATTCGCAGCAATTCGGCAAACTATGGCAAGTGGTACGGCCGCGCAGTACACGAGCTTGTAGAGTTCGACGAGTTCGTCAAGCACATGGCAAACCACCATTGCGTATTCTCGGAGGCGACAATCAAGGGCGTGCTTATCGAAATGGAGGTTTGCTTGCGCGAGCTTCTGCTTGACGGTAAGGCCGTGCGCATCGACGACCTCGGCATCTTCCGCATCGGAATGAAGACATCACCGGCCGAGACGCTTGCCGACTTCACGGTGAACAACATCGAGAGCGTGCGCCTCAATCTTTACCTCGGCAAGCGTTTCCGCGCCAGCGACCTTTACAAGGAAGCCAAGTTCGCAGAGGCAGGGAAATACGCCGTCGGATTGGAACTTGACGGCGAGGACGCCACCGAGTGACACACTTCAGTCCAAGTCGGGCAGTTCTTTCATTAATTCGAGGAAGGGATTGCAGCCTTTGATTTCTTCGTAAATGCGCGGCACTTTGTTCGTGTCAAGCTCCCCTTTGCTTGCCGCCAACAGTAGTGCCGCCTTTTCCTCCCTGGTTAAGGTTATCTTCATTCCTTGTCGTTTTTATTCAGTTCATAAAGGCGTAAGGATATTCTTTCGATGACATCCTCCGGGAACGATGCTATCGCGTCCATCATCATCTTGCGTTCCCTTTCGGCCATTTCCGCCGGAGTTACAGGGCTTTGCTTTGGTAGCACGTAGTTGAGAAGGCTTGTATAAACCCTTACGCGCTCTGCCGGCTGCAACTTTGCCAAGTCGCTCTCAAACTGGGTGCGCCCGTTGTCGAGAATGTCGGACACCCACGCCTGCAAGTTTTTTCCAACCTTGCCTTTCGCTCCCCGTGGCCGTCCTTTAGGGTTGCCACTTTGTCCTTTCTGGAATTTCATACTGTTAATATCCTGTATTTTACAAGCACCGTAATGTCATGCCCATGTTACGGACATGGCAGGCTTCCACATGAAAACCAATTCACTTTACAATACAAAGATACTTAAAATATCTTGTCGAACAAATTATTTTAACTCAATTATTACATTTCTTTCAGTGCTTTGTTGATTTCTTCAACTATAAAGCCTACAAAAAACGCTTGTGGCTCGTCATTTTCCGTACTTAGGTTTATACCGATATGGCTGAACAAAGTGTTTGCAGCATGTACAGCTTCGTGGGCGATTATACTATCTGTAATATGCTCAACATCATGAAACCATATCAGAACACCAAACAGTCCTGTTTCCTTATCAGTCATTGCATTTGAAAACGTCAAGGCGTAACTACTTTCAATAATGCAGGGTTCAACGTAAAAAGGGTCTTCGTCCTTGTCGATGAACTTATCTGCGATGTCCTGCCTGTCACCACCAATGCAAATGAAAATGCGCCTTGGATAAATCACAGGGTCGATGTCTTTGAATATGAATTTTGCTTTTTCTTGTTCCATTTTCTTGCTTTTATTGATATGATGTTGATTTATCGTTTTAGAAAGGCGTGTAGCACAAACAATCCATTGAAAGATTGGAACGTGCTTATGTATTCCAAATTGTCACTGTCTTGGATTTCATGCCCTGTACCGATTATCCGTATGGTTAAGGCCATGTCGTTTGGAGCGGTAGGATTTACCAATGCCAACAGGCACGGTCTGTCGTTTTGCGCCTGTACCGTCAATATCTTTGCGCCTGTCGGCAACAAGATAACTTGCTCGTCTTGTACTTCGAGCGGATATTTATAAATCTTCTTTTTCATTTCTCGTTTATTTAGTATTTCTTGTTTCCATGACGATATTCCCTAAGTTTATTGTAGCGCATCTTCTGCTCGACGAAGAAGTCGATGTCGATGCCTTTCAACTTGCAGTATGCGATGACACGGGCGAGAACGTCCGTTACATCCCCGTTGACCGCCTTGAACGTGAGGAAGTAGGCAAACGTCGGGAAGTCGCGTTTGACGATGCTTTTGTCACGGCAATAGTCTGTGATGAAAATCGGCACATAGTCAAGACAGATGCCACGCAATGCGCTATAATCCAAACAGCGTATGATGATGTCGGCAAGCTCATCTTCGACGCCGTTTTTGACGTGTGTCTCAAATTCATACTTAAATACGGCGTCATCATTGGCGTATGTTTCCAGTAATGCTTTGAAAAGGCCGATGTCCGTGTGCCTGTCCTTGCGGTCCGCCTGCACGGCCTCGGCTATCTCGGTTATGATAAGCATGAGCCAATGTTCGTCGGGCTGTTCTGTGTCGTGCCAGCCGTGCGCCTTGGCGGTTGCGAAGGCTTCTTGTGCCAGTTCGTCAAAATTCATATTAGTCATTTTTTAGTCATTTTGATAGTCGTTTTAGTCGGAATGTAGTCATTTTAGCCGCTTTTTTAGTCGGTTTCATAGTCGCTTATTTCTACGTTTGCGTAAAAATAAGACCTTCAAAAACTGCTTATTTTGACAAAAATGTAAAAATAAGATGTTCCGGCATTAACGGCGTTTCTTCTTGATTTTCGGGTATTTCATTCTTCTTTCTCCTTTCTTCCTATTAATTTCCCGGCCTCGAACCACACCCAGCCCCCAAAAGAGGGCCAAAGCGCGGTGAGGACGATGATGTTTAAGGTCGTCATTGTTGTTTGTCTTTAAGTTTGAAGATTATCTCCATCAGTTGTCTGTTTTGCTCCATGTACCGCTCGACCTGCTGTTGCAGGAAGTCTATCTCGTTGCATAGGGCTTCATGCTCGATGTCCGTCATTCCTGCATTTCTTCAATAATCTGTTCCAAACACTTTGCTATCCCTACTTCAAGGGCTTCTTCGTAACTGTCGTACCGTCCGCCCGATATACCATTAAGGCAAGCGGTAGATACGCTGATTATAGAAAACGACCAATAGAAGCGGAACTCCTTACCGTCAAAGCTGCCCACTCGCTCCATCTTGACGAAGGTGTCATGCACCTCACGTAGCCACCTCGCCGCCAACGCCTGCGTGGGGCGTGAGATGAAACAGTCCTCAAAAGAATTATGGTCTCTGCAAGACCGTGCTTCTGTTATTACGACATTTCCATCACCCTCTATTGTAAAGAAGTCTCTGCACGGCACGTCAAACCCTGCCTCTTTCAGCAGCTTGGCTGTGTCGAACGAAACGTAACTTTCTTCTATCATAGTTGTTCTTCCTTTACAAATGAAATACTTGATACACAACCCTCATTTTCTACCTCATTGATAGCATCTACAACCGCTTTTGGTAGATTGCATAGTTCAATCAAATAGGTTTCAGTCGTTGTATAGATTTCACCAGTCAGATTATAAAGACACTCCGGCTTGCATGGCCTTTTAATGGTAATCGCCAACTTCATAACTCATTCCTTCCAACTTATCTTTACTGTATCTACATAATCTCTTGGACTTGCCTTATCGAAAGCCTCTTTCTTCGTGTTGTAGGATTTTGTATCAAGTAAACTACCCTTATACACATTCACCCACCCCTCTTTCTTTTCGGGGAGCATCATAAGATTATACGCCCCATTAATAAGACATAAGCCGCTCTCATTGAAGGTTGCAACAGTTTCAAATCCATCCTCTTGAATTAAGCCTACTATTGGCGTGCCTCCTTTCTTATCAAAACAAATAATTCTCACTTTATGCCCGTCCCTTGTGCGGACGGGCTTGCCTGCCTTGGCCAAGTTAATGTCAAATGGAGCGAATGTAAGCTTATCATCACAACCTTTGAAGTGAGAAGCAAACTTATCGTCGCGCCAATGTTCGATATTCGCGATAATCTGATTCACATCTTTCATCATGGCCTCCTCACTGTCATATTTGGTTTCAGAGTGAATGAAATAATCGTAACCGCCGTCATCTTTTGTTTGCAACTCAATGTACCATGGCTGCGAAGTACCGATGTAGCGCCTGTCAAAAACTCGCGCAATAATTGCAAGCGAATGAGAGTTATCGCAGGTAAGGAAAATCATAAATCTATCATTGCAATGCCCACAGCAGCTTTCTGTTGTCCGCACATCGGGAATTGAATTTAGCGCATCACAAATATGAATGCACTCTTTATCCATATTACCGTCATAATTATCTTTCTTTTCTTCCATATCTTCTTTGTTTTGTTTGATTTCTATTGTTAAGGTTTTTGCTTTATAATTGTGTACGCACCAAAAAACATCTCCATAAACATTATCAATGTCGAAGACTTTATAGTGCTGATATAGTTTTCCTACAGTTGTGAAAGGCTCTCCGACCTTTTCAAGTTTCTTGAAGATAACGGATTTTTTATCATTTCTATAAGTTCTGCTACATTTGTCAAGTTCACAATTGCCGATACCATGAAAAGCGCAAAGATCGCAAACAGTCTTACCCCATTTTTTCGGCTGCTCTACACACTGATACCACTCGCCGTTCACTTGCCTTATTTCTCCTATCTTCCATTTCATAGTCATACAAATTTAGTTATCCATCTTTCCCCTTTAAGTTGTGGGAAATGCTCTAATATTAAATCTTCAAATTGTTCTTCTGTCATTATTGGAACACATGGTGTGAATAATATATTCCCAATGTATTGGCATTGTTTGTTCAATACGTGAATGGCAGTATAGTTTCTCTTCTTTCGTTCCATAATTAGTCATCTTAATTGTACGCTCATTCGTTTTTGCATTTCATTATTTTTTTTCGTATTCAAACTGTCCGCCTTGTCCCTTGCATACGCCCACGTCCTCGGGTCGGCCATGACGTTGAGAACGGCCTTCAGGCCGTTCATCACAGACGGGTCAGCGGCCAGGTCTACGTTGCAGGGTAGGTGCTTCTCAATCAATATGCGTGCGATGTTGCGCAGGCAGAAGTCAATTCCAGCGCACGACATCGAGGCGAGGCTTGACGACACGCTCTGCCTGCGCCCCTCGTGCGTGGTGATTGTGAAGTTGGTGAACTTTGCGGCTCGCCGCTTGACATACTCCACGGCTTCGTGGGCGAGGCTCTGCGCAACCACCACGGCGGCGCACGTGTTGCGGTCGGGCAGCGAGGGGTAGCGTCCGAGGGCGTTGGCGATGGCCGTCTGCAATGCCGTGACCTGCGGCAGCACCCGCTCGTAGGCGGCGTTGCCGAAGTCGGCCATCCATGCCCTGCCCGACGTGTGCGCCAGCTGGTCGCCTATGGCCAACTCCAGCTTGCGCGTCTCGCCGATATGCTTCTTTGTGCCGGTGATGCGTGAAACGTATATCCTCGCTTCATCATAGTTGCCGGGCAGGCGTTCCTGCAACATGTCTATGGCCTCCGTGGCGTGCATGATGGATATGTAGGCCAAGGCCGCCGCCCCGTAGACGCTGCCTATATACTCGTCACGGCTCTGCTCAACGGTTGGCAGTGCGCCTCGCATGTAATAGGCGTTTGGCCTGTCTATTTTGTAATTCATAATTCACAATGCATAATTCATAATTGGGTAGGTTGCTTCTTCACTTTCCGTCGGGCAGGAGGTCGTCAAGATAGGCGAACTTGTCAACCTCGTCCCACCTTTGTTCAAACCATATGTCGCGCAGGTCTTTGTAGACGGCGGCGTTGCCGTTCTTGAATAAGACGAGTGCCTTGCGTCTTGCTTCGCATGATGCCGTGCCGTCGTGCCACGCCTCGTCGATGCGCCAGCGTGCGCCGTCAATAAAGCCATCCCTACCAGCATGGATTTGGGCGATAGCCCATTGTTTTGCGTTTTCACCGCCATATTTGTCTTTGGCATATTCTTTTGCCGCCCGTTCTATCTTTTCTTTTTCCATTGTCTTTCAGTTTTAGGTAAAAATGAGAAAGTTTGTGAAATATTTTCCTATTTTACGAGTTCAAAATCATAGACGAATACATACGGATTTTCGCTCCATACGTCTTTTTTGCTCACCTTATCAATGAGGTGAGCAAAGGCTTCTTTTGCAGCAGCAAAGTTGTTTGAAAAGGCTATGGTGTCTCCAGTGGTTTGTTTCACGTTTTCGGTGAATGAATATCTCAAACTTCCCCCTGCGCCCATGTCTGTAATTCCCTCTTTCAAACAATCATCATCCGAAATGTCTTGCAAACGCTCTACACGCACATCGGTTATGCGGATTTGGTGGGGCATGAGGTCTGCCCGAACAAACATCTTGTTGTTCCACCCTGCGCTAATCGCGCCTACACTTTGAGCTATTATCTCCCATTTTGGTAGTCCTTGTTCATTCAGCCCTCCGCAATCACGATAGCTTTGAGCCACGGCAACCACTTCGCCGACACGGTATCTCGTATGCTTTCTTAACAACCAGTCTCTTAACGTCTCTATCGTGCTTCCGGAAGGCATGGCGATAGAGCAAACATCATCATACCATTCTTCATATTTATCAATCAATGATTGCGAGACAATCCGCCTTGTCTGCGTCTTGCTACCGTCAAGCACGGCTTCCGTAAGGCCATATTTATCATTGAACATAATCTTTTTCATTGTCTTGTGAGTTTAGAGTAAATTTTCCTTTCTTGGCTTGATTATAATACATCCGCTTGCCATGCTTGGCACGTTCCCTGACCATTTTCGTATGCTCTGCCACACAAGCCTTGCACCTGCGAGGGTATGATTTACTGAACTCCGAAATGTGCTTTTTCTGTCCGCACACTTCGCATACTTTGTAGATTGAATTATCCATGATTTATGCTCCTATTAAGTCAAACAATGTCGGGGCTGTCACTTCACGCTCCGCTTCTTTCAGGTAGGTTATGCCGTCTTTCCAGTAGTCATAATTCAGTTCGGTAGAAAGACCCCTGCGGCCCATCTTCACCGCACAATACGGCACCGTCTGAATACCTCCGAATGGGTCAAAGACAACATCGCCCTTGTTTGAATACCGCTCGATGAGCCTTTCCACTATGTCAAGCTGCAACGGGCAAATATGGTTCTGTCTTTTCTTCTGCGACTGCTTGCTGTTGAGTGTGCGCATACGTACAACATCATCCCATATCCAAGGCTTCTTGCTTACAGGGTCAACTGCCATAAATGTCTTTGGCAGTTTTCCGTATGCTTCAAGTTCTTCTGCAAACGCAACGTGCTGTTCGTAGTCATAGATGTGTTCTTTCTCGTATTGGCGGAACAACGAGCGTATCTTGTCGATACCCAACCCTTTCATATCCTCGTAGCTTAAAAGCGTGTCGCCTGACGACTTCCAACTGGCGTGTGCGTCAATCTGCCAACGTGCGAGCGAGTAGTCTTTCCTATCCTTTGACACACGGCAGTCTGCGTATGCCTTAGAGGTGTCTGTCGGCAATTTGCGGAACAGCAACACATATTCGGGGCAACCAATCCCCATTTTTGAGCCGTCCTTGCACATTTCACCATAGCCTAAGCGGTATGTCTGGTTGTTTTCCCTAACCACGTCCGTATCGACTGTAATGCGGCCCATATAGCGGAATCCGTGCCTCATATAGTGGAATACTGTCATATCGCTGAAAGGGTCTATCGTAGGCATCCCGTCACCTGTGGCATTTCCGAACAGAACACGGTCTTTGACATGGACGCAGAGCAACCGCCCGGGCTGCAATATCCGCATGAGTTCGGGCGTGAGATAGTCCATCTGCTCAAAAAACTTTTCGTTGTCCTCGTTATGGCCGAAGTCGTTGTATGTCGGCGTGTATTCGTAATGGTTACTGAAAGGTATGCTCGTCACGATAAGCCCTACCGAGTTTTCCGCCATGTTCTTACATTCAAGCACGTTGTCGTTATTTATTGCTCTCCACATATCGCCGTGTCGTTCCTCACGCTTTGAGAACATATAGCGCATCATCTTTTCCTCTGCCTGCAAGCCGAATAATCCGTTTTCACGAATGATAGCCACCATGTTTGCAACCATATTGTTGTGCTGCGCCCACTTTTCCATGAACGACTTGAAAATCTCCTGTTCGCTTTCGGCATACACCAAGTAAAGCTCAACCGGGTATTTCTGCATAAATCGGTGGATACGTGCCACCGCTTGGAACTTGTCGTTAAATCGGTAGTCTATGAACATTATGGCCTTGTGGCAATGGTACTGAAAATTCAATCCCTCACCCAACATTTCGGGTTTGGCTGCAAGGTATTTCAGTTTGCCGTCCTTGAAGTACTGGATTATCTTGTCTGCTTCGTCATCGTCCTGCGAGCCATAAACCGCCTTGCATCCGGGAATAGCCTTGCAAAGCTCCACACGTTCGGCTTCCAAATCATGCCACAAAAGGAAATGGTCGTCCTTGTTCTCAGGTCGGTTTATTATCTCCACTACCCGGGCTATCTTTGAGGGCATACTGTCACGGCGTTCACGTGCAGCGTCTTGCAGGCTCATTACCGCCTGACGGAACATCATCACCTGTCCGTCACGATCGGTGCCGGCAGTCGAGTTGTCAACATCTACCACTTCTTCGTGTATGTGAAGCTCAGGCAACTCATAGCCAATGTCGGGATAGCCCAAATCTGACGGCTTGGTCAGGAACAAAGCCCATGTGCTTACCCACAGCCAAAATTCCTTTTCCTTGTGAGGATATAGCGTCAAGTGGTTTGCTTTCGTGCTGTCACGCTGGAAAAAGCGCGTGAGGGCCTGTCCTGTGTCCATCACGCCAAGATAACCTGCGTAATGGATTAACTCCTTGTATCGGTTAGGTGAGGGCGTTGCAGTGGCAACAAAGCGGTAAGGCACGTATCGGAACAGAGGCAGGAACTCCTGATAAGTCTTTGTTCCAAATCCACGCAAAACGCTTGCTTCATCGAGCGATGTCACGGTGAAGTATGACGGCTCTATCCTTATGCCGTCCTCACCGTCACGTACTCGTTCGTAGTTGGTTATCATTATGTCGGTGGTGCAATCGCGGACTTCCTGCATGGTGCGCACATAGGTAACTTCCAATCCCAAATGCTCCTTTGCTTGGTGCAGGAACTCTATGACTACACGCTTAGGGCACACTACCAATCCTTTGCCGCCCTCATGCTTCAGCACAACCCGTATGATTTCAAGCTGTGTTACTGTTTTCTGCATACCGAAACTGCTGAATATCGCCCGGCAGCCTCCCTTTACGGCCCATCTAACAGTATCTTTCACGTGCGGATAGAGTGTAGAAGTGAGTTCGTCAACAGATACCTCAAATCCAGTGTTATGGCTTATTGCCATCTTCTCTTTCAGAAAATCTATATAATCTTTCATGCTGCTTACTTGATTAGGTTGATGTTCTTTTATACCAAGTCCAAAATCTCGTTGTGCTTGTCGGTATTGGAGTTGCACATTCCCAGACTTTGCACGACCTTGAATGTCTTGAGGTTGATTTCAATTGTTTCAATGCTTTGTATATTTCGATTCTATCATTTTGTCTTCCTCGATAGTGTTCATCTCGTATTCCAACCGGGCGTACTTGATGAACTCGTATTCTTCATAAGTAAGGTAACTTTGCTTGTTCCTTTCAGTCTCAATCCTCTCACGCTCCTTTTGCTCGTGCATAAAGTAGGCGTAGCTGCGTTCCTTGCAAAACTCGTTAAGCCCACGCATTATGGTAATCGGGTCAACGCTGCCGTAGAACTTATCATACTGCCCTTTCTTGAACCGTCTACAGAACAGCATTATCTCGGCCATGTTGAGGAAGCCGTAGTCGCTCCTGATAAGCTCGGCTATCTCGTCAAGCTGGTTGTCGTCAATCTTGTCCCTTGCCCCGCTGAACTCCGATAAGTTGCCTATCTGGTAGCAAAGCCATTCCTCAGAAGTGCCTTCACCGTAAATATTATTGACGGCATTAAGCGTAGGGGCGTTGGAGAAATAGCATCTGTCAGGGTCTTGCGTCAGTTCTATCTGCCTGTTGACGTGGAATGTCTGCATCAGGCTGTCCGCAGTCGGCCATCTCCGAAGAGTTGCGTTTCTGCCTCCACTTGGCAGCGACTGCGCCGTAACTTTCAAGGCGTTGCTGTTTTTCTTCTCGTTTCTTTTCTGTTCCATTGCTCTTTATGTTTGTATGGTTTGCCCACCTTGCCAATCGCAGGTTAAGGCTCCATGTCTTTTCCTGTTCCCAACGCATCTTGGTGAAAGACTTGTTAGGCTCTTTCCAGTAATTATAAAACTGGCGCACCATTTCCTTTCCGTAGACTTCAACGTAAGGCACAAGGCTGTCATAGAACTTCTGCTTGCGCTTGTAGTAGTCTGCAACAATCTCGTCATGCGTCCTCTTTGGCTTGGGTGGTTGTTGCTCTTCTTGCGTTTTAGGTTTTTCTTGTTTCTCCTGTGGGTAGGTATCAGTGGGCGCATCCTGTGCGACTTCTACCTGATAGCTCTCGAACTTCCTAATGGTGATTATCGTGCATCCCTTCGATGCCTCGACTTTTATCAGGCCTTCTTCCTGCAAGCGGCTTATGCAAGTGCGTATAACTCTATCCGTCAACGCAGGGTTGTCTTTCAATATCCTGCTGCGGCTTGTAACAAGCTGCCCACGCATTATGTCCCTGCCACGCCAAACAGTGTTTTCCGTATTTGCGGACGATACGAAGTAAATGAGGAGTGAAACCATTTCAGGCTTTCTCCACCATTTCCATTCAAGGATGCCTTTCCTTAGCTTAATCGAACCGTCCATGCTTTAAAGACAAACCCTGACTTTCCGGTTTCTCTGCTCTCGGCAGGTGGCACTGAAACCGTACTCGTCAGGGTCTGAAAAATATCGTGTTGCCGGAGTGCCACGTCCGTTGTTTTGTTTACAGGGCAAAGATAGTTAAAATAATTTGTTTGACAAATTGTTTTAACTAATAAATATCTTTTGCTTAACTTTAATTACAGATGTACCTTTATGCCTTTCAGCGTGCTTAACTTTTTAACTTCGAGCGTGTAATGGCGTATCATTTCCTCAAGCTCGCAGTCAAGGTAATGGCAAGCGGAGTGTGCCTTTACGTTGAGCAAGTCAAACTTCTGCCGGCCTATCTTGCGTATGAGGTTGTGCTCGTAGCCTATGAGGTGGTCGGCGGAGAACCTATTGCAAAACCTACATTCTGCATGGGCGTTGTCCTCGTCAAACCTCGTGGCCATGTGGCGGCGCGAGTGGAAATGTCCGCAGTCAACGTCCTCGAATTTCTTAATCTGTCCGCACGATATGCAGCGGACGTAGCCTCCTGGCATGGTATCTCTAAGGCGGATGTAGAGCGAAAACACACGGTCGAGCTTTTTTACGAGGTCTGGCTTCTTCCTTGCCCTTGTTTTTGCGCCGTTGCTTTCGCTGTGAGCCTTTTTGTTTTTTCTTTTGATATAGTATGGCATGGCTTATTCAAATTCAGTTTGCATCAAAGATAAACCGCCGATTGGCGTGACGATTGCCGCCGGCGTGGCGTTGCTCTCAAAGCTGACTTTCAATCCTGCGGCCACGGCGCACTGCAACTCGACGTTGCATCCTGCGCTCCTGTTCCAACCTTTCAGTATCAGTATCTCGTCGCAGTCGAGCAGCATTTTCAGGTCGGCCCTCATGTGTTCGTGCGTGGACGCTTCACGGTCAAGTCCGTTGTCGAACGGGTTGCGGACTTCATATCCGCACAGTTCCAATACTTCCTGTGCCTTGGCGAAGGCGTCTTTTCTCTCATTGATGTCATAGCCGCTGATAGGGCCGCTTATGTAGATTTTCTTCATTATGGTTAAAACATTACGTTTGTCAGTTGCTTGCCGTTCGACTTCACGCACCACCTTGCGCTTCCTGGCACCTCTACGTCAATCTTCAGGTCGGACACCTTGCCGAAACGCTTGTAGTTGCCTCCGAGGTCTATCACCCATCCGTCCTTTCCTGCACATGGGCGGATGGCCCTGCCGACCATTTGGTAGTAAAGCGACAGCGACTTGGTGGGCCTCGCCAGTATAACGGTGTCAAGCGCGGGATAATCGAAGCCGGTTGTCAGCACGCCTACGTTGGCCACTACCTTTATATCACCACGCTTGAACGCGTCCAATACTCCCTCGCGTTCTACCTTCTTGGTGTTGCCTGTGACGATGGCGGCATTAACGCCTATGCTGCGGAGCTTCAGCACAAGCTCGTCTGCCTCTTTGGTGAAGCGTGTGAATACTAGCACGCCGTTTCTTGGCACTCCGTTCTTAGGCTTCAGCACTCGCATGGTGGTTGAGGTGAGCTGGTCGTAAAAGCCGCTGCGCTCGTATTCGAGTTTCAGCGACTCGTCGTCGTAGTCGGCTCCTGTGGAGTTGGTCTTGACGTTGGACATGTCAAGCGTCGTGCAATCGAAGTATCTCAAATCGGCGAGAAAACCTTTCGCCAGCAAGTCTGACACTTGGCAGTAGTAAAGCACATCGTCGAATATCCTCGGCCTTGTGCGCGTGAGGAACTTGAGCATAGACATTCCGTAAAGCCCTTGTCCTAACCTGTAAGGCGTTGCGGTAAGCCCTACGACGCGCCTGTCCTGTGCTTCTATAAATTCCTTGTACTGGCCGCCCTTCGCGTTGGTAAGGTGACATTCGTCAATAAGTATGTTCCTGAAACGTGCGAAGTCGCCTACATGGTTCATCACGCTGCCTATCGTGGCGAAGGTTATGCGGTTGATGTCCTTGCTACCTGCCGACGCGGAATACACGCCGCAGTCGAACACGCCATAGCTTTGCAGCTTGGCGAAGTTCTGCTCCAAAATCTCCTTCGAAGGCTGGAACACGAGCAACGGACAGTCTAAGCGCGAGGCTATGTCGGCGATAATCAAGCTCTTACCGCTGTTGTGATGCACAAAAAACTGGCTGTCAAGATACAAATGATTGCAGTCAACGGTGAAACCGTAATATTCACCTTGACCGACATACTCTACATCAAAACCTGTGACGAGTACGTTCTTTTTCTGCTTCCTCGCACGTCCTTTGCGGATAGCGACTTTCGTAGGTATAAGGTTCAATTCTCCGCTTATCTGTATCCTGTAATAAGATTGTCCTTTCACTATTTTTGTCTTGCCGATTTGTGCGAAAAAGCCAAGTGAACGGCATACAAACACGACATCATCAGCAAGTTGTTTGGATTTGCTGCAATATTCAAACATATTCTTGTTGGTGTCATAGAACGCATCTGTATCAAGTAGCCCTGCGAGTAGCGATAGACGTTGCTCTCTTGTGCCTGTCTTGTATTTCAAGGGTATAAACTTATTACATGCGGTTTTTCCTGCAAGTCCGAGACTTCCTATAATCGTGCTGACAGGGTTGGGCTTCGAGCGACTGGAAAGTGCGGAAGGGAAGAAATAAGATTTTGCCTTATTATTTCCTCCGTCTTTTTCAGATACTCTAAATCCAAGTCCATAGTGTGAAGCGAAGTGTCTAAGATATTCAACAACCTCGTCTCTTTGCGTGGTGATGCCTATACCTCCAATGCAACATCCGTCGCCAAGATAAAGCCCCAAGAAATACGGGTCGAAAAGATATTCTGATTTTCCAAAGTCTACATATCCGCAACGATGCAACTTGTGAAGATGCTTGTAATTTTTACTCTTGGCAACATAATCACAAACTGTTATTTCATCGTAACGAGGCTTGTCGCACAGGTATTTATTCCCCTCATTTGTCTTGTACAACGAAAGGATATGCCCTCCGTTTACGACAAAACTTTCTCCTTTTATAGGTATGATGCGATACATCTCATCATACCCACGATGAAGTTCAAGCACGCGGCGCGGCGTTCCGTCATCTCCAACGAGGACGTCTCCTACGAGAATGTCCTCTACATTTTTGAAAGTACCGTCATACATCAAGATTTTCGTTCCTTTTGCATGACAGCCGGTAGGGAGTATGAGCAGACCGTTCCGTTTCGCCTTGCCGTTGAAGGCGCGCACGGCGGCGTCGCTGGCCTGTTTCTGATAGTCTCTTAGCTGGTATTTCATTGCTCTTTTTCGTTATGCTATTGCTTGCTTTCACGGATATGTTGTTTTAACGTTTTTTAGACGGCATCCGAGGCGGTTAAAGGCCGCCTTTATCGATGCCAAAGACGGCATCCGTGAAAGTTGAATATTTGCGGTGGAAGCAGGACTTGCACCTGCACGATTTTACAAGATGCCGCAGTATGGGATTGTTTGATATGGCAGGACTTGTAAAGGTAACATACTGCACCGTCGCCGGTCATGGTTAAGGCGTGCGCTTTTCTGCGTGCGTAGTGGCGCACCTTTCATCGAGAACCATGTTTAATTTTCCTTGCGTCTGCTAATTCCGCCATTCCACCTTGGGAACCGCCGTGTCTCACGACATGGGCGGTTGAAATGGTAATATATGCAATTCATCTTGTGTTTGTCAATCGTCGCCGAAGGGCAAGTCATCGTCACTGCCGTCATCCTCCTGCATGTTCTTCGGCTTCTCCACTTCAGGGAACTCAACGCCGAACACGTCCATCATCGCCTTGCGGTTGGCGTCCTCCTGCGCCCACAGGCCGCCGCGGTCCCATTCGGGTATCTTCTCAACCTTGCATAACTGGAACTCGCCGTCAACCCATGCGTAATAAAGGTAATGACCGTTGATGGCGATGCGCGCCGTCTCGGTGGCCGGCAGGCGGAAGTCGCACGTGCCCTGCTTAACACGGGCCGCAAGGTCGGCTATCTCAAGCAGCACGGAGTTGTAAGCGTCCTCGGCCTGTTTCTTCATAACCTTGATGTCGGCCAGCGTCTTTTCAAGCTCCTCCTTGCGCTTGGGCGCGTCGTTCTCCTGCTTTACGCAGTATTCCTCGCGTATGGCGGCTATCTCGAAGTCGTCGTACTTGCGGCTGACTACCTCGGCGTCGGGGAACAGCGCGTTGAACTTATCCTTGATTACGTCTATCGCCTCTTGGCTTTTCTTAGCTCCCTTGCAGAGCGTAAGCACGTCCTTGAACATTTCCTTCTGCGCCTCCGTGAGGCAGAACTCAATCTTTTCAGGGCGGTGGTTTGCTAAATCTGTCAACATAAATCTTTTACTTTTTAATTTTTAACTCTTAACTCTCATACGTATTCTTGGCATTGCTCTATCTGCCTTTGGGCGTAAAACAACGCCTCGCCCTCGTTAGGCGACGGCAGGTACAATCCGCATTCGGCACTGCTGTAATTCCTGAAACGCTCTATGGCCTCGGTCATTTCCAGCTTGTCAAGCTCGGTGGAGCTGCGGATGTACTTTATCATTTGCCCTCTCTTGTTCGTCCTTGTCCGCTCGAAGATGTCACGGTTGCAGAGCTTCTTGAAGATGTCGAATTTGACTTCCTCAAGCGTATAGCCGAACTCCGAGGCGAAATACCCCAACAGCACGTGAAGGTAAGAGTTCTGCGCCAGCGTCCTCTGCGTGTTCTTTTTCTTCATCTCGACATACGCCCCGTCAAGCACAAGACGGTTGGCGGCTTCCTTGAAACGTTGGCGGTCGTAGGGGTTCTTCAGGTCGTAAAGTGCCATTGTATTGTTTTTTAGCAGACAAGCAGTCAGTAACGAGCAGACAAGGGGATTTGCCTTGCCACTCGTCTGCTGCATCAAAACGGAAGGTCGTCTTTTGCAGGATTGCCTTGTTCGTCAACGTCGGGAGGGAACGGTGCAGGTTGCGGCGCGGCTGTCTGCGGCTGGTGATTTTGCGCGGCCGGTTGCGCCTGTTGTACACCGCTATTGTAACGCTGGTACGGCTCAATCTTGTAGGCTGTGATGTTGGTGAAATAACTTGTCTTGCCGTCTTTCTCGACCTTGCGGCCTGACAGCACGAACGACACGGTTACGAACTGGCCTACTTGGTAGTTGTTCAAATCGTCAACATGCTTGCCGGTGAACTCGAACTTTGGGTAATTCTCCATTTTCTCACCGGTCATAGTGTCAAAACGCGAGCAGTCAAGCACTACTTCCCTTTTGGAGAAAACCTTGTCTTGATAGGGGATGTTCTCAACTTCCCCTATCAAGAGTATGCGTCCTGTTATTTGGTTTGCCATAGCCTAACTTATTACGGTGAACTTGAAATTAGTATCTTCAAGGAACATTTCAAGAGCTTGGAACATTACGGCTGTCCCCTCTATCCGCAAATCCTTGACAATCACGTTTTCAAGAGGGGCGGCAGACTGTCCCATAGCGTTTGCGAAAGCGTCGATAACGTCAGCAAGACCGTCATCTTCTATGTGCCCGTGGCTTTGCTCTTGCACGTCGTTTACAGGCTCTTCCTTTTTCTCACAAGGATTTGTCCCATCAACAGCAGCCTGTTTGGCCGGGGCGGATTTCTCACGCTCAAGTTTAAGCCTGTTGGCGTATTCGACAGTGGTCTGCAAGTCAAGGCTTTCCTTGTAGCGTGCAACAAGCGCATCGTAATCGTCGAAATGGCTAAGGACTTCGAGGGCCGTCTTTATTTCGGCAATGCGTCCTTTGATTTCACTTTCAACTGATTTGAGCGACATTGACTTGTTGAGCCATTTCTCGTTGAAAATCAGGGACAAGTCTATCCCTAATTCATCAAAGCCGCAGTTGTGGGCGACATCAATAATGGCATTGCGCTTTTCTGCCTTAACCCTTGTATCGTCTGCTTGAATGACAGTGTCTATCTTTGCCACAGCCGACTTTATGAGCTTTACCGTTTCATTACAAGTGACCTTGAACTCGTCGAACGGTTTGCTCCATTCCTTTTCAAGCTCGATGCGCTTGTCGTTAAGGGCTTTTGCCGCCTTGTTCAAAAGGGCTTTGTCGGCCTTGCACTTGGGGATGTCGTCAGTGCTGTAATTGCTTGTGTCGTACTTCGGCAGCATTTCCTCGACAAAAGCCTTGACCTGTCTTATGTTGGTGGTGATTGTTCCAAGCGACAGCTTGTCTATGCCGAGCTGCACGTCCTTTTCTTGGATTTCAACAATCTGCGTGTTATCGTTGTTCATTGTAAGTTGAATATCTTTTTATCGGTTATCAAACTCCTGTTATCATTCAAGAACCTTATGAAGTCCTCGCAATGCCGGGTAAGCAATGGGATGTCGCGCTCCTTGACGAAAGAGTAACTCTCGGTATAAGTGTTATACAACGTCTTGCCTAACTCGACGATGTTGTACTCGAAGTCAGGCACGTCGCATCCGTTCTTGAGCAAGGCGTAAGGATAGACACGGTGCTGCCAGTGGTCCTTGAACTTGCCTACATAATACTTGCCGGTGGTTTTCAAGTCGTGGGTGCAGAACGGCATCACGTAATCTATATATCCGTAAAGCAGCACGTCTCCGAAAACGGTAGGCAGGATGGCCTGTACGTATTGCTGAGCCAACGCTCCCTTGTAATATCCAGCAACCTCACGGACAAGCGACATGGGGAAATAAAACGTGCTTCCGTTGAGCGTGGCGTTAAGTCCTAAAACTTTGCCGTACTCGTCTTTTACTCTCTTGACACTTACATTCTTTGAGTTCCTATGTTGAACCATGCAGTCTATAACCTCGTTGAACGCAGTGCCTTTTGACGCGGCTTCGCTCTCGAACGGTACGCGGTTGATTTTGTCTATCAATCCTTGGAACTGCTTTTCCCTGAACTCATCCAGCGAGAGAGGGGGATTTTCAGAATACCCCCAATATCTCTCGTAGATGATGTCGCTGTCGAGCAAGTCTTGGTAGCCGTCGAGCAACGTAGGATAAATCCTGTAATTTACATTGTTCATGCGGCCTCCGGGTCTTCGTATTCCTTAGTTTCCTTATTGTAGACAAGTTTAAGTTCCTTCACCTTCTTGCCGAACAAGTCCCTTGCCTGCAACACAATGGAACTGCCGTGCTTGGCGTATTCCTTGATGTTATCCTTGACAAACATATTGGCCGACTGGGCGTCGCAGATAAGCGCGATGTTGTCTTTGAGTTGCGATAGGACTTCGTTGTATTCAGCTATCTTCTTTTCCTTGACTGCTATCATGGCGTTGTACTTTGCGATGATTTGCTTCTCGATGAAATCGTTAGCGGCTGTTACGTTGCCGTTGCGGTCAAGTATGGTCGGGATGTTCATGATGCCTGGCAGTTGGCAGGTGTTCTTGCCGTCGTTCCTGCTGGTGGGGTCGAAGGTGATTGTCCTTTTCTGCAATCCGTTTTCGTTCTTCATTTCGAGATAACCCAACAAGTCGAGTTCCGTGACGATGGAGTTGTAGTTCTTCTCCCTAAGCGCAGGGATGAAAACAGTTTCCTCGCCTTCCTTTCTCGTGTCCCTGTGGGCTACGAATATCACGTTTTTGTTAAGGCTCGACAAAGCGTTGGTGAACCACTTGAAATCGTTGTTTATAGCCCCCCAGTCCTGTATTCTCGGCTGGTATCCATTGCAACGGTAGGCGATGATGTAATCCATCATCTTTCCAATGGTGTCAACGACTATTGAGTCAAAGTCGTTGAGTTCATTAGGAGAGCTTAGCAGATAGAGGATGTCGTTCCAACTTTCAACTTGGACTATACCTACCTGGTCACCCAAATGGTTTGTGTTCACACGCTTGACACCGTTGTCGAAGTCAAGCAAAAGCGGTCTCGGTGCGGATAACGCAAGCGTACTCTTACCCATTCCTGCTTGGCCGTAAATCATAATCTTGATGTTCTTTACGACCTTGATTTCATTACTTTTCTTAATCAGACTCATTGCTCTTAGTGTTTAAATGTTGTTGAATAAATCGTTTTCTTTCACGTATTTCACAAATTCGCTTTTCTCGTGGATGCCGAGTTTGGCGTAGACGCTCCTGACGTGGTTCTTAATCGTGTTTGGCGATATGAAAAGGCGTTCGGATATTTCATCCTTGCCAAGTCCTTCATAAACGAGCTTCATTACCCTTAATTCGGCTACTGACAATTTCGCGTTGAACTTGGGGTTGCAGATTACATCTTCGTACTTGCATTCTCCACGCAACGGGCAATCAACCTTCTCGAAGTTGAAGTTTCCGCAAACGTCTGTCTTTGCCGTATCGAACTTGCCGAAGTTGCACTTGCAGAACCTGCGCACCATCAGGAACTGGTAATACCTTACGTTGGCGGCACTCTTTTGGTATTCTTTCAGCAAAGCCTTGTACGCTTCAGGGTAACGTTCACTAATGTCAAGCAGCAACTCCTGTATGAGTTCAGTGTCGTTTTCCGTAAGCCTCGCATTGGTTCCTTCAGCGGTGCGATACCAAAGCTCGTCGTCGAGCGTGTAAAACTCTACAGCTTCCATAGCTCCTCCTTCGGTATGCCGGTATGCTTAGACAGGACTTCAACGTAATGCTCTTTTGTCGGTTTGGCAGTGCCACGTATCCAGTTGCCAACTGTGTTGTACGTAACTCCGCATTCATTAGCAACCGACATGATGAAATCGGACTTGGGGCACGATGCCTTGGGTAGGCTGTCGTAATAGTCCTTGAGGGTCATTTTACGGCTTTCTTCGTGTTTCTTATTTGTCATACAAATCATTTTTGTTATATTTGCAATGCAATAAAAGTATTAACAATGCAAAGATATAGATATTTTCTTAATAATCTACATAGAATAATAAGAAATATCTTTGCTTTAACTTAATTTATCATGGAAGGAACAGGGGACGAGAAAAAAGAGCCTACTATGGGGCAGAAAGTAATCAATGCAATCCTTGAACGCGAAAATATAAACACTTCAAAGCTGGCAGAGGAAATAGGACTGAAGGGTTCTGTAAAAAACCAAACCCAATCGTTGTATGATGTACTACGCGGCAAGACAAAGACAATATCGCCACGGTTGGCAAACATAATACACAAAGCCAAACCAATGTACAGGCTTGAATGGCTGATAACAGGAGAGGGCGAGATGCTGGATTATGCAGCTGGTACCGATATAGTGGTAACAGAACGTCAGGAACGAGGGACTGATGCTATGGATGTGATAAACAGACTTGTGGAGATTAACGCGCAGAAAGACGAGGAACTGCGCAAGTTGAGGACTGCATACGAGCATCTTGCACGCTGCTTCGAGAAACTGGCCGGTGACAATCCGGCAAGCATAAAGACGGCGAAATCTGTTTAATCTACATAGACGGCAAATACTACTGGGCATGAAACTTAACATATCGCCTGAAGGCATCGCGGTGACAAAACGCTTCTTCCTTGCGCTTGACACGCTGGCGATGCAACGCAAACTGAAAAGCGTAAGGGCGTTTTCTGAAAAATACAGCATCAACGGCTGGAATTTAAGCACCCTGCGCAAAGAGCCTGACAAGCGGCTCGTAAAGGTGGAATGGCTGTCGTATCTCGTGGCAGACTACGACGTGTCGGCAGAATGGCTGCTTACAGGAGTGGGCACTATGTTCAAAAGCAGCCAAATAAATTCGCATGGAGCCGATGTAATTGCAGGAGAGGATAAGTTGTAGGGTTTTGAGGTAGAAACTTCTTAGGAACAAAAATAACCAGCATTGCGCCGCTTTTGCATGAATTGGATATATGCAGGGCGGCGCATAATTTTTTACTACAATTCAAATTCGGATTGTAATGCAAGCACAAATTTGTGACGGTGCAAATCAAAGTCAGGACGGCAAAAACTTACGCGCGCACGCACACGCACGTATCAAATAGCTAATAATTATATAATATATATTATCTTAATCTTCTATATATATTATTTTATTTGTCTGTCAACGATTTTTCGCGCGGTTGGACGGTTTTCTTGACGACGTAAAAATAAAATAGGCATAAACTGTTGATATGTAACATTTTACGTATGAATAAAACAAAGCACTTACTTGGACGTTTGGCACATTATTGATATAAAAGTTTTCTTATCGTCTTGGACGGTTTCTTGGACGGTTTTTATTGGCGGCTTGGACGTTTTTATTTGATAATGTCTGCAAAATGTTGATATATAACGCTTTATGCACACTTGAAGTTGGTCGTTTTATTTCAGGGCGTTGGTCGATTGCTTGGCAGGGGTTGGTCGTTTTGTTGGTCGATTTTCAGCCTTTGTTGGTCGTTTTGTTGGACGGTTTAGAAATGTGGATATGTGTAATTTGTTGATATGTAAACATTTACAGACGTTAGAACTTGGTCGTTTTGTTGGTCGATTTTCAGCCTTTGTTGGTCGTTTTGTTGGACGCATAGGGAAAGTTGGGGAATATATACCAAAGAAAACCCCTGCTATCCTCACGGACGGCAGGGGCAAAGAACACAAAAATAAACAATAACCTCACTCGTCCAGGAGGTTGTCTACGACATTGCAGACGAGCGAGAGGTTTTCGGAATTGCGAACAACAGCGTCAAGCGTGTTTTGCACTTGCCCGAATGCGGATACAACCCTGTTTTTCTCGTTTTTCATGTCAGGGCTGTTTAGGAGGTAGAAAGACAGGACGCGCGAAATGGCCTCGTTGTCGTAGCCTGTCTTTATGGTCATCAACAGGTCTTTGAGGCTGTCAAGCAGGTCTTTCATTATTTCCTCGTCGTTCATATACTCGTATCTGTCACGCGCCTTGTCACCGGCGTATTTGATTAAATCTATGTCTTGGAACTTCATAATGTATTGATTTTAAGATAGTTTACTAAAATAAGATGTCGCCGATAGTGTCCTTGATTTTCACGGCCTCCTTGCGTATGTCAGCAAGTTCTGACACGGCATTGTCAATTATTTTCAGCAGCTCGTCAACGCTGCTGTATGCGTGAAGCGAGAGACGCAGCACTTGGTTGTCGAGAATGCCGTGGTACACGGCGGAGTTCCTGTCGGGGATGCTGGCAAGCACGCTCATGAAGCCGTCGTCGGGCTTGGGCAGACGGTAATTAGTGCGCTTCTCCACTTCAAGTTCCTCAAGTCTGTTTATGATTTTCTCCCTTAATAATGCGTCATAGCCTGATGCGAGAATAAGGCAGCCTTTGGGTGTGAGGTTATAGCAGGGTACGTCCTTGTAGCCTCCGTTCGGTTGTGGTTGCTTGTAGGATGATAACTCAAAATTGAATTGTGATACACCTTGGTCTAACAGGTTGCGAATGTCTCGCATGACATTGAAATGTTGCTTTCCTGTAACTTCAGCTATTTCAAGCGATGTCATGCCGCCGTTGCGGACGATTGTCAAATCATTTGCTTTTTCCATAAATCATTTCTCCTGTATGTTTGATTAAAATTCATTGCCCTTAGTGTTCTTGTCTTAGTTGAGGTTCAATATTTCGGCAACTCTTTCACACGCCTCTTCTTTAGTCTTGTGGTAGGTAAGTATCTCATTGCTGATATAAGGCTTGCCTTCCCATGTGAGCACCTCAAAATGTTTCACCCAGTGCTGGCCGTCCCATAAATCCTTTGAAGATACGTCTACGGCGTTGTCTATTGAAGCGTCAGCGTTCCTGTAAAAATTGTAAGGGAAGCCGCTGAATATGTTTTTGAGTTCCGATTTAGAAGTTACTTTGTAATGTTTCATTGTTATTGTCCTCCTATTGTTTAATTGGTTATTGATTTATTTTTGTATTGCAAAGATAATTATAAATATTGATATTCCAAAACGTTAAAACATTGAATATCAGCAAGTTATCTATGATTAACTATTAAAACAAGAGGTGCAACGTTTGCTAACATTTGAATGTATGCAAAGACTTCCATAAACAAAAAAAGAGGATGCAGCCGGCATCCTCTTTTTTTTGAAACGTTGGAATAAAGATGTGGATTTTCCATTAATAAAGCGAGCAAAGATACCTGTATGCCTTCAAGTATCTGTTAATCCTCGGCAAGTCGTTATCTGTAATTTCAGGCAGACGTTTTATATCGAGGTTGTCCTCCAAGTCATGTATCTTTACTTTGCGCCCGATAGGGTTTAATGCGCTGCGCCTGATGAAGTCGTCGTAACTCTCACAGTCGTTGCGCGTGACAGACAATACGGCATTGACGATGTTCCCTGGGAAGCCTTGTGACGAGAGATAATCAGCGGTTATGCAGGTATCCTCGATGGTGTCATGCAGTAGGGCTACTATTCGCTCGTTCGCGGTATTACATTTTTCTGCCACTCGTATTGGGTGAAGTATGTAGGGCTTCCCGGCCTTGTCAGTCTGTCCTTTGTGTGCATTGGTGGCTATTTCCAAAGCAAGGGCTTCAAGTTGTTCATCTGTACGCATCATATTCGGCTTTTGTTATTTCACGGCCTCCAAGTATTATTTCACAGACCGTTTCATTGGATTGTGGCACTTCACATTCACAGCTGCCTTTGTGTTTGATGAAAGCGGTTGTGGCGTTGCCGCCGAACTTAAGCCTCACAACGGCTTCTTCAAAATCATCAAGCAGGTATATCGTTTGTCCCTTTCGGAGCTTGTCTGTTAATGTTTTTTGGTTCATATTTGCGTGTAAAGGTAACTATTTTTATTGGAAGTGACGATAATATTCTTCAGATTTTTCTGCAATTTTTCTCGCTTTCTCGCTTCCTTTGTCAAGTAATCGCCATTGTTCGTAGTATTTGTGCCCTAAGCCGCCTTCAATGCCTGTTTGCTTGAAAATTTCGTTCCAGCGTTTTTCTCCGAGGATGCGCTTTGCGTTTCCCGGCGTTTCCTTTGCATAAATCATCTTGGCTGTGTTGACCTGTATTTCTGCTATAAGGCCGTTTGACGTCCTGATATTCACAATGTTGCCGCTGTAGCCCATGAAACTTTCAGGGCGTTGGCGTTTAAGGCGTACAAACGACGGACTGCCTGAAAGTGCAGCCAATGCCTTCTCTACACCTTGTTCTGGGACGATTACTGTTGTCCTGACGGCATCCTTTATGTCGTATGGCGAAATCATTTCGGTGTTGACTTTACGTGTTATGGATGCTTCGCTTTTATAATTTACAGGCGTGACAATGCCATTGGCGGCTAAAGCCGCTTTATGTGCAAAGGATTGAACTTCTGCTCCTGACTCTTTGGCTTTCTGCATTATCTCTTTCACAGAACGTTTTATGCTAATGCCTTTATATAGTTCTTTGTTGTCCTTGAGGAAATAAGGGAGCGTTCCACGGCGTTCAGCTTCAGCTATCCTGTCTTGGTTGTTCAGAACCCAACGCTTGAATGCGTCGGGCACGTCCTTGACTTTTTTCGTGGCATCGTCGGCCATGTATTCGTCGTCTGTCATCACGACGGGCACGGTGTAGCACATGCAGTTCGGGTGCCAGCCGGTGAACTTGAAGTCCTTGGGGTAGCGGCCTTTGAGGTCGTCGCAGATGTCGGGGGCGGGATGCCGTCCGCTCAGCTTCACGTCGAAGCCGAGGATGAAGTCGAATTGCTGCCAGCGCAGATGCTCCGCAGTGCGGTAGGCCATGTTTATCTCGCTCCGGGCAAGGCGCATCGAGGCGTACTCGCAGTCATGACAACGGGCGGCGTGGCCGAACTTGTCGGTGTAGTCAGCCTTCATCTTCGGGAAGTCTACGAGGTATTGGCTCAACCTCTTGCTTAGGGTTATGGCAGACGTGCCTCGCTCGATGGCCACGGACAGGGCGCATTCAAGCTCCTTCTTCAGCTCCTCGGACTGCCGCCACAGCTTTTGCGAGAGTTTGAGGCCGCGGTCCTTGCGTTGTTGAAAGGCTTTCAGTGCGGCGTTGTCTGTTTGGAAATAGTGGTTGTACTTGTCGCCGCCCTTGTCGAAACCGTACACTTTCATCGCCTTCTCGACGAGCAAGTCCTGCAAGAGGTTGCTCTGCTTCCATTCTTCAGATGTGCCTGAATAAATCAGGCTGTTCATCTGCGTGGCGTAGTCGGCCATGAGTTGCCCGATGAGCGACGCGAGTTCGGGGTAGTTCTTGAACAGGAACTCCACTACTCCGTCGTAGTCTGTCAGGCTTACCGCATTGGCAAGGCGCAGGCAAATATCATCGTATATGCCCTGAACTTGCGCCATATACTTTGCAAGGCGTGCGTTCAGGGCATCGTATGCTTTCTTTTGACTCGGTGTCTTTGGCTTCATCTCTTTGGTTTGAATTTTCCATTTTCACACCTACGGTTGAGAACTACGCTCCACTTCTCGAACTTGCAGCGTGCGAGCGTCGGTTCGCCTGTAAGGCTGGGCGAATGTTGGTCGTAGCTGTATGCGCAATCTTTGCATTTGCCGATAGTGTTACGCAGCTTGTCAGTCTTTCTTGCACACATATAGATTGCATCTTAGTTCAACTACGGTATCGCCGTCTTTGGTGTAGACCATTTTCTGCAAGTCGTTATTCTCAATGGCATAGAAAATGTCATGCTTAGCCTTGGCCTCGGCCTTCTTTATGAGGGCGAGCATGGCGGCACGGGTTGATTTCTCACCTGTGTCTTTCTTGTAAGCCTTTATGTCTTTCTTGCCTATGGAGTACGCGCTGCCGCATGTCATGGGCTTGTACACTTCTTCTTTCTCAAACACGGGGACTGTCTGCTGTGGATTAATTCTTACGGCCAACCTTACGAGCCAGCTTGCTATCTTCTTTCTCATAATCTTAAATGTTATCGTCAATGTAATCGAATACTTGTTGCAGGGTGACGTTCTTTTCAAAAATCTCTTTGAGGATGTCGTCGGTGTCGTTGCCTAGGATGGGGCCGTTGCAGAGCTGGTGGAAGTCAATCTCGCCGAACGATATGTTCATTTCAATAAGTATCGGCTCTGCGTCCTCGCCGATGGCGAAGTCCCACGAAACAAGGCGCGACACTCCGTAGAACCGGCAAGCGAGCTTCTTTGCAAGCTCTAAACATTTACCATATCCGGGCACTTCAATTCCTGCAAACTCTGTACCTTGCGGATGCTTGTAATAAGCGTTGGCTTGCGCGTCGTATGCTACGTTTTTCATGCTTCCTGCTGTGTCAATTCCGCAGACTATGCCACCGCTGCTGCAATTATCCACCCTGCTGCCATTCACGCCCATCCTAAGCACTGACGACAAGGGCTTGCACACGCCGTTTCTGTACAGAGTTATTATACGTACGGTGTTGATGCTGCTGCCGTTAATGGTGGCCAATGCAGGATGCTGCCTTATGGATTCTTGGATGACGTACTGCCGGTATTCGTTAGAGCCTCTGAACTCCTTGCAGTTCTTTTGGCTGACGAAATCAAGCAACTGCTCGAAGCTGTCCTCCTTTGCGTCCCAAAACATAACGCCGTGGCCTCCGAACGAGCCTATGGCAGACTTGACAACGACATGTTGTGCGTCATTGCATATTTGACGGAACTTGTCAACTGTGACTGGGTTGTAATTTTCATCCATGAACACGTCGTTGACTTTCCTCGCAATGGTGGCAGGGCGTTTGACATCGGCAAAGTACAGGTCGTAAAGGTTCTTGTCGTCAATGGCCGTGGAACGCTGCGGATTGGTGAAATACTCGTCAACGAAAGCATAGAAGAAGCTGTCAGGAATATAATACTTCAACTTGGCCTTGTCAGTTTCGACGGCGTTGTACACTTCAAACCACTTCATGCAAAGCAAGTCAATGTGCCAAAGCAGCTTGTCCCTCCAATAATTTTCTATGTCCTCACGCTGCGCAGTGGATAGGGGCGCAAGGTTACGCTCCTTCTGCCTTACGTACAAGTCGTTGTTTACAAGTCGCTGGACTGCGGTCTTTACCGAGAAGTCCTGACGCGACACATACAGTTTCTCGTCGTTGCTTAATAGTTTCCTTACGTTCATTACTCTTTATATTTCTTGGTTCTGCATACTGAAAGCGGTTGCCCGTGCGGTGTTCTCGGCCTTCGTTTCTTTCTGTATCTGTTCAAGCGTCTCGTTCGGGTCTGTTGACTGCCCGAACTTGATTATCGACTCAAGCTGGCTCTCTATCGGCTTGCCGCCGTTGGCCTTCATGCGCTTGTTGATGTCGGCAAGCTCGTCATTCTGTATGAAGGGAGTGATTATGTGCTCGCAGGTGACATTGTCAAGGTAGGGCTTCCACTTGCCGTTCATTTGGGCGAGGAACGCCTTTATGACATTGAACTCCCTCTCAAAGAACTCTTGCCACGCTCCTGCCTCGTAGCCGATTTTCAGGTGCGCGTCGGTCAAAAGCGTCTGGCGTGCGTCATAGCCGATGTTGCCGAGCCCCTTCATGTTCTCAAACGATATGTCGGGCATCTGCGACTGCATCCAGTACAATTTGAGCATCGTGTCAACATGGTACTTTATGGCTTCTATCGCTTGCGACCACGACACGTATGACACGTCGCCGCCGTTCTCAACGCGGTATATCCTGCGGCTCTCGCCCTTGTCCTCCATTCCTTGTATTCCGCCTGATATTTTCAAGACAGGGGCGGCGTTGTAGGCTATAACGTTGCTGTTTCTCGACAACGTGTATTCAATCTCCTTGCGCAGGGTGCTAAGGCCGTGGTAGACGGGCTGCAAACGCCAAACATACGCTCCGGGTATCTTGCCGATTACGATTTCCTCGCCATTGGTGGTTTCGTCGTTGTCTCCAACTTGCGCGGTAAGCTCCTCCCAGTTGTTGCCATCCATGCCCTGCCTCCATACGTAATGGCGGTTTTCGGTGTAAGTCTCGAAATAAGTTATCACCTTGTCCCCGACTTTCTTCCTATACTCGAACGACATCGCTTGCATGTCGTCAAGCTCGTCTATAAGCGGATACAGCTTAACTCCGTCCATTGGCGAATACGTCTTGCATTTCAGCTTGTAGTTGCAAGGGAAGCCGTACAATGCGTTTTCCTTTTTCACCGTGTACCAAATGGTAAACACTTCGCACGCGGCGTAATACGCAAGTCCACGCTTTAGGTTTACAGTACCTATATGATTGTTTTCGTAGATTTTCTCGATAGCGGCCTGTATGTCCTTATAGACACCGTTATCATCAGGGTAATGGTAGATGCGCTTTACTGGTATGGAAAACGTGAATTCAGACATTCGCAACGACAGCAGCTTTTCAAGTCCTAACGATATGCGTGCTGATTTTTCAGTGCCGTTCTTCTTGTCCTTCAAGTTCACATGGTCTTTTGTGACTTCATGCAAACTCGGCTCGTATTCATTCACGAGCTTTCCCCAGCTTGGTACGGGCACGGACTTGTCCTTCAGGTTGGCGATTATCTCGCTTGTACTCATGCCGTTGAAATCTATGATGTCTGTAATCTTTGCCATGTCGTATTAGTTGACTTTGTACGGCAAAGATACTTAAAATATTTTGTTGAACAAATCATTTTAATTAAAATAGGACGATTTAAGCCGATGTTTTGGTGTTGGTGGATAATGAATAAGGTTGCACCGGCAAAATCGCAGTGCAGCCTTGGAATTACGTGTTTATCACATAATTTATATTGTTGATATGGCACCGGATGAGTGCGGACACGGCATTTAACATTTTTGGACGGCATTTATCGGTCACGGATACCGTTCAAATCGGTCACGGATGCCGTCCTTTAACGTTTTTTAGACGGCATCCGTTTTCCAGGAAAATTTATCTAAGGATTTTCGTTGGTGTCATATCAAACTTATAGTCTACGATTTCCGTCGATGACGTATGTATTCCGCCGAAAGACATTCCGCAGCTTTCATTGGCGATGCGCATGGCTTCGAGCCTGTTTTCAGCCATTACATTGATTTCTCCATTAAAGACGAATTTTATCTTAACTTTATATTCTTTCTTATCCATTATGCTACAAGGTTTGAAACTTTGACATTATCGACCACTTCCAATATCATCTTTACGGCCTTGTTTACATCGCTCAATACGGAAACTATAAACTTGGGCTGCTGCCTGATAGACTTTATCCAAGCGTTGAGATAAGCCGCGTTGTTGTCTATGACGCTTGGACTGAAACCGAGGACATTGCCTACAAGGGCGGCACCAAGTTCGGCGACAAGCTCCTCGCGCCCGTAATCATTGCAGCCGAAGCCGTTTTCAATATTACGTTTAAGGCGTTTATCGCAACCTGTGCTGTGTACCATTTCATGCAAGAGCGTAGAGTAAAACTCTTGTCCGCTTGTAAATATGTCTTCGTCCGTACAGCCTTTCCTGAACTGGTATTTGGCCGGTATGGTGATTTTGTAATCTGAAGGACTGTAAAACGCACGGTTTGATATGTTCTCATAACAGATAGGGCATACCCACTTCTGCAATGCGAGCATTTCGTCAATGGCGGGATTTTCATACATCCCGAACGTGTCAGTGTTGACTTCCTCGACAATATTGAACTTTCCCTTTAACCGTTGAATTGTCTTTGGGGCGATTTCTTCAAGGTTTGTCTGGCTTATGTTGAAAACATTGTATGACTTCAAGAACGGATGCACTTCGCATTCACGCTTCTGCTCTGTTGAAAATGAATTGTAATCATCCTCCGTTATGGACTTATCATCATACTTGTACGACATAGACCAAAACAACACCGGGAATGATTTTTCCCCCTTATTCACGCTTGCCTTCAAGTTCTTGATTTGGTTGAACGTGGCAAATACAGGATATTTGAACCTGTCTTCCTGCATCATAAGCAGAAGCAGGAAAAACGAGTTTATGCCGTTATACCTGCGGCCTCCGAGGTTTACAGGCAGATCGCCGTAACTGTTGGTGAACCATCCTTTTTGCCACTCCTTGTTTTTCATCTGTTCCATGCGAGCTATAATCATCTCGCCAAACCGTTTCAATACGTCGTCTGTTTTCATTGCTCTTTTGGTTTTAGGTTTTACTTTTCTAATTTGTAAGAATAACCGGTAGGGAAGCTGTCTTTAACAGCCCTTGCGATTTCCTTGTGCGCAGGTAAAGAGTTTCGATTGTAAAACTCAATCTTTCCAATCCTCTTGTCTTGGGCGTTGTAGACGATAAACGTATAGTTGTTCATTTGTTCTTGCATCTCCATTTTAATATTTCCAAATCTTTTTTCTTTGGCTCGTCAGCGTTTTTGGTTGCGTCGATGAGCATCATGTCATTAGTTTCAGTAGTCCACGACTTACCTGTTACAGGTGAAGTGTAAGTGACTTTATATCTGCCATATCCAACAATGCGGAAAGTAAAGTCTGTAATGCTTATTCTTGTTTTCATACAAATCTTATTTACAAAACATTTCATTTAATCTTCTGCCTTCGGTTTCAATCCATTCTTGGCACATAAGCCTTTCAGTGAAACCAATGATGCCTTTCCCGCTTTTTATATCCTGCACCTCATACTGGTTAGGTGCGCCTGGCATTGGGACTATGCGGTAACCGTACATTTCGTTTATATTTTCCATTGCTCTTGGTGATATGTGATTATAAAGTGAATATTATATACCGAACTCCATAGCTGTTATAATCGTAATGCCATTCAAATCCCTCTGAATGCGCCCACTCTTTGATAATGTTCTCGTGAGCCAGCTTGCAACTTGCTCCATGTTCTAATTCGGTTCGTAATATATGCTTATCGCATACAAAACTTGCCAGTCCGCAAGATTTTATTCTTTCGCAAATGGATTTTATAAATTCCTCTTTGGTAAAAGGTACTGTGTTTGCCAACTCCATTTTCAATTGTTCAGATGCTGTCATTGTTGATTGATTTATGTAGGGCCATATTTCAAGCCCTGCGGTTAAACTTGTGCTACTTGACTATTGATGTATTCGTTGATTTCGTATATAAGAGTGCTGATAGGCTTCAAATCGGTGCAGCCCTTTACATAATTGTACTCCGAGATGTAAATGTCCGCTTTATCAAGAGCTTTTATAACTTTTGAAGTAAGCACCTGTTTCGGGCTTGCATCCCAACCATTGCGATAAGCAAGCTCCCTAAGCAACTCTCGTGTAGAAGCGAGAAGCGAAATAAGCTCGTGCTTCTCTTTTTTTTCTTTTTCAGCTTTGCGGTATGCTGCGATGCGCTTTGCATTCATCTTTGTCCACATTTTGCAGAACTCATCCTTTTCGAGGTCACTATTCATATAAACCACTTCGATTGCAGCGTATTCCTGTGCGGAAACCTTAATCTTAACTCTGTCTTGAAATTCTTGTTGTAACATTGCTTTATCCTCAAATTATTTAGCTGCTGAAATTTCACCTTTATATTCTTGCATGGCTCTCACAAGATAACCAAGACCTAATCTTGATTTTGCTACGACTTTGCCATTGCTGTCAAGTCGGCCAGTATAAGTGTCTCCGAATTTGTTAACAACTTTGATTTCGTTTCCACTGATTGTAAGAGTATCACTGAAAATTTTTGACTTGAAAGTTATCGTTTCTGACTTTTTCATTGCTCTTTTCTCCTTCTTGTTTTAATTGGTTATTGTTTAAATTTGTATTGCAAATATACTAATAAGATTTGATATAATAAAACGTTAAAACACTGAATATCAATACGTTACGGATGTTTAACTAAGGCGTTCGGATTTTGTTTACGTGCTTTAACTGTTACGTGTAATCCATTATTTTTGGAAAAAAGTATAAGTATATGGAGCAAAATTTTGAGACTTGCAGAAGCCTTTAGAATGAGAATTTAACGGTTGGTTAACTTAACTTTGGCTTAACAATGCAAAGGGATGTCAAAATTAACGCATTGGAACAGATTTAAACAAAATGACAAGTGTCAAAGGAATTTAACAGACAGGGAAAGCGATGTAACAACTGTAAATGTTAAAATTGTACAGTCTGAAAGATTAACATTTGGCTTGACTATTCAAATTGTGGATATTTTCTTAACTTTGCAAAGAAACAAAATACAACTAAGAGCAATGTCAAACCTAACAATCGACCAAAAGACTGTAAAGCAACTTTTCCAAGACAAAAAGACGGACTTCCTGATACCTGACTACCAGCGTCCTTACGCATGGGGAATAAGCGAATGCCGCACGCTGTGGGAAGACCTTTTCTCGTTCTCATTTCCAAGTGAAGACATAGACGGCTTCAACGAAAACGAGGAGTATTTCCTCGGCTCGATAGTGACGTTCAAAAACGGCAAACAACAGGAGGTGATAGACGGACAGCAACGCATAACTACATTGATGCTTCTGCTGCGTGCTTTCTATAACCGGCTGCGCGACATGAAGGGCAAAAGGTCTGAAAGGACAAAAGAGAACTTGGAAATGTGCATCTGGAAAACTGACGCTTACGGCGATTTCAACCAGGACGATGTAAAGATTACTTCGGAAGTGGCGACGGACAACGACCGCGAAGAGTTTGCGACAATATTGAAGACCGGGAACACTGATAAAATGAAAAGCCGTTATGCAAACAACTTCAACTATTTCGAGGAACGTGTGGGGGAGTTCCTGTTGAAATATGTCGATTATTTCCAAGATTTCCCAAACCGCATACTCAACAACTGCGTCCTGCTGCCAATAGAAGCGGAGACGCAAGACACTGCATTGCGCATATTTTCAACTCTGAACGACAGGGGCAAGCCGTTGTCTGATGCAGACATTTTCAAGGCCCAGCTATACAAGTTTTATTCTTCAATAGGAGAAAAGGACAAGTTTATGGAAACATGGAAATGGTTAGACGAGACTACAAGCGCGATATTCCATCCGGTTTACGGCACGCCACTCGACGAGCTTTTCACACGCTACATGTATTACGAACGCGCGTTGGGTGATAATACATCCTCTACGGTAGAGGCGTTGCGGAAGTTCTATGAAAAAGACGGCTACGCAATATTCAAACGAAAGGAAACGCTTGACAACATAGTAACATTGGCGAAATTTTGGAAGGACGTACTCGCACAAGACGAGGAGCGTTTCTCTGAAAACATACTGCGGCGTTTATTCGTCCTCGACTATTCACCAAATGGAATGTGGCGTTACATGGTGACTGTCTACTTCATGCACAACAAGGACGCTGAAGGCAACCTTGACGAGGCGCGTTTCGCTGCATTCCTTGACAAAATTACTGCGTTCACGTTCGCATACGCAATAACAAATCCGGGCGTCGGCTCATTGCGCTTGCCTATGTTCACGGAAATGCAGAATATAGTGAACGATAAGGATGTGACATTTTCTAAATACAAGTTCGACGAGACACGCTTCCGTTCAGTATTCAAAAACTACAACTTCTCGAACAGCCGCCTGATAACAAAATCAATGTTGACATGGTGGGCGTTCCACTTCGACGGGCAGAAACTCGTGCCGCTATACACGCCTTTCGATATTGAACACATCTATCCTCGTAGCAGGCAGCAAAAGGAAGGCACGCTGAAAGACAAGCGCAGCATCGAACTTCTTGGCAACAAGTCTTTGTTGGAGCGCAGGATAAACATAAGAGCGTCTGATTACCGCTTCGCAGACAAGATGAAATACTACAACGGTTTCACAACGTCAAAAGGCGAAAAGCAGGGTACGGACATTCAGGAATTGCGCAAACTAACATCTTCGGCGACAGACTTCACGGAGCAGGACATCATCGACCGTAACAAGCGCATCATCGATGGGTTTGTGGAATACTTGAGAATTAATGACTTATTACAATAAACAATTAAAAACAAAACATTATGGTTACATTACTGTCTATTTTAGCTTTAATTCTCGCAGTCCTTCAAATCATCTTGTTTTTCAAGTTATGGGGTATGACAAATGACATTCGTGTTATGAAGCAAAACATACAAGGCGTGGAGTATGACTTTAATCATTACATGCTACTTGATGAAAAGGAAAAGGCTTTCAACTTGGTAAAGTCACGACTATTAAACGTATTGATGATAAAAAAAGAAAGCAACAATGACAAAGCGTCTTTCATTGAAAACTCAAAATGGCACATAAACAAATACAAGAAAATGGCTGACGTAACAGGATATGAGCTTCCTGCGCACATGCGTGACGCGGAGGCATTTTGGGACTATCTGAATAAAATAAAAGACGCTACAATTTACCGTGAACAATAAGACAAAGGCTGACGATATTCATTATTATCGTCAGCCTTTTTTACAAGTTGAATTGGTCAGCACATAACGCACTTTTCAACCTGATGCTCTATTTCAGATATGTTCACTTCAACGTCAACATCATCTCCTTCATCATTGTATGCTGATATGTTGTCAATCCACACGCAGGCTTCTGTCGTGACAAATCCTCCTGTGCCGTTGAAATAATCATCCTCTGTATATCCGTCAATTGAATATCCACCTTCGACGCAAACAAGCAGGTCGTCATGGATTATTTCAACGTAAAAGTGGCCTTCTTTGCCGTCAAGTTCACATTCAATGGCATTTTCAATTTTCTTTTCAAGTGTCATACGCTCGCCCTCCAAAACTTCATAATTGCCAATCCTGTATAATACTTCCTCAAAGTGGCTTTTCTGAAACCGCAATCAATCAAGGCCAAGTCTGTGTACTTCTTCAGCGTTTTCCGACTTATCCCGAGCAGGGCGCACGTTTCATTTACGCTATACCTACTGGCTGCATTTACTATTGGTTCATCACTTGTCATAATCATTCCTCCACTTTGATTTTAGCGACTTTTACAAGCGATAATACAAAACTCACAATAGCAGGGAAGAACAGCCATGTATGCGATAAAACCAACATAAAGATGAACGACAAGGCAAACCATACGCATACAGTTTTTTCTTTGCGTGACTTGCTATTCCACGAAACGTCCTTTTTCCAAAGGTTAAGCATTCCGTTAAACCAATTTCCATTAAATTCATTGCTCTTAGTGCCCATAATGATAAATTTTCTAAATTCTTGTTTGAGCATCGGCAACTTTTGTTACCTTTGCATTGTTGTAATTTATATTGTAATGCAAAGGTAATAAGAATTTTCTATGTTTCTATATAGAAATTCAGGAATATCCATTGTGTTGCATATATTTAACTTTTAAACTCATTAAACAATGGATTTACACATACATTTTCAAATTGGACGCTATTCAAAAAATACCGCAAACTGCGGTTGAAGCCTAAAAAACTGCAAATAAACAGCAAAATCAGTACGATATATATATAATTCATTGAAAATCAATAATTTGCGAATTGAATAAGCACGTCTGGAAAGCGTGTATACGCCAAAAGCGTATCGGGGGTTCGAATCCCCCTCTTTCCGCAAATTTTAATCCTTTAGGATATGAACAACCTGATTGCAAAAACTGCAATAATCACGCTCCTCGTTTTTACTCAATGTCTTAATGTGCCGGCCCAAAGCGGCAAAACATCGTCGACGGCAACGGTAACCGTCGCGCCAGACAGCGCAGCCGCCTCTGTACAGCACACCGACACGGCTTCATTTGCGGCCGACTCGCTTGACTTCGGCATGGACGAAGCGGCCGACTCGACCATGGTTCCGGTGGAAAGCGTAGGTTTCCACAAGATGTTGAAGATAAAATACATCGAAGGCAGCGCAGGCTTCATGTCATTCGTGGCACTGGCATTAGTACTCGGCTTGGCGTTCTGCATCGAGCGTATAATCTACCTCACGCTGTCGGAGATAAACGCGAAAAAACTGATGGCCGACCTTGAGACACAAATAATGGACGGCAACATAGAAGAAGCCAAATCGATATGCCGCGACACCCGCGGCCCAGTGGCTTCAATCTGCTACCAAGGTCTTTCCCGAATAGACGAAACGATGGAAGACATCGAGCGCAGCATAACATCATACGGCACAGTGCAGGCGGCCAACCTAGAGAAAGGGTGCTCGTGGATCACGCTGTTCATAGCCATGGCCCCGTCGCTAGGTTTCCTCGGAACGGTAATAGGCATGGTGATGGCTTTCGAGCAGATACAGCAGGCAGGCGACATAAGTCCTACCATTGTAGCGGCCGGAATGAAAGTAGCCTTGATAACGACCATCTTCGGACTGATTGCCGCTTTGATCCTGCAAGTGTTCTATAACTACATATTGTCAAAAATAGAACATCTCACCAGCCAAATGGAAGAGTCGGCAATAACGCTCTTGGACATAATAATGAAATATAAGCTGACACGATGACGGGATTGCGAAACAGGCTTGAAAGGCGGACAAGCGAAAAGGTTTCAACCCTTGCGCTGTATCTGCTCGTGGCGCTGACGGTTGTTTTGTTCGGCGCGTTTTTCCTCATCGGGTACGACACTCCATACGAAGACAACCCGTCGTTCAACGCCCCCGTGCTTACCGACACCGTGCTTGTGTTCATCTATCTGCTTGTTTTCGCGACTTTGGCGTTGACCGTAGCATCCGTAATCGCAGGCATAAAAGTCAGGGGGAAATCTCAGGGCGTGGTCAACAACATACCTTCGGCCAAGATAGCATGGGGCACGGCTGCCCTGCTTGCGGCCAGTATGCTCGTCACATTCCTGTCAGGTTCGCCTGAACCAGTGACAGTCAACGGCATAAAATACGCCGACACGTTTTGGCTGAAGGCTACCGACATGTTCATAAACACGTCATTCGTGCTGCTGGCCGTAGCCGTATGCGGCGTAGTGTTCGGCCTTTCAGGGTACAACAGGAAGATAAAATAACCAGTGTCACCATAAAGAACGAGACATGATTTTACACCACGTAAAACGCACGGTACCACAGCTTAACACCACATCGACGGCCGACATATCGTTCATCCTGCTGGTGTTTTTCCTCATCATGACGTCGATGGACGTAGACAAGGGGCTTGTGCGCACGCTGCCTCCCATGCAGGACGACAACAGGCAAGAGACCGTGGACGTGGAAAAAGGCAATGTCTTGGAACTTAGAATAACGCCTGCGGGCAATCTCATGGTAAACGGCAAAACTGCCGATACAGGCAAATTACGGCGCAGGGTGGCCACGTTTGTAGAACATTCAGCCGACCGCAGCGGCCATGTAATAACGCTCGACGTTGACCGCAAGGCTCCTTATAATGCATATTTCAACGTCCAGAACGAGATAGCCGCGGCATACAAACAGCTCAGGAACGCATACGCAACAAAGACATACGGGCACGCTTACGCCTTATGCACGCCCGAACAACGTGAAGCGGTGAGGCGGGTTTATCCGCAGCGGATCGTAGAAACGTCGGCCGGCGACGGGAAAGGAGGCGCGGAATGAGTTTTTTCAGACATTCAAGAAGGGAAGTACCGCTACTAAACACAGCCGCCCTACCCGACCTGATATTCACCGTCCTTTTCTTTTTCATCACCGTCACCCACATGCGCGAGGTCACATTGAAGGTGAAATACCGCGTACCCGAAGGGACTGAACTTACAAAACTCGTCAAAAAATCAGCCGTAACATATATCTACATAGGCAGACCTACCGACGAAATGCGCCGTACCGTCGGCGACAAGACATGCATACAGCTTAACGACAAGTTAGCCGACGTGGCCACGGTAACCGACTATGTGGCCGACGAACGCTCGCGGATGTCGCCCGAAGACAGACAGGCAATGAGCGTATCGGTAAAAGCCGACCGCGAGACCGAAATGGGAATAATGACCGACATAAGACAGGCTTTGCGCCGCGCGGGAGCATTACGCATCAATTATTCGGCCACACAGAAAGGCGGGAAATAGCCTTTCCTGTTTACGTTTGAGGTTTTAATCCACCCCATAATGCTAAATTTTACTTACAATTTGTTGCAAAAACAATAAATATATCGTATCTTTGCGCAAACATAGTGACAATATGTATTTGGCAGAAAGCCATTTACGCATTGTTGTAAATTAACATTCAAGCAAATATACAATAGCATTATGGCACATCACAATCTCGATTCGTTAGACAAGAAAATTCTCAAGTTGATAGCTGAAGACGCGAGAATACCGTTCTTGGAAGTGGCCCGCTCGTGCAATGTAAGCGGCGCAGCCATCCACCAACGCATACAGAAGCTCAACAACATGGGCGTGTTGAAAGGCTCGAAATTCATAATCGACCCCGAGAAGATAGGCTACGAGACATGCGCCTACATGGGGTTGAACCTGAAAAACCCAGAGAAGTTCGACGAAGTTGTCGAGGAACTAAAGAATATACCTGAAGTAGTTGAATGTCATTATACAACCGGCGACTATGACATGTTCATCAAAATCTACGCCGTAAACAATCATCATCTGCTCAACATAATACACGACCGCCTGCAACCGCTCGGCCTTTCGCGCAGCGAGACGATAATCTCGTTCAACTCGGCGTTCAGCCGCCAACTGCCGATTGTCGACATGCCGGTTGACAACGAGGATACGACAGAAGAATAAACGACAGCGTAATGAAAAAATTTTTCTTATCTTTTGTGCTTGCAGTTGCGTCTCTTGCAGTGCAGGCACAAGATTATTTTGTGATAGAAGGGCAAATAAAAAACGCGCCGAAGAACGCTGTCGTCCACTTGTTCAGATACGAAGGAATGGTGCTGGAACGGTTAGCAAAAGACACGATAACCAACGATTCCTTCAGTTTCCGTGAAAAAACGACAGGCTCGGGAACGGAAAAGCTGGCGTTGGTGGCCGAAAACAACGGAACGGGAGGTATGATTTTGAACATCTGGGCGCGTCCCGGTAGCCACGTGAAAGTGTCATCCGACAACATGTTCGCTTATACATGGGACGTAGAAAGCGACATTCCCGAACAGATAACGAGACAGAAATTCCTCGCCCCGGTGCACGACTTGTGGATTGACGCGCAGCGGGTCGACGTGCAAGAAGATTCCATAAAGGCGCGACTGAAGGCAAAAGGATTGTCTGACAGCGAGAAATCAAGGCTCAAAGCGACACGTGACAGCCTGAAAAAAGCCAAGCAAAATATTCAAGATGAAATCATCCTGAAGGAAAGCAAGACAATGGCTGCCATGCAGGTTGACGACAGTTGGATGCTGGAATTTCTCAATAACGCCTACATGGCGAAGCGTTCCGAGCGCGAGGACGTAAAGAACTGCGTCAAGGAACTTTACGACAAGCTGCCCGAAAAATGGCGCAACACGCCGCACGGAAAGGAAGCCGGCTACGTGATATATCCTCCGTCGCAGTTTAAGAAAGGCGACATTGTCGACGGTTTCGACTTGTATGACCTGAACGGGAACGTACACAAATTCTCCGACTTCAGGGGGAAATACATACTGATGGACTTCTGGAGCTACGGTTGTGGAGCCTGCCTGATGGCCATTCCCGAGCTGAAGGAAGTGGCCGAGACGTACAAAGACTCGATTGAAGTCATCAGCATGTCAATCGACAACGACAAGATGTGGCGCGAGGCGACCGAAAAATACGGCGTTACGGGCAACAACCTGAACGACCGTAAGGGGCGAACAGGCATAGCGGCGAAGTTCGGCATCTACGGGATACCGCTCTTTGTGCTCATCTCCCCGCAAGGAACGTTCATTGAAAAATGGCAAGGTTACGCCAAGGGTGGACTGAAAGAACGGGTAGCGAAACAACTTGCGAAATAATAAGACAAAACAAACAGCGAAAAAGCCGAAAGCCGGGTACATGCCGGTTTTCGGCTTTTTCGTTTATCTCTCATAATCAACGAAAGCGAAATCGTAAGCGTGACGCTCGTCCTTGGCGTGCCGTTCACGGACAGTTTCACGCCATTCGGAATAGTCAGGGAAGAAAGCGTCGGCCCCGTCTGGCGTGTCGTCAACCTCGGTAAGACACAGGCGGTCGGCAAAACGGATTGCCTGAGCATATATTTCGGCACCACCTATAATATAAATATCTTCCTCTTGAGAGCAGTGCTTGAGAGCTTCGTCAAGTGAAGAATACGTGTCACAGCCAGGGAAATCACTCTTTGTACGGCTCAACACGATGTTCCTGCGGTTAGGCAAAGCGCCCTTCGGCAACGATTCAAACGTGCGGCGGCCCATTATTATGGTGTGTCCAGTGGTCAGTGACTTAAACCGTTTAATGTCATCGGGCAACCAGTAAACCAGCTTGTTGCCCTTGCCGATGGCGCGGTTGCGAGCCACCGCTGCAATGATAGATATTCGCATGTAGGTAATTTTCTTAACTCTTAATTCTTAACTCTTAATCAATCATACGCTCACCTGCCCCGGAATATGCGGCCACGGGTCATAATTCTCGAGTTTGAAATCTTCGTACTTGAAGTCGAATATGTCCTTAACATCAGGGTTGATTGTCATTGTCGGCAGCGGGCGCGGTGTGCGGGCGAGCTGCAACTTGACCTGTTCCAAGTGGTTAAGGTACAGATGCGTGTCGCCGGTAGTATGTATGAAGTCGCCCGGCTTCAGTCCAGTGACCTGCGCCATCATCATCAACAGCAGGGCGTATGACGCTATGTTGAACGGCACTCCTAAGAAAGTGTCGGCGCTGCGCTGGTAAAGCTGGAGGCTGAGACGGCCGTCGGCCACATAGAATTGGAACAGACAATGGCACGGCGGAAGGTGCATCTGCTCGATTTCGGCCACGTTCCACGCGCTCACAATCATGCGGCGCGAGTCAGGGTTGTGGCGTATCTGCTCTACAACGTTCCTTATCTGGTCGATGTGCCCGCCGGAATAGTCGGGCCACGAGCGCCACTGGTGGCCATAAACAGGACCAAGCTCTCCGTCGGCATCGGCCCATTCGTTCCATATTCTTACGCCATGCTCTTGCAGATACTTAACGTTCGTATCGCCTTTCAAGAACCACAGCAGCTCATAGATGATTGATTTCAGGTGGAGTTTCTTCGTCGTAAGCAACGGGAAACCGTCCTCCAAGCGGAAGCGCATCTGGTTGCCGAACACGCTTATCGTGCCCGTGCCCGTGCGGTCGTGCTTCTTCACGCCTTCCGTCATTATGCGGTTAAGCAGGTCGAGATATTGTTTCATTATTATATTTTTTGTAAGGAAATAGGCCCAAATAAACCCGATTGGCCGGATAAGCCAATGCAGACATGGCATATTCCCTTCATTCTTAACTTTTAATTCTTAACTTAAAACTTCGTTGTTTCCTTCCGGCGTGTGCGTACTCTTTATCTTCCACTCGGCCGGATAAAGATTATTGGCGCGGTTGCCTATATTTTTCTCGAAGCCGAGCGACGCGCCTTTATATGTCATCAACACATATCCGCGGGGAGTATCCGGCGTGCACGGCACTGTCTCCTTGCGCAGATAGCTTATCGCCCGGTCATAATCAAGCTCCAGCCGGGGAAAAGCCGACGTATCCAAATCTGCCGACAAGGCCAAAGCCTGCGAAGGAACAACGTCCTTGCCTTTCACTTCGCCGAGCCGTATCCCTGCCGTAAGCACTTTCATTTGCCGTGAAAGCGTGTCGTAAATGTCTTTCCACGCTTTCGGTATGGCGGCGAAAGCATCGCCGACGACCGTCACCTCAAACCTGTCTGGCCGCCTCAACCACGACAGGCACTGCCATGGGACAGCAGTTTTGGCACCCTGCCGCCGCTCTTTCCTTGTTTTTTTTGCCGAAGACCCGAAAGCTGAAGCCGGGCTGTCACCATGCTTACGCATAACGGCCGTAAACAATCCTTCGCCTTTCGTCAATCCGGGCAGGAAGCGGTAAACGGGCGCATCGAAGCCGGCTAGCGCCGAACCCTGTACTCCCCAGCCGTCGCCTACGGCCACGACGAGAGGCTCCGCACCAAGTTCTTCACATATATACCTGACGTTTTCTTCGTTTTCATGTGTATTGAACGTACACGTTGAATAAACCAGCAGACCGCCGTCGCGCAGGCATGGCCAAGCGTCGGCAACTATTTCACGCTGCAACCGCCAGCACTTATCCACGTTACGCAGGCTCCACTCGCCTACCGCGGCCGGGTCTTTACGGAACATTCCCTCGCCCGAACAGGGCACGTCGGCCAGCATAATGTCAAACTTCAGGCCGCAACGGCCAAAGTCCTTAGGATAATTATTGGTAACAATAACGTCGGCATGGCCGTATTTCATCATGTTCTCGGCCAATATCTGCGCCCGCGCAGGCATCGGCTCGTTGCACACCAGCAGGCTGCTTTCGGGCAGGGAGCCACGGGCCGTGGTCGACTTGCCGCCCGGAGCGGCGCAAAGGTCAAGCATCGCGACCGGAGCTCCGCCAGCGTATTGGCGCAGCACGAGGTCGATAAACATCGACGACGCTTCCTGAACGTAATACAGCCCGGCATGCAGCATGGGGTCAAACGTGAAATTCGGCCTGCTGCCAAGATAGAAACCGCCTTCGCACCAAGGCACCCGCCCTGTGCATCCGGCAATATCCACATCCACCGCGCCACATTTCGCGGGGTTCAACCTTATGCTTACGGGCGGTTCAGAAGCCAGCCCTTCGGCCAAGATTTGCCACAGCCTGTCGCCCAGCGCGGCCTTTGTCTGCTTGATGAAGTCTTCGGGCAAAGTCATTGATAAGGATGTAAATGCTTGATTTGCAACGATAACCGAGACAGGTAACACGAAAACATATTTTCACGTAACCCCCTTTGCATTATCTTTTGCAAAGTTACTAATTATTTTAAAGTTTTTATACAAAATGTTGCCTGATTAACTATATTAACCTAACTTTGCAGAAAATAAAGACATTTTTCACACGTTTCCGACAATTATGCAATCTTTTTGTTTACATTATTTAGCATTATAGAACTATCATTTTTTTTACATATAAACAATAAAACAACAATTTAATTATGAGACTAAAACATCTTATTTTGCCCTTGGCTATGCTCTGCGGCGTACTGAACGCAAGCGCCCAGGAAGAAGACAAAAACATGTTCAACCACCTGTCGGCCGGCATCACTGTCGGTACTCCGGGTATAGGCTTCGACGTTGCGGCCCCTATCGGCAACTACGTACAGGTGCGCGCGGGCTTGGCTTTCATGCCTAACATCAAGTTCGGCACCGACCTTGACGTTATCGACACGCCGTCCGATTTTACAGGAAGGATACCTGAAACGGTGGAAGTTGAGGCAAAAGTGGGCTTCACTAACGGCAAGCTGCTATTCGACGTGTTCCCGTTCAAGAGCAGTTCGTTCCATATCACAGCCGGAGCTTACTTCGGCTCGTCAGCCATTATCAAGGCTTACAACAAGGAAGACGGGCTGCTTCAGGACATAGCCGACTACAACATGGCCCATCCCAACACCCAAATAGGCTACGAGCTGGGCGACTATCTGCTCACGCCTGACGAGAACGGAAACATCAACGCCGAGATAAAGACCGCAGCCTTCAAGCCTTACATCGGCCTTGGTTTCGGCCGCGCCGTGCCCAAGAAGCGCATAGGCTTCATGTTTGAGGCCGGCGTCCAGTTCTGGGGCTCGCCCAAACTTTACTGTAACGGGCACGAGCTGACCGAGGAAGACTTTGACGGCGACGACGGCGGACTGATGAAAACACTCAGCAAAATCACCGTTTACCCTGTAATAAACTTCCGCATCTGCGGCCGCATACTTTAAGCGTTCAGCATCATTTGAAACACAAATCCACACGGCCGGGGCATCAGTCCCGGCCGTTTTCGTGGCTTATGGCTAAACAGCGGTAAACGTTCGTCGATGCAAAAGACGGCAAACGGGGTTGCAAAAGGCCGTCTTTCACACGACAAAAGGCCACCTTTTGCAAGGCAAAACACGGCCTTTTACAACCCCACTGAATATCAAGCACTTACACAAGCGGCAACAAGGATGCCACCGACTGCCGCAAAACAGGATTATAACAAGTAACTGGCAGGCTTCATTCCATTAACTTGTTTTTAACAAAAAACGCCAAATCACCAGCGCAAACAAGCACTTTTCTGATAAAAATCATTACCTTTGCATTAGGTAATGCTGCGCTCGGCAATCCGAAAACAAACTTTCATTGCACTTGCTTGCACCACCTTTGCAAATGCAGCGGCGCAGGCCGCGCGTGCGATTATATACGAAAAACAATAACAAAACAATAAAAACACACTGATTATGGACATTATAGAACGATTCTTGAAGTACGTGAGCTTTGACACCCAATCGTCGGAAGAAAGCGAATCTGTGCCGAGCACGCCTAAACAGATGGTGTTCGCGAAGTATCTGCGCGACGAACTGAAAGACGAAGGCTTTGACGACGTTGAAATGGACGACATGGGCTACGTCTACGCCACGCTGAAGTCGAACATGAAGAAAGACGTGCCCACGATAGGCTTCATCAGCCATTACGACACGTCGCCCGACTGCAGCGGGGCCGGCGTGAAGCCGCGACTGATAAAGAATTACGACGGACAGGACATCGAACTGTCGCCGGGCATAGTGTCGTCGACAAAAAAATTCCCCGAACTTTTGGCGCATAAGGGCGAAGACATCATCGTCACCGACGGCCACACCCTGCTCGGAGCCGACGACAAGGCGGGCATTGCCGAGATTGTGCAGGCCATGTGCTGGCTGAGGGATCATGACGAAGTGAAGCACGGCGACATACGCATGGGCTTCAATCCCGACGAGGAGATAGGCATGGGCGCCCACCATTTCGACGTAGAGAAGTTCGGATGCGAATGGGCTTACACAATGGACGGCGGAGACATCGGCGACTTGGAGTTCGAGAACTTCAACGCGGCGTCGGCCAAGATAACAATCAAGGGCGTAAGCGTACACCCCGGATACGCCAAAGGAAAAATGGTCAACGCCAACCGTCTGGCCGCCGAGTTCGCCTCCATGCTGCCAGCCGACGAAACCCCTGAGACCACCGAAGGCTATGAAGGCTTCTACCACCTGCTGGGCATAGAGTCGAACATAGAGAACGCGAAACTCTCTTACATCATACGCGACCACGACCGCGAGCGCTTCGAGGAGCGCAAGGACTTCATCGAGGAATGTGTAAGGAAGATGAACGAAATATACGGCGAAGGCACCGTGACGGCCGACGTGAAAGACCAATACTACAACATGAAGGAGAAAATCGACCCCAACATGCACGTCATCGACATTGTGCTCAAGGCCATGCAGGACAGCGGCGTTGCGCCGAAAGTCGAGCCGATACGCGGTGGCACGGATGGAGCGCAGCTGTCATTCAAGGGCCTGCCCTGCCCCAACATATTCGCCGGAGGAGTCAACTTCCACGGACCTTACGAGTTCGTATCCGTACAAGTGATGCAGAAAGCCGTCGACGTAATCATCAACATCTGCAAGATCACGGCCGAATATAACGACTGACAGCGTTGCCGATTTACACCCACCCCAGCCCTCCCGAAGGGAGGGAGCTTGGTATGTTGTGTTCAAAATAATAAATGATACTGGTAATCAAGCTCCCTCCCTTCGGGAGGGTCGGGGTGGGTGTTTGTTCTTAATTCTCAACAATATATGTCAGAACTCCCTTATCTCGTAAAAGACCTCGCCTTGATACTCATCGTTGCAGGCATCGTCACAATCGTTTTCAAGAAGCTCAAGCAGCCGCTCGTGCTGGGATACGTCGTGGCGGGCTTTCTTGTAAGTCCACACATGCCTTACACAATGTCGGTAGTCGACCGCGCCGACATAGCCACATGGGGCGACATCGGCGTGATGTTCCTCCTGTTTTCGCTAGGGCTTGACTTCTCGTTTAAGAAAATCCTTAGGATGGGAGCTTCGCCGATAATATCCACTTGCTGCATCGTATTCTGCATGATGATGCTCGGCGTAGTGGCCGGCCACGCCTTCGGGTGGAGCCGCATGGACTGCATCTTCCTCGGAGGAATGCTCGCTATGAGCTCTACCACAATCATCTACAAGGCCCTAGACGACCTCGGCCTGCGCCAACAACGCTTCGCCGGGCTGGTGATGAGCGTGCTCATACTTGAAGACATACTGGCAATAGTGCTCATGGTGATGCTCTCGGCCATAGCCAACGGCAGCAACCCCGACGGCGAACAGATGGTGGGCAGCGTGCTGAAGATAGCCTTCTTCCTGATACTTTGGTTCGTAGTGGGCATATATCTCATACCTTGGATGCTGAGGTCGATGCGCAAACTGATAAACAACGAGACGCTGCTCGTCGTCTCGCTCGGCCTCTGCTGCGCCATGGCCGTGCTGTCGACGAAGGTTGGTTTCAGCAGCGCCTTCGGGGCGTTTGTCATGGGTTCGATACTCGCCGAGACTGTGGAAGCCGAAAGGATAACCAAGCTCGTAGAGCCGGTAAAGAATCTTTTCGGGGCCGTTTTCTTCGTTTCCGTAGGAATGTTGGTCGATCCTGAAGTCCTCGTTGACTACGCCTTACCCATCGTTTTGCTAGTTCTTACCATTCTGGTCGGGCAAGCCGTGTTCGGAACTCTTAGCTTCCTTGTCAGCGGACAGTCACTGAAGTCGGCCATGCAGTGCGGTTTCTCGATGGCGCAAATCGGCGAATTTTCGTTCATTATAGCGTCGCTCGGCCTGTCACTCGGTGTCATAAGCAACTTCCTATACCCCGTAGTGGTGGCCGTATCGGTAATAACGACATTCCTTACGCCATACATGATACGTGCGGCAACGCCATGTTACGCCATGCTTGAGCGCCACCTGCCCGGTAAATGGATTGCCGCGCTCAACAGCATAACCCTAAGCCGCCGCCCGGCACACCCCGAGCGCAAGTGGAAAACGCTGATAACGCAAATGGTAAAGACCACCGTCGTATATTCAATACTTTCAGGAGCGGCCATCGCCTTGATGTTCACGTTCGTGCTGCCGTTCGTCCGCCATTTGCTGCCACATTGGTGGGCAAACGCCGTATGCGGCGTAGCCACGCTACTGCTGATAGCCCCTTTCCTGCGCGCCATCGTCATGAAGAAGAACCACAGTGAGGAATTTAAGGCGCTATGGGCGGAAAGTCCTTATAACAAACTGCCGCTGATATTCACCATTCTCGTGCGACTTGCCATTGCGTCTACATTCATATTCTACATCTGCAACTATCTTACGCGCTTTACCAACGCGCTGATGATAAGCATTGCGCTGGCCGCCATGGCACTAATGGTAATCTCGCGCTCGCTCAAAAGGCGCAGCATCCAAATGGAAAGGATGTTCATGCAGAACCTGCGTTCACGCGAAATAGCGGCCGAAGTAATGGGGCATAAGCGTCCGCTATATGAAGGCAAGCTGCTCGACCGCGACATACACATATCCGATTTTGACATTCCCGACAACTCGCTTTGGGCCGGAAAGACACTGCGCGAACTCGAGTTGAGAAACAAGTTCGGCGTTCATGTAAGCAGTATCTTGCGCGGAATACAGCGCATCAACATCCCCGGAGGCAGCACTATCATTTATCCGGGCGACAAAATCCAAGCCATCGGCAGCGACGAACAGCTCACGGCAATGGGCACGGCAATGGCAAACGAAGTGCTGCGGAGAGACCCCGACATAGAGAAACGCAACATGAAACTGCGCCAAATGGTTATAAACGGAACGGGAGTGTTTGTAGGAAAGTCGATAAAAGAAAGCGGAATAAGGGAAAAATACAACTGTATGGTGGTCGGGTTGGAAGAAGGTAAAGAGAATCTTTCACTCATCGACCCTGCGCAAAAACTGCAAACAGGCGACATTCTTTGGCTCGTAGGCGAAGAAGACGACCTCGAAAGAATGAACAAAGACAACTGAAAGTTAAGAATTAAGAGTTAAGAATTAAGAAAATATGCCTTTATTGCCAACTTTCTTAATTCTTAACTCTTAATTCTTAATTCGCTTAATACCATTGCACGGCATTGCTGAAGCCGCTCCGTTTGTCGTATTTCAATGCGTCGGTAAGCGTCGCCGCGTTACAACGGAACGAGAAATTATAAGACGTATAGGGTGAAAGCACGACCGAGCAGCTCATGTTAAAGCAGTGCAGGTCGCGGCTGAGCGAGGCGGTGGTCATTGACAAATCGTGCTCCTCGAAGTCGTAACCTGACGAAAAACTGATGTTCCAGCCGTCGCTGATGCGTATGTTTCCGCTGAAGTTCAACGTCTGCGTAAAACGGTAAGGATAGCGCATTGTCTTCTTGTTGAACTTCTCGCGCCTTGTATCTTCACGCATTGAGATGCCGTAACCGAAGGTCAACGACCACGGCATTGAGAACTTCATGTATCCGTCCTCGTCAGTCTCGGCCTTGCCGCCCTCGTCCTTTTTCGCGCCGTGCTGGCCGCGCACGAGGTCGTCGTCGACGTTGGTCTCAATGTCGGTGTTGTCATATTCATCGTCTTCCTCTTCCTCGTCGTCATCCTCATCATCGCCTCCGCCAAACCATTTTTTTATCTTTTCAGGCGTAAGAGTGAACGAAAAGTTCTGCGACATGCCTTGGAAACGGCCGAACCGACCCTTGCTGTACTCGGTGTGAGTGCCTACATAAGGGTTGCCGTTCTCGTCAAGCTCGTAGGCGTAAGTGGCAAACACGGCGTTCATGTTGAACGTATAGTTCTTCCACCACTTGAGACGCAAGCGCACGGTGAGATCGCTCCACGGGCGTTCCTTGTTCGTCATGTTGTAGCCCATGCTGAAACCAAGCTCGTCGATGATGCTTATCTTCTTGAATCCGGTGGAGTCTTTGTCTGACTTTATCTTCATCTCGATGTTGTTCGAGAGGTCAAACGTAAGGCTTCCGGTTTTCCCACGCGAGGGGATACCGAACAGGCTGCCTTCAAACGGGCTGTACTCCACCAATTCAACGCTGCCGTCGGCATTGGTTTTCTGGTACGTCTCATAATAGCGCGAGCCATTGTCGGGCGCGTAGGCGAAAGTTATCGTCGGCGTGATGACGTGGCGTATGGCCTGTATCTTGTCGCCGAACAGCTTTCTGTTCGGCACCCAGAAACCGTACATCTTGGTCGAAGCGCTAAGACTCATGCGCCAGTCGTACACGTTATAGAAGCCATACACCGTGTCGCGCCGTGCTTCTTGCGCGCCTTCGTCCCACGACTGCATGACTTTGTTAGAGTACATTCGGTCGGTGAAGTTGAACGAGGGGTTGATGTTTATATAATTAAATAAGGTGAAGTTGGCCTGTATCGGGATTGAATGTTGGAAACCGTTGCGCCAGTCCTTGATAAGGTTCGACTTGAACAGGAGGTTTTCCTTAGTGTCTATAGAGTTTCTGAGCTGGCCCGTATAACTCATCGAAATCTTCTCATACCACCGTTCCTTGCCGGCCATGTGCTTACGCTTGAAAGGATAGAAGCGGCTGACCGAGATGTTAAGGTCGGGCAGAGTAAGACTTATGGTAGAGTCTAACATGTTCTGGCTGAGGTTGGCCGTACCGCTGAGTGTCAGTCCGAGGCTGGAGAATGTGCTGCTCCAGCTTACGCTCGACGTGCGCAGGCTCTGCGTGTAACTTTGCGGGTTGTACATGCTGTTGAGGTTGTTGCGCTCGTAAGAGGTCGACGCGAAGTTGACGCTCGCTGACAACGAGGTGAACGGATTGGCCTTGGCGTCCTGCCTGTGGCTCCACTGCAGCTTGAAGCTGGTCTGTTCGGCGTAATCGGGCATGCCTTTGTCGCCGTTCTTGGTGTTCTGGTAACTGAAGAAGAAACTGCCGCTGTACTTGTACCTCTTTCGGTAGTTGGAGGCTACTGACACGCCCCACGAGCCCTTGGTGTATATCTCGCCGAGCAGCTTCAGGTCCCACTTGTCGCTCATGGCGAAATAGTAACCACCGTCGCGCAAATAGAAACCGCGCGAACTTTCGTCGCCATACGAGGGCATGATGAAGCCGCTGGAATAGCTCTTTGTGAACGGGAAGAAACCGTAAGGAATGGCAAGCGGCAACGGTACGTCGGCCACCACGAGATAAGCCGGGCCGAAAACAACGTCCTTGCCGGGGCGCACCTTGGCGCGCGAGAGGGCTATATAGAAATCAGGATGGTCGCGGTCGCAGGTGGTGTAGCGGCCGTGCTGAAGGTAAAGCACGCCGCTCGAGTCGCGCTTCGACTGCTCGCTCGACAGGAATCCGTCCTGCTGGGCAGTGTAAACGCTGTTGATAAAACCCTTCTTTGTCTTGAAGTTGAACGACATTGTGTCGCTCTCGTAAGTGTCCTGCCCCATTACAAACACCGGCTTGCCTGTCACCTCGCCCGTTGTGTCGGCCGTACCCGTAGCGTGCACGAGGCTGCTGTCAAGGCTCATGCGTATGCGGTCGCTCTTCAGGTCCATGTTCTGATACTTCACGTTGGAGTTTCCATACATGCGGGCCTGCTTCGTCAAGGCGTCGTAAACGAGCGAGTCTTCCGACGAGAACGTAACCGGAGCGTCAAGGCCGTTTGATTTCTTGCGGTTTATGCTGTCGAGCCTCACAGAGTCGTCAACATGCTTGTTATGCTTGTATATGGCCAGTTCGAGCGAGTCCATCTTGGTGGTGTCAGACTCGTTTGACAGCCTTACCGAGTCGGCCGTGGCCGTGTCCACGGCCGATACGGTGTCGCCGGCCGGCCGTAATGTGTCGCCGAGAGCCGCGGAATCGCCCCCGGCAACCCCGCCATAGCCCTTTTTAGTGAAAAACGGCATACTTGGTTCTGCCATCATAAACATGAAAGCAGACAGCAGAATGAATATGACTGTTTTTGTTCTCATTGCAATGCAGGGTGCAAATTTACGGAAATTAAACCTAACAGAGCATCAAAACAGCCTTTTTCTTTATTTATTTAACGTTTACGAATATCGCACGCAAACACTCTGAACACACCTTATAAACATATAACGCGACACCATGATACCGGCCGTAAGCAAATCGCGCGTACAGAACACCGCATCAGAACGGGATAAACCGTGCCTGCCATTGTAGACAACAAACGACATTTTCAGGAAGCGAAACAAGCCTTGCCGCTATGGCATTTGTAACGCGGCAGGAACCATTCCGTATGCGCCCCAACCGAGTACATGCGCCTGACGAAGTCATAAAAACAAGCACTCTTGCATTACGGTTAAGCCCATGGGAAGGCCGCCGCCACGCGGCGACACGCCGTTCGGCCTGAAAAAAGCCAAGAAACAGCATTGAACGCAACAGTCTGATACACTGCATTTTACGTTAAGCAACAATTTCCCGCCTTGCAAAACATGGTCTTTGAAAGTGCAAAACACGGCCTTTCGCATCCTCAAAGACGGCCTCCGGGGGAGTGAAAAGCCGTCTTTGAGGAGTAAGAAAACCGTCAAAAAAGCATATAACGGCGGATATTCAGCAAACAGATGTTAATAACACGAGATTCCAGTAGCAGTTATTTAACTTTTAACAACAGTCCGTTTTCTATTTCACAAAAAACTTTTGTCCTGACTTTTTACTTTCCGGAGACGGTAATACGATGCGCCCGCCCCACCCTGCCAATAATTAAACCGTCCAAAACGGGCATGCCGCCGTGCCACGGCACGCGAACTTCCACTGGCGCACCTGCACACACCGCGGCAGAATCTGACCAAACATGCTACAAAGACACGCCGCGACAAGCATTGAATTTCATTTTACATCAAACAATTAAAGAAAAGCATAAGAAAAACTTTTCCATTTTGGAAAACTTTTCAAAAATAAATTATTAGAAAATAATCCGAAAAGTTTTTCTTTTTATCGAAAAATGTTCGTAGCTTTGCACCACTTAATTCACTTCTGTCATCATGGAAAATAGACAAACCTATTCATTTGAAGAGGCTTACCAAGCCTCACTGGCTTATTTCGGCGGCGACGAACTGGCCGCGCGCGTATGGGTAAACAAGTACGCGCTGAAAGACAGCTACGGCAACATTTTCGAGAAATCACCGGCCGACATGCACTGGCGCATTGCCAACGAAGTGGCGCGTATAGAACAGAAATACGCCAACCCGCTGACGGCTGAAGACGTGTTTGAAGTGCTCGACCACTTCAAGTATATAGTACCCGCAGGCAGCCCTATGACCGGCATCGGCAACAACTTCCAAGTAGCGTCGTTGTCAAACTGCTTCGTCATCGGCCTCGACGGCGACGCCGATTCCTACGGGGCAATACTGCGTATAGACGAGGAGCAGGTGCAACTGATGAAGCGCCGCGGCGGCGTAGGCCACGACCTGTCGCACCTACGGCCTAAAGGGTCGCCTGTGAACAACTCGGCGCTGACGTCCACCGGGCTCGTGCCGTTCATGGAACGATACAGCAACTCTACGCGCGAAGTGGCGCAAGACGGGCGGCGCGGCGCGCTGATGCTCTCGGTAAGCATCAAGCACCCCGACAGCGAGGCGTTCATCGACGCGAAGATGACAGAAGGCAAGATTACAGGGGCCAACGTTTCAGTGAAAATCGACGACGAGTTCATGCGCGCGGCCATCGACGACCGCGAGTACACCCAGCAGTTCCCGATCGACAGCGAAGAACCGCAGGTGAAGAAAGACATCAGCGCAAAGAACCTGTGGGAGAAGATTGTGCACAACGCTTGGAAAAGCGCCGAGCCGGGAGTGCTGTTCTGGGACACGATTGTCCGCGAGAGCTTGCCCGACTGCTACGCCGACCTCGGCTTCCGCACCGTGTCCACCAATCCATGCGGAGAAATACCATTGTGTCCTTACGACTCGTGCCGCCTGCTGTCGATAAACCTATACTCTTACGTAGTCAACCCGTTCACGGACAAGGCTTACTTCGACTTCGACCTGTTCAAGCGCCATGTGGGCCTAGCACAGCGCATCATGGACGACATCGTCGACATGGAACTTGAGAAGATCGACCTCATTATGGAGAAGATAAAGAGCGACCCCCAAAGCGACGAGGTTAAGTTTACGGAATACCACCTGTGGGAAAAGATAAAGGATAAGAGCGGCAAAGGCCGCCGCACTGGCGTGGGCATAACCGCCGAGGGCGACATGATAGCCGCCATGGGGCTGCGCTACGGCACGCAAGAGGCAACCGACTTCTCTGTGGAAGTACACAAGACGCTGGCCTTGGCTGCCTACCGCTCGTCGGTGACGATGGCCAAGGAGCGCGGCGCTTTCGCCATATACGACACCAAGAGGGAAGAAAACAACCCCTTCGTCGCCCGTATCAAAGAGGCCGACCCCGAACTTTACGCCGACATGGCAAAGTATGGGCGCCGCAATATAGCCTGCCTCACCATAGCGCCTACCGGCACGACGAGCCTCATGACACAGACCACCAGCGGCATCGAGCCGGTGTTCATGCCCGTGTACAAGCGCCGCCGCAAGGTAAACCCCAACGATACAGACGTGCATGTTGACTTCGTTGACGAAGTGGGCGACTCGTTCGAGGAGTATATCGTTTACCACCGCAAATTCATCGAGTGGATGAAAGTGAATGGATATGACACCGAGAAGCGTTACACTCAAGACGAAATAGACGACCTCATAGCAAAGTCGCCTTATTATAAGGCCACCGCCAACGACGTTGACTGGCTGATGAAGGTGCGGATGCAGGGCGCAATACAGAAATGGGTTGACCACAGCATCAGCGTGACGATCAACCTGCCGGCCAACGTCGACGAAGCCCTCGTCAACCGCCTGTACGTAGAAGCGTGGAAGTCGGGCTGCAAGGGCTGCACCGTCTACCGCGACGGCTCACGCTCGGGAGTGATGCTCTCTGTCGAGAAAAAGAAGGAAAAAGGCGGCGAGGAGATTACCACCCAGCACCAGTTGCCGCCGTGCCGCCATCCGGAAGTGACCGAAGTACGCCCCAAGGAGCTTGAATGTGACGTGGTGCGCTTCCAGAACAACAAGGAGAAATGGGTGGCTTTCGTAGGCTTGCTTGACGGCTATCCTTACGAGATATTCACCGGATTACAGGATGACGACGAAGGCATCGTCCTGCCGAAAACCGTCACCAAGGGTAAAATCATCAAGCAGCCGAACGAAGACGGAACGAAACGCTACGACTTCCAGTTCGAGAACAAGCGCGGATACAAGACTACCGTAGAAGGCTTGAGCGAGAAGTTCAACCCCGAATACTGGAACTACGCCAAGCTGATTTCAGGCGTGCTGCGCTACCGTATGCCGATTGAGCACGTCATAAAGCTCGTCAGTTCGCTGCAACTAAAGAGCGAAAGCATCAACACTTGGAAAAACGGCGTTGAGCGCGCGCTCAAGAAATACATCACCGACGGAACCGAAGCCAAAGGCCAGAAATGCCCTGCCTGCGGACAGGAAACCCTAGTTTACCAAGAAGGATGCCTGATCTGCAAGAACTGCGGAGCGTCAAGATGCGGATAATCTGACAATTCATAATTCATAATTCATAATTCATAATCTAGGCACATGCCATGATGATGGATATGTATGGAGGTTGAGCCGACAAATATCTGTCAAGATTATGGGTATGGGTTGTGGATTATGACAAGCCATAGTGCAACCCGATTATGAATTGTGAATTATGAATTATGAATTAAAATCCAGCTACGTATGCCTCAACAAACTGCGCTTTCACGCCCGCCACGGCGTATTGCCGCAGGAAAGGGTGACCGGAGGCGAGTTTATTGTAAGCATACGGGCTAAATATTTGTTCGGCAAGGCGCTGCAAAGCGACAATGTAGCCGACACGCTTAACTACGCCGAGATATACGAAATCATAAATAAGGAGATGCAAACGCCGTCCTGCCTGCTCGAACACGTTGCAGGCAGGATCGGCAAAAGCATTCTTGACAACATGCCGATGATTGAGGCTCTTGACGTAATTATTGAGAAAACCAATCCTCCAATGGGCGCCGACATCGAAAGCGCGGCGGTTGAACTACACTTAATAAATGATAAAACTTTGTGAAAGGTTGCAGTTTTTTATGGACAAACCGTTACCTTTGTACCTATAATCAAGCGTAAATGAGCAAAAAGATAATATTCATCTTGCTGATGTTTGTCTCTTTCTCCGCCGCCGCAACAGCAGCAGGCAAGCGGTTTACGCTCGTAATCGACGCAGGGCACGGCGGCCACGACGTCGGCGCTAAAGGTGATTTCTCATACGAAAAGAACATCAACCTTAACGTTGCACTGGCTTTCGGCAGATATGTCGAGCGTAATTGTCCCGACGTAAAGGTGGTCTACACGCGCAAGACCGACGTGTTCATCCCGCTTCACAGACGCGCAAGCATAGCCAACAAGAACAAGGCTGACGTGTTCATTTCAATTCATACGAACGCATTACCGAGAGGACATATAGCCCGGGGGCTTGAGACTTACACGATGGGTATGCGCCGATCGGACGAGAAACTGAGCGCAGCCAAGCGCGAGAACTCGGTAATCATGATTGAAAAGGATTACAAGGAACACTACGAAGGCTACGACCCGAACTCCCCGGAAAGCACCATTATGTTTGAATTCATGCACGACAAGAACATGTCGCGCAGTGTCGAACTGGCCCAATACGTGCAAAGCAGTGTATGCTCGATAGCAAAACGGCCTAACAAAGGCGTCAAGCAGGACGTATTTCTAGTATTGCGGGAAACCTCGATGCCAGCCTGCCTCATCGAGCTTGGATTCATAACGACACCCGACGAGGAGAAATTTCTCAACAACAAGTCGAATATCGACAAAATGGCGCGCGGCATTTACGAGGCGTTTGCTAAGTACAAGGCGAAATACGACAAGGACATCACAGTGCCATACGACGCGAAAAGCGATGACAAGATTGAAGTTCCGTCAATCGTTCCGCCTGAAAACGACGAAACAGACGACAGGAACGACAAACCGGAAAAGCTGAAGAAAACAACAAAGAAAGAAATAAAAACAGTTGAAGAAGCTGTCGACAACGAGGACGAAAACAGTGGCCGCCCTATATTCAAAGTGCAGATACTGGCCAGCAGCAAACGCCTTGCGGCAGGGAACAGCAACTTCAAAGGGCTTGACGGCATCGATTCTTATGAAGAAAACGGCCTTATAAAATACACATACGGCTCATCTACCGATTACAACGAAATCTACCGCCTGCGCAAATCGATACTCGATAAATTTCCACAAGCCTTCATCATCGCTTTCAAAAACGGCGGGAAGATGAACGTGAACCAAGCCATACGCGAGTTTAAGTCAAACAAATAATTTTAGACATGAAGTTTTTTAATAAAGAAGTCAAGATAGCCTTAGTGGCGATATGCGGCCTTGTAATCCTGTTTTTCGGGATGAATTTCCTGAAAGGGCTTAACCTCTTCTCGTCATCTGACAAGTATTTCATATCATTCAAGGACATCAGCGGGCTTGCGGCTTCAAGCCCGATATACGCCGACGGCTACAAAGTGGGCGTTGTGAAAAACATAATCTATGATTATAATAATACCGGAGGAACGGTTGTAGAAGCCGAAATAGACAACCGCCTGCGCGTACCACAAGGCAGCAGCGCCGAGATTGTGAGCGACATGCTCGGCAACGTGAAAGTAAACCTGCTGCTCGCCACTAACCCGAGGGAGCGCATAATGCCCGGAGAAACCATCCAAGGAGACATCAACGACGGCGCACTTGGCAAGATGAAGGACATGATACCCACCGTGATGCAGATACTGCCGAAAGTTGACTCGATTGTAACCAGCCTCAACGCCCTGCTGGCCAATCCGGCATTGGCAAAGTCGTTACAGAACGTGGAGACCGTAACCGGCAACCTCACCGTGACATCGCGCCGCCTGAACAACCTGCTCGCAGGACTTGAGGGCAGCGTTCCGGGCATGGTGAACCGCGCCGACAGCGTGCTGTACAACGCAAACACGCTGACCAAGAGGCTCAACACCATCGACGTGGCGGGCACGGTAGCGAGAGTGGACGCCACGCTCGCCAACGTAGAAGAATTCACCGAGAAACTCAACAACAACCAAGGCTCACTCGGACTGCTGATGCGCGACCCGTCGCTTTACAACAACCTGAACAGCACGATGCGCTCGGCCGACTCACTGTTAATCGACCTCAAGGCACACCCGAAACGATACGTTCACTTCTCATTGTTCGGGAGGAAGGACAAATAAGAGAACCGACTCAGTAACAGACTGAAACTCAATACGTTGTAAAAGGCCGTGGCTCTAGTTTAACAAGGCGTTGTAAAGTGGCATATTAATTGCATATATCTTTTTAAAAGGAGGTTATCATGA
>ERZ780212.129-NODE-129-length-81937-cov-4.216678_pt1 | contig 81937 bp, 56 predicted proteins | sample MGYA00511364_ERZ780212 | MGnify/ENA primary metagenome ERZ780212 (study PRJEB29588, sample SAMEA2147991) | human gut metagenome | biome: human gut; feature: human-associated habitat; material: faeces | place: Denmark | collected 2008/2010 ... | reverse complement strand
CATCCCTGTACCAGCGTTGCCTGTTGCCAGACGAAATTCCAAGTGCCCCTAACAGTCCTTGAAATGCATCCGCATTTCAGCGAACGGTGCAGTATTACTGTCAAACATGAAAAAGACGGTTTTCATAGCAGAAAGAAAAACATATGTAATAGAACTGTGGTATTTTATGGTCAGGTCAGACAAGCTGTGAATACCAAGGATATTTCTTTTAACTTATTGCCTTTCCCCCTCGCCGGAGAAAGAAAGGAGACCGTGATGGAACACACAGTAGAAACTACGAAGAATCCGCTGGCGGAAGAAAAAATCGGGAAACTGATTGCCCGCTTTGCAATACCGGCAATCATCAGCATGCTGGTAAGTTCCCTTTATAATATAGTAGATCAGATATTTATCGGGCAGGGCGTTGGCATGCTTGGAAATGCCGCAACAAATATTGCATTTCCGGTATCCATTATCTGCACGGCAACGGCATTGTTACTTGGAATCGGAAGTGCATCCAATTATAATCTGGAGACCGGAAAAGGAAATGTAGAAGAAGCAAACAAGATTGCAGGAACAGGACTGGGTCTTCTGTTTATCTGTGGAGTGATAATTGCAGCAATCGTATTGCTGTTTTTAAATCCGCTGCTGTATTTATTTGGTGTAACACCGGATGTGCTGCCATATGCACAGGATTATACATTTATTACAGCTTTTGGAATCCCGTTTCTGGTATCTACAACCGGTGGAACGCATCTGATTCGTGCGGACAGAAGCCCGACCTATTCCATGACCTGCATGCTTGTGGGCGCAATTATCAACACGATTTTAGACCCGTTATTTATTTTTACATTTAACTGGGGAATCAAAGGAGCCGCATGGGCGACGGTAATCGGACAGTTTGTATCAGGCCTGCTTGTTATTATATATTTTGTAAAATTCCGAAAAATGGAACTTCGGCTTTCCATGCTTCGTCCAAGGGTAAAATATATGAAAGCGATTGCAGCATTGGGAATGGCTTCCTGCATCAACCAGATAGCCATGGCAATCGTGCAGATTACCATGAATAATACGCTGCGTCATTACGGAGAACTGTCTGTATATGGAACAGATATCCCCCTTGCCTGCGTTGGAATTATCTCAAAAGTAAATATGGTATTTATGGCAATCTGTATTGGAATTTCCCAGGGCTGCCAGCCAATCTGGGGCTTTAATTATGGAGCGGGAAGTTTTGAGAGAGTAAGAAAAACATTTTGGCGTGCCTTTGAGATATCCGTGCTGGTGGGTGCTGCATTTTTTATTGTATTTCAGATATTCCCACATCAGCTGGTGACGGTATTTGGTGATGGAAGTACAGAATATTTCCAGTTCGCAGAGCGGTATTTCAGAATTTTTATGTTTATGACATTTATCAATGGAATCCAGCCAATGTCTTCCGGTTTCTTTACATCCATTGGAAAAGCCAGACTTGGTATTGTTGTATCACTGACCAGGCAGGTGCTGTTTTTACTGCCGCTGATTCTTATTTTCCCTTTGTTTATGGGAATCGACGGAGTAATGTATGCAGGACCAATCGCAGATGCAGCTGCAGCTGTCGTTGCCATTTTCTATGCACTGCGTGAATTAAATATCATGAAAAATTTAGAAAAGAAAGCAGTATAAAAAATATCAATATAAAAAACGTCAAAAAGAATCCCATGGAAAACAGAAATATTCTCCATGGGATTTTTGCTATTTCCGGACATATGCAGGAATTTGCCGGTGGCAGGTCCTACAGGTTATGAAATAGCGGTATAAAACGGCAAAAGGCAGGTCTTTGGGATTAGAAGCTGTGACCGCCGCCACCGCCTCCACCGCCGCCACCACTGCTGCTACCACCGCCGCCACCGCTGCTGCCACCGCTGCCGCTGCTGGAAGGCGGACTGTAGACACGGGATTGCCGGATAAAGCGGACATTTGGATTGGCAATATTGCACTGTGTAAATACCTTTCCTAAAAGATCTGTTTTCGATGGTCTCTTCGCACGGGAGAAGGAACGTACCAGAAAATAGTTTAACAACAAAGCAATGATAACTGCTAAAAAGGCATTACTGATATATTTCATCGGCTGCGCAATTTTTCGCCCTTCGAGCAATGTATTAATCTGACCAAAAGCGGTAAATGCACAGGTGTAATAATCACCATCAGAGGCATATTTGTATACATTATCGGTGATAGTGTTGGCATAACTTTTCGTAATGGTTTCATAAATGGTTCCGTTGCTGTGAATCCAGATGTTCCGATTGTCCATATCAATGAGAAATACGGTTGCACTGGTGGAACCGAAGGTGTCGCGGTAATAGCTTCGGATATAATCCTCAGTAGAATAGTAAGGATTGTAATCGATGGATTTAAAAGCAACACTTCCGTAAGTGGTAATCGGAGCCATCTCTTTTCCAAGGGTGGTTTCTTCCTCGTCTGTTAAAAGGTTGGCATCGTCCTCAACGATAACCTGATAACCGGTGCTTTTATTGGTATAGGTCTTGGTTTCGGCTTTGCAGGTAATACTTCCGTTAAGTAAGAGGAAGAAACATGCAAGCAGGCAGCAAAGAATTATTTTTGCAGAAAAAGAGCTGTATTTCTTCTTATATGTATCAGGCATGGTCATCACCTCCCTGTCGGTTAAACTGCGGCAGTTTCCGCATGGTAAGCATATTGTATTCCTTTAAAATGCTAAGAAGCGTAAAAATAATACCGGCAAAAGATACAATTGCACCACCATAGTAATAAAGGTCGGAAACCGGATGCAGGAAAGTAATCATTCCAGCAGCAGCAATGGAAATTAAAGCTCCTAGGAATCCCGGAATTTTTCCACGGGTGGTTGTTTCGCTGAACTGGGAAAATCCAAACAGCGAAGTCAGAACCCCACCGCCGATAACAATAAGCATGACAATTTTAGAAAATGAAAAACCGCCAGAACTAAAGATTCCCATTAGAACCTGAATTGCAAATACACCTAAAAACAGATAAGGAATTATGTTTTCAAATTTAGATTTCATGCTTTTATGGGGCTTTAAGTTTACTTTTACTTTGGCTTCTTTCTTGACATTTCCCTGTTTGGACTGGTATCCCCTGTCATTCTCATAGGTTTCCTGACTATGGATTTCGCTCAGCTCCACAAAATAAATAATGGAGGCAAAAAGTGCCAGTGCCGCAGAAAGTATCAGGGTTGAAGCAGGCCGTATGGTAAAGAAAAGATTTAAAAGCAGAAAAACCGGGATAGCCAGTAGAAAGGAACCGAGTAAAAATTTACGTCTATCTACCGGGATATCAGCAGCAACCTTTCCGGTCTGTCCATTGACCGTAGCGTAGGCAACGCGGTCTTTGTTACGGTAAGATAAGAACCATACCGGAAGCATGGCACTGGCAGCTTCCTTGCATTCCGTATTTAATGCATAACTCATATAATGTTCTGTTTCCGGATAAATAAAATTAAATTCCTGGAAGGCAGGTATTTTTTTGACTTTGGAATAAGTCTGCTCATTGGCAATGGCTTTTGCGTCCTCCAGATAAATATCACTGTCCACATCGGCAGTATCAGCATAGAAACCACACAGAATGGACGGAGTAAAACTTTTCATGCCGCGCACATCAAAGGGAGCAATATTCTCGCTGATAACATCCGAAAAAGAAGAAGACGCATCATAAGAGAGCCCTTTATAATAGGCATCCGTCTGGCAGAGCAGATTATAGTGGTCGGTTACAATATAGTTACCTTCCCGGTGGCTTTTTTCAGCCGGTAGCTGTACCGTACCTTCGTGGGTAATGTTATATACCCAGTAAGGCATATAAATCCCACGGAAATTGTCTACATTGCGAGGGTCTTTCAGTTCCTTAGGGGCAAAAATGGCATGGCGCATCATTTTGCCATAAGCCTTCTTGCAGTCCTCCTTGGTAATCTGGAAAGGAACAATGTAGTCCGGACGTTTTTTCCTGGCAATCCGGCTGTCAAGAATCGTAGAAGCACCACAGAAACTGCAGAATCCGGTTGCAGCATTCTCGGTACTTAAGATTTCACCGCCGCATTGCGGACAGGTGAAAATGTTGACATCATAAGTAGATGTCTCCACAGCATCGTGATCCTTCTGATAGCTGTAAGGATTCAGCTGTGTGTGACAGTAATCACAGAAAAGTGATTGTGTTGGAATATCAAACCTCAGATTTCCTCCACAATTGGGACATTCATACATAACATTCTCCTCTTTTGATTTAATATACTCAGGTATTGACCGCACAAGGATACGTTGTCCCCGGAAAACTTCTGGTATCGAAGACCTTTGTTTTAGATATAAAAATACCGAATTTCTAATGTGTGTGTTTCACTTTTGGTTATAAAAACTATCTTTCCAATGTTTGACAAAATCGCTGTACGGTTCGTCGAAATGCAGATGCCTTATAACGACTGCTAGGGGCACTTGGAATTTCGCCTGAAAACCGGCAACACTGGCACAGGGATGTGCCAGAGAGGTGCATATGAGCACGGATGTGAATTTGCACCGGTTGCCGGATAAAGTGATATATTGTCCGAAATTTCCGGTGCCCCTTGCAGCCGTTAGGTGGCATCTACAATCGACGGACAGTGCAGCGATTCCGTCAAAGCAACGGAAAGACAGTTTATCATCAAGCGAAACACACACATAAGAAATGCAGGTATTTCATATTATAAAAACAAAAGGTTCTTCGATACCAAAGTTTTCCGGTATCAACTTATCTCGTTGACAATGACCTAATGTAATATACTAATATGGTAATGGAAATATAACAGAAAGTAAATACATTTTACTTCCTATTTTCAGAAAATTGAGTTATAATATATATAACTAGAAGTAATACGAGAGAGTTGTCATACGACCGTAGAGGAGGGGTGCTCATGAGACAGGAATTTACTTATAACCAGATTGCACACCTGAATGCAGCGTTACATGAACAACGCCTGCCATACCGTATTAGCTTTCATGATGCGGAGACAGCCGTTGTAGAACCGTTAGGATTTTGCGCATGTGATGGTAAAGAGGGTATGCTCAAAGCGGCAATTGAAGCATTTTTTGAAAAAGAGGGAATGACCGTAACATTCTCTGACCATTGCGAAATTATTTCACCGGGATGCCGGACCGTTTCTATGGCAGCCTGCCAGTAGAAACAGGTGAGAACGGAAAGATGGGCAGATTAGAAGGAAGAAGCCGGAATTCAAAAATCTTTGAGATGGGAACAGATTTTTGAAAATACTTTCTCTTTTAAGTCCTCATCAGAACAGAACATTTGAATCGCTATATCCACTGCTTTCGGAGAGAGAGCAGTGGATTTTTTGAGCCATGAAATATCAGCGGCAGACTCTGTCCCTGTAAGAAAATGATTTACAATTTCATTTAACCGGTGGCAGAATTCCATCAGGGAATGATAATCATGAATCATATCTAAAAGGTTGTGCCCATAAAGTTCCTGTTCAAAGGAACAGGTAGAAATTACCTGCATGCAAAGGTGCAGTTCACCGGTAATATCAGAAGCTTCCATCAGAATGTCTGGGCGTTTCGCATAGCTTCCCATGAAAATAGACTGGGCTTTCTGGTAGTCGCCATCCGCAAAACATTTTGCCAGAGATTCCCGGAGCATTCTTGTTTCATACTTTTCACCGGACATCCCCACCATACATTCATAGGTGGAGAGATTCTGCTTCGCAATGTAGACGGTCAGCAGAAACTCCGACAGGAATCCAAACAACCGCTTACAGTAATTATCATAGCTGCTGATATCGACCCGGCACTCCACTTCAAAGAGAATGTCAAACAGCCATTCACAGTAGGCATCAAATCGTTCTTTTGAAGTAATGAAAATATTCCCAAAATAAGTATGTACATCATGAACCATATGGTGAAAAATAGGCACATAGTCCGGGTATTTTTCAGAAATGACCTGCTCAGTAATCAGCAGATCCTTCTGGTGATGGTTCTGGCTGAAACCATTAAAATACGAAGTATTTAAAGTCAGAAGCTTTGGTGTGATCATGTCATGATTCTGAAGCAGCCGCATCAGCTCTTTTTCCGTGAAAATAAGCCCCTGCCTATTTATGAGATAGCGGCGGTAATGACAGATGCCGATATAATCGCAGGTATGGTAATTTTTCCAGAGCCAGTAAATGCCGGTCAGCTCGCAGAAACTTTTGTTTTTCCGGGAAATATTATCTCCGGTATCATCTGCAAGATAGCCCAATTCCGGAGAAATTGCATGTCCGACCTGCAGAGGAACATACATGGAATCGGTGGGAGCTTCAAATTGTTTGTGGGTCATAACGAATATTTTAATGGACATAACACACCTCGCAAAAACATGCTTTTCCCTTACTGTATACGCAATCGCATTCCTTGACAAGAGTAAATCAGGGAACCAATCAACATTTTTGACATAAACTAATACGAAAGTAAGAAAGAATGGGAAGAGGTCAGCGTGAACTGCAGCAATTCAATCGAACATACCGTGGAAGCGGGGGATACATTATACAAACTTTCCCGGCAGTATAAGACGACGGTATCCTCTATTATTTTAAGCAATCCAAGGATAAATCCTTACAATTTACAGATTGGAATGAAGATAGAAATATGCCCGGGCAGAGAATACACAAGACCGGAAATGCCGGGAAATACAGGAGATTCCTGGATTTCCAATAACAATGGAAAAGGAAATTTAAAAGAACTGATGCGGATGGCATGGCTGAATCATACCTACCTGCTCCGGATGCTTTTGGTCAGCATGGCAGCGGATTTGCCGGATCAGCAGGAACTGGTTACTGCATTAATTGACAATGCAGAGGAAATAGCAGACCTTTTCGGCAGATATTATCCGGAAAATACGGTGAACAGCCTCAGAGATTTACTGGTGCGCCAGGTAGAGCTTACCGGTGGACTGATCACCCAGAAAAAAGAAGGAAGAGCGAAGGATACGGAGGAGCAGGTACGACGGTTAAACGAAAATGCAGACCGCATCGCAGAGCTTTTGGCATCTGCAACACCGGAATATGAAGAAAGTGTATTAAAAGAAATGTTCCGTATGCACGTAGACCTGACCGGACAGGAAATCAGTGAGCGGCTTGCCGGCAATTATGAAAAAGATTTACAGACATTCTGGAATATCCAGCGGCAGGTTATTGCCATGGCGGATTATTTTGCCAACGGACTGGAAACAGAGGCAAAGGAATCCGGGCTTCGTTAAAGAAAAGGCATTAAAAAGTATTGTTTCTTATGGTTTCACAGCAGAAGCGGCTGTGTTATAATAGAAAAACAGGACAAAAATAACCGAGGCTGTCCGAATGCAACTGCGGACAGCCACAACATAAAAGTACAGAACAAAAACAATAGTAAATAGAAGGAGACAGCAAAAAATGACACCAGAATTTTTAAACAGCACATTAGAGCATTTATATGAGAGAACCAAAGAAGGAAAGCAGCACTGGAATGTTGAGATGAAGACCAGCGAATATAAAGAGGAATCCGAAAAGCCGGTTGTAGAAGCCGACGGAAAGCAGTGGGTAGTAGATGAGTGTTATACAGCCTATTCCTGCGAAGAGCATGGAAATGAATTTGTAATGATTACTTATGAAAATATTGAGACTTGTGGAGAAGAAGTGCGGAGCACCAACATGGTATTCCTGCCGGATCCGAATGTCCGCTATTTTGATTTGGACCGGCTGGCCCAGTATGCAATTCTTCCAAGCCAGAAATTGATGGAGACCATTCATCAGTTATTTACTCTTCTGCTTTCTCTTCAGAAGGAAGAAAGTGCCCAGGTAGAGTGGAAAATCAGCGAATAGGAAATGGCATCGCAGACAGATTGTAATTACATATGTTTCTTGTAGTTGTTTTAACAATTTAAATAAAACTGAAAATTCAGATAATTTATACAATATATGCAATATAATAAAGTAAATACGAAAAATAATTAAGAAAATTCTAAAAATAGTGTTGACAAATGAACTATAGTTAGATATAATCAAATCATCAAAAGAAACAAATGAACGGAAACAAAGTAAGGAGGAGATTCCACCAGAAAGAGAAGGAACAAACTCATAATAATGTAAGAGGAGGTCGATACCACCAGGATATTAAATCAGAATCGGACAAGCGTTTAGACGAAGAGAAACGCAATAGTAAGAAAGGAAGGTACGGTCCAATGCAGAGCTGACAGATATTATGAAACCTAACATAATAAATAATAAAATCAGATTCAGTTCATGGATTCAGAATCGGAAGGAAAACCTGAGGTAAATACAAAAGAAAAGTGGATGGAGAATCAGAACGGCAACGTAAAGATATGGTTCCAGTCCAACAGGACTCAGAAGCGAACGGATTCAGGAGGAAGGGTTCAGGGATTGAAGACGAAATATACGAAATGAGGTAAAAGTCCAATGGACGAAATAGTATGAAAGGGCATCATCTTAAGAAGATTTAGATGATGCCCTTTCCATGTTATGATTCTTTTTTCTGCGCTTCAAGGGCTGCTAAGCATGCCTGGGCAAGCTGGTCACCACAGGAAGTGGATTTGAATCCACAGGTGATGCCCTTTAATTTTTCTTCTACTTCTTCTACCGTTAATCCCTCTACCAAAGAAGAGATAGCCTTTAAGTTGCCGTTACATCCGTTGGTAAAGGTAACATGTTTTAAAACATTTCCCTCTAAATCCAAATCAATCTGGGTGGAACAGGTTCCTTTGGTTTTGTATGTGTAATGCATAAGAAACTCCTTTCTATACCTGGACTTGTTGCCAGGCGATTGCAAAATGAAAAATAATACATTTGTGAAGTGATTTTCAGGGAGAAAGACGTCCCTTCTTTTTTATAGATATGAAATATCCCGTAATTCTTAGCACTTTATTTTTCTTGTTTGCAGGCTGTCTTTCCGGTTGCTTTGACATAGAATTCCGGACTGTCCGCCGGTTGCGGATGCGACGTCAAAACCGCAAGGGGCACTAGGAATTTCGATAAACTCATTATTACGTCCGGCAACCGGTGTATATTCACATCCATGTTCAGATACACCTCACTGGCACATTCTTGTGCCAGTGTTGCCGGTTGCCAACGAAATTCCAAGTGCCCCTAGCAGCTTTGCCAAGGCATCCACACTCCGGCGAACAGTCCTGAAATTCTTGTCAAACATTGGAAAGACAGTCAATATAGCAGAAAGAAAAATAAAATGCTTAGAATTATAATATTTCATATCTGAAAAGGAGGGGAGCCTTTCTTCCCTGAAAATAAGTCATATTGCATTTCCCATTTTGCAATCGCCTGTTCAATCTTTGCCTATTATAGCATCTGTTTGTAAAAAGTCTACTGATTTAACAAAAAGTTTATAAAACGTTCATTGGATTAGATATTGTGAAGAAAGGCAGATAGTGGTACAATATTTCATAGTTGCGTAAGCAAAATTATGGATAGGAGCATTATATGAAAGCAATAGAAAAAATCTTTGGAACACATAGCGAAAGAGAATTAAAAAGAATTTATCCGCTTATAGATAAGATAGAGTCTTATCGGCCTGCCATGCAGGAACTGACTGATGAGCAGTTAAAGGATAAGACAAAAGAGTTCAAAAAGAGACTTGCCGATGGTGAGACACTGGACGATCTGCTTCCGGAAGCATATGCAACCGTTCGTGAGGCGGCAAAGAGAGTGCTTGGAATGGAACATTACCGTGTTCAGCTGATTGGTGGTATTATCCTGCATCAGGGACGTATCGCTGAGATGAAGACCGGTGAAGGAAAAACATTGGTATCTACCCTGCCGGCATACTTAAATGCATTGGAAGGAAAGGGCGTACATGTTGTAACTGTCAACGAATATCTGGCAAAACGTGATGCTGAGTGGATGGGACAGGTTCATGAATTCTTAGGACTGACTGTTGGCGTTGTGTTTAACGGCATGGACACTAAGGAACGTCAGGATGCATATAACTGTGACATTACTTATATTACCAATAATGAATTGGGATTCGATTACCTGCGCGATAACATGGTGATTTACAAGGAACAGTTAGTACAGCGTGGGCTTCATTTTGCAATTATCGATGAGGTCGATTCTGTGTTGATTGACGAGGCAAGAACACCACTTATCATTTCAGGACAGAGTGGCAAATCCACCAGCATTTATGAGGCATGCGATATTCTGGCAAGACAGATGAAACGTGGTGAAGATCAGAAGGAATACACCAAGATGGATGCTATCATGGGAGTGGAAATCGAAGAAGATGGAGACTTCGTGGTAAATGAGAAGGATAAAGTAGTCAATCTGACATTAGAAGGTGTAAAGAAGGTAGAACAGTTTTTCCACATTGATAACCTTGCAGATCCGGATAATCTTGAGATTCAGCATAATATCATTTTAGCACTGCGTGCACACAATCTGATGTTCCGTGATCAGGATTATGTGGTAAAAGATGATCAGGTACTAATCGTAGATGAATTTACCGGACGTATTATGCCGGGCCGGCGTTATTCTGATGGATTACATCAGGCAATTGAAGCAAAAGAGCATGTAAAAGTAAAACGTGAGAGCAAGACCCTTGCCAATATTACATTCCAGAACTTCTTCAATAAGTATGATAAGAAAGCAGGTATGACCGGTACCGCTTTGACAGAGGAAAAAGAGTTCCGTGACATCTATGGAATGGACGTTATCGAGATTCCTACCAACAGACCGGTTATCCGTGTGGATAAAGAGGATGCTGTTTATAAGACCAAGAAAGAAAAATTCCATGCTGTTGTGGATGAAGTAGAAGAAGCATACAAGAAAGGACAGCCGGTTCTGGTTGGTACCATCAATATCGATACTTCTGAGCTGGTAAGCTCCATGTTGAATAAGCGTGGTATACCACACAAAGTCTTGAATGCAAAATTCCATGAGTTAGAGGCTGAAATTGTAGCACAGGCCGGTGTACATGGTGCGGTTACCATCGCAACCAACATGGCTGGTCGTGGTACTGATATTAAGCTGGATGATGAAGCAAAGGAAGCCGGCGGTCTGAAAATCATCGGTACTGAGCGTCATGAATCCAGACGTATTGATAACCAGCTGCGAGGACGTTCCGGTCGTCAGGGAGACCCGGGAGAATCCCAGTTCTTCATTTCACTGGAAGATGATTTGATGCGTCTGTTTGGTTCAGAGAAGCTGCTTGGCATGTTTAATGCTTTGGGTGTGCCGGAAGGTGAGCAGATTCAGCATAAGATGCTGACCAGTGCAATTGAAAAGGCACAGAAGAAGATTGAGGGAAATAACTTTGGAATTCGTAAGAATCTGTTGGAGTATGATCAGGTTATGAATGACCAGAGAGAGATTATATATGCAGAGCGTCTCCGTGTATTGAATGGCGAGAGTATGCGTGATGTTATCTATAAGATGATTACCGACAGAGTGGAAAATACAGTAGATACCTGTATTTCACCGGATTTACCAGCGGAAGAATGGGATATTAATGAACTGAACCAGTTGCTGATCCCAATTATTCCACTTCAGCAGGTGACACCGGAACAGGCAAAAGAATATAAGGATCAGAAGAAATTAAAACATGCTTTAAAAGAACAGGCTGTAAAACTCTACGAGGAGAAGGAAGCAGAGTTCCCAGAGCCGGAGGCTGTTCGTGAATTAGAGCGCGTTATCTTGCTGAAAGTCATTGACCGTAAGTGGATGGATCATATTGATGATATGGATCAGTTACGTCAGGGTATCGGTTTACAGGCTTATGGCCAGAGAGACCCGCTGGTAGAGTATAAGATGAGCGGTTATGACATGTTCGAAGAGATGATTAACAGTATTCAGGAAGATACCGTACGTCTGTTATTCCATGTCAGAGTAGAGCAGAAGGTAGAAAGAGAGCAGGTTGCAAAAGTAACCGGAACCAATAAGGATGAAACAGCACAGGGTGTGCCGAAGAAACGTGCGGCAGCAAAGGTTTACCCGAATGATCCGTGCCCATGCGGAAGTGGTAAGAAATACAAACAGTGCTGCGGAAGAAAAGCTTAAGAATAAAAATACAAGAATTAAATCGACTTATAATAATTAAATTACATTACATTATAACAGCAAATATGGCAAAAGGAGGAAAATAGATGCATTGCACAAGAAAAGTAACAGAAGATATCATCTGGATTGGTGGAAGTGACAGAAGACTTGCTTTATTTGAAAACATATTCCCGATTCCAAGAGGGGTATCCTATAATTCCTATCTTTTAAAGGATGAAAAAACAGTATTGTTAGATACCGTAGACCGTTCCATTACAGGACAGTTTTTAGAAAATCTGGCATTTGCACTGGATGGAAGAAATCTGGATTACATGATTGTAAACCATATGGAACCGGATCACTGTGCTTTAATCGAAGAAATCGTAAGACAATATCCGGAAGTAAAGGTTGTGGGAAATGCCAAGACCTTTGGCATGATACAGCAGTTCTATACCTTTGATATTGCAGAACGTTCCGTTACTGTGAAAGAGGGCGAGACATTAAATACCGGAAAACATACCCTTCACTTTGTGATGGCACCGATGGTACACTGGCCGGAAGTAATGGTAACATATGATGAAACGGACAAAGTATTATTTTCAGCAGATGCATTCGGAACCTTCGGTGCATTGAACGGAAATATTTTTAATGATGAAATTGATTTCGACCGCGACTGGCTGGATGACGCAAGACGTTATTATACCAATATTGTTGGAAAATACGGCGGACCGGTTCAGACAACCTTGAAGAAGGCAGCAGGACTTGATATTTCCATTATCTGTCCACTGCATGGCCCAATCTGGCGTTCCAATATTGGCTACATTCTGGATAAATACAATACGTGGAGCAGCTATGAGCCGGAAGAGAAGGCAGTTATGATTGCTTATGCGTCCATGTATGGAAATACAGAAAATCTTGCAAATATACTCGCAGCAAAGCTGGCAGAAGCAGGCATTCACAATATTGCAGTATATGATGTATCCAATACACATGTTTCCACTTTGATTTCAGAAGCATTCCGTTGCAGTCATATTGTACTGGCAGCGCCAACCTATAATGGAAATGTATATCCGGTTATGGAGAATTTCTTAAATGACATGAAAGCACTTGCAGTTCAGAAGCGTACCGTTGCGGTTCTGGATAATGGTACCTGGGCAGCAACAGCTGGAAAACAGATGGCAGATAAGATTACAGAAATGAAAGATATGAAGATTATTGAACCAAAGGTAAGTATTAAATCTTCATTAAAGAACGAACAGCTGGAACAGCTGGATGAGCTGGTGGCAGAGATTAAGAAAGATTTCTAAAGCACTGGCAGTTATCAGAAGAGAAAATGAAATAAAATAAAAACGAACAGAGTAAAAATGAGTACAGAACAAACATTCGATTTTGTTCTGTACTTTTTTGCTATGGGGTGCTATAATGAGCGGAGAAACGTGGTAATACTAAAGGAAGAGTAAATGAACAGAGGAGAAATTGAGTGGATCATTTTAAATTAGTTTCCAAATATCAACCCACCGGTGACCAGCCGCAGGCAATTGAGAAGCTGGTGAAGGGATTTAAAGAGGGCAATCAGTTTGAAACACTACTGGGTGTAACCGGTTCCGGTAAGACATTTACCATGGCAAATGTCATTGCCCAGATGAATAAACCGACATTGATTATTTCACATAATAAGACACTGGCGGCGCAGCTCTATGGAGAATTCAAGGAATTTTTCCCCGAAAATGCAGTAGAGTACTTTGTCTCCTATTACGATTACTACCAGCCGGAGGCATATGTGCCATCCACGGATACTTATATCGCAAAGGATTCTTCTGTGAATGATGAGATTGATAAACTGCGTCTGTCTGCTACAGCAGCATTGACGGAACGGCGGGATGTTATTGTCGTTTCCAGTGTATCCTGTATCTATGGACTGGGTGAACCGGAGAACTTCCAGAAGATGATGGTATCTCTGCGGCCGGGCATGGAACGGGATCGTGATGATGTTATCCGGCAGTTGATTGATATACAATATACAAGAAATGATATGGATTTCCAGCGAGGCACCTTCCGGGTACGGGGAGACGTTTTGGAAATCTTTCCGGCAGACCGTGGAGAGACTGCTATCCGGGTAGAATTCTTTGGCGATGAAATAGACCGGATTACAGAAATCGATGTATTGACCGGCGAGATTAAGAATAGTCTTAATCATATCAGTATTTTTCCGGCATCACATTATGTAGTACCAAGAGAGAAAATCCTGCGGGCATGCGATACCATTGAAGCAGAGCTGGAAGAGCGTGTGAAATACTTTAAGGGGGAAGATAAGCTCTTAGAGGCACAGCGGATTGCCGAGCGGACGAATTTTGATATTGAAATGTTAAAAGAGACAGGCTTCTGTAGTGGAATTGAAAACTATTCCAGACACTTATCCGGACAGCCGGCAGGTTCGAGACCGTTAACACTGATTGATTATTTCCCGGATGACTTCCTGATTATGGTAGATGAGTCCCATATTACGATTCCGCAGATTCGTGGAATGTATGCGGGAGACCAGTCCAGAAAGACAACACTTGTGGATTATGGCTTCCGTCTGCCTTCGGCAAAAGACAACCGGCCAATGAATTTCGAAGAGTTTGAAAGCCAGATAGACCAGATGCTGTTTGTATCTGCAACGCCAAATGATTATGAAGAAGAACATGAACTTTTGCGGGTAGAGCAGATTATCAGACCGACAGGACTTTTAGACCCTGACGTGGAAGTGCGTCCGGTAGAAGGCCAGATTGACGATTTGATTGGAGAGGTCAATAAAGAGACTGCGGCAGGACATAAGGTGCTGGTAACGACACTGACCAAGAAAATGGCAGAGGATTTGACAGAATATATGCGTGAAGTGGGTATTCGTGTGAAATACCTGCATTCGGATATTGATACTTTGGAAAGGGCAGAGATTATCCGGGATTTGCGGCTGGATGTATTTGATGTGCTGGTGGGAATTAACCTTTTGCGGGAAGGACTTGATATACCGGAAATTACATTAGTGGCAATTATTGATGCGGACAAGGAAGGTTTCTTGCGTTCCGAGACTTCGCTGATTCAGACTATCGGACGAGCGGCAAGAAACAGTGAAGGTCATGTTATCATGTATGCAGATAAGATTACAGACTCCATGCGGGTTGCGATTGATGAGACAAAGCGCCGCCGTGAGATTCAGCAGAAATACAATGAAGAGCATGGCATTACGCCGACTACCATTCAGAAATCTGTCCGTGAGTTAATCAGTATTTCCAAGAAGGTAGCCAAGAATGAAATGGAATTCAAGAAAGATCCGGAATCCATGGATAAGAAGGAATTGGAGAAGCTGATTGCAGATATTCAGAAGAAGATGAACCATGCTGCTGCAGAGTTGAACTTTGAGGCTGCGGCAGAATATCGTGATAAGTTAATTGAGTTAAAGAAGATGCTTCGCGATTTGTAAGGTAGAGAAAGAGGAAGAAAAAGTGGCAAAGAAAGAGAGAAAATATATCAGGATTCGTGGTGCAAGCGAACATAATTTGAAGCATATTGATGTGGATATACCAAGAGATGAATTTGTGGTACTGACAGGACTCAGCGGCTCCGGTAAATCCTCGCTGGCATTTGATACGATTTATGCAGAGGGACAGCGGCGTTATATGGAGAGTCTGTCATCTTATGCAAGGCAGTTCTTAGGACAGATGGAGAAACCGAATGTAGAGAAAATAGAAGGTTTGTCTCCGGCAATTTCCATTGACCAGAAATCCACAAACCGTAACCCGAGATCTACTGTAGGAACGGTAACGGAGATTTATGATTATTTCCGTCTGCTCTATGCACGGATTGGAATTCCGCACTGTCCGAACTGCGGCAAGGAGATTAAGAAACAGACCGTAGACCAGATGGTAGACCAGATTATGAAGCTGCCGGAGCGTACCAGGATACAGCTTTTAGCACCGGTAGTCCGTGGAAGAAAGGGTGAACACCAGAAGCTCTTTGAACAGGCAAAGCGAAGCGGCTATGTGAGAGTACAGGTGGACGGAAATACCTATGAACTGACGGAAGAGATAAAGCTGGATAAGAACAAGAAACATAATATCGAAATCGTAGTGGATCGTCTGGTGGTAAAGGAAGGGATTGAAAAGCGTCTGACGGATTCTATTGAAAATGTGTTAGAACTTTCAAACGGACTTCTGATGGTGGATATCATTGATGGAGAGACCATGCAGTTTTCCCAGAGCTTTTCCTGTCCGGATTGTGGAATCAGTATTGATGAAATCGAACCGAGAAGCTTTTCCTTTAACAATCCGTTTGGCGCCTGCCCGGAATGTTTTGGACTGGGTTACAAGATGGAATTTGATGAAGAACTGATGATACCGGATAAGAGATTGAGCCTTGCAGAGGGAGCAATTCAGGTGATGGGCTGGCAGTCCTCTACCGATAAGAAGAGTTTTACTTATGCAATCCTTAAGGCACTTTCTGAGGAATATGGCTTCAGTCTTGATACACCATATAAGGAATTGTCGGCAGAAGTCCGGAATATGCTGATTCATGGAACCAATGGAAGGCCTGTAAAGGTATATTATAAAGGTCAGCGTGGGGAAGGTGTATATGACATTGCCTTTGAAGGACTGATTAAAAATGTGGAACGCCGCTATCGTGAGACCGGCTCTGATACCATGAAACAGCAGTATGAGGAGTTTATGCGGATTACACCGTGTAAATGCTGTGGCGGACAGCGGTTGAAGAAGGAGTCACTGGCAGTAACGGTTTCCGGTAAAAATATATATGAGATAACAGCAATGTCCATCCGTAATCTGGATGCCTATTTAAAAGAAATGGAACTGACGGAACAGCAGCATCTGATTGGTGATCAGGTCTTAAAGGAAATCCGGGCGCGTGTAGGCTTTTTGATGGATGTGGGACTGGATTATCTGTCATTGTCCCGCGCAACCGGAAGCTTATCCGGTGGAGAAGCACAGCGAATCAGACTTGCAACCCAGATTGGTTCCGGACTTGTAGGCGTGGCTTATATTCTGGACGAGCCTAGTATCGGTCTGCATCAGCGGGATAATGATAAACTTTTGAATTCCTTAAAGGGGTTAAAAGACCTTGGAAATACACTGATTGTAGTAGAACATGATGAAGATACTATGCGTGCAGCAGATTATATTGTGGATATCGGGCCGGGAGCCGGTGAACATGGCGGAGAAGTCATTGCTACCGGAACAGCAGAGGAGATTATGAAAAATAAGAACTCTATCACCGGTGCTTATTTAAGCGGAAGAATCAAGATTCCGGTACCGAAAGAAAGACGGAAACCAACCGGATTCATTACTGTAAAAGGTGCAAGAGAGAATAACCTGAAGAATATTGATGTGAAGATTCCACTGGGTATAATGACCTGCATTACCGGAGTGTCCGGCTCCGGAAAGAGTTCACTGACCAATGAAATCCTCTATAAACGTCTGGCAAGGGATTTAAACCGGGCAAGGTGTATTCCGGGTGCCCATGATGATATTGAAGGTCTGGAACAGTTAGATAAGGTAATTGATATTGACCAGTCTCCAATCGGAAGAACACCCCGTTCCAATCCGGCTACTTATACCGGTGTGTTTGATATGATAAGAGATTTGTTTGCATCCACTCCGGATGCAAAGGCAAGAGGATACCAGAAGGGAAGATTCAGCTTTAATGTGAAGGGTGGTCGGTGTGAAGCCTGCTCCGGCGATGGTATTCTTAAGATAGAAATGCATTTCCTGCCGGATGTATATGTTCCGTGTGAAGTGTGTCAGGGCAAACGATATAACCGTGAAACACTGGAAGTAAAATATAAGGGCAAGAGTATCTATGATGTGCTGAATATGACAGTGGAAGAGGCACTGGAATTCTTTCAGAATGTGCCTTCTATTGCAAGAAAGATACAGACCCTTTATGATGTGGGCTTATCTTATATCCGTCTGGGCCAGCCATCTACTGAACTGTCTGGTGGAGAAGCACAGAGAATTAAGCTTGCAACAGAATTGAGCAAACGCAGTACAGGAAAGACTATTTATATTCTGGATGAGCCGACAACAGGACTTCATTTTGCAGATGTCCATAAATTAATTGAAATTCTGAGGAGATTGTCTGATGGTGGCAATACAGTAGTTGTAATTGAACATAATCTGGATGTAATTAAGACGGCAGATTATATTATTGATATGGGGCCGGAAGGCGGAGACGGTGGCGGAACTGTGGTTGCCCAGGGAACGCCGGAAGAGATTGCCAAAGTACCGGAATCCTATACCGGACAATATGTAAAGAAATATCTGGAATAGTAATACCGGATAAGCATAAGACAATGAAAAATGGCATCTGCTAGAAACTGCCAGTGGCGGGTTCGGCAGGTGCTATTTTCTATAGGCACATTCTTTGTTCCTGTTATGTGCACAAAAAAACTGCTGAAACATTCAGCAGTTACGATCTTGGGGAGTACCCTCCGGACATCCCGAGGGACATCCGAAGGGCTGAGTTATGAAAAATTATATTAGCTTAATAGCTAGTACATAAATGATACTATAGAAGACCTGTGACTATTATGTGAACAAAAAGTTAAGACAATTAGAAAGCAAAAGAAAGTTAAGAAGATGTTGCGATTTCATTAAAAATAAGTAAAAACAGAAAAAAACCTTTGAAAAATGCCATTTATTGTATATAATGTGATTATATATGTAAGAATATGATTGAATGCGTAGTCTGCCTTTTTTTGTAGATTACTCCACATATAATGAAACAGATGAAAGGGGAAACATTGACATGGTTTCAACAGATATTGGAATTGATTTAGGAACAGCCAGCATATTGGTTTATATTAAAGGAAAAGGCGTAGTTTTAAAAGAGCCGTCCGTAGTAGCGTTTGACAGAGATACAAACAAGATTAAAGCGATTGGTGAAGAAGCAAGGCTGATGCTTGGTAGAACACCGGGCAACATTGTAGCAGTAAGACCACTCCGCCAGGGTGTTATTTCTGATTATACCGTAACAGAGAAGATGATTAAGTACTTTATTCAGAAGGCACTGGGAAAGAAAACATTCCGTAAGCCAAGAATCAGTGTCTGTGTACCAAGTGGTGTAACAGAGGTTGAGAAGAAGGCGGTAGAGGATGCAACTTATCAGGCAGGAGCAAGAGAAGTTGCAATTATTGAAGAACCAATTGCAGCAGCAATTGGAGCAGGTATCGATATTGCAAGACCTTGTGGAAATATGATTGTAGATATCGGAGGAGGAACCGCAGATATTGCAGTAATTTCACTGGGCGGTTCGGTAGTAAGTACATCAATTAAAATTGCCGGAGATGATTTTGATGAGGCAATTGTCCGTTATATGAGAAAGAAACATAATCTTCTGATCGGAGAAAGAACTGCAGAAGATATTAAGATTAAGATTGGAACCTGTTTCCCACTGGCACAGCCGGAAACGATGGATGTCCGTGGACGTAATCTGGTAACAGGACTTCCTAAGACAGTAACTGTTTCTTCTGAAGAGACGGAGGAAGCATTAAGAGAACCAACTTTACAGATTGTAGAAGCGGTACACAGTGTTCTGGAAAAAACACCACCAGAGCTGGCAGCAGATGTTGCAGACAGAGGAATTGTGCTGACAGGTGGCGGTTCATTACTTAGAGGACTGGAAGAGTTGATTGAAGATAAGACAGGAATTAATACAATGACAGCAGAAGAACCAATGACCTGTGTAGCAATTGGTACAGGTAAATTCGTAGAATTCTTAGCTGGTAAGAGAGACGACGATTAAGATTTCGGGAGGACTGTAGATGGTAAAAGGATTATATACCGCATGGACCGGAATGTTAGACGAACAGAACCGTCTGGATATTCTGACAAATAATCTGGCAAATGCCGACACAACCGGATATAAGAAGGAAGGTACCACAAATCATACATTTGCTGATACACTGGCAATTAAGATTAAGGATACTTCTGATTATGGGCAGCCGCGGGTACTGGGAAATATCAGTATGGGGGTGCATATTGGCGAAGTATATACCGATTTCAGCCAGGGCAGCTTTAAAGTGACAGACAGAAGTACCGATATGGCATTGGATGGAAATGGTTTTTTTACGGTATCATTTACCAATAAGAATGGTGAAACATCTATGAAGCTTACCCGCGATGGAGCATTTACACTGACCAGAGAAGGCTATCTGGTGACCAAAGACGGTGATTATGTGCTGAACCAGAATGGAGCTTCCACTGGCAATCTTGGTGCAGAGAATTATATCCGGATTAATCCGAATCTGGATTTTGAAGTGCTTTCCGATGGAAGTATTATGCAGAATAATCAGGTGGTTGCAAGACTTGGTGTGGTAGATGTAGATAATTATGACTATATCAGCAAATATGGTGAGAATCTCTATGATGTAGTAAATGGCGGACAGCTTGTGGCATCGAATGCGAGAGTAGAGCAGGGTGCATTGGAAGCTTCCAACATTAATGTAGTATCCGAAATGGTAGATATGATTACAATCACCAGAGCTTACGAGGCTGGACAGAAGATTATCCAGACGATGGATTCAACACTGGACAAAGCCGTAAATAATGTAGGTAAAGTATAAAAAGAACTAAAGAAAAGTGCGAAAGAAGCCGATATAAATAAGTAGGAAACAGGTACGTTTCATAAAAGACTGGCCACGGATGGTGCAAGAGAGATAAGGAGCGCAGGGCTTATGATGAGAGCATTGTGGACTGCTGCATCAGGAATGATTGCACAGCAGACAAATATTGATTCGATTTCTAATAACTTATCGAATGTAAATACAACAGGTTACAAATCCGAACAGGCAGAATTTAAATCGCTGCTGTATCAGACACTGCAGTCTAAGACAACTTCTGCAAATGGTGATGAAAAGCCGGTTCCGGTTCAGGTAGGACTGGGAACCAGAGTAGCCTCTATTACATCTGATTTTACCAATGGAGCATTAATTGCCAATTCCAGCAATACGGCATTTGCGTTGGAAGGAAAAGGATTTTTCACAGTGCGTGGAGAAGATGGACAGACATACTATACCAGAAATGGTAAATTTGGCTGGGCAATCGGAACTAATGGAACGACACTTTGCAATGAAGCCGGCCTTCCGGTATTAGATAGTAATGGAAATGAAATTGTTCTGCCGGATGGTGTGACGGCATCATCTATCGAAGTATCAAATGATGGAAAGTTCTATTATAAAGATGCGGCAGGCAATACCATAGATATGAACAGACAGATTGGCGTATATCAGTTTACCAATCCGGCTGGACTGGAAAAGGATTCCGGAAGTCTTTTGGTTGCAACAGCAGCATCCGGTAATCCGATGAATGAGCTGACTACTCCGGGACTGACCAGAAGCAAGGTATGCCAGAATTATCTGGAAGCATCCAATGTCCAGGTAGCAGACGAGATGGTTAATATGATTATTGCACAGCGTGCATATGAATTAAACTCTAAGGCGATTCAGGCAGCAGATGAGATGCTTGGACAGGCAAATTCATTAAGAAGATAGTTCTAAAGGCAGGGTAAAATATGAGTATATCGATGGATAATATTTCGACATTACTGAATACAACTGCATCACAGGCAAGTAACAGTTCCAATGGACTGGAGAAGACATTGAATTCAGATTTATCAGGTGCAACGGATGATGAACTGATGGATGTCTGCAAGGAATTTGAAGCTTATTTTTTGGAACAGGTTTATAAGGAAATGAAGAAAACCATTCCGGAGAACGAAGACCAGGATGCCAGTATGAGCCAGATGACGGATTATTTTGAAGACGAGATGATTCAGAAGCTGGCAAGCCAGTCAGTAGAACAGAGTGGCGGAAGTAACAGTCTGGCGCAGCAGCTGTATGAGCAGATGAAGCGTAATTATAATATGGAATAGAATTTAGAAAAGACGATAAAAGGGGCTGTCATTATATGACAGCCTTCTCTTACTTTACAGGAAATTGCTTTCCTGTAAAGTAAAAAACGCTCCGCGAGGATGCACACTGCGGTGTATAAGGCAGATGTCGCAAGCGACCACCACAGGCACATTCTTTGTTCTATTGGAAAGGAAAGACGATGGAGACGATAACCGGTTATGTAGATCATATCATATATCGAAATGCTGACAATGGCTATACGGTACTGGTGCTGGTTTGCGAAGAAGAAGAGATTACCTGCGTGGGAATCTTTTCGGGAATCAGTGAGGGAGAGAATATCGAAGTGACCGGTGAATATACGGCACATCCGACCTATGGAAAGCAGTTTAAAGCTGAAAGCTATGTGGAGAAAGAACCAACCGATGAACTGTCCATTGAGCGTTATCTTGGCTCCGGAGCAATTAAAGGGATTGGTGCGGCACTTGCAGCAAGAATTGTAAGAAGATTTAAAGGCGATACCTTCCGGATTATCGAAGAAGAACCGGAGCGGTTAGCGGAAGTGAAAGGAATCAGTGAACGGAAAGCAATGGAAATATCAGACCAGGTCTCTGAAAAACGAGATCTGCGTCAGGCAATGATATTTTTGCAGCAGTATGGCATTACACTGAATCTTGCGGTGAAAATCTATAAAGAATACGGACAGGAAGTATACGGCATCATTCAGGAGAATCCATATCGTCTGGCGGATGATATCAGTGGTGTGGGATTTCGGATTGCAGATGAAATTGCTAAGAAAGTCGGTATTCATACAGATTCTGATTTTCGAATCCGAAGCGGTATATTGTATACACTTTTGCAGGCATCCGGAGAGGGACATACCTTTCTGCCGGAGGAAGAACTGACAAAGCGTGCAGGAGAGCTTCTGGGTGTAGCAGAAGAAGCAATCGAAAAGCAGTATATGGATTTGTCGATAGAGCGGAAAATCATTATGAAACAGGAGGGCGAACAGGTTCAGATTTATGGTGCACCACTCTATTATACGGAAGTAAATACAGCCATGATGCTTAAGAATCTGGATATTGCCTATGATGTGTCAGATGCAGAGATTACCCAGCGAATTCATAAGATTGAGAAGCAGACCGGCATGGAACTGGATGAACACCAGAAAGAGGCTGTTTCGGAGGCAGTAAGAAACGGACTTTTGGTAATCACCGGTGGACCCGGAACTGGTAAGACGACGACAATTAACAGTATTATCAAATATTTTGAACTGGAAGGCCTGGACATTTTCCTGGCAGCACCTACCGGAAGAGCTGCAAAGCGAATGAGCGAAATGACCGGATATGAAGCTAAAACCATACACCGGATGCTGGAATTAAACGGTGGAATGGAAGGAGCGGTAGGATTCGAACGAAATGAAAGTAATCCACTGGAAACGGATGTTGTAATTATCGATGAGATGTCTATGGTGGATATCAGCCTGATGCAGTCCCTTCTGAAGGCAATGGTAGCCGGAACAAGACTGATTCTGGTAGGAGACGTAAACCAGCTTCCGAGCGTAGGACCGGGAAGCGTATTAAAGGATATTATCGACAGCGGACAGTTCCATGTGGTACAGCTTACCAAGATTTTTCGACAGGCATCCCAGAGTGATATCATTGTCAATGCCCATAAAATCAACCGGGGAGAAGAAGTAGTGTTAGATAACAAGAGCATGGATTTCTTTTTCCTGAAGCGATATGATGCAGATGTGATTATCAATGTGGTACTACAGCTGATTATGCAGAAACTGCCTAAATTTGTAAATGCACAGCCTTATGATATACAGGTGCTGACTCCGATGAAAAAAGGAAATCTGGGCGTAGAACGATTGAATGCCATCCTGCAGCGATACTTAAATCCTCCCGCTCCGGATAAGAAAGAAAAAGAGTATGGCGATAAAGTGTTCCGCGAAGGGGACAAGGTCATGCAGATAAAAAATAATTATCAGCTGGAGTGGGAGGTCTTGAGTAAATATGGATTTGCCATTGACCGTGGAACCGGTGTGTTTAATGGGGATACGGGAATTATCCGTGAAATCAATGATTATAAAGAGACAATGACCGTGGTCTATGATGAAGACAAGGTGGTAGAGTACTCCTTTAAAATATTAGAGGAACTGGAACTGGCATATGCCATTACAATACATAAATCCCAGGGTAGTGAATATCCGGCAGTTGTAATTCCGCTTCTTGGGGGACCGAGAATGCTGATGAACAGAAACCTTTTGTATACAGCGGTAACCCGTGCAAGAAAGTGTGTAACACTTGTGGGAAATGAAATGTGCTTCTATGAGATGGAACAGAATATTACAGAACAGACCAGATACAGCGGTCTGCGGGCAAGACTGGAAGAAAATGTGTAGAGGTGGTTGACTGTACAGACATGCGGAACCTTCCTCCGACCGCTTCTTACGGGTGCCTGGAAAGAAAAACCAGCCGAAATGCTGTATTTTGCAGAATTCCGGCTGGTTTTTGCGTGTCTGACAACTTGCAAAGCAAATCATTTGTCAATTTTCGTTTAAAAACCGGCAGATACCAATTACTTGGATAATAAAGCTTTGTCATTGGCAAATTCTTCGCCACTGATTTCTTCAAATTTCTCTAATAAATCTTCTACGGTAAGATTCTTTTTCTCTTCTCCGGAAATATCTAAGATAACCTGACCTTCATTCATCATAATCAGACGGTTGCCATGAACAATTGCATCACGCATGTTGTGTGTTACCATCAGAGTGGTAAGGTTCTGCTCTGCAACTATTTTATCCGAAAGAGTAAGAACCTTTGCAGCAGTTTTTGGATCCAAAGCAGCGGTGTGCTCATCTAAGAGAAGCAGTTTTGGACGGTTTAAAGTAGCCATAAGAAGAGTCAGTGCCTGACGCTGACCACCGGAAAGCAGTCCGACTTTAGAGGTAAGACGGTTCTCAAGTCCTAAATCCAGCTCTTTTAACAATTCTTTGTAATGTGCTCTTTCTGCCTTGGTAATACCGCTTCCAAGACCTCTGCTTTTGCCGCGACGGGCAGCGAGGGCAAGATTCTCATCGATTCCCATGGTAGCAGCAGTTCCCATCATAGGATCCTGGAATACGCGTCCTAAGAAACTGGCACGTCTGTGCTCGGACATTCTTGTAACATCTACGTCATCAATAGAAATGGAACCTTCATCTACAAGAAAGACTCCTGCAATGGCATTTAATAAAGTGGATTTTCCGGCACCATTTCCACCGATGACAGTAACGAAATCACCTTCGTTTAAAGTAAGGGTAGTGCCGTTAAGAGCGGTTTTTTCGTTAATGGTTCCCGGATTAAATGTTTTGTAAATATGATCAACTTTAAGCATTGGTTTTGGCTCCTTTCTTTACTGGTTTTGTAAAATATTTCTTCTTCCAGTAAGGAACTGCAAGGAAGAAAGCAACCACAAGCGCAGATAACAGCTTTAAGTAGTTAGTATCAAGACCAAGCCAGATAACAATCTGAAGTACAGCGTAGTAAATAACAGCACCGATAGCGACAGATAAAAGCTTCAACGCAAAGTTGTGGAAAATCTTTTCGAACAATACAGTACCGATAATAACGGCAGCAAGACCGATTACGATAGCACCACGTCCTGCATTGACATCAGCAAATCCCTGATACTGTGAGTAAAGAGCACTGGCAAGACCAACAAGACCGTTGGAAATCATTAAACCGATTACGGTATTGAAATTTGTGTTGATACCCTGGGCACGGCTCATATTCGGGTTGCATCCGGTAGCACGGATAGAACAGCCTCTTGCAGTTCCGAAGAACCAGTACAGGATAGCTATAATGGCGATGACAAAGATAGCAACGATAAATATGGTGTTTTTATAAAAAGCCACATTTTTTACATATCGTAAAGATACAATTAAATCGTATTTGTCAGCGCTGATTGCCTGGTTGGATTTGCCGCCAAGAATCTTTAAGTTAATGGAGTATAATCCAAGCTGGGTTAAAATACCTGCAAGGATTACCGGGATTCCCATTTTTGTATGGAAGATTCCGGTAATTAATCCTGCCAGCATACCGGATATGGTAGCGGCAAGGATTGCTACCCAGATATTCTGTCCAGAAGCAATCAGAGTAACACAGACAGCACCGCCAAGACTCATGGTTCCATCCACGGTTAAGTCTGCCACATCCTGTATTTTAAAAGTGATGTATACACCGATTGCCATAATACCCCAGATTAATCCCTGGGCTACAGCACCGGGCATAGCGTTTAATAAATCAGCAATTTGCAATTCCACAATAAGTTCCTCCGGTTTCTAAATAAATAATTCAAAAGTAAAAATTACTCAGACATGTCTAAAGCTTCGTAATCGTCTGGAACAGTGATGCCAAGCTTCTCACAGATGTCAGGGTTGTACTGTTTGGTAACTGCTGGAGCAAATTCAACTTCCATAGTGGATGGGTCTGCACCATTTACTAAGATTTCGTATGCCATTTTACCTGTCTGATATCCAAGGTCATAGTAGCTGATGGATAAGGTAGCAACGCCACATCCTTTACAGATACCGGCTTCCCCTGCAATAATTGGAATACCGGCTTCCCCTGCAATGTTATTGATAACTTCTGTATTGGAAGCTGCAGTGTTGTCGGTAGGAACGTAAAGAACATCGTTATCATTTACAGCACTCTGGACAACACTTGCAATATCGTTGGAATCAACGAAAGAATATGCAGTACAGGTGTAATTTAATTTTTCTAATTCTTCTTTGATAACATCAATCTGATACTGTGAGTTTGCTTCTGCGGAGCAGTAAAGCAGTCCGACATTTTTAGCGTCCGGGAATAATTCATTTAACATAGCTGCCTGCTCGGACAGAGGAGCTAAGTCAGAAGTTCCAGAAATGTTACGTCCTGTTGTGCCTGACCAGCCAGAAATGTCAAGAGCGGTTGCGTAATCTGTTACGGAAGTTCCAAGAATAGGAATATCTGTAGTTGCAGCAGCTGCAGACTGAAGAGGAGCAGTTGCATTTGCAAGAATCAGGTCTTCGTTTTTGGAAACGAAGGAGTTGACGATAGTTGCACATGTGGCAGAATCACCCTGGGCGTTCTGCTCGTCAAAAACAACGTCATCACCTAATTTCTCGGTAAGATAGTCTTTGAATCCTTTTGTTGCAGCATCTAATGCCTCATGCTGTACGAGCTGACAGATGCCAACGGTGTACTTTGCATTGGATGAACTTTTCTCTGTAGCGTCAGCGTTTTGGGTATCTCCTGCTTTGGAGCCACAGGCGGTCATGCTGAGTGCAAGAACTGCTGCAACTGAAAGAGAGAGAAATTTCTTCATTTTTTTCATAATAATTTCCTCCTGAAATATGTAATATTTTTTTGATTTAACGCGTTCGTGCGTCTGTGCGTTTATGCATTAAAGCGTTAATTCGAATAGACTAATTATAATAAGTAGAGAAAAATAAGTCAATAAATTAAATCCTATTTTTATCAGGAAAAATTAAGAGAATGTTAATGTTTTTGCAAAAGGGACTGTGCTAATATGTGCAAAGAGAGTTTTGGAAAGGAAATAATGAATATACTGGATATTATATTCCCAAGAAGATGCCCGCTGTGTGATGAGGTGATACCGCCGGATGGAAAAATCTGCCCGGAGTGCATCGGAAATGCAGAACTGGTGCAGGAACCGGTCTGTAAACGGTGCGGAAAACCCATTGGGAATGCCAGGAAGGAATACTGTGGTGACTGTGACCGGAAAAAACATTTTTTTGATTCGGGAAAGGCAGTATTTGTCTATCAGGGGGCAGTGCAACACTCGCTGTATCGTTTTAAATATGCCAATCGGCGTGAATATGCAGCTTTTTATGGAAAAATGGCATGTATACAGTATGCCCGGTGGATTTCAAGACTGGGGATAGATGCAATCATACCGGTTCCGCTGCATCGGAAACGCAGGAGGGAGAGAGGGTATAATCAGGCAGAACTCTTTGCAAAGGAAATAGGAAAACGTACCGGAATTCCGGTAGAAACGAAATTGCTATATCGGTGTATAAATACCAGACCCCAGAAGGAACTTAATGACCAGGAACGCAAGAAAAATCTGAAAAAGGCTTTTACAATCGCACAAAATATAGTACAATTAAGAAAAGTTCTGCTTGTAGATGACATTTACACAACTGGAAGTACCGTGGATGCAGCAGCAGAATGTTTGAAGGTATCAGGAATACAAGAGGTTTATGTACTTTGCATTAGCATTGGCAGGGGGCATTAGGAGGAGAAAGAATGGACGTAAGAAACTGCAAAGGATGCGGAAGATTATTTAATTATTATGGGGGCGTACCGTTATGTAAAGCCTGCAAAGATAAACTGGAAGAGAAGTTCCAGGAGGTAAAAGAATATTTGCGGCAGAACCCGAATACTCCGATACAGGTTGTATCGGAAGATAATAATGTTTCTGTAAAACAGATTAAACAGTGGGTGCGTGAAGAAAGACTTGTCTTTTCAGAAGATTCACCACTTGGTCTGGAATGTGAAGGCTGTGGAACAATTATCAAAACAGGGCGTTTCTGTGAGAAATGCAAACGTAAAATGGAAACGGACTTCCAGAGTGTAATAAAGAAAAAACCGGTGGAGCCTCAGTTGGATAAGAGACCGAAGGAAAGAGATAAGATGAGATATCTGTAACTGTAGATTAAGAACTGCCGCAGTGACTGGTGGCAGTTTTTTCTTTTCAGAAGATAATATCTATGTTATACTAAAGAGAGTTTGTTTAGGAGCAGAGTATGATTAGTAAAGAACGCGTCAGACATATGACAAAGCTGTCGGAATTCGAAAATGAAGAAAGTAAAGCCTGCCAGAAAGCAACACAGTATTTTAGAAGAGATTATGTTGCCATGGAGTTGATAAAAAGCTTTTTTGCCGGAACCATTGCGTTCGGACTTCTTTTTGTGCTGTGGCTTTTTTACGACATGGAGAATCTGGTAAAGAAAATTAATGATATGGATATGATTGGATTTGGCATCCGGATTGTAATGGTGTATCTGGTATTTCTGGCTGCTTATCTGATGATTACTTATATTATTTATAATCGTAGATATACAAAGGGGAGAAAACAGGTAAAGGAGTATTATAACAGACTGAAGAGAGTGAGCAGTCTGTATCGTGAGGAAGAAAATATATCTAATACGGATGACTGGGAGGTTTAGGATGACGGGTTTACTCGAACTGAAGGAGCGGTTAATCCGCTTTTTTGGAAAAAATGAAATATATGTGGTGCCGGTACTTAAGTTTATTCTGGCAACAGTGGTATTTCTGCTGATCAATCAAAATATTGGCTATATGACCAGACTGGCCGGACTTCCGGTAACACTGGTACTGGCACTGTTATGTGCGGTTCTTCCGGTCAATGCTATCCTGTTGTTTGCGTTCATTCTGATTGCTGCACATTTATTTGCACTGTCTATGGATGTATGCGTGGTAGGACTGATTCTTATGCTGGTTATCGCACTGCTGTATTTACGGTTTTCACCAAAAGATGGTTATTATGCAGTGCTGACACCGATAACATTTGCATTACATACCCCATATATCATGCCGATTTCAGCAGGACTGTTACGGACACCGGCATCTGCTGCATCTATTGTGAGCGGAACTGTGATGTTTTATTTCCTGAAGGGAATAAAGGAAAATGAGGCAGTATTAAGTGCAGTGGAAGAGGACAGCAATGCGACTTCTAAGATGGTGGTAGCAATCAACCAGCTGCTGGGAAATAAGGAAATGTATCTGGTGCTGGCAACTTTTATTGTGATTTTACTGGTGGTTTATGTAGTGCGCCGCCTGTCTATAGATCATGCATGGACAGTGGCATCACTGGCTGGTATTCTGATTGGACTTACTGTGCTGACCAGCGGTTTTGTAATGCTGGGCATCAAGGGACGAATCGTCTGGATTATTGTAGGAGGCGTAATTTCTACGGTGATTGCATTGATACAGCAGTTCCTGTTCTTTAACCTGGATTATAGCAGGACAGAACGGGTACAGTTTGAGGATGATGAATATTACTATTATGTAAAAGCGGTACCGAAGATTTATGTTACAACCAAGGAGAAAAAGGTAAAACGTATCGCAGCCAAGGATGAGGAAAAAGAACGTATTTCCCGCAAAGCATTGGCAGAGGAAATGGATATAGATGAAGATTTGCTGAAATAAGACAGAGAGGAAGTGGAACAGGTGCAGTCATTTTTGACAGTGTTGGAAAATTTTAAAGAAAATTATCTGGCGTGGGTAAGCGTTTTGAACATTACGGTATCAAAGACTGATATTGTAGAAATGCTTATTATTGCGTTCCTGTTTTATCACGTCCTGAAATGGATTAAGGATACACGGGCATGGATGCTGTTAAAAGGAATTCTTGTGATTTTAGCGTTTGTACTTGTGGCAGCAATCTTCCAGATGAATACAATTCTCTGGATAGCAGAGAAGACGATTAATGTAGCGATTATTGCAATCGTTGTTATCTTCCAGCCGGAGCTCCGGAAAGCACTGGAAGAATTGGGACGAAAGAAATTTATTTCATCCCTCTTTTCTTTTGATTTTGGGAAAGACGGAGTGGAACGTTTCAATGACCATACGATTGGAGAACTGGTAAAGGCAAGCTATGAGATGGGTAAGGTGAAGACCGGAGCCCTGATTGTAGTGGAAAATGAAATTATGCTGACAGAATACGAAAGAACCGGTATTGCACTGGATTCCCTGGTATCAAGCCAGCTTCTGATTAATATATTTGAAAAGAACACTCCGTTACATGACGGAGCTATTATTGTACGTGGGGACAGGGTTGTCTCTGCAACCTGTTATCTGCCACTGTCTGACAGCCTGGAACTGAGCAAGGATCTGGGAACCAGACATCGTGCGGCAGTTGGAATTAGTGAAGTGAGTGATTCTCTTACAATTGTGGTATCAGAGGAAACCGGAAAGGTTTCTATTGCGATGGGTGGACAGCTGTACCGTAATGTGGATGCGGAGTTTCTGCGCAGCAAACTGAAATTTCTCCAGAGCAGCAATATCGAACCAAAGCGCTTCCAATTACTGAAGAGGAGGTTACGCAATGTTAAAAAAGCTGACAAAACTGGTGACGAATAATTTTGGACTGAAGGTTGCAGCATTATTCTTCTCTGTTGTGCTGTGGCTTGTTGTTGTCAACATTGATGATCCGACACAGGCGAAGAACTTTACCACGTCTATTACGATAACCAATTCGGATTATATGACACAGCAGGGCAAATACTTTGAAGCAAAGGACAGTAATCTGCAGGTAACCTTTAAGGTTTCTACTGTGCGTTCTGTTATGAAGAACTTGAGCAATACTGACTTCCGGGCAGTAGCAGATATGGAAAATGTTGAGCAGGTAGACGGTGTATACCGGGTACCGATTGAGATAACTGCAACACGATATGCGTCTGCGGTGAACTTCCAGGGCAAAACACAGTATATGGAAGTAAATGTAGAAGATCTGATGCTGTCACAGTTTTCTATTAAGGCAAAAACAGTAGGAGATACAGCTGAGAATTATGCGGTGGGAGATGTGCGGGTATCTCCGAATATCTTAAAAGTAACCGGACCGGAATCGGTGGTGAATCAGATTGATCATGTAGAAGCAACCATTGATGTAACAGGTGCATCCGCAGACTTGACGGATAGTGTAGTCCCGGTTGTATATAATGCTAACGGTGAGGCGGTAGACACCTCAAAGCTGAATTTTAATATTGATAAAGTGACAATTTCGGCTACGATACTTAATATCCGTAACCTTTCAGTAGAAATTGAACCGAGTGGAACGGTTGCAGATGGATTTGTATGCACCGGAGTGACGATTAATCCGAATAAGATAGCGATAAAGGGAACACCGGAAGCACTGAACGCAGCTGGAAGTATTGTAATTCCGTCAGACCAGCTGGATATCAGCGATGCAACTGGCAATGTAGTGAAGACAATTAACATTTCTTCTTATCTGCCGGATGATGTAGAGGTGGTCGATGCTGACAATCTGAATGTTGAAGTAACCGCAGTGGTGGAGCAGATTGTATCAGAATCTTATAGCATACCGGTTGAAAACATTGCAATTCAGAATCTGAAAGAGGGTTATGAAGCAGTCTTCGCAGAGAGTACAGTTACAATAACCTTAAAGGGACTGCGGAATGATCTGGATAAACTTATGGCAGACAGCATTAAGGGAAATGTAAATGCAGCGGGACTGGCAGAAGGTAATCATACCGTAACAGTTACCCTGGAGCTGGATGACAGCTTATATTCCGTAAATGGAACACAGTCTGCAGTGATAACCATAACAAAGAAAACAGAAGATACATCAGATACCACGAATACCGGAAATGACAATGGAACCCATACGGGTTCGAATGGTGGTACAGAAACGGGAACGGGCAGTACCAATGGAAATAATACGAATAATGGAAATTCGGAGGAAGATTAGAAAATGAGCAGAATGTTTGGAACAGATGGTGTAAGAGGTGTTGCAGGAGCGGAGCTGACTATTGAACTGGCAACAAAGCTTGGGCAGGCAGGTGCCTATGTGCTGACGAAAGAGCAGGAACATCAGCCGACATTAATTGTAGGATGTGATACAAGAATTTCAGGTGGAATGCTTGCCAATGCACTGATGGCAGGAATCTGTTCTGTAGGAGCCAATGCAATCTATGCAGGGGTAATGCCGACACCGGCGATTGCCTATCTGACCAGAAAACATAAAGTAGATGCAGGCGTTGTGATTTCCGCATCCCATAATCCGATGGAATTTAACGGAATCAAATTCTTTAATGGAGACGGATATAAGCTTTCTGATGCGTTGGAGGATGAAATCGAAGAGCTGATCCACAATAATATGAAAGATGTTGTACTGCCGATTGGATCCGGTGTGGGAAGAATTGACTATCGTTTTGATTTGCGTGATGAATATGTGAAATTTATGAAGAAATGTGTGCCGGTTGATTTGACCGGTATGAAGATTGTGATAGACTGTGCAGAGGGTGCATCCTACTATACATCGGTTAAGACATTAAAAGACCTGGGTGCAGATCTGGTTGCTATCCATACGAAGCCGGATGGAACCAATATCAATGCCAACTGCGGTTCCACCCATATGGAAGAACTTCAGGCAAGGGTTGTTTATGAAAAAGCAGACGTTGGCCTTGCATTTGATGGCGATGCTGACCGTATGCTTGCGGTAGATGAAAAAGGTAACCTGGTGGATGGCGACCAGCTTATGGCAATCTGTGGATGCCATATGAAGAAAAAAGGAACTTTAAAGAAAAATACCATTGTAGTAACCGTTATGACCAATCTTGGCTTCAGTCTGATGGGAGAGCGGGAAGGCATCCACGTAGAGAAAACCAAGGTCGGAGACAGATATGTCCTTGAAAATATGCTGGAGAATGGCTATAATATCGGGGGTGAGCAGTCAGGACATATTATATTTTTAGATGATAATACAACTGGTGACGGACTTCTTTCCGGACTTCATTTATTACAGGTAATGAAGGAAACCGGCAGGAAATTATCTGAGCTGGCAGAGGTGATGGAAGTATTGCCGCAGGCACTTGTGAATGCCAAAGTGCCGAATCACAAGAAAGAAAAATTCATGGAATATACTGAGATTGCAGAGGCAATCAAGGCATTGGAAGAGAAGTTCAATGGGGAAGGAAGGGTGCTGATTCGCCCATCCGGAACCGAGCCGCTGGTAAGAGTTATGATTGAGGGAAAGAACCAGAGCGAGATTGAAGAAGAAGCACAGAAGCTGGCTGAATTAATTACCAACACAATGCTGTAATCAGGAGGGGAATAGAAATGGTAAGTCAGAAAGTTAAAATAAAGAATCCAACAGGATTACATTTGCGTCCGGCAGGAATACTCTGCAAGGAAGCAATGCAGTATAAATCGTTAGTAACATTTCATTATCGCGGAAATACCGCTAATGCCAAAAGTGTTTTAAGCGTACTGGGTGCGTGCATCAAATTTGGAGATGAAATCGAATTCGTCTGCGAAGGTGATGATGAGGACGAAGCATTAAAGGCAATGGTAGAAGCCGTAGAAAGTGGATTAGGAGAATAAAAGATGAAAAAAATACTGGTAACTGGATGTAATGGACAGTTAGGAAGAGCAATTCGCAAGGAATATGCAGCAAGTGATGTGGAATTTATCAATACAGATGTAGTGGAGGGAGAGGGTGTTGTATCTCTTGATATTACTGATGTAGATGCAGTACTGAAGCTGGTACGTGCAGAGAAACCGGATGTTATCATCAACTGCGCCGCACATACCAATGTAGACAAGTGTGAGGAACAGTGGGATCTTGCATATAAGATTAATGCAATCGGACCAAGAAACTTAAGTATTGCAGCAACCGAAGCAGATGCAAAAATGATTCATGTATCTACGGATTATGTTTTTGAAGGAAATGGGACAAGACCATACACAGAGTTTGATGCACCAAATCCGGTAAGTGCTTATGGAAAGACCAAGTTAGAGGGTGAAAACTTTGTAAAGGAATTTGCAAAGAAACATTTTATCTTAAGAACAGCATGGCTTTATGGGGATGGAAAGAACTTTGTCAAGACAATGCTGGCATTGGCAGAGAACCATGATGAATTAAATGTAGTCTGTGACCAGGTGGGAACACCTACCAGCGCAGTGGAATTAGCAAAAATGATTCATTATCTGGAAGGCACAGAGAATTATGGAACCTTCCATGCAACCTGTGAAGGAGATACCAACTGGGCAGATTTCGCAGAGGCAATCTTCAAAAGAGCAGGAAAGAATGTAAAAGTAAATCATGTAACCAGTAAGCAGTACAAAGAGATGAATCCGGCATCCGCTAACAGACCGGCATACTCTATCTTGGAGGATTATATGATTAAGCTTACCAGTGACTTTGTAATGGCAGACTGGCAGGATGCACTGGATGTCTATATGAAAGAACTGTTGGGATAATAGGTGAAAAAATGGAACCATTAGTAAGCGTATGTATTCCGGCATATAATAATGCGGAATACATTAAAGATACGATTGATTCAATTCTAAATCAGACATATCAGAATATAGAGCTTGTAATTGTGGATGATAATTCAAAAGATAATACTTATGAACTGATTCGGGGAATCGGGGATGAGAGGATTAAGCTTTATCATAATGATAAGAATCTTGGAATGTCAGGAAACTGGAACCGCTGTCTTTCCTTATGCACCGGTAAATATGCAAAGCTTGTCTGTGCAGATGATATTTTATCACCGGATGCATTGAAGCGGGAAGTAGATGCTTTAGAGGCAAATCCTACAGCAGTGATTGCAGAAAGTGATACCAAGCTGATTGATTTAAATGGAAAAGGAAAAGGCTTTTATAAACGCTATAAGAAGAGCGGACTGGTAGATGGAAAAGAAATCTGCCGGAAGGGCTTTTTTTCACAGGATTATTTCGGAGCACCACAGGCAAATACTTTCCGGAGAGATGTGGCAGAGAAAATCGGAGGATTTGATACAGATTATACCTATATCTTAGACTATGATTTCTTTGTTTCCCTGGCATGTGAAGGCGATGTTTATATCATACACGAACCACTGAATTTCTTCCGTGTGCGAAAAGGTTCAAATACCGGAGAAGTTATGGGGGGCAACAGGGAAAAAACAAAAGTATATGTAGAGGAACATCTGCATTTACTGGAGAAAAACAAAGAACGCTTGAAACTGACACCGAAAGATATCAGACGCAGTGTTATGATTCGCAAGTTCCGCTGTTTTGCGGCATCTGTATATCTGAAACTGTTTGTGCATAAATAAGCGAAAGGGGACTAAAATGGATAAAATTGCAGTATTGATTCCCTGCTATAACGAGAGTAAAACAATCGTAAAGGTAGTAGAGGATTTTAAACGGGTAATTCCGGAAGCTGTTATTTATGTATATGATAATAATTCCAATGATGGAACGGACGAGCTCGCAAGAAGTGCCGGTGCGGTTGTACGTTATGAATATCAGCAGGGAAAAGGAAATGTTATTCGAAGAATGTTCCGTGAAATTGATGCGGAATGTTATATCATGACAGATGGAGATGATACCTATCCGGCAGAATCAGCACCGGAGATGATTAAACAGGTGCTAGAGCATGGAGCAGACATGGTAGTAGGAGACAGACTTTCTTCTACTTATTTCCAGGAAAATACCAGACCATTCCACAATTTTGGTAATTCCCTGGTGCGTAAATCTATCAATCTTTTCTTCCACACGGATATTAAAGATATTATGACAGGTTATCGTGCGTTCAGTTATCAGTTTGTAAAATCATTCCCGGTATTATCCAAGGGATTTGAAATTGAAACAGAAATGAGCATTCATGCAGCAGATAAGAATATGCAGGTAGACAATGTGATTATTGAGTACCGTGACAGACCGGAGGGAAGTGTATCTAAGCTGAATACCTATTCAGATGGATTTAAGGTACTGCGTACCATTGCAAGACTGTACCGGACCTATAAGCCAATGTCATTCTTTGGCATTATTGCATTTATACTGGCTGCTCTTGGAGTTGGTTTCCTGATACCGGTATTGGTAGTATATGCAAAGACCGGAATGGTGCCGAACTTCCCGACTTTATTTGCTTGCTGTTTTACGATATTGGCAGCAACCCAGGCATTCTTCTCGGGACTTATCCTGCAGACCATTGGACAGAAGAACCGGCAGGATTTTGAAATGGAACTGCAGGCAATCGAAGAGAGAAAGAAAAAACTGGATAAAGAATAGAACTGTTAAATTATGTACAAAAATGTGCACAAACTTCTAAAAAGTTGACAAACAAATGAGGACTGTGCCATAATAAAACGATTTTTAAATCAGGAGGAGAATAAGATGAGAACTTATTTAGTAACTGGAGGAGCTGGATTTATTGGTTCAAACTACATTCACTACATGTTTCGTAAATACGACAATGAGATTCGTATTATCAATGTAGACGCATTAACTTATGCAGGAAACTTGGAAAATTTAAAAGACATCGAGAACAGAGACAACTATACATTTGTAAAAGCAGATATTACAGACAAAGAAGCAATCCGCAAAGTGTTTGCAGAAAATGACATTGACCGCGTGGTACATTTCGCGGCAGAGAGTCATGTTGACCGTAGTATCAAAAACCCTGAAGTATTCGTTCATACCAATGTAATGGGTACTGCAGTTATGTTAAACTGTGCAAAAGAAGCATGGGAACTTCCGGATGGAAGCTTCAAGGAAGGTAAGAAATTCCTTCACGTATCCACAGACGAAGTATATGGTTCCCTTCCGGATGATGGAAAGAGCTTCTTCTATGAGACAACACCATATCAGCCACACAGCCCATACTCTGCAAGTAAGGCATCTTCGGATATGTTAGTAAAATCTTATATTGATACTTATCATTTCCCGGCAAATATTACCAATACATCCAATAACTACGGACCTTACCAGTTCCCGGAGAAACTGATTCCGTTAATCATCAACAATGCTTTACACGGAAAGAAACTTCCGGTATATGGTGATGGAATGAACATCCGTGACTGGTTATATGTAGATGACCATGCAAAGGGAATCGATATGGTTCAGGAGCAGGGACGTCTTGGACAGACTTATAACATCGGTGGACACAATGAGAAGCGTAATATCGAAATTATCAACATCATTATTGAAACTTTACAGGAGATTCTTCCAGATGATGATCCAAGAAAAGCAAATGTAAGCAAAGATTTAATCACTTACGTAGAAGACCGTAAAGGACATGACAGACGTTATGCAATCGCTCCGGACAAAATCAAAGCTGAGATTGGCTGGGAGCCGGAGACCATGTTCAAAGATGGTATCAAGAAGACAATTGCATGGTATCTTGAGCATGAAGACTGGATGAACAATGTAACCAGTGGTGACTACCAGAAATATTATGCAGATATGTATAAAGATAAATAAATAGAAGTATAGAAAGAGAAGCGGATAGGAAAATACAAGACCTGTCCGCTTTTTTGTGCGTTTTCGCCAGTATTTCCACGGGTACTACAGAAATTATTAAGGAAAATATAGATGAAAAATACGATGTAATATGTTATAATTAAATGATTTATTGAGTGAAAGAATGCGTTGGAGAACGTAAACAATATGATTAAGGAGGAGATTATTCCATGAAAGGTATTATTTTAGCCGGAGGATCCGGAACAAGACTTTATCCATTGACAAAGGCAGTATCGAAACAGATTATGCCGGTATATGACAAACCAATGATTTACTATCCATTATCTACACTGATGTTAGCAGGAATCCGTGAGGTGCTGGTTATCTCTACACCAAGAGATCTTCCGGTATTTGAGGAGTTATTAGGGGATGGAAGCCAGCTTGGAATGTCTTTCTCTTATGCGGTACAGGAACAGCCAAGAGGACTTGCAGATGCATTTATCATCGGTGAGAAATTCATTGGAAACGATGCAGTAGCATTGGTATTAGGCGATAATATTTTCTATGGACAGAGCTTCTCTAAAGTGCTTCGCAGTGCAGCAGAGCGTACAGAGAGCCAGCCGGGAGCAACCATTTTCGGATATTATGTAAAAGATCCAAGAGAATACGGTGTAGTAGAATTTGATGAGAATGGTAAAGCATTGTCAATTGAAGAAAAACCGGCTCAGCCAAAATCCAATTATGCAGTTCCGGGACTCTATTTCTATGACAATGATGTAGTAGAGATTGCCAAGAATGTAAAACCATCTGCAAGAGGAGAAATTGAAATTACAAGTGTTAATAATGAATATCTGAATCGTGGAACCCTTCAGGTTGAGACCTTAGGAAGAGGATTTGCATGGTTAGATACCGGAAACCATGACATGCTTCTTGATGCGGCAGACTTCGTAGCAGCATTCCAGAAACGTCAGGGATTATATATTTCCTGTATCGAAGAGATTGCATACAAGAGAGGATTCATCGATAAAGCACAGTTAGAGAAGCTGGCGCAGCCATTACTTAAGACTGCATATGGTCAGTATCTGATGGACATTGCTAACGGATTATAAAATAGAGTTGGGTATTATTGTAGAAAAGCGAGGAAGATAAAAATGGGAAAAATCAAAGTAACAAACGACTGTAATGGAATAAAAGGATTAAAAGTAATTGAACCTGCAGTATTCGGAGATGCAAGAGGATACTTTATGGAGACCTATAACTATAATGATTTCAAGGAAGCAGGAATTGACTGTGAATTCGTACAGGACAACCAGTCTGCATCCAAGAAAGGTGTACTTCGTGGACTTCATTTCCAGTTAAACTATCCACAGGACAAGCTGGTGCGTGTAGTAAACGGTGAAGTATTTGACGTCGCAGTTGACTTAAGAGAAGGTTCTGAAACCTTTGGAAAATGGTTTGGAGTTACTTTATCTGCTGAGAATAAGAAACAGTTCTTCATTCCAAAGGATTTTGCACACGGATTTATCGTATTAAGTGATTATGCAGAATTCTGCTATAAAGTTACTGATTTCTATCATCCAAATGATGAGGGCGGACTTCTGTGGAATGACCCGGATATCGGAGTAGAATGGCCGATGCCGGAAGGAATGACAGAGGCAGACTTGATTTTATCCGACAAAGATAAAGTATGGCATGGCATCAAGGCATATGCAGAGAATAAGAATAACTGCAAGAAAGACTGATAGACAGTTGAAGTAACATAAGGAGTAAATGATATGTCTAAGAAGAGACTCGCAGCCAGCCTGCTGGTGGTACTGTTTGGTATATTGGCGAACATCCTGGTTTTCAGATATGAACCGGCTTTAAGTGAGAAGAAGGTTACGGTAAAGGTAACACTTACATCCGATGAAGAAAATTATATGGAGATGTTCTATCTGACAGACGGACAGAAAATGCCGGATGATTTCAAGGCAGAACAAAGCAGCGGAGTGAATTATAAAAAAGCTGGAACAGAGAAAACGTTAGAATATGCCGTACCGGCAGATGTTTCATATCTTCGCTTTGATTTGGGAAGCGGAGCATCCGAGACAACTATTTCCGGCATAACCATTGAAAGTAATGGAAAAACTGCTGTAATAGGTCAGAATGTTTTTTCAGAAACAGTGCGTCTGCAGGAAGTAAAACAGAATAATGTTTCAGACGGTATTAACCTGACAGCAGAAAAAGAGGATCCTTACCTGGTATGGAATACAGAGAACTGGGGAATTGCGAAGCTGGTAAAGGACAGCCTGTGGCTTCGGTATCTTCTGGTTAAAATCCTTGCGTGTGTTGTATTAGATATCATTCTTATTGTTACATTAAAAGCAGGTAAAAAGCTGATTGTTCTTCCGAAAGAAGTGTATCAGAACAGAAAGCTGCTCTGGAATTTGTCAAAGAATGATTTTAAAACTAAATTTGCAGGTTCCTACCTTGGTATTATCTGGGCATTTATACAGCCAATTGTAACGGTAGTGGTATACTGGTTCGTATTTGAAAAGGGATTAAAGGCTGGCGGAATCAACACCAGAGCCGGAATTGATGTTCCATTTGTACTCTGGCTGGTTGCAGGTCTGGTGCCTTGGTTCTTCTTCCAGGATGCATTAAATGGTGGAACCAATGCACTGATTGAATACAGCTATCTGGTTAAGAAGGTTGTATTTAAGATAAGTATTCTCCCAATTGTGAAAGTAGTATCTGCACTGTTTGTACATGTATTCTTCGTAGTATTTACGCTGGTGCTGTATAGTGCATATCACTATTATCCGGATTTATATACATTGCAGATTGTGTATTATACCTTTGCCATGTTTATTATGGTATTGGGAATCGTGTATGCAACCTGTGCGATTGTAATCTTTTTCCGTGATTTAACACAGGTGATTAACATTGTTCTGCAGGTTGGAATGTGGATGACACCGATTATGTGGAACATTGATACCATGGAATTATCTCCAGTGCTGATTACCATATTCAAACTGAATCCGATGTACTATATTGTGGCAGGATACCGGGATGCGTTAATTAATAAGGCGTGGTTCTGGGAAAATGCACCACTGACTTTATACTTCTGGCTTTTGACAGCAGTATTATTCGGTATCGGAACCATGATATTTAAGCGGTTGAAGATTCATTTTGCAGATGTATTATAGGAAGGCATAGGATATGAGCGAAGTAGCAATTAGAGTAGATGATGTAAGTAAATTATATAAGCTTTATGATAAACCTTCAGACAGACTGAAGGAATCGTTAGGCTTGACACGAAAAAAATTATATAAGGAACATTATGCACTGCATAATGTTTCTTTTGATGTAAAAAGAGGAGAAACCGTTGGCATAATCGGAACCAACGGTTCCGGAAAATCTACGATTCTTAAGATTATTACCGGAGTCTTGAATCCATCCGGTGGTCATGTAGAGATTGATGGAAGAATTTCTGCACTGTTGGAGCTGGGCGCAGGCTTCAATATGGAATATACCGGAATTGAGAATATCTACCTTAATGGAACCATGATTGGTTTTTCCAGGGAAGAGATTGATGCAAAGATGCAGGATATTCTTGATTTTGCAGATATCGGTGACTTTGTGCATCAGCCGGTCAAGACATATTCCAGTGGTATGTTTGTGCGGCTGGCATTTGCGGTAGCGATTAATATTGATCCGGAAATCCTGATTGTCGATGAGGCGTTGTCGGTAGGAGACGTATTCTTTCAGGCAAAATGCTACAAGAAATTTGAAGATTTTAAGAAAATGGGAAAAACCATCCTTTTTGTCAGCCATGATCTGGGCAGTATCAGCAAATACTGTGACCGTGTTGTACTTTTAAACAGAGGAAAGAAGCTGGCAGAGGGTACACCAAAAGAAATGGTAAGCATGTATAAGCGAATCATGGTCAATCAGGATAAGGCGGAGGAAATCGCAGCACACCAGATGGACATGAGCTCCTTGGAAGAAGATGATGAAAAGGAAATCAAAGAGGCTGCCTGCGAAGGACAGTGGAAGAATCATTACAATCTGAATCCGGATGTGGATGAATATGGCAATGGTGCCGCTGAAATTGAAGACTTTGCCATAATAGATGAGAATGGTAATTATACCAATGCAATTGTAAAAGGAACACGATTCCGGCTGAAATCCAAAGTAAAATTTAAACAGGATGTTCATGATCCGATATTTACCTATACCTTTAAAAATATACAGGGTGTGGCAATAACCGGAACCAATACCATGTATGAGAAGAAGGATGTTCCATTGGCAAAAGAAGGGGAGACTTATGTTGCAACCTTTGAGCAGGATATGTTCCTGCAGGGAGGGGAATACTTATTGTCCATGAGCTGTACCGGATATCGTGACGGTGAGTTTCAGGTATACCACAGATTATATGATGTATGCAATGTGACGGTGGTTTCAGATAAAAATACCGTAGGTTTTTATGATATGAATTCTGTTACGACAGTGGAGAAGATAGAAGAGTAAAAAGATAAAGGAAAGACGGCGGAAATGACAGAAAATTGTGGGAAAGTTCAAATTGACAGAAGCAGATATCAGGCAGAGCCTGTGTTTGGGGAAGCGGTTCCGGATAAAATGATGTTAGAGGACATAAAACATTATGGGAAAGACAGCCTGCAGGAAGTGATAAAAGAACGTAAGAGTTATAATTATTTATTCTATTTGTCGGAACTCCGCAAGAATATCATAGAATGGTATCCGTTTTCCGGACAGGCAGAAGTGCTTGCAGTGGGTGCGGATACAGGAATGCTTACGGATGCACTGGCACAAAAGGCAGCGCACGTTACCTGCGTGGAAACATCGGAAACGAGAGCCGGATTGAATGCAGCATGGAACGCTGAAAAAGATAATGTCAGAATAATCCTGGGAAATTATCCGGAAGTAGAAGATAAACTCGGCAGCTATGATTACATTACACTGATTGGAGAATGGAAATATGCCAGGTCCTATTATGAGAATTCAGAAGACGCATATAGAACCTTTCTTTTGGAACTGTTAAAACATTTGAAAACCGGTGGAGAACTGCTTCTTGCTACAGAAAATAAAATGGGAATGAAATATTGGGCAGGCTGCCAGGATGATTATTATGGCGGATATTACCGGGGAATTGAAGATTATCCGGGGGAAGATAATGTCCGCACATTTTCGAAGAAAGAGCTGGAAGAGGAACTGAAGGGAATAGAGGGAATTTCCTGGAAATTCTATTATCCATATCCGGATTATAAATTTCCAATGGCGATTTATTCCGATGAATATCTTCCGAAAACAGATGAACTTACGATGAATATCCGTAATTTTGACCGGGACCGCTATGTTATGTTTGATGAAGAAAAGGCATTCGGAACGGTAATCAAAGAAGGGCTATTTTCAGAATTTTCAAATTCGTTTATGGTAACTATCAAAAAGGAGCAGTAGCATGAAAACAGTAGTATTCGCAAAATATTCAAATGATCGTGCAGATGAATTTGCAATATGTACGGAAATACTGAAGAATGAAAATGGAGAGAAAAGCATCCGCAAACGTCCGGTGGAAAAAGAGGGAATCCATCATGTGCAGGGCGTTTATGAAAACTATCTGAAGCTTAAGAGGCAGTATCAGAATGTTTTCGGTGTTGCAGCCTGTCAGATGGAAGCACAGGCGGCAGCGTTTGAGTTTGTGAAGGGAACTGCGTTATCTGCAATATTAGAAAACTACATTGAACAGGGTGAAAAAGACAGAATAGAAGAACTGGTACGGGATTATTGCAACCGGATAACATCAATAGAACCAAAAGCAATCTTTCATGTAACAGAGGAATTTAGAAAAGTTTTCGGAGATGTAACATTTGAAAAAGAGCAGAGTTCTGCTGCGGAAATAACAGATATCGATTTGATATTTGAAAATGTTATGATAGATGCCGAAAGCTGGAAAGTAATTGATTATGAGTGGAGCTTTGCATTTCTTATTCCGGAGAAATTTGTAATATACAGAAGTATTCTTTACTGGTTTTTAAAACAGAATGTCAGCCAGTTGTTTACCTGGCAGGAGTTAATGGAATTAGTTTCGATTACGGAAGAAGAGGAAGAAAAATTCCGGAAGATGGAAGCAAATTTCCAAAAGTATGTCATTGGTGGAAAGATTCCGGTCCGGGATATGACAGAGTATCTTGGAACAAAAGCAATTCCATTTAGCGAGGTCTTGCATCCGGAGACAGAAGCAAAGGACAGGATGCAGGTTTATTATAACAGTGGAAAAGGATTTTCAGAACAGAATTCCTATTTTATCCCGCATACGGATGAAGGGGAGATGAAAGAAATCCGTATTCCTGTCAGCGAAAATGAGAGAGAAGTGCGCTTTGACCCAAGTATGGGAAAATGCGTTGTCTATATAGAATCCATACAGGATTCCAATGGAAAGAAAACTGCAGTCAAGTGGTGCAACGGACGGTGGCTTTCTAAGCAGAGTATTCTCTTTGAAGAGGAAGATCCACAGATTCTCTTTGAAATAGAACGGGGAATTTCTTATCTTGAGATAAAATGTATGGTGGCAGCATATACAGCACTTATCACAGAACTTTCCGATGTGACCAAGTTCTATGATTATGGCAAAGTAAAAAAGACTGCAGAAGAGCGGAAAAATGAAATCGAAGAGTTGAATGAGCAGATTGCACAATATGAAGAGAAACAGAAACAGGGCATAATCCGGCTGGAAGAACAGAATAGAAAGATTGAAGAAATGCGTAAACTGATTATGATAAGGGAAGATGAACTGATGTATCATAAGAATGGACTTTGGTACAGATTCAAAAATAAATTACGCAATTGGAAAAACAGGATATTACATAGAAATCGGTAATAGCTAATGGAGAACAACTATGAGTAATAGAGAAAGTTTTGAAGAATTAAAGAAAAAAATAGAACAGGCAGATGTGGTATCGTTTGATGTGTTTGATACGCTGATTTTACGAATTGTAAATACACCGGAAACCATATTTAAGCTGGTTGGAGATGTCTGCGGCATTAAGGATTATGAGCATATCCGTCAGGAAATGCAGCAGCAGGCAAGTATGGAAGCAGAAGAGAAATGGAACCAGCCTCATGCAGTTATGGATCAGATTTATGATTATATAAAGACACATTCCGGGCTTGAGATGGATTGGGAGAAAGTAAAGCAGACAGAGCTTGAAATGGAATATGATTCACTGGTTGCGAATCCGGAAATGAAAGAAATTTATGAGTTTGCTAAAGCAGCAGGCAAGCGTGTGATAGCAACAAGTGATATGTATTTAAAGAAGGATTTCTTAGAAAAAGTATTGAAAAAATGCGGATATGAAATGGATAAAATCTATGATTCTGCGGATGAGATGCATACAAAATTTCGCGGAGATTTGTACGAGCAGGTACAGAAGGAAGAAGGAGTTCCTGCATGGAAAATCATACATATCGGTGACAACTGGGAATCTGATGTGGTAAATGCCCAGAAAGCGGGATTCCAGACCTATTATTATCCACAGGAAAAAGCAGATAATAAAAACATGCTTCCGTTCAGCATCGACGAAGGAGTAAAGAACTGTATTCACAAGGAGCATTATGAATTCTGGAAAAATTTAGGCGCAGAAGTGGGCGGACCGCTTTATCTTGGTTTATTTACCTGGCTAAAGAGCTGTCTGAAAAGGGAAAAATATGAGAAGATATTTTTCCTTGCAAGAGACGGTTATAATCTCTATCAGTTGTTTGGAAAATATACCGATGAGAAGACAGAATATCTGATGACTTCCCGCAGAGCCTTGTTATTGGCTGGAATCAGTAAATTAGACGAAGAAACCATGCGGATTCTTCCTCCGTTTACTTTGGGACAGACCATAAAAGAGGTATTGGAATATCTCGGGGTTCTTGAAATCTGTCAGGACAGCATAAAGGAAGCTGGCTTTGAAAGTGTAGATGAAATTATTCATACACGGGAAGAAATGGAACAGGTAAAGAAACTGTATACATTAAATGAGACAGCCTTTTTGAAAAAGTGTGAAGAAGAGAGACAGGAAGCATACCGGTATTTTAAAGAAAAAGGGTTCTTTGATGTAGACAGTATTGTATTTGACTGTGGATGGAATGGTTCCTCACAGTATCTGCTTGACCGCTTCCTGGAGTGTGTTGATTATCAGAAAAACAATAAATTCTTCTATACCGGAATTTTAAATACGGAGAAGAGTAAACGCCAGTTAAACGGAAGAAAATTCGAAACTTATCTGTTTAACTATGATGAAAATTATAATCTGCAGAATAAAGTGAAGGATTCCATTGTCATTATGGAATTGTTCTTTGGTGCACCGATGAATTCTGTTTATAAGTATGAAAACGGAGTGGCAGTATTAGAGGATATACCGGAAGAAACTGCATATAAAGAGGCAATCAGCCAGGGTATTATTGCTTTTGTGGAACGTTCTATTGACTTTGTGGAGAAATATAAGATTCGGGTGAAACAGGAACATGCTGTGACTGCTATTTTACATTTGATTCATGAGCCGACAGAAAAGGAAGCAGTTACAATAGGAAATATCGCCAATGTGGATGGATTTGCCAACCAGAAAGCAGTTATAAAATATATCGCAAAACTGGATGAAGCGTCATATAAAGAAAATCCACAGATTGAAATATACTGGGCGGAGGGCTTGTTCAAGAGACCGGACATCGATGAAAAGTTAAAAAAGCAGATTGCGCAGGATCGTCATCTGAATTATAAGGATGCGGAAACAGATGATGCAGAACAGGCAAAAGAAAGTCTTTATGAAAAAGATTTAAAGAAGTATGGAAAAGTTACGGCTGATTTCCTGGAAGAAGAAAGAAAGCACAAAAATAAAGATCCATACCAGCGTTTTATCAAAGAGAATGAGACCAATATCGTTACAGGAAGAACCTTTGAGCAAAATCCGCTCATTTCATTTGTAGTGCCGGTATATAATGTGCCGGATGACATGCTGACAGCCTGTATCGATTCCATTATCGGACAGACTTATAAGAACTGGGAATTATGGCTGGTGGATGATTTCTCATCCTGGGAGTCCGTGCGTGAAGTGCTGCGCAGCTATGAAACCACACCGGGAGTTCATGTCATCTATCGTACAGAGAATGGAAATATTTCCAAAGCAACAAATGATGGAATTGCAAAAGCAAGTGGTGAATACATCGCATTTATGGACTGTGATGATGTAATAGAATTAAATACGTTAGAAGAAATGGTGGCATTAATCAACGAAAATCCTGAGCTGGATTTCATTTACAGTGATGAGGACAAGCTGACAGAGGATGGAACCAGAAGACATTCTCCGTTCTTTAAGCCAGACTGGTCACCGGATACTTTCTTTTCGATTATGTATACCAACCATCTTGCAATATACCGTACCGCATTGGTGCGCAAGACCGGTGGACTGCGTACAGAATATAATGGAGCACAGGATTATGATTTTACCCTGCGCTTTACAGAACTGACGGATTACAAACGGATTGGCCATGTAAAGAAAGTATTATATCACTGGCGTGAACGGGCAGAATCCATTGCAGCAAAAATGGAAGCAAAGCCATATGCACTGGAAGCGATGAAGCGCCTGAAAGAAGAAACGCTGGAAAGACGCGGATTAAATGGAACCGTGGAATTCGTCAGTGACATGTATCAGTACAGAGTCTGCTATGAAGCAGAGGGTAACCCGAAGGTCAGCATTGTCATTCCGTCCAAGGATAATTTCAAAATATTAAAGCAGTGTATTGATTCCATAAAGCAGTGCACCATTTATGAAAATTATGAAATTATTGTAGTGGACAATGGCAGTAACGAAGAGAATAAAGCACAGATAGAGAGCTACTTGGAGGAACAGAAGGCAGCTTATATTTATGAGCCGATGAATTTTAACTTCTCGAAGATGTGCAATCTGGGAGTGAAAGCATCGGATGGAGAATATATTCTGCTTTTAAATGATGATATTAAAGTGTATCGTGCAGAGTGGCTGTCTCTTCTGGTGGGGCAGGCATCCCTTGATTATGCCGGAGCAGTCGGTGCGAAATTGTTATATCCGGAGACCGACATTATCCAGCATATTGGAATTGCAAATCTTAAGATAGGACCGTCTCACAGTGAAATTGGATTTTCGGATTCCAATATCTATTATTTTGGCAGAAACCGTGTAAATTATAACTGGCTTGCAGTAACAGCAGCATGTCTGATGGTGAAGAAGAGCAAATATGAAGAAGTAGGCGGTCTGGATGAAGAACTGACCGTTGCTTACAATGATGTAGATTTCTGCTTTAAATTGTATGAAAAGGGCTATTACAACAGCGTGCGGAATGATGTTCCAATGTATCATTATGAATCTATCAGCCGTGGCTCTGATGATGTGGATGAGAAAAAGCAGCAGAGATTGCTGAAAGAGAGAGAACGTTTATATGCGAAGCATCCGAAGCTGAAAGGAAAAGACCCGTTCTACAATGATAATTTAACCCAGAACAAAGTGGATTTCAGCATCAATGTAGAAGAGGAAGAACAGGAATATGCCACCTGTGAATGGATGAAGCGGTATCCGAAAAAAGTAAAAAGTGATTTCAATGTCTGCATTGATAAAATAACAGATGATAAAGATTTTACCATTGAAGGCTGGTGTCAGGGAGAAGACGCAGAGAGAGATAATGCGTCAGAACGTTATCTGCTGCTTCACTCCGAGCAGGGAAAAATCTATCAGTGTAAGATGGAAAGAGTATTCCGTGAGGATGTGGCACAGTCGTTGGGAAGCACCAATTATCTGGCAGGCTTCCGCTGCCGGGTAGACCGAAACCAGATTGCGATGAATCTTCATGCATATACCATTGGTATTATGCAGAAATATCAAAAAGAAGTCTTTATAAGATGGCTGGATGTCATGAGCGGCAGACAGGAATTAAAAGGAACTGTGGTACGTGATATTGCATTGGAAGAACGTGCAGGATGGAAACCAAAACAGATACTGCATAGAATCGATGGCGTAAAGCGTACCGAAGAGCTTTTTGGTATCAAAGGCTGGGCAGTATTAGAACATGCAGATAATATTAATTGTGAGACGCAGATTCTGGTTGTAGAAGGTGACAGGGCAAGAGTATGTTCCACACACGCAAAGGAACGCTATGATGTAGCGTTATCCATGCCGCACTACAAAAATATTTATCTGTGCGGATTTGCAGCAGAGATTCCAAATGTAGGAAAGGATGCAGCCATTTTCATTGTTAAGAGGAATCTGCACAATGGAAAAGTATATTATCAGCAGTTGAGTGAATCAGAGTTACAAGAGGAAGCGTAGAAAAACAATGAAGAGAAAGTTACAGAAAGTATTTCGAAATTTGTGGACAGCAGTACTGTTATGTGCCATGGTGCTGCCGGTAAATACCGTGCAGGCGGCGGAAAAAGAGCCGCAGAGCGTAGTAGCGACGATAAATACATATTATGACGGTGGATACAGTATTATGGGACCGACAACGGTTACCATTGGACAGATGATTAATTATTATCAGGCAAATCAGGCTTATCCGGCATTTTACGCCAATACGGATGCACCAAATATTTATGTATTCTGCATGATGTATATGGAAGAATGTAATGCAGAGGGTGTTCGTGCCGAGGTGGCATTCGCACAGGCAATGAAGGAAACAGGATTTCTCCGTTACAGAGGAGATGTTCATATTGAACAGTTTAACTTTGCAGGACTTGGTGCTACCGGTAATGGCAATCCGGGTAACAGCTTTCCAACCGTTCGTATGGGAATCCGTGCCCAGGTGCAGCATTTAAAAGCATATGCGACATCGGAACCATTGAATCAGGAAGTCGTAGACCCGCGTTACAGCCTTGTAAATAAAGGCAGTGCACCATATGTGGAGTGGCTTGGCAAACATGAGAATCCAACGGGAATCGGCTGGGCAACTGCATGGGGCTACGGAAACAGTATTGTCAATGATTATATTGCAAGAATGCGGAATTATTCTACCTATTCCACCTGGTATCAGGGAGTGAACTATGAGGCAGTATACAACCCGGATTATTATATGTTACATAACCCGGATGTGGCAGCCGTATGTGGCGGAAGTTCAGACAGTCTGCTTTCTCATTTTCTGAATTATGGAATGAAGGAAGGACGGCAGGGAATTGTATATTTTGATGTAAATTCTTATAAACGCCGGTACAAGGATCTTCGAATGGCTTTTGGGAATGACCTCAAATTATATTATCTTCACTATGTATATTCCGGACAGAGTGAACACAGAATTGCATCCGGACCGGTTAACAACTTTGATGCAATAACGGTTTATAACGGAGTGGACTATGCATCAGTCTATGATTATAATTATTATGTAAATAAATATCCGGATATCCGGGCAGCCTTTGGAGATGATGATATGGCAGTTCTTGCTCACTTTGTAAATTATGGAATGAGCGAAGGACGACGGGGTAATGAGGCATTTGATATAAATTCTTATCGGAATGCGTATTCTGATCTTAGGGCAGCTTTTGGAATGGATTTAAAGCAGTATTATCTGCATTATCTATATGCCGGCAAATCGGAAAAACGTGTAACCAGTGGCGTAACAGAACTGGTTAATCCGTTGACTGTATATAATGGGGTAGATTATTCTTCCGTATACGATTATAATTATTATATCAATCTTTATCCGGATATAAGAGCAGCCTTTGGAAATGACGACAGAGCAGTCCTTGCACATTTTATAAATTATGGAATGACAGAAGGAAGAAGAGGAAACGCAGCCTTTGATGTAGCTGTCTATCGTAATAAGTATGCGGATCTGCAGCAGGCATTCGGAAATGATTGGAAGGGGTATTATGAACATTATGTGCAGTATGGAAGATTAGAAGGCAGATAAAAAGTATATAGAATTTGAAGATTACCATTTTGTGATAAAGTAAAGTGAGGAGCAAAGCGATGAAACTGATTATACAGATTCCCTGTTATAACGAGGCAGAGACACTGGAGATAGCATTAAATGACTTACCAAAACATATTGATGGAATTGATGAGATTGAATATCTGATTATCAATGATGGAAGCAAAGACAATACAGTAGAAGTTGCACGCAACTGGGGTGTGCAGCATGTAGTAAACTTTAAACGGAATAAAGGGCTTGCCAAGGGATTTATGGCAGGTATAAATGAGTGCCTGCGGCATGGTGCGGATGTTATTGTAAATACTGACGCAGATAACCAGTATTGTGGCGAAGACATTGAAAAGCTGGTAAGACCGATTCTTGATGGCAAAGCGGATATTGTAATCGGAGAGAGACCGATTGACCAGACCGAGCATTTCTCCCCATTGAAGAAGAAGCTGCAGCATCTTGGCAGCTGGGTTGTCCGCAAAGCATCTAATACCAACATTCCGGATGCACCAAGTGGATTCCGTGCATACAGCAGGGAAGCGGCGCTTCGCATGAATGTGGTAAATGATTATACATATACCTTAGAGCAGATTGTGCAGGCAGGAAGAAATAAGATGGCAATCATTTCCGTGCCAATCCGCACCAATGGAGAATTAAGACCATCCCGCCTGTTTCACAGCATGTTTGGATATATTAAGAAATCTATCCTGACTATTATGCGTGCTTATATGATGTACAAACCGCTGAGGTTCTTTATGTCACTGGGAAGCATTCCGCTTTTAGGTGGAATTATTCTGGGAATCCGCTATCTTGTTTATTTCTTTAATGGAGCAGGAGCAGGACACGTCCAGTCCCTGTTACTTGCTGTTACATTGATTCTTTTGGGCGCAATGATTGGCATTGTGGGACTGCAGGCAGATGTGATTGCAGCCAACCGAAAGCTGTTAGAAGATATCCGTTATGAAGTAAAGAAGAAAGCATATGAAGAAGATAAATGAGATAGTAAAAGGAAAGAAGGTTCTGTTTGTTGCAACGAAGAACAGGGATTATCTTCGGAATGAACAGGAAATTAATCTGATAAAAGAAAATGCGGCATCCTGTGAAGAGATTGTCTATGCAGATAAGTCTTATATAAAGCGCATCATAAAAGTATGGCTGGCATGCTTAAAAGGGACTTATAAGAAAGCTGATGTAATTTTTGTGGGGTTTGCACCTCAGCTTGTAATGCCATTCTTAAAGAAATGGAATAAGAAGAAAACAGTTGTGATTGATTTCTTTATTTCCATGTATGATACCTGTGTCATGGATCGTACTTATTTTAAGAAAGGTTCCATTTTCGCAAAGAGATTACATCGAATTGATGAAAATACACTTGCCCGCTGCAGTCATGTGATTGTGGATACGAAGGCAGATGCAGACTTTTTTGCAGAGGAGTTCCATGCTTCCCGCGATAAAATGGAAGTGCTGTATTTAGAGGCGGATACAAAGATTTATCAGCCGGATAAATATAAAGCAACAGCAACGAAAAGCAATTTCTCGGTGCTTTATTTTGGAAGTATTCTACCGCTGCAGGGAATTGATGTCATCTTAGAGGCACAGCGTCTTTTGAAAGAGGAAAAGAATATTTCCTTTACGATGATAGGACCGGTGGATGAGAAAAAGGTTAAGAAGGAAGATTATCCGAATACAACCTTTTATGAATGGCTGTCACAGGAAGAACTGGCGGAGAAAATTGCACAGGCAGACCTATGCCTTGCGGGACATTTTCATGGAACTATCGGAAAAGCAAGCCGTACCATTCCGGGCAAAGCATACATTTATGAAGCCATGGGCAAACGCATGATATTAGGGGATAATGCAGCAAACCATGAATTATTTACGGAAGATGAGAAGCATACTTTTGTGAAAATGGGAGATGCACAGGCACTTGCAGAGAAAATAAAATCAGAGGGGACTGGAAAATAACAGTGGTAAAAGTCAGTTTTGTTGTACCGATTTATAACGTAGAAGAGTATGTAGCAGAGTGCATTGAGAGCATGTGTAACCAGAAGGAAGAACAGGTGGAAATCATTCTGGTAGATGATGGCTCATCAGACCGTAGTCTGGAAATCTGCAACAGCTATGCACAGAAAGATAACCGGATAAAAGTAATACATCAGGAAAATCAGGGGGCAAATATTGCACGGAACAAAGGCTTAAAAGAAGCCGTCGGTGATTGGGTATGCTTTGTGGATGGGGATGATTATGTAGAAACGGATATCTGCACCGGGCTTACGGAATATATGGAGCAGCCTTTTGATATTATCTGCTATTCTTATAATAAAGCCGCAAATGGCAAAATTCGTAAAGTAAATTCCAACGCGGAGAAAATTATCTTTGAAAAAGATGATTTTAAGAAAATGCAGATTGCGACATTGAATCGTCTGGGAAATTATCCGTACAATGCCAGTGTGTTAGATACGGTGAGCATATGGAATAAGATGTACCGGAGAGCATTTTTACAGAAGAACCAGTTGGAATTTATTCCGAAGATGCCAAAATTACAGGATCTGACCTTTAATCTTAAGGTATATGATTATGCACAGAGTGGAATTTATGTAAACTTGCCACTGTATAATTACCGCATTAATCAGGCATCAGTTTCACATCGGTATCAGAAGAATATCGTAGATAAATTTGAAATTATCAATCAGTATTTGATTGATTTTGTGGCACAAAAAGAAGAAACAATATACAAAACGGCATTAGAGGAACGACTTGCAACACACGTACGGACTTGTATCGTTCTTTATTTTTGCAATGGAAAAAATAAGGAGTCTTATAAAAAGAGAAAAAAAGAATTTCTTTCCTTACGGGAAAGAGAACCTTATGCAACAGCAATGGAGCAGGTGGATGTTAAAAACTTTACCTGGAAAGAAATGATATTGTCATGGGCAATTAAACATAAAATGTTCTGGATATGTGAAATGCTTTGCCGGGCATATGAACTGAAAGGTTAAGGAGTTAGGGAATGACTAAGGATAAAAAATATGTGCTTATACTTATTGGATTGGTCTGCTTAATAGATGGTATTTTTTTGGGCATTACAAGAATGCAGAGTACAGATGAATTTACATCATTAGCAGTTCCAGCATTTTTGGCAGGAAAAGACTGGTCAGATTTGGTTTCAAAATACAATTTTCATGGATATGGTATTACCATATTATTGACACCACTGTTTTATTTTGTAAAAAATGGAGTTTTATTATATAGAGTTTGTTTGATAGAGTGCCTGCTTATCAGAGTTATATCATCAGTTTTAACGTATAAGATATTAAGAAAAGAATTGGGAGTGTCTGAAAATTGGGCGTTGTGGAGTTGTATATTGGTTAATTTTAGTACTTTGAATGCGGATGATGGATTAGTTTTATCTGCAATGAGTGAAGTACCGATGGCATTTGTATTACTTTTTGTTTCGATTGTTATGATAAAAATGTGGACAAGTGAAAATACAAAGAAAAAATTAGCTTTACTGTCGGTTATTGGATTTATTTTAGCATATGCAACTATAATACATAGTCGTGTAATTATTATTTGGGCAGCATTTTTCTTGACCAATTTGATATATATTATACGGGAAAAAAAGGGATTGCTCAAAGAATTAAAGTATGTATGTTTTTTTGCAATTCTATTTATAGCATTCTGGTTTTTGATTAACCAGGTGGATCAGTTGATTTATTCAGAACTTTATAAGCGGGGAAACTCAGAAGTTGCAAATACAACCATGTACGTTGCAGGAAATATTGGTGGGCAACTTAAAAAACTGTTAAATTTTAATTATATTAAGATGTGCATATATATTTTGGTGTCATTGTTAAGTTCACAGGGGTACTATACTTTTGGTACAATTTGGATAGCTGTAATATTTAATGTTTATTATATCTTAAAAAATATTAAGAAAAAAAAGAACGAAAGTGAAAAAAATAAATCGGATGTTTTGTTATATCTTTCTGTGTTTGCAGTATTAGGCTGGATGGGGATGAATGCAGCAATAGCACTTTCATCTGTTAAGGTAGTTTTATATAATGAAAATTACCGTTGGCTCACTTATATCAGATATGCAAAACCATTTATGCCTGTTATGGCAATGACTGCGTTAGCAATTTTCTATAAAGAAAAAGTAAATAGAAAATTGATTGTGATAGGTACAACAGCCGCAACAATATTATCTTGCCTGTTTATAGAATTTAAAATTGCTCCTCTATTAGATAACAGTGGTTATGGTATGGGATATAATTTGTTTAATCGTATCTTTTATTCGAATCAGACAGCGACAGAGTATTTTCATATATATACATGGATATATATTTTGGTTGTGGCAGCAATTATGCTATGTATTTGGAAAGAAAAGAATTTAGCTGGATGCATTATGGTGCTGATTGTTTCGGGAGTTGTTCTGGGAGCACAGACAGAGTATGTCTATGCTAGAAATTCCCAAATAGAAAAAACTGTAGATGTGACAGAAAAAGTATTGGAAAATCAGGTAGAAGAAAGTGGTTTGAAAATATATTATTATGGCAGTGGAGAAAAATATAACCAATACATAAGATTGGCATTTGGAGCGGAAAAAATATATTATGAAGACGATATAGACAATATTGATTTGACAAAATCTGTTCTATTGACAAATTCTGTTGATGTAAAGGATAATGCATATCATGATTCATACGTTTTGCAATTGGATGATAATGAATACATCATTACACAAAGTGAAACTCTGATGCAGCAGTGTGCAAAACTATATGAAGAAAGCAGTGTAAGACGCCAAGAAACTTATGATTTAAAGGGTAATATATATGATGAGGAAGGAACTGAAGTTGCGGCAAATAATATTCTGTTAGATAATAGCTATGTAAGCAGTGGAGCATGGCTGGTGATAAATGGAACCTATATGTTTACCTTTGATTTTACCGGGACAAATATTTCGGACGATGATGAGATTCTTGGTTATGTGGAATTATGGGGAATGAATGAACTTTTTGAACATGTGGAAATAACGAAGGATGATATACAAGAGGATGGAACAATTCAGGTAGAAATATCCCATTCATTTGAACAGATGGAAGGTATGTATTTTAGAACAGCATCTCAAGGTGATAACAAGTTAGTGTTAAAGGATGTAACTTATGTCAGAAGTTCGTTAGAGAAAGATTTTGGAAATCTTCTGGAAGGTACGGAAGATCTTGCCTCCTGCCTGAATGGATTGTCTTTGAGCAGAAGAGTTTATATTGTATCAGAAAATGATGAATATTGTTATTTGACGGATTATGCTAAGGTAGAAAAGGCGTTTGCAGGAAGAAAGGTATCAGGACTTCGATATAATGAGGCAAGGGAAGGAAAAACTGGACTTCTGCTAGTCCCTAGTCAGGATGATTTGTTCTGGGAGCTTATGGACAAGTATGTTATAATTGGTGAAAATAGCAGGTATATGCTTCTGGCTTCGAATGATTTACTGCCAGAACTGGAAGCAAATGGTGTTGGTCTGCTTTCCGGAAGTAATGGAATTTACATTGATTATCTTCAGAATGAGGAAGGTTATGTAACACTGCCATTGGGAGAATACACAGTTACGGTAGAAACAGAACCGACGGATGATGGAATTATGGTATCCATGTCCAATGGGGCAAATCATATGTCTGATATGAAAAATGCAGAGGAATTACGGGCAGCACTGGAAAGTGGCTTGCAGTATGATTTCATGTCATATGGAACTGCAGACTGCTATCTTAAAACATCCACGGGACGGCTGGCAATAAAACGGATGAGTAAATCCATAGAGATTCCGCCTGAGGAATTTTTAGTAGATGATGAAAGCAGCATAGAAGAAGATGGAATTATCACAGGCGATGGTGGTGGCGTAAAGATATTTGGACCAAACCGGAAATGGCTGGATGGAAATTATCAGGTAACCTGTGAATATGAAGTGCTTTCAGATATGGGAGCTGTTGCTGAAGACAAGATAGGTACAATTGATGCAATGTATAATGGGGCAGTAATTGGTCAGGTCGATGTAAGGAAAAAAATGGTAGAAGAAGATGAACTGACCGTTGAAATGCCAATTGTAGTTCAGTATACACAGGCGGATTCGAGACTGGAGATTCGAACAGCATTAGCACCAGGGGTAAAACTGAAATTAAAATCAGTGACCATAACACAGTAGAAAATAGGTAAGGAAAGAGACAGATGGAGATACAGGGTTTCTTAGAGATAGAGAAAAAGTACAATTTAAATCAGATAAGTGTTGCAGATGTGAATTACTGGAATTACGTAAGATTTTCCATCTGGAACTATATGATATGTGCAGAAAGTCTTGGCTTGAAAGAATCCCATAAGAAAAAGCATTATGGCTTAGCCGGAAAAATCAGCGTGATAGGAACGCTTCTAAAGAATTCTTTTTCAAGAAATCGTATTCCGACGAAGGATGTAGACGTACTCTTTCTCAATCATGAGAGAAGAGTAAAAAAGGGCAGTTTCTATGAATGTGCCTATACGGAGCGGTTATCAGAGTTGTTCCCGAACAGTGTGACCATAGAAAGACCATATGAATATCATCATTTTATACCGGTAAAGACAAAGAATCTTATGTATGCAGACCGGCTTGTGGTTACCGGAAATCTGTATTATCAGATACATAAGAAATTAAAAACTGCTACTTACCGGAAATTCTATGAGGAAGTAAAAGAGCAGTTGGAGCAGCCTCTTAATGAGATGGAGGAAGCTTTTTCATGGAAAGCAAACCGGCGTAAGATTTATAATCTTTGTATGGAAAAGATTATGCTTCATAAGAGCCAGTATCCGAAGTGCAAAAAGTTATTGGAAAAGTTGAATCCGAAGGTAATTATAGAAGTGGTTCACTATTCACAGCAAAAGATGCTTTTTAATGAGATCGCAAAGGAATTGGGCATTCCAACGATAGAATTACAGCATGGAACCATGTATCCGGAGCATGCTGCATACCAGTATGCAAAAGGAGTGGAAGTGCCACAGTTACCGGATTATGTATTCCTGTTTTCGGCATTCTGGAAGAAACAGATACATCTTCCATTAAAGCCGGAACATCTTATTGTAACCGGCTATCCGCTTTTTGATGAGCAGTGCAGAAAATATCAGAAAGAACAAAAGAAACAAAAATGTATTTTATTTATTTCCCAGGGAACCATTGGCGGTTATTTAAGCGAGCTTGCAGTGGAAACGGCACAGCTTTATCCGGACTATGAAGTAGTATATAAGTTGCATCCGGCAGAATATTCTTCCTGGCGGGAGACTTATCCAAAACTCCAACAGGAAAATATTCAGGTGATTGATAGCAGCGAAAAGGGAATCTATTATTATTTTTCCAAATGCGATATTCAGGTAGGAGTATATTCCACAGCCATATTTGAAGGATTGGGCTTTGGTTTGGAAACATTAATTTATCGTGTGGGACATTATGATGTCATGGAGGGTCTGGTAGAAGCCGGATATGCATATTTTATCGATTCGGCAAAAGAGATTGGAAAGCATTTTAGGGATGAAGTTAAGACAGAGCAGAAAAGTGTATTCTGGAAAACGGGTGCACTGGATAATATGAAGCAGGAAATAGAGCGTTTTATAGAAGAATAGCGTAGAAAAATCGGAGGTTATTATAGAAGCATGAAAATAGCATTAATGGGCGGTGCGTATGTAAATGCAGGAGATTTCTTGATTGAAAAACGTAGCAGACAGTTATTGGAATATAATCTGAACTGCGACGTTGATGTTTTTAAAAGAAATCTCGCATATGACGATAAAGTAGAATTGTTAAATAGTTATGATGCAATTGTATTTGCAGGTGGTCCGGTTTTTCAAAATATTTATCCGGAGAAGATGCCGTTTGTAAAGAATCTGGAAGAAATAAAGGTACCAATCATGATATTGGGTGGTGGATGGAAGGGAAGAAATATATTCACAGATACCATATATAAAAATTATCAATTATCATCTGAAATGATGAAATTTATCAGCCATATTGAACAGAATGGTAAAATTGGATGCAGGGATTGGCATACCGTAAGAATGCTTGGAGCAAAAGGAATTACAAATGTTGAAATGACAGGTTGCCCGGTTTGGTATGATGTTACAAAAATTTCGGATTTACAGTTAAAACCGAAATATAATGAAGTTGATATAAAAGACACGGATATCACAATTGGAATATCTGACCCGGCAATGAGCTGGAATAGAAAAAGATTGTTCGAACTGATGCATCTTTTGAGAGAGAATTATCCGAATGCAAAGTTAAAAGTGTTCTTTCATAGAGGAATATCGGCAGAAAATAAAAAAGAGATAGAATCGTTAAGACAGAGTGATGAAAGAATTAGCTATGTGGATATGTCTGGTTCATGTGATATGTTTGAAGAATATAATGAGTGTTTTATGCACATTGGATTTCGTGTTCATGCGCATATCTATAATTTGAGCCAGGGAAATTTGTCGGTTCTTATTAATGAAGATGCAAGAGGAAATGGAGTAAATCAGGCACTTGGTATTGAAGATATAAATTGTGGACAAAGATCATGGAAAAATAAGTTCATGAATGAAGATGTTTTTGAAAAAGTGATTATGGATTACTTGCAATTTATTGTTGAAACTGATTATGCACAATATCATCAGGCATATGAAAATATGAAAAGAACATATGTAAAGATGGAACAGTATATTAAATCCATCAGCTAGAGAGGTTAAAAGCAATGGGAAGACTTTTACTAACGAATGTAGAACAGTGGAATTTAGAATTAAGAAACTGTTATGAAAAATATGGATGCCAGGAAAGCGGATATATACAGGAAGACTTTTTTTTAACCACATATAGAAAAACAAATTTTAAAACATATAATTTAGTACAAAGAGGAAAGAATTTTATAGCGAGTACAGGTACACTTATATATAAGGATAAGGTGGGTAAAGAAGCTTTAGAAGAATTATTTTTTGACATGGATATTACAGGTATAAAAGATATTCGAAAAGAATTGATGGGGAGCTATGTAGTCGTATATAAGAAAGACGATATAGTGAAAATTTTTGTTGACGAAACAAATACTTATGCTTTTTATTACTCCATAGATGCAGACAAATTTATTCTTACAAATACATTTTATCATATTGCAAGATGTTTAAAACCGCAGATTAGCAAATGCGAAATGATAGAATATGCATTAGAGTCCTGTGTATTAGATGAGAAGACTCCATTTAATAATATTAATAGAATACAGGCAGAAGATTGTATTGTTTTAGACCTGAAAAATAAGAAATATGCTGTGGAAAAAATTGAATTAAATGAGTATAAATTAGTAAATACAGAACCACAGAAAATAATTGATGAATTATGTGCGGTAATAAGAAAATATGCAAAGAGGCAAAGAAATTTAACTGATAATCCAGTATTATTTACTACGGGTGGAGTTGACTCGAGACTTATGTTGGCAACGTATCTTGATGCGGGTTTTGAACCAAGTATAGCGAGCTGGAAAGGTAGCCCGGTAATTATGAATACCAAGATTCAAGATACAGAAATTACAAAGAAAATTGCTGAAACAATGAACTTGAATTACCAAGAGTATGATGTATCGCAGAATTTTTTAGAGGATTATAAGAAGTTAGATAAAAAAGAGTTTGATGATGTGGGAGAGTATGCAGTTTTATATGCACATAATAAGAAATGGATGCATATGATTCGCAATAATGTAAATATTGAATTTACTGACTTTGGATATTTTGGAGAAATATTGAAAGGTTGGGATTTGTTAGATGAAAAATATAAGAATCCAATGAAGTTAGATGATTATACAGATATGTACATTGGACGTTCCAGATATATAGGACAAGATGTTCATATGAAATGCTTTAAAGAGTATAGGGAAAGTATCAAACAAAAATTAAATCAGATAGTGAATAAAGAACATATGGATAGTAATAATTTATCAAAAGACGATTGCATGAAATTATATTATCATTATCGTTTGCATGCAGATACACAGAGATGCGGATATGTGAATCAGTTTTGCTATTCGTTTATAGTATATGCACAAAAAGAAATTGCAGATTTAATTAATCAGATACCATATCAATTAAAACAGAGAGAAAAATTGAATTTAGAATTGGTGTATCGCATGAAGCCAGAATTATTAGAATTGCCATATTTTTCTCATTGCAGATATTTTAAATATGATGCTAAAAACAATATTTTGAGAGAGAAGACAATAAACAAATTGAAAGGGTATTTGGTTAGAAGATTAAAGGCTTCCAAGCTGGGGGGAAGATTAGCATTGTTAAAACGAAGCAAAGGGAATGCAGAGAGTCTTATGGTGAAAAAATTATGTGCAAGTGAAATCCGGAAAACAAAGAGTTTTCAATCTCTTGAGATGGAATTAGATGAGAAAATGCTGTCGTATTTACCAAAATATTTTAGGTTTTTATATGTTGTCCGAATGTCTGATTTCGTACTGGAGGAAGATTGATGATAAAAAAAATAAGGACTTTTTTTAAGGAGGAAAGTTCATCAGCTGTAAAAGCAGGCTTTTATTATTTCCTGTGTCAGATGTTGGTGAGTGGATTATCTTTTTTGTCTACCCCTATTTTTACAAGATTGATGGATAAAGCTGCATATGGCGCATTCAGTAACTTTGCAGCATGGGAAACGGTGCTGATACCAATTGTTACATTGAATCTTCGAACCACGATTGCAAAGTCCAAATATGATTTCCGGGAGAAGAATGACACATATTTATCTTCCATATTGGCAATCAGCAGTATTGTAACATTTGCCATGTATCTGGTGATTGAATGGAACAGCGTATATTTTGTGACATTCTTTGGAATGGAAATGCGTTATATCAGAATCCTGTTCTTCTATCTGATATTGTCTCCGGCATTTTTGTATCAGCAGATACAGTACCGGATGTATAATAAATACCGGCTGTTTGTAATGTATGCCGTATTGTCAGCGATACTTCGAATGGGAATTTCCGTTGTCCTTGTTCTGATATTGGATGATAAGTTTGCAGGAAGAGTGTATGGATATGTAATTCCGGCAATGCTGATTTATCTTATTATATATATCCATATCTGGGTACGGGGACGAAAGGTAAACTGGGATTGCTGTAAATATGCACTGAAGATGGCAATTCCGCTGATACCGTCAGCGTTGTCAGCAAGCCTTTTGAATTCTTCTGACCAGATTATGCTTACAAATATGTCGGGAAGCAAGCAGACAGCACTTTATTCGATTGCCTATTCCGTATCGTCTATTGCAGGTGTCGCATGGCATGCACTGAATCAGGCATGGGGACCTTGGTTTTATGATAAGCTGGATGCGGAGAAATTCGATGATATCAGAAGCGGTGTAAAGAAATTCCAGTATGGATATATATTAATGATTGCAGGACTGATGTTAATTGTACCGGAACTGGTATTGATTATGGGTGGAAAATCCTATTATGAAGCAATCTGGGTTATGCCACCAGTTATTCTGGCAATGATATGTCAGTTCTATTATTCCTTTTACTTTAATGTGGAATATTTTTATGGAAAGACATTCCTGATTTCTTTTGGAACGCTGTTGGCAGCAGCAGTCAATATAGGATTAAATTTCCTGCTTATTCCAAAATGGGGCTATATTGCAGCAGCATATACGACACTGGTGGGTTATTTATGCATGCTCATTTACCATTATCTTATTGTAAAGTTCGTAGTGAAAAAAGCATTTGTCTACGATAATATGCTGTTTGTGAGAACGCTTCTTATGGCAACTTTGCTTCAGATAATTGTAGCATTTTTATATAATTATCCAATCATAAGATATGCATTGATTGGAATATATGCAGTATTATTTATCTGGTATGTATGGACACATCGAAAGATGTTACTTTCGAAAATAAAAGGGAAATAACAAAAGTAAAAAGACGCAGGAGGTATCGCAATGGTCTTGGCAGTAATACCGGCTCGTGGCGGCTCAAAAGGAATACCACGGAAAAATGTCCGTTTGATGAATGGAAAACCACTTATTTATTATGCAATTCATAATGCAAAGAATTGTCCAAGCATTGATGATGTTGTAGTTTCATCTGATGATGAAGAGATTTTGAAAATAGCTTCTTCTTATGGTGTAGAGACCATGACTAGAGACAGTGAACTGGCAAAGGATGCCGTGACATTAGACCCGGTTATCTATGATGCAGTCTGCACCATGGAAAAGAAGAAAGGGATTCAGTATGATGTGGTAATTACCTTACAGGTAACATCACCGTTACTTTCTTCTGATACCTTGGACAAGGCTTTGGAAAGCTTTTTGGCTTCTTCCGATGATACTTATATCAGTGTGGTAAATAAGCCGCATTTATCCTGGACGAAGAAGGATGGCTGTTATGTACCGAATTATGAGAAACGTCTGAATCGTCAGCAGTTACCGCCGAACTATCTCGAGACAGGTGCATTTCTGATTACAAGAAGAGAATGTATGGAGGTAAACAGCCGTATTGGAAAGAAGGTTTCTGTCTATGAGATGCCGGAGCGTGAGGCGGTGGATATTGATGCGGCTTCCGACTGGGTATTGTGTGAGCATGAACTGAAAAAGAAACGGATTATTCTTCGGGCAGACGGATACAAAGAGCTTGGAATGGGACACATTTATCATTGTCTGACACTGGCATATAATCTGACCGGACAGGAGCTTCTCTTTGTAACAAAAGAGCAGCATGAGCCGGGACTGAAGAAACTGCAGGAAGCAAATATGCCGGTACATACCATTAAGAGTGACGAAGAATTCATGGAATTCGTGCAGGAATGGAAGCCGGATGTAGTAGTAAATGACTGCCTGAATACAGAAGCGGATTATATTAAAGAATTAAAGAAATATGTAAAACGTGTCGTAACGATAGAAGACCTTGGTGAGGGAGCCGATTATGCGGATGCAGTGATTAATGCTCTGTATGAAGATCATACCAGAGGAGATAATTATTACTGGGGAGCTAATTATGTATGCCTCAGGGATGAATTTTTCTGTGCCACACCATCCGTATTTCATGAACAGGTGCAGAATATAGTGGTTATCTTCGGTGGAACAGACCCTTCGAACTTTACCAAGAGAATCTATGAGATGGCAAAGCGGATTCATAAGGATTATCCTGAGATTAAATTCCATTTTGCACTGGGCGTAGGGTATGACCAGAAAGCAAATCAGATTGAGACAGATGTGGCAGCAGGCATCTATGTAGAGCAGAATTTAAAACATATCAGCGACCTTTTTGGTAAGGCAGACCTGGCATTTACTTCTCAGGGCAGAACCGTCTATGAGCTTGCAACCATGGGCGTACCTGCAGTGGTTATGGCTCAGAATGAGCGTGAGATGAAGCACACCTTTGCACAGATGAACAATGGTTTCTTAAATCTTGGACTTGGAATCAATGTGGCAGATGAAACCATTGAGACAACCTTCTGCTGGCTGGTTGAGACACCGCAGATTCGAAAGGAAATGCAAAGCCTGATGATGCGTCATGACTTGAAATCCGGTATTAAGAGGGTAATCGGATTAATTTTGGAGAACGAAGAGTAGATTTTGGTAGCAAAGAAAAATGATAGAAATTATATAGGAACAGTAATCTGATAGAATAGTAATGGAGGAACTATGGTGCTTAAGCAAGAAAAGACGGATAAAAAAATATATCTTTTGATATTTGCGTTAACTGCAATTATAAAAATTATTTTTCAGATGCAAACAGTAAATTATGGAATTAATCCGGATCGTATAGGAGATCTTGCAGCACCAACAACACTTGCTGGTCTTGATTGGACCTCGTTAATATCACAAGTAGGTTATTATGGTTATGGATTTAAGTGGATTTATTTTATATTTTTTAAAATTTCGGACAATCCCTATCATATCTATTGGGCTATTACTTGTATGTATATCGTATTAATGTCTGTTATATCTGTAATGATATATATAATTATGGATAAATATCTGTATGTACAACAAAAATGGTTTTCTATATCAATGGCAATCTATATGGGTGCAATAGGTACTTGTGATATGAAAAGTGAATCTTCTCTTTATATCGCAACATGGATTATAGCATTTTTGGTAGTAAAAGCATGTGCACTTACAACAAAAAAATCACGTGGTATAATGGCGTGCCTGCTTGCCGCATTTTTGTCATATGCGGTAACATTACATGAGAGAATGGTAGCTGCAATTATTGGCTTCGCATTGTTTCTTATTCTATTTAGAATAAAAAAGAAACGTTGGATAGTTCCACCGGCAATATATTATCCAGTGCAGATTTTGTTATGGTGGGGAGAAAACACACTGAGCAATAGATATAGAACACTTTTTTGGGGAAGCTCTCAGGTAAAAAATGGTTCGGCTTTTACAGGAGTTGTAGGAGCAAACAGCCTATATTTTCTAGATAGTTTGAGGGGATTTAAAATTGCAGTTAGTTCGGTCATATCAAATATTTTTACATTGGGAACACAAACGTTAGGCATAGGCTGGATTGCTATTTGTATTTTCATTTTTTCAATTTTATTTATGGGGAAAAAGAAGGTTGTAATAGCCGAGTTAAGAGAGAAAGAAAGTGAAAATAAAGAAGAAGGATTATATGCTCTAATATGGTATTTTGGAATATGTGCAGCCATTGTAATAGCTGGACTTGTTGTTATAGGGAGAAATATATACAGAGGAAATCTATATGGTTATAAAACATTTATATATTGGAGGTATTATATTAACTTTGTATATCCAATTATTGTGGCAACATTAGTCTGGATTTTACGTTATAAAGTAAATTTGAAAATGATTATAACGTGTTGGATTATGGGATTAGTAGGCGTTGTTGCCTTTTTGACCAAAATCTATCCTACCTTAGAATATGCATATCAGGAATACACGGCAACGTGGAATACATCTTCAACATCATTACCATGGGTATTATATTGCGAATTTAGAAAAGGTTATGATATTAAGTATAATCTCTATATAAATTTAATAATAATTGCCATAGTTTTACTAATGTCATCATTAATTATGCAGGGGAAAAAAATTGTAAAGCATTTGATTGCGATATTATTCGTAATAATGCTGTATGCTCAAACTAATGGTTTTGCTTTTACGAAACCAACAGTGCAATTATCAGGAGATTGTTATAAGCAGACGTATGAGTTTGTACAACAATTGGAAGAACAGGGGATATTAGACGAAAAAACATATATATACACAGAAGACGCTCCATGGACTTTACAGTATATGCTGCCGAGATATTGTGTGCAGTGGGGATATCCAGAGCAAGGAGAAAATTGTATAATTTCACAGATGAATCCAAGTGATGTTATACAAATGTATGGTGATATTGAAGATTATTATGTTTATCAAATTGCTGAAAATCAATTCTTTTATACAAATTCCAATGATATGAAAGAAGAGATAGAATTATTTATGGGAAATCAAATGTTTACCACCAGGGAATATATAGGAATTAATGTTGGATTTTCTCAAAAAATAAATGAATGTACTATAGTGATACCGGGAGTTTCTCAACATAAACTGGTCTTTATTAATGATTTGCATATTATAAGTCCGGATGAAGAAATCGGTGAGAAGTATAAAGAGCTGGTAAATACCAGATACAGTGAAATGATGGTGGATGAAAATGGAATACCATCGGTAGACCATTGGAAAGAGATTGTAGATAATATTAATACACAGAATCCGGAACTTGTGATTATGGCTGGAGATATGGTGGATTATGCGTCAGAGGCAAATTATAAGGAACTGGAAACTGGTATGGAGAAAATTAGACATCCTATTATGTATATAAGATCCGACCATGATTACAGTTTGCACTATACAAGTGAAGCGTTGGATAAAAATACAGTAAAGAAAATGTCGCAGAAGATAGATGGTGACCCTGAAATTTGGAAATATGATTTAGGGGATGTTTTGATAGTTGGAATAAGTAATAGCTGGCTTCCAATATCGGACGAGGCATTGACGCAGATAAAAGGAATTTTTACAGAAGGAAAACCAGTTGTTTTGGTTACACATGTACCATATGACTCCCTGATAGATGACAGTTTTAGAGAACGTTGTTTTGAAAATCGGGAAATATACAATATGTGGGGAAATGATGATAGATATATTCCGGATGCTAATATGTCAGAATTTTTAGCAATGGTATATGGAGAGGAAAGTCCTGTTAAGGCAGTTCTGGCAGCACATTTACATTATCAGGATGAAGTTGTTTTAAATGGTGATATAAAACAATATGTATTTGCACCGTCATATCAAAATAATATTGGTATTGTCAATATTGTGGGTGATGATGCGGCTGGTATTTAAGCTATATTAAAAAATAAAGGAGAGAACACAAATGAGTAAAATAATAGAACGTGCATTGGCACATAAGCCAGTACTAATCGCAGAGATTGGCGTAAATTATTATGATATTGCAAAGAAAATGAATATTTCCAATATGGAAGCTGCGAAGTTAATGATCAAAGAAGCAAAGGATGCCGGAATCCATGCAGTGAAATTCCAGACCTATAAAGCTGATACGCTGGCAGCAAAGGATTCTCCATCTTACTGGGACACCACGGAAGAGACAACAACATCCCAGCATGAGTTATTTCAGAAATTTGACCAGTTTGGCGAAAAAGAATATCAGGAGCTGAAGGATTACAGCGACGAAATCGGCATTGAATTTTTATCTACTGCATTTGACATCGAATCTGCAGATTACCTCGATAAGATGATGGATGTCTATAAAGTATCTTCATCCGATATGAACAACCTTCCGTTTGTGGAATATCAGGCAAAGAAAAATAAACCAATGCTCATTTCTGTAGGCGCAGCCAATGAGGATGAGATTGACCGCATGATAGCAACTGTCCGTAAGGTAAATAACCAGCCGCTTTGCATTCTGCACTGTGTGTTGGAGTATCCGACTCCGTATGAGCATGCCAATCTGAATAAGATAGCAAGCCTGAAAGAGAAGTATAAGGATTTGATTATCGGATATTCTGACCATACGAAGCCGGATGCCTGTGCAGATGTGATTAAGACAGCATACAATCTGGGGGCAGTAGTCATTGAAAAACATTTTACTCTGGATAAGACATTAAAAGGAAATGACCATTATCATGCCATGGATCCGGATGATGCAAGAAAGATTCTTGCTGGACTGGAATTTATTGATACCATTCGTGGCAAAGGTGATTTATGCTGCTTAGAGACAGAGCAGACTGCCAGAAAGAATGCAAGACGTTCTCTGGTAACAACCTGCGATATTGCCAAAGGAACCGTAATCACAAGAGAAATGCTGACCTTCAAGAGACCGGGAACCGGAATTTCTCCGGAGCGGATGGAAGAAATTATTGGACGCACGCTGAAGGTGGATGTGGCAGAGGATACGATTTTGAAGGATGAAATGTTAGGATAGAAAATTCTGAAATGCATAAACTACATCATAGTAACAATTTGACAGTTGCCGTATTTTTTTTACGGCAGCTATTGAAAAGGACTGAGAAGTAAGTTATTATGGATGTAATGAGAGAAAGCGAGGAATCTATGTTATTAGAATTTCACGTAAAGAATTTTAAAAATTTTAAAGACGAATTGATTTTAGATTTAAGCAGAACAAACAATTATGAATTCAGTGAAGAGGCTGTCCAGGATGGTGTTGTTAAGACCGCTTTGATTTACGGTGAGAATGCCAGCGGAAAGACAAATCTTGGTTATGCCATTTTTGACTTGATTCTTCATTTGACAGATAAGGAAAAAGCAAGTGAAGATTATTCTCCATATGCGAATTTAGAGCATCGAGGATATGTGGAATTTTATTACAAATTTCGGTTTGGTGAGCATATTCTTGAGTACAGTTACAGAAAAAGCCCAACAATGCTTCTTGTGAAAGAAGATGTAGAGATAGATGGAAAGAGAGTCATCTTTTTTGATTATAGAGCAAATAAGGGAGAAGTTCTGCTGAAAGGTGCAGAGAATCTTAATACAGATTTGGCAGAGAAAAACATTTCCTTTGTGAAATATATTGCCCGCAATACGGTTTTAGATGATAATGATGAGAATAATACGTTTGAAACTTTTATTGATTTTGTTGAGCATATGCTGATGTTCAGTTCTTTGGCAAAGAATAGTTACCAGGGATTTACAGTAGGAAGTGAAAATATTGGAGAAGGAATTATTGAGAGAGGCTATGTGAAAGAATTTCAGGAATTCCTAGCATCAGTGGGAATTAAATATGAATTGGTGGCAAAAGAGATTGATGGAAGCAAGCGGTTATTCTGCCGGTTTGGAAAAAGGGATGTAAGCTTCTTTCGGATTGCATCAAGAGGAACCAGTTCACTGGCATTGTTTTACTATTGGCTGATTCAGATGAAAGAAGCATCCTTTGTATTTATTGATGAGTTTGATGCATTTTATCATGATACATTAGCAGAGCAGGTAGTGCGGGAGTTGTTGGCAATGGAACATACTCAGGCATTATTTACAACACACAATACTGCAATTATGACGAATGATTTGTTAAGACCGGACTGCTATATGCAGATTGTCAATGGACAGATTCGTTCTTTTGCAGATTCAACGGAGAAGGAGTTACGCAAGGCACATAATCTGAGAAAGATGTACCAGGCGGGGGCGTTTGATGGAAAATAATTGTATTGCAGTTATCTATGAGGGGAATAAGACAGAACGGATATTGATTGAGAATTTGAAGAAGATTTTCTTTTTAAACAGAGCCAATATTGTTTTTGTTGGATTTCCTGCAGGTCAGAATATTTATATGCTGTGGAAACAAATCCAGAAAGATGAGTACGAAACAGATTTAATAGAGCTGATTCGTGAATATAATAAGGATGCAGCAGAAAAACTAAAGGGATATAGCCGGGATGATTTCTCGGAGATATATCTCTTTTTCGACTATGATGGACATAATTGTAATTTGAGTGCAACAGATCCGGATGGAACTGCTGTACTGGGGGAGATGTTAGAGACCTTTGATAACGAGACAGAATTAGGAAAGTTGTATATCAATTATCCGATGGTAGAAGCAATACGGGATAATAAAAAAGAAGACTGCTGTTACAGAAGGTGCAGCGTATCTTTGGAAGAAGCAGGAAAATATAAGAATATAGTTTCAGATATGAAAGAGTTTCAGGATTTTCGGAAGTATACATATGAAGACTGGCAGTATCTGTGCCAGCAGGCAATAAAGAAAGCAAACTGTATTGTTCAGGGAAAATATGAAACTGCATCTTATAAGGAATTGTTTCAATATTTGTCACAGCAGGATATTTATCAGAGTCAGCAGAAAAATTTTGTAAGCAAAGGGGAAATAGCAATTTTAAGTTCGGTTCCGTTATTTTTGCTGGAATACTTTCCAGGAACCTTTTATGAAAAGATATTAGAGCAAGCATTGTGTTGAAAAAAGTCATCAAAACAAGTAACATGAGATTATATAAATGTGTAAACAAATAAAAAATTAAGGAGGGCACCAATGAAGAAAAAAGTGGGAAACAGATTAATTGCCTTGTTACTGGCATTATTTATGGCAGTAACCATGATGCCGGATATGGCGGTTAGGGCAGAAGAAACAGACAATGGGGTGGCTGATGCAGCACAGAAGTGTGGTTATGAACAGCCAAAGACCATCAATGTCGGAGAACTTGATGAGGATGAAACAGAAGATTTACCAATAGTCAGGGCACAGTATAATGCAGCAGATGCATCTTACTGGGCAGTATATGGCTCCGACTATTATTATAGTAAGATGTCTGGTGCAGAGAAGCAGTTCTATCAGGCACTTTATGATGTGAATATGTCATTCCTTACAGGAAATAAGAGCGCCGGCTATAAGACCTTTGATTCTACAAGACATTATCATTCGGGCTTTGTTTCAATCGGCAGTCTGGATTTGGATACTGCACTGGAAGTAGCAAAAATTCTCCAGATGTCCAATCCGCAGTTCTATTTTGTAAATGATGAGATGCTTTATGGTGTGAATTCAGATGGTAAATATCAACTGGCATTAGGCGTTTACAATACCTGCTCAAATGGAAGTGCAAGAGCGGATAAGACGAATGGAATTAAAAACAAGCTGGATTCATGGGTAGCATCGATTAAGAGCAAAGCGACAATTCTTGATATGGAGCAGGAAGCACATGACATTATTATGCAGAATTGCTGGTACTCTGAGGAGGGAAGCTATCATCAGAGCAGTGCCGGAGTTCTGTTAGAAGGTAAAGCAGTATGTGCCGGTTATGCGGAAACCTTTGAAATGCTTTGCAATGCAGTTGGTATTCAGACGGTATGCGTTACCAGCAGCAGTCATGAGTGGAACAAAGTAAAATTATATGGCAGATGGTATGTGGTGGACTGTACCTGGGATGATGATGCAGATGATACAACCGGAACTGCCTATAGTTATTGGTGTTTTAATGTATCCGATAATTTCAGTGATGAATATGGCAAGTGGTCGCATACAGCAGAAAGCTGGTGGAGCAGCTATAGTGTTCCGGTCTGTGAGAATGACCAAGTAATTACAGATAGAGATTATAACTATCAGGGAGTGGATTATTCGTCAGTATTTGATGTGGATTATTATTTGAAGACCTACCCGGATATTAAAGCAGCTTTCGGTGCGGATGAGAATCAGGTATTTATGCATTTTATTAACAGCGGAATGGCAGAAGGACGTCAGGGAAAATCAAGCTTTAATGTAATCTCTTATAAGAACAGGTATAAGGATTTGAGAACCATTTTCGGAAATGATTTACGCTCCTATTATTTGCATTATATCTCGAGCGGTAAGGCAGAGGGACGAAAAGCAACCGGAAATGTAACTATTACCGATGGCGTTACCGTATACAATGGAGTAGATTACTCCGCCGTTTATAATTACAGCTATTACATTAAGAAATATCCGGATATTGCAAAGGCATTTCCAAATGATGACCTTGGTGTACTGGCACATTTTGTGAAGTGTGGCATGAATGAAAAGCGTCAGGGAAGCTCCGCTTTTGATGTAAATTCCTATTACAATAAATATGCAGATTTAAGAAGAGCATTTGGCAGCAACTGGAGTGCATATTATCTTCACTATGTACAAAGTGGTAAGGCAGAAGGACGGAAAGGAACTGGAACTAAGTCTATTCAGGGAACAACTGTATACAATGGCATCGATTATTCCGCTGTTTATAATATGAGTGATTATCTGAACAAGAATACAGATGTGAAGAAAGCTGTTGGCGGGGATGACCTTGCTGCGATTGCTCATTTTGTAAATTATGGAATGAAAGAAGGCCGTCAGGGAAGCAGCAAGTTTGATGTGAACTCCTATCGTATGCGTTATAAAGATTTAAGAAGCGTATTCGGAAATGACCTGCCAAGCTATTATTATCATTACATGAGTTCCGGAAAAGCAGAGGGACGTAAGGCAACCGGAAAGGTAACAAGCATTGATGCGATTACCGTATACAATGGAGTTGATTACAGTGCAGTATATGACTTTAATTATTATCTGAGTGCAAATCCGGATATCAAGGCAGCATTTGGAAATGATGATCTGGCTGTATTGTCGCATTTCGTGAATTATGGAATGAAGGAAGGCCGCCGTGGTTGTGAAGCATTTAATGTGTTGATCTACCGTGAGAAAAATGGAGACTTAAAAGCCGTATTTGGCGATGATTTGAAACAGTATTATATCCATTATATGAACTATGGTAAAAATGAAGGAAGAAAAGCTGCATAGATTGGAATGCAGATAAGAAAGGCTGTTGCACAGGCAGATGAAATTTGGCGGTGCAGCAGCTTTTTCCATTTTGTGACAAAATTCTTAAGATTTTCATAATGACAAGTAGTAATTCTTTAAAGTAGATTCATATCGTGTTACAATACAAACAGTTGTGCAAACAGAAAAATATGGAGAAAATACTTATGAGAAAAACATGGAAACGACAGCTTGCATTAGGGCTGGCAGTGGTGACAATATGGACGGGTGGAAATGCAGAACATTTCTATGCGGGGCAGAAAGATTGTGAGACTACGGCAATCAGTACAGAGAGACTGGCAGATACAGAACAGAAAATCAATCTGGATAAAGTTAATTATCAGGTGAAGAAAAGTGCGTATGCACCTGTTTTTGATGCATCCTATTATGCAAAGAATAATAAGGATTTAAAAATAGCATTTGGAAATGATGAAAATGCACTTTTTCAACATTTCCTAAATTACGGAATGTCAGAAGGCCGTCAGGCAAGTGCGGAATTTAATGTGAAGTCTTATCGGAATGCTTATGCAGATTTACGACAGGCATTTGGAAACGATTTAAAGAGTTATTATCTGCATTATATCTATAGCGGAAAGAAAGAAGGAAGAATTGCAACCGGAGTGACTACATTGCAGAATCCGGTTACAGTGTATCGGGGCGTAGACTATTCTACTATATATAATTATAAATATTATATCAGTAAAAATCCGGATGTCGCAAAAGCATTCCCAAATGATGATATCAGTGTGCTGAGTCATTTTGTAAATAGCGGAATGGCAGAGGGCAGACGCAGCATAAAAAGTTTTGATGTGACCTCTTACCGGAATGCGTATGCAGATTTGAGACAGGCATTTGGAAATGATTGGAAAAGCTATTATCTGCATTATATGAATTGTGGTAAGAGGGAAGGACGAAAGACAACCGGTGTCACAGCATTGCAGAATCCGGTTACAACATATAAGGGAAAAGATTATGCAGCCGTATATAACTATGATTATTATATTTCAAAATACAGTGATCTAAAGAAAGCATTTGCCGGAGATGACAGCGCAGCAATCCGCCATTTCGTGGAATGCGGAATGGCAGAGGGCAGACAGGCAAGCACAGATTTTGTATTAGGCGTGTATAAGAGCAATTACAGTGATTTAAGAGCTGCATTTGGCAATGATAATAAGAGCTATTATCTTCATTACATAGATTGTGGTAAAAAGGAAGGCAGAAATGCAGTAACGAAGATTGGTACACCGACGAAGCCAGAACCAAATCCGGAACCGGAAGAGCCGGCAACAACGGAGGATAAGATTAAAGCAAAGGTTGCAAAAATCAGTAACGATTATGGCGTGACAGTCCTGACTGGAGATTCGGCAGGCTTCTATTGGACGGATACTTATTGTTCCGGAGAGACAGACCCGGAGACAACGCTTACATGGATTACAATGGTGGATGAACAGATGGCAAGATATCCGAAAGGTTTTTTTACAGACATGCAGGATATTACTACAGTAACCATAAAGCTGGTACATAATTTGGATGCCGGCGGAGGTTCTTTTGCAGGAGTGACAAGCAGGGAGTATGGAGATCAGATGTTTATTGCACTAAATACATCCCAGTCCTTTTTATTGTCTGACAGAACCTTTAATCATGAAATGATGCATCTGATTGAATATTATATAGAAGCAAAATCATGGAATGCTTCCACACAGCAGTATGAATCACCATTAAAAGCAACGGAAGCAATCAAACCGGATGCAGAAGTGAATAGTACAAATAATGATTATACCACATCGGACTATAACAGAGGGTGTGAAGAACAATATTATATTTCTGCTTATGCCAAGACCAATGGAAGGGAAGACCGGGCAGAAACATTCACAGATTATATGTTCCGTGCCTATAAGAAGAACTATATGATAAGGGCAGACTATCCTATCCCAAAGAAACAGCAGATTATTGCCGACTGTATCAGACAGTATTTTCCATCAGCAGCAAGCCAGCCGGCAGGCAGTCTTTCCTGGGAAAAGTGGTTGCCATAATCAGATAAAGTGTTAGAATAGATAGTTAGTAAAAAGAAACAAGTAGTAAAGCAGCAAAGGAGCAAAGTCAAAATGAAAAAGAAATGGAGCAGAAAAGCAGCCCTTTTGCTGGCAGCAGTAACAATTCTTACCAGCCTGCCTACAGAATATCTGTATGCAGCACAAACGCAGGAAACACAGGATACTGTAACGCCAGAAGAGCAGAGCAATGAGGAAACAGTAGTAGACACAGCCCTTACCGGACAGGAGAGTGTTACAGACACTGAGCAGGAAACGACAGAGACAGTAGAAGGAACAACCGCTACAGAAGAAACTGCTGATGGAACAGAAGCTGCCGGAAAGTCAGAAATAGAAACACAGAGTGCGGACACACAAGATGCAGTGACAGCAGATATATTGGCAGCAGAAGATTTACTGAATTATCTGGTATTAGATAATGCGTACATAGCAGTTGGCGGTACACAGAATGTAGTTGCCAATATCGGAAATGAAGATTTAGTTATTGGTGGTGGTAGATTACTGTATCACAGAGTATCTGATGGAGCAGCTTATGAGATGGCAGCCACAGAGACAGATGGAAATGGGCTCAGATTTTCAGAGACTTTTGTGGATGAGAGCCGTACCGGTGAATATGCACTGGATGCTATCATTTATGAGAAAGATGGTCAGGAATATCAGATTAATTTATCTGATGCAGGAATGGATGTTAGGTTTGGTGTCAATACAGAAGTAGAGACCAATCCGGATGCAGAAGTAGTAGATGAAGCGACCACAGATGTAGATATGGATGTAGTAAGCTTTGATGAAAATGGCAATCAGACATCAGAAGATTCGATTGCAGATGCCATTGCAACCCAGAAAGCAGAAACATCAGAATCCGGAATAAGCACAGCACGTTATAATGGAAATGTGGTTGTTGTCTTAGACCCGGGGCACGATGCCAGTCATGGTGGAACAAGTGGAAATGGTGTTTCAGAAGCGGAAGTAAACTTTAAAATTGCACAGTACTGCAAAGAAGAACTGGAACAGTACAATGGTGTGACAGTCTATATGACAAGAGATTCCATGAACTGTCCGTATGGCGGAAATTCTGTAAAAGCAGCTGCCTGCAATGAACAGAGAGTTGAATATGCAAAGAATGTCGGGGCAAATGTATATGTGTCGTTGCATAATAATTCTGTAGATCCTAAAAAAACTGAACCTAGCAGTGCATTTGGTGTGGAAATTTATTATCCGAATCAGAATTATAATCCGTCCTTAAGTCAGGAAGGTGGAGCACTGGCTTCCCAAATTTTAAGTCAGCTGACAGCGTTGGGATTACATGACAGAGGAACAAAAGTAAGAAGTTGTCAGGATCATGTGCCACAATACCAATATGCAGATGGTTCACAGGCAGATTATTATGCCGTGATTCGTAATTGTAAGAAAGCAGGAATTCCTGCAATTATTGTAGAACATGCTTTTATTACAAACCAGTCTGATGTAAACAATTTTTTAAGTACGGATGAAAAGTTAAAGAATCTTGGTGTGGCAGATGCAACCGGAATTGCACAGTATTTTGGGTTGAAAAAAAGCATAGACTATTCGGTGGTCTTTGATGCAACTTATTATGCGGAGCACTACCCGGATGTAAAGGCGGCTTACGGATATAATGAAGAAAAGCTGTTAGATCATTTTATAAACTATGGAATGCAGGAAGGTCGTCAGGGGAATGCAGCTTTTGATGTAAAATCTTATTATTATGCAAATCAGGATTTGAGATTATTATACCGGGCTGACTGGCCGTCCTATTATCTGCATTATATCAATATCGGTAAAGATGAGAACCGTGTGGCAACCGGAGTGACTTCTCTGCAGAATCCGGTAACAACCTATAAGGGCGTTGATTATTCAGCTGTTTATAATTATGACTATTATCTGAATAAGTATTCAGATTTGAAAGCATTATATCAGGATAATGATATAGATTTGATTGAACAATTCGTGGTAAGAGGAATGACGGAGGGACGTCAGGCTTGTGCGAATTTTGACCCGATATCTTATTATTATACTTATGTAGATTTGCGTCAGGTATATGGAAAGAATTTCCCGTCCTACTATTTGCACTATATGAATGCAGGTAAAGCGGAGGGAAGAAAAGCAACAGGAGTGACTTCTTTAAAGAATCCGCTGACGGTATATCAGGGAGTAGATTACTCTGCGGTATATAATTACAGCTACTACTTGAAGAAATATAAGGATTTGGCGAAAACATATACCAATGATGATGTAGGATTACTTGCACATTTTGTGAATTATGGAATGAGTGAAGGCCGCCAGGCAAAAGACAGCTTTGATGTTTCCTCTTATCGAAATCAATACCAGGATTTGAGAATAGCATTTGGAAATAATTTAAAAAGCTATTATATGCACTATATTAGCAATGGTAAAGCAGAAGGAAGAAAGGCAACCGGAGTAAGTAAATTGCAGAATCCGGTTACGGTATATCAGGGAGTAGATTACTCTGCGGTATATAATTACAGCTACTATTTGAAAAAATACAAGGATTTGGCGAAAATATATACCAATGATGATGTAGGACTTTTGGCACATTTCGTAGTCAGTGGTATGACAGAAGGCCGTCAGGGTAAAGACAGCTTTGATGTAATCTCTTACCGGAATCAGTATCAGGATTTGAGACTGGCATTTGGCAAAGATTTAAGAAGCTATTATGTTCATTATATGAACTGTGGCAAAAAAGAAGGACGAATCGCAACCGGTGTAAAAACATTGCAGAATCCGGTAACAACCTACAATGGAACAGATTATTCAGCAGTATATGATTACAGCTATTACAACAGCAAATACAGTGATTTGAAATCTGCTTTCAAGGGAGATGACATTGACCTTTTAGCACATTTTGTAAATAATGGAATGTCAGAAGGACGTCAGGCAAGCAAGAAGTTTAACGTTCAGGTATATAAGAATAATTATACGGATTTGCAGCAGGCATTTGGCAATGATTTGAAACTGTATTATATGCATTATATCCAGAACGGTAAGGCAGAGGGCAGAAATGCAGAATCACAGATTTATCATTCTGTAATAACAAAGTCAACTACAACTGTAAATCAGATGGTAAATTACTATAATGCAAAGGCTTCTTACCCAGCCTATTATGCTACGACAGATGCACCGGATATAAGAACTTTCTGTCAGATGTATTATGATGAAGCAACGAAAGAGGGCGTTGACCCGGCTCTGGCATTTACACAGTCAATGAAGGAGACTGGTTTCTTAAAATTTACCGGACAGGTAAAAATTGAACAGTTTAATTTTGCAGGAATGGGTGTAACAGATGCAAGTACCAACGGGGATTCTTATCAGAATGTGAGAGAGGGAATCCGGGCACATGTGCAGCATTTAAAAGCGTATGCAGTAAAGAATCCAGCTTTTGCAAATCCAGTTGTAGATAAACGTTACAGTTCCTGGTTTGCAGCAAACCGCGCTGGTACAGCTCCATACATCGAATGGCTTGGTAAATCAGAAAATCCATCTGGATTTGGCTGGGCTACGGCGAAAGGATATGGTTATAGTATTTTAAATGATTATATGAATCAGTTATACAAGTATTAAAAGAATAGAAAAGGCATAGAAGCCGGGTGGTCATTATTTGACCATCCGGCTTATTTTTGGTACAATATAGAAAGCTATGATTTCTTTTAAGAACGGAGGCAGCTATGGCAGAACGTGACTTTGTTGCAGAATGTATCAGACTGCATGTACAGGATAAAAAACAATTGATAATTCGTGGTTTTTTTCCGGAGGATAATCCAGAGAAAAGAACACTGAAAGTATATGTGAATCAGAAAGAAATGCCGCTTTCCATTATATGCACAGAAGGATCGGAGGTGCGGAGAAGATATCTTCACTATAGGATGAATGTGGGAAAGGAAATTACCGCAAGCCTGCAGCTTCCGGAAGAAGCTGTGACTGACTTCAAGGTATGCAGCTGTCTTGGCACGGAAGAAACGGAAGTTTTTCATGCTAACAGAAAGCAGTTTGAAAAGCTGGTTCATCATCTGGACGGCAATCTTGAAATGGAACGTTTTGAAGAGAATCAGTTTATTCTGACCGGCTGGAGTGCTGCCGGAGAAGAGACGGCATGCAAGGTTATTGTAGATGGAACAGAAGTCTCTACAGAGGTTCACTGGAAATACCGGAAGGATGTAGTAGATGTAATCCCGGAGCTTTCTTCCGATGCAAAATGCGGCTTTGAGATATATGTGCCGGATAAGGGTGGCAGCAAGCTGACTTTGGAATTAAGTGCCGATGGAAGAGAAAGCACTTATGTTGCAGCATTAGATAAAATAAGACACGGAGAAAACGGTCAGGATACCGCGAATATTTTTCAGAAGACTTTGCGTTATTGGAAGAATTATGGACTGAAAAATACTATAAAGAAGGTCTGCCAGAAATTAAGTGGTCAGAGAGATTATGGAAATTATGAGGACTTCCTGAAAAAATATGGTGTGAAGGAAGAAGAACTGGCTCGACAGAGACAGGAAGTATTTGAAAATGGTCCATGTTTCTCGATTGCAGTTCCATTGTACCAGACCAAAGAAAAATATCTGCGGGAAATGATAGAATCGGTACAGGCACAGACTTATACGAATTGGGAGCTTTGCCTTGCAGATGGAAGTGGCAGAGAGCACAGCCTTCAGCCTGTTGTCGGGGAATATATTGCAAAAGATAAGCGGATTAAATATTGCCTTTTAGACAGCAACGAGGGAATTGCCGGCAATACCAATGAAGCATTGAAAATGGCAGACGGTGATTTTGTTGTGCTGACAGACCATGATGATTTACTTTCTCCGGAAGCACTGTATCAGTGTGCAAAAGCGGTACAGAAGGAGCCACAGACAGATGTGATTTATTCGGACGAAGATAAAGTGGATATGAGTGGAAAGAAGTTTTTTGAGCCACATTTTAAATCCGATTATAATATTGATTTGTTGTGTACCATGAATTATATCTGTCATCTCTTTGTTGTTCGCAAAGATGTGATGGAGTGGGCGGGGCTATTTGAAAGCTGTTATGATGGTGCACAGGATCATGATTTTATTTTACGTTGTACAGAAAAAGCAGAGCATATCGTGCATATTCCGAAGGTGCTGTATCATTGGCGCTGTCATGCACAGTCAACCTCTGAGAATCCGGAAAGCAAGTTATATGCCTTTGAGAATGGGTGCAAAGCGGTAAAAGCACATTATGACAGAACCGGAATTCCGGCAGAAGTGGAGCAGGGACCATTCTATGGGATGTATCGTACCCATTATCTCTGGAAGGAGCAGCCGTTAGTATCTATTTTGATTCCAAATAAGGATCATGCTGCGGATTTAAAAAAATGTATGGATTCCATAGAAGAAAAATCCACATACCGGAATTTTGAATTTATCATTGTAGAGAATAACAGTACAGAAGAAGAGACCTTCGCTTATTATAAAGAGATTGAGAAAAGGGATAATGTCAGGGTCTTATATTACAAGGAAGATTTCAATTATTCAAGAATCAATAATTTTGGTGCAAAAGAGGCAAATGGGGAATATGTTCTGCTTCTGAATAATGATACAGAAATGATTGAACCGGACAGTATCAAAGAAATGCTGGATGTATGCATGCGTCCGGACGTGGGAATTGTGGGGGCAAAATTAATATTTGAAGATAATACCATCCAGCATGCCGGAGTCATCATTGGATTTGGCGGTGTTGCAGGACATGCCTTTATCGGACAGGACAGAGATGATAATGGATATTTTTCAAGAATTATAAGCGTTCAGGATTTGTCAGCAGTAACGGCAGCCTGTCTGATGGTAAGACGAAGTGTATTTGATGAGGTAGAGGGCTTAAATGAAGAATTTAAGGTAGCTTTTAATGATATTGATTTTTGCCTGAAGGTAAGAAAAGCGGGCTATCTTGTAGTATATAATCCATATGCACAGTTTTATCATTATGAATCAAAGTCCAGAGGGCAGGAGGATTCCGCTGATAAGGTGGCGAGATTCCAGCAGGAGATAGGTTTATTTGGAGAACGATGGGGAGAACTTTTAGAACATGGAGATCCGTACTATAATCCAAATTTAACACTGGATAAAGCAGACTTTTCATTAAAGGAATAATAAAATGATAAAATAAAAGATAGTAGATACAATGAAACATAATGGAGGTTTGGAAATGATTAATTTCAACGAACCACCTTATATGGAAAAAAGCATGGACTATATCCGTAAGGCGGTAGAAAATAAGAAAATATGTGGGGATGGGGAATACACCAAGAAGTGCAATGCCTGGTTAGAAGAACATACAGGAACAAAAAAGGCATTGCTGACAACATCCTGTACCCATGCAACAGAGCTTGCGGCAATTCTGTCAGAAATCAAGCCGGGAGACGAAGTAATTATGCCGGCTTATACCTTTGTATCAACAGCAGATGCTTTTGTGTTGAGAGGGGCAAAGGTGGTATTTGTAGATATCCGGCCGGATACCATGAATATTGATGAAAAACTGATTGAACATGCAATTACGGATAAGACAAGAGCAATTGTTCCGGTACATTATGCCGGGGTATCCTGCGAAATGGATACTATTCTTGCAATTGCAAAGAAATATAATCTTCTGGTGATTGAAGATGCAGCCCAGGGTGTGATGTCTTTTTATAAGGGAAAGGCACTTGGAACCATGGGAGATTACGGATGCTACAGTTTCCATGAGACAAAGAATTACAGTATGGGAGAAGGCGGAGCACTTTTAATCCGGGATGAGAAAAATGTAGAGAATGCAGAAATTGTCCGGGAGAAAGGAACAAACCGTAGCAAATTCTTCCGGGGACAGATTGATAAGTATACCTGGGTAGAAGCAGGTTCTTCTTATCTGCCAAGTGAATTGAATGCAGCATATCTTTATGCACAGCTTGAAGCAGCGGATAAGATTAATGAAAAACGTCTGTCTATCTGGAACTGCTATTGGGATGGATTGGAAAAATTATCTGATGAGGGTAAAATTATCCGCCCAACGATACCGGAGGGCTGCGTACATAATGCACATATGTTTTATCTGAAAGCAAGGGATTTAGAGGAAAGAACAGCTTTAATCAGTTATTTAAAGGAACAGGGGGTACAGGCAGTATTTCATTATATTCCATTACATACAGCACCGGCAGGCCGGCGCTATGGTATGTTTGCAGGAGAAGACCGTTATACAACGAGGGAAAGCGAGAGGCTGGTCCG